>LFRM01298158.1_pt1 | contig 22070 bp, 38 predicted proteins | sample 618341 | NCBI WGS metagenome assembly LFRM01 (sample SAMN03654438, study PRJNA283298) | anaerobic digester metagenome | isolation source: pool of bioreactors CSTR01a, CSTR02a, and CSTR03a thermophilic anaerobic... | place: Denmark: Kgs. Lyngby | collected 2014-05-21 | reverse complement strand
AGCGACTATAGTAACATCAGCTTTGCAGATGGAGCTAAAAGTGAACCTGAAGAAGTAAAGAATGTTGAGTTCGAGACAGAAAAAAATGTAGAAGCTGCACATCAAGAAACTGTGGCTCCACTTCAAGAAACTGTAGTTCCGCCTCAAGAAACTGTAGTTCCAACTCAAGAGACTGTAGCTACACCTCAAGATAGCGTAGCTCCAAGCTACAACGTAGGCGCAAGTACGGATGGTAAAGAAAATAAATAAAATATTTAAATGTGGTATAGAGTAACATAAAGAAGATGGTTCAATTTGAACCATCTTCTTTATTTAAAAACTTATCTGCATGCTTGATTTCTTTGAAGTCTAACCAAGCTTCAGCTTTTTTATTTGGAGATCGTAATAGATAAGAAGGATGATAAGTTGCAATATAGTGGCAATTTCCCTTTTGACTCCATTGCCCTCTTTCTGCTGTGATTTTAAAATCATCGTGAATGATGTATTCAGAAGCCACTTTCCCTAAACATACTATTATAGTAGGTTTAATTAAATCTATTTGAGAGTAAAGATAATCTATACATATTTTAGCTTCTTCAGGTTTTGGGTTTCTGTTGCCAGGAGGTCTACATTTAATTATGTTTGCTATGTAGATTTCATCTCTAGTTAATTCAACAGCTTCAAGCATCTTGTCGAAAAGCTGACCTGACTTGCCTACAAAAGGCACTCCACTTAGATCCTCTTGTTCGCCAGGGCCTTCCCCAATAAAAAGGATTGAGGCATTTTCGTTGCCTTGCCCGAAAACAACGTTATTTCGCCCTTCGTAAAGGGGGCATTTCTTACATGAGCTGCATTCTTTTTCTAATTCCTTTAAATCCATAATTCTCACCTCTATTTTATTATACATTTTTTTAAGGCTATTTCAAATATATGTTCAAACCTATCGTAAAAATATGTTAATATAGAGGCAATTCATGTGATGATAGTTGGAGGAGAAATGAAGTATATAGAAGTAAAAATAGTGACTACAATTTTCAATTTAGAACAAGTGGAAATAAAGTTATTGGATATGGGTATAGCTGAATACATAATAAATGACCCAAGAGATATTGAAGATTATCTTAAAAAGAAGCAAAGCTATGACTGGGACTTCATATCTGATGAGGTAATGGCCCAAAAGGACAAGGAACCAGAATTAATAATATATTTTAATAGCACTGAAGACAGCAAGGAAAAGCTAGATCTTGTAAAAAAAGAGTTCAGGAATATGAGTGTCACTATCAGAGATGATAAAGACTGGAAGGATAAGTGGAAAGAATACTTTGTTCCTATTAATATAACTGATAAACTAGTAATAAAGCCTTCTTGGTGCGATTATGACGTAAAAGATGGAGAAGTAGTTTTAGAAATTGATCCTGGAATGGCCTTTGGCACAGGAACTCATGAAACGACATCTATGTCTATTAAACTTTTAGAAAAATACATTGAAGGCGGCATGGACGTTCTTGATGTGGGAACGGGAACCGGGATACTTGCTATTGCAGCAAAACTTTTGGGTGCGGAAAATGTACTAGGTGTTGATATAGATCCAGAAGCGATAACAGCAGCTAAAGAAAATTCAGAGCTTAATAAATTAGATATAGAGATAAAAGAAGCTGATCTGACTAAAGGTGTGGAATTTAAGGCCGATATAATAGTTGCAAATCTTGTAGCAGGTCTCAATGTATCACTGGCGTTAGATGCAAGTAATCATTTAAAAGATGGCGGCATATACATTAGCTCTGGTATATTAATAGAGCAAGAAGAAAATGTGATTAGAGCTATTGAAGATAAGGGTTTTGATAAAATTGAGGTTTTGGAAGATGGAATATGGTGCGCCATAGTAGTGAGGAAGAAAAAATGAAGGTAGCATTTCATACGCTTGGCTGCAAGGTTAATCAATATGAGACAGAAGCAATCAGAGAAGAATTCGAAAAGAATGGATTTGAAACTGTAAAGGAAGATGAGTATGCAGACGTTTACGTTGTTAATACTTGCACAGTTACTAATCAGGCGGATAGAAAATCAAGACAATATATAAGAAGGATGAAGAAAGTGAATCCAAGCAGCGTCATGATAGCTACTGGATGTTACGTACAGATGGACTCGGAAGAGCTTTTAAAGCTAGATGAGATTGATCTTTTAATAGGTAACAATCTAAAGTCCTTAATATATGAAAAGACGATGGAGCTTTTAAGCGGAAGATATATGGATAATCCATATATACTTCCTTATGAGAAGCTATCAACATATGAGGACATGGGTATGGTTACCTCGATCGAAGCCAGAACTAGGGCGTACATAAAGATTCAGGAAGGCTGCAACAGGTTTTGTTCTTACTGCATAATTCCTTATGCAAGAGGGCAAGTAAGAAGTAGAAATATAGAAGAAATCGAATTGGAAGCCAAGCTTCTTATTGATAAGGGATTTAAAGAAATAGTTCTAACTGGAATAAATACAGCGCTTTACGGCGTGGAGTTTGGTGAGACGATAGAGCTTGCCGTAAAGACCGTATGCGAACTACCAGGTGATTTTAGAGTGAGGTTAAGTTCACTTGAGCCAACGGTGGTTGATATTAAAGGAGTAAATAATCTATTAAAATACGACAAGCTCTGTCATCATCTTCATCTGTCGCTTCAAAGTGGCAGCAATGATGTACTTAAGAAGATGAATAGAAAATATACTAAAGAAGAGTATCTAGCAATTGTAAAAATTCTTAGGGAGTTTGATCCTTGTTATAATATTACAACAGATATAATAGTAGGATTTCCTGGAGAGACAGATGAGGATTTTGAGGATAGCTTAGATATGGTAAGAAAAGCTTGCTTTGGCAAAGTCCATGGTTTTAAATTTTCAAGTAGACATGGAACCAAGGCTTCGTTGATGAAAAACACAATAGATGGTAGAATGAAGAATATAAGGATTGACAACTTACTAAATTTATCAGAGCAAGTGGCCAGTGAATTTAGAGAAAGTAACTTAGGAAGAATAACCGGAGTTTTGTTCGAAGAGTATGAAGAGGGTCTTTTAGCAGGATACACCGAAAACTATATTAAGGTATATGTTAAAGGAGAGAAAAAACTTTTAGCGAGTATTAATAAGGTAAAGCTTGTTGATAAATATAAGGACGGCTGTTTCGGGGAAATTGCTGAGAAAGGATGATAAAGTATGGATTGTATTTTTTGTATGATTGCAAATAAGGAGATACCTTCTAAAGTTGCATATGAAGATGACAAGATTCTTTGTTTTCATGATTTGGAACCTCAGGCGCCTGTGCATGTTTTAATTATTCCTAAAAAACATATAGCTTCTCTTGACGAAGTTCAGGAAGAGGATAAGGAATTATTAGGACATATAATGATGATGGTTCCGAAAATTGCTGAAAGCTTGGGTCTGGAAAATGGATATAGACTTGTCAATAACTGTGGCGAAGATGGTTTCCAAACAGTAAAGCATTTACACTTTCATCTTCTGGGTAAGAGGAAGATGATATGGCCACCAGGCTAAAAAAAGGACGGTTCAATGAACCGTCCTTAATTAATTAATTCTATTTTTCGCTTTTCCAAAGACCATGAATGTTGCATAGTTCAAAGGCTCCTACTACTTTCTCGTCATCACCTATAGTGAAACAAGCTTTTGGTTCTGCGCCAGGAGATAAGAATTGTCTCTTAGTGCCCTGGTCAGTTTCTAGCACTATCATAGTGATATAATGCTCTGCCACCATAGGGTGAAGAGTACTTCCTACTGTTACTGTTACTTTGTTACCTTCTACATCGATTAAAGGTACGTGCTTTTCATTGGTAGAGTCAGTGGTTTGAGGCTCCATCTTTACCATTGGTTTACCGCAACATATAATAGGTATTCCGGTATCATTAATCTTCTCTGCAATATTTCCGCAAACTTCGCATAGATAAAAATCTTTCATTATGTTACTCCTTCCTTAAATACAAAAGTGTATACATACATTGTAACAAATAAAAGAAATTAAGTAAAGGCGAAAGTAAATTAAGACACGCGAGGCAGAGTGTATGAAGGTAGTCCCTTGTGAGGGTTGGAAACAAAGGAATTAAATGAAATAAAACCCAAAATATACAAACTTTTATATAAAAACACTTGCATTTTAATTATTAATAATATATACTGTTTAAGCTTGCTGAAGGCGATGAAGTAGGAAGTTGCTGAGCTATCAGGTTATTTCTACTGAGAACTGTCCCCACTAGATGAGGGCGAGGGTATTCGCTGTCTGTTAATTTGTGCGCAACCTAAGGAAACGCACGGCAAAGTGTACGAGCGAGCGAAAGACACTTAAGACGGCAAGAATTCCCGTACAAGCGTAGCGAAAACAGTACAAAATAGGAGGAAGAAAGATGAGTGAAATACAAAAAATCAGAATCAGATTAAAAGCTTATGACCACGCGTTATTAGACCAATCAGCAGTTAAGATTGTTGAAACGGCTAAAAAAACTGGTGCGGATGTTTCTGGACCAATTCCACTACCAACGGAAAAAGAAATTACCACAATTCTTAGAGCTGTACACAAGTATAAAGACAGCAGAGAACAGTTTGAACAGAGAACTCATAAGAGATTAATTGACATCACTAACGCAACAACTAAGACAACCGAAGCGTTAACAAAACTTGATTTGCCAGCAGGCGTAGATATTGAAATCAAGCTTTAAGAATTAATTATTGATAAGGGAACTCCCCTTAGTAAGATTACATGAGAGGGCCTTGGCCAAACCAGAGTAATCCGCTGTAAGAAATTAGGAGGAAAGATATGAAAGTACTTTTAGGAAAGAAAATCGGAATGACTCAGATTTTCACCGAAGAAGGCGTAGTAATTCCGGTAACTGTCATAGAAGCAGGGCCTGAGGTAGTAACTCAGATTAAAACTGTTGAGACAGACGGATACGATGCTGTTCAGGTAGGCTATGAAGACACTAAGCCACACAGAGTCAACAAACCAATGAAAGGGCACTTTGAAAAAAGCGGTGTAGCGCTTAAGAAGCACATTGCAGAATTCAAACCCGAAGCTGGTGAAACCTATGAGTTAGGCCAAGTTATTACAGTAACTGAATTCGAAGAAGGAAAGAAACTGGACGTAACAGGCATTTCAAAGGGTAAAGGAACACAGGGTAACATCAAAAGACATGGACATCACAGAGGTCCGATGACCCACGGTTCTAAACATAAGAGACTACCGGGCGCTTTAGCTGCTGGTACATACCCATCAAGAGTTTTCAAAGGGAACAAGGGTCCTGGTAGAATGGGTAGAGACACAGTTACTGTACAAAACGTAGTTTTGGCAAAAGTTATTGAAGATAGAAACCTATTGTTAGTCAAAGGTGCTATACCTGGTCATAAGGGTGGATTAGTACGTGTACACTATGCAATAAAAGGTCAAGACAAATAATTGATCAAGAAAGGAGGACGCACTAATGGCAAAGGTTACAATGGTTAATATGGCAGGAGCTGAAGCTGGAGAAATCGTACTAAACGATGGAATCTTCGGAATTGAGCCCAATGAAACTGCAGTACATACTGTAGTTGTGAATTACTTGGCTAACAGAAGGCAGGGAACACAATCAGCTAAAACTAGAAGCGAAGTTAGAGGCGGTGGACGTAAACCTTTCAGACAGAAGGGTACAGGACGTCATAGACAAGGAAGCACAACAGATCCTACTCAGATAGGTGGCGGAATTGTTTTTGCACCTAAGCCAAGAAGTTATAGATTCACAGTTCCTAAGAAGGTTAAAAGATTAGCACTATTTTCTGCTCTTTCTTCAAAAGTTTTAGAAAAGGAACTTATCGTAATGGACGAGCTTAAATTCGAGGCGCCTAAGACGAAAGAAATGATTAAGATGCTCGAAAATGTAAAGGCTGATAAAAAAGTTCTTATCGTAATGGATGAGAAGGATGTAAATGTAGTTAAGTCTGCTTCTAACATCCAAGGTGTAAGAACTGCTCTAGTAGGAAGTATGAATGTATATGAGATTTTAAATCATGGCAGCTTAATTCTTACTAAAAATGCGGTTAAGAAAATCGAGGAGGTGTACGCATAATGAAATCAGGTTACGATGTAGTTATTAGACCTATCATTACTGAACTCAGTATGGATGAGGTTGCTAATAGAAAGTACACATTTAAGGTAGCAGTAAATGCTAATAAAACTGAAGTTAAGCAAGCAATCGAAGGCATCTTTGATGTAGACGTTGCTAAGGTTAACATCATGAACGTTAATGGTAAACTTAAGAGAATGGGAAGAACAGTTGGAAGAACTGCCTCATATAAGAAGGCAATTGTTACTCTTACTGAAGACAGTAAAGAAATTGAAATCTTCCAAGGTCTATAATATAGGAGGAATGTAAGCATGGGAATTAGAAAATACAAACCGACTACTCCTGGGTTAAGAGGCATGACGGTTTCGACTTTTGAAGAAATCACAACTGATAAACCGCAGAAAGCTCTTACCGTTACTCTTAAAAAACATTCTGGAAGGAATGTAAGAGGTAAAATAACAGTAAGACACAGAGGTGGCGGAACAAGGCCTAAATACAGAATTATCGATTTTAAGAGACTTAAAGACGATATACCTGGTAAGGTTTCTACAATAGAATATGATCCAAACAGAACTGCCAATATAGCATTGCTAGTTTATGCAGATGGTGAAAAGAGATACATTATAGCTCCTAACAAATTAAAAGTTGGAGATATAGTATACTCAGGACCAAATGCCGATATCAAAGTGGGAAATGCTCTACCAATATCCAAAATACCTGTTGGTACTATGATTCATAACATTGAATTAAAAGCAGGTAAAGGTGCTCAGCTAGTAAGATCAGCAGGTAATGCTGCACAACTTATGGCGAAAGAAGGAAATTATGCACAAGTAAGACTTCCTTCCGGAGAAGCAAGAATGGTAAGAATCGAATGCAGAGCAACAATTGGTGAAGTTGGTAACATAGATCATGGCAATATCACAATTGGTAAAGCTGGAAGAAAAAGACACATGGGTATAAGACCTAGCGTAAGAGGTTCTGTAATGAATCCTAATGATCACCCTCATGGTGGTGGTGAAGGTAAGACACCTATTGGTTTAAAGAGTCCGGTTACACCTTGGGGTAAGCCAACTCTTGGATACAAGACACGTAAGAAGAATAAACCTTCTGACAAATACATTGTTAAAAAGAGAAATGATAAGTAGGAAAGGAGCATAAAATGGGTAGATCACTTAAAAAAGGCCCTTTTGTCGATAGGAAATTAATTAAATCTATCGAAGAAATGAATACGGCTAATGAAAAGAAAGTAATCAAAACATGGTCAAGACCATCAACAATATTTCCACAGATGGTTGGACACACTATAGCAGTCCATGACGGCAGAAAACATGTTCCTGTATATATTACAGAGGATATGGTAGGCCACAGACTTGGAGAATTTGCTCCAACAAGGACCTACAGAGGTCATGCTGCAGATAAGTCAACAAAAGTAAAGTAGAAAAGGAGATAATGAAATGGAAGCAAAAGCAATTGCAAAATATGTAAGAGTGTCTCCGGTTAAAGCGAATTCTATTGCAGAACTTGTAAGAGGTAAGGATTTAAACGAGGCATTGAATATCTTAAAATTCACACCTGGTAAAGGGTCTGAAATTATTGAAAAAGTTGTTAAATCAGCTGCAGCTAACGCTGAAAATAACTTCGATATGAATCCTGACGATTTATACGTTTCAGAAGTATATGCACATCAAGGCCCTACAATGAAAAGATTTAGAGCCGGTGCACAAGGTAGAGCATCTAAGATTTTGAAGAGAAGCAGCCACATTGGTGTTACTCTGAAAGAAAAAGAATAAGAAGGAGGTCATTGAATGGGTCAGAAAGTAAATCCACATGGATTGAGAGTCGGAGTTATCAAAGACTGGGATTCTAAGTGGTATGCAAACAAAAACGATTTTGCTGATTATCTCATAGAAGATAATAAAGTAAGAACCTATGTAAAGAAAAAACTTTATACTGCAGGAGTCTCGAGAATAGTATTAGAAAGATCAGCTGCAGATAATCTTAAGGTTATAATCATGACAGCGAAACCTGGTATGGTTATCGGAAGGTCCGGAGACGGAGTTGAAGAACTTAAGGGCGATATTAAAAAATTAACCGGTAAGAAAGTAGACATTTCTATCGAAGAAGTAAGAAAAGCGGAATTGGATGCTCAGCTAACAGCTGAAAGCATTGCTCAAGCTTTAGAAAGACGTGTATCTTTCAGAAGAGCTATGAAGCAAGCAATCGGAAGAAGCATGAAGAGCGGAGCAAAGGGTATAAAAGTATTATGTTCTGGTAGACTAGGCGGAGCTGAAATCGCAAGAAACGAAAAATATAGCGAAGGAAACGTTCCTCTACATACATTAAGAGCAGATATTGACTATGGTTTTGCTGAAGCAGATACTCAATATGGTAAAATAGGCGTTAAAGTTTGGGTTAACCATGGTGAGATCTTAGATAAAGGTCTTAAGAGTTCTGTTCCTTCTAGCACTAAGAGTGATAGAAGAGATAGAAAGAGCAGAAAAAACGAAAGAAGACCAAACGACAGAAAAAGAAATTATGATAGAAAAGGCGATAGATTTAACAAGGAAGCGAAAGCACCTGTTAAACCTGCTACTACAAGAGTGAAAAAAGCGCCTAAAGTAGAACCACAAGTTCAAGAACAGGCTGTTTCTAATGAAAATGCAGAGACAGAAGCATAAGTAATATGGAAAGGAGGGACTTGCCATGTTAATGCCAAAGCGCGTAAAACATAGAAAAGTTCATAGAGGTAGAATGAAGGGCATTGCTACTAGAGGTAACAAAGTTACTTATGGAGCATACGGCTTAGTCGCAGAAGAGTGCGGCTGGATCAATTCTAATCAAATCGAAGCTGCCAGAATTGCAATGACAAGATCGATTAGAAGAGGCGGTAATGTATATATTAAGATATTTCCACATAAGTCTGTAACAAAGAAACCTGCAGAAGTACGTATGGGTTCCGGTAAAGGTTCTCCAGATTATTGGGTCGCAGTAATAAAACCAGGCAGAGTAATGTTTGAAATTGACGGGATAACTGAAGAGCAAGCAAGAGAAGCTCTTAGACTTGCTACACACAAATTACCTGTCAAGTGCAAATTTGTCATCAAGGGACAAGAAAATGTAAAGGGTGGTGACAACTAATGGAACTTAACAAAATTAGAGAAATGACGGATGTTGAAAGAACAGTTGAGTTAGAAAAAATGAAAAAAGAATTGTTCAACTTAAGATTCCAACATGTTACTGGGCAGTTAGAGAATCCAGTAAAGATGAGAGAAGTTAAGAAAAACATCGCTAGAGTTAAAACAATTATGAGAGAAAAAAATCTTGAAGAGGCTAAGGCTTAATTGAAAGGAGGATGTACAATGGTAGTAGAAAGAAATAATAGAAAAACTAAGGTTGGAACTGTTGTTAGCGACAAAATGGATAAGACATGTGTTGTTGCAATTGAAAATTTTGTAAGGCATTCTCTTTATGGTAAAGCCGTTAAGAGAACAAACAAATTCAAGGTTCATGATGAAAATAATGAATGTGGCATAGGCGATAAAGTTAAAATTATGGAAACTAAACCTATTTCTAAAGACAAGAGATGGAGACTAGCTGAAGTAATAGAAAAAGCTAAGTAAGGAGGCACGATCATGATACAAAAAGAAAGCAGATTGAGAGTTGCCGACAACTCAGGTGCAAAAGAATTACTGTGTATTAGTATCCTAGGTGGTACAAATAGAGAGTATGCATATATTGGCGACATCATCGTATGTGCGGTAAAAGATGCAACACCTGGCGGCATAGTTAAAAAAGGCGAAGTTATAAAAGCAGTAATTGTAAGAACTAAGTACGGTGCTAGAAGAACTGATGGTAGTTATGTAAAGTTCGACCAAAATGCTGCAGTAATCATTAAAGAGAAAAACGACAAGAACCCAGTAGGTACGCGTATTTTTGGACCTGTTGCTAGGGAACTTAGAGACAAAGGCTTTATGAAAATAGTGTCATTGGCACCAGAAGTATTATAGGAGGTGTGGAATGAGAATTAAAAAAGATGATACAGTAGTGGTAATTAGCGGTAAGGATAAGGGTAAAACCGGAAAAGTTCTTAGAGCTATGCCAAAAGAGAATAAGATTGTTGTTGAAGGTGTTAATGTTCAAACAAAGCACCAAAAGCAGACAAGAGAAGCGGCTTCTGAAATTAAACATATTGAAGGAGCAATCGATATTTCAAATGTTATGTTCTATGATGCGAAAACTAAGAGTGGAACAAAATTGGGCGTAAAGTTTGAAGACGGTAAAAAAGTAAGAGTGTCTAAAAAAACTGACACTGTAATAGACTAGGAAAGGAGGAGTTAATTTTGACAGCTAGATTAAAAGAAAAATATAATAATGACATTAATAACAATTTAATGGTAAAGTTCGACTATAAAAGCAAAATGGAAATTCCTAAGCTTACTAAAATTACTATTAACATGGGATTAGGTGAAGCTAAAGAGAACACAAAAATTATGGAAAGCGCTGTTGCGGAGCTTTCACTTTTAAGCGGACAAAGGCCTGTAGTTACCAAAGCTAAGAAATCAATCGCTAACTTTAAGGTTAGACAGGGTATGCCTGTTGGTGCGAAAGTTACTCTTAGGGGTGAAAACATGTACTTATTTGCTGATAAGTTCTTCAACATTTCTCTTCCTAGAGTAAGAGACTTCAAGGGCGTTAGTAAGAACTCCTTTGATGGAAGAGGTAACTACTCAATGGGAATTAAGGAACAACTGATCTTCCCTGAAATCGTTTACGATAATGTAGATACCGTTAAAGGAATGAACATTGTATTTACGACGACAGCTAAAACTGACGAAGAAGCATGCGCTTTACTCGAAGGACTTGGCATGCCGTTTGAGAAGTAGGAGGAAAGTATGGCTAAAACATCTCAAAAGGTGAGACAGCAGAGAAAACCTAAGTATGCTTCTAGAGCTTACACAAGATGCAAAATTTGTGGAAGACCTCATTCAGTACTGAAGAAATACGGAATCTGCAGAATATGTTTCAGAGAGCTTGCATACAAGGGAGAAATTCCTGGTGTTAGAAAAGCAAGCTGGTAAAAGTTAAATCGCGTAGGCCCTCTAAATAGAAGGGAACCCCGTGAAGGAAGGAGAAATACTGTTATGACAATGACAGACCCAGTAGCAGATATGCTAACAAGAGTAAGAAATGCCAATACTGCCGGTCATTCTACAGTAGATATTCCTGCATCTAAGATGAAAAAATCGATTGCAGAAATATTACTAAAGGAAGGCTTTATCAGCGGCTATGATATCATAGATAAAAGCGCTCAAGGAACTATTCGTGTTAAAATGAAGTACGGCGCTGACAAAGAAAAAGTTATAATCGGAATAAAGAAAATTTCAAAACCAGGACTTAAGGTTTATGCTAAGGCTGAACAAGTACCTAAGGTACTAGGAGGCTTAGGTGTTGCGATACTTTCAACATCTAAAGGTGTAATAGGCGACAAAGAAGCTCGCAGCCTAGGAGTCGGTGGCGAAGTTATCTGTTATGTATGGTAGGAGGAGAATAGGATGTCTAGAATAGGAATTAAACCTGTTGCTATCCCTGCCGGTGTAGAAGTTACAGTAGATGCAAAAAATGTAGTTACTGTAAAAGGACCTAACGGTGAATTATCACAGCAGGTTAATAAGGATTTAACAGTAGAAATTGCTGAAGGAAAAGTGGTTGTTTCTAGACCGTCAGATGCAAGGCTATATAAAGCTCAGCATGGTTTAGCAAGAACGCTAATAAGCAATTTAATAGAAGGTGTTACAAATGGATTTTCTAAAAAGCTAGAGATTGTCGGCGTTGGTTACAAAGCTGATAAGAAGGGTGATGACCTAGTTATGAACTTAGGTTACTCACATCAAGTAATAATGAAGGATCCTGAAGGAATAACAACCGAAGTACCTACTGCAACTCAAATAATTATAAAAGGTAACGACAAGGCAGTTGTAGGTAACTATGCTGCGAACATCAGAAAGTGGAGAAAACCTGAACCATACAAGGGCAAGGGTATTCGATATGAAGGAGAAATTGTTCGTAGAAAAGAAGGCAAAACTGGAGCTAAATAAGAAAGGAGAACTTAGAAATGGCAAAAGCTAGCAGAAATGATAGACGTCTTAAGAGACATGAAAGAGTTAGAAGAGAACTTTCTGGAACTCCTGAAAGACCAAGACTTTGTGTTTTTAGATCCAACAACAATATATCTGTACAGATTATTGATGATGTAAATCAATGCACATTGGCTGCAGCATCTTCACTAGACAAAGAGCTTAAACAAGCGATTGGTGACGGTGGTAATAAAAAAGCAGCTAAAATAGTTGGGAAAGCTATAGGTAAGAGAGCTCTTGAAAAGGGTATTGAAACTGTTTCATTTGACAGAGGTGGATTCCTTTATCATGGAAGAGTTAAAGAATTAGCAGATGGCGCTCGTGAAGAGGGTTTGAAATTCTAAGGGAGGATTAATAAATGCGTAGTAAAATTGATGCATCCAAGCTTGAATTAAATGAAACTATCGTTAACATAAGACGTGTTGCTAAGACTGTTAAAGGTGGTAGAAATATGAGATTCAGTGTAAGTGTTGTTGTCGGAGACGGCGAAGGACACGTTGGACTTGGTCTTGGTAAAGCTCAGGAAATTCCTGAGGCTGTACGAAAAGCTACAGAGGATGCTAAAAAGAATTTAATATATGTTCCAACAGTTGGAACTACAATTCCACACAGAATAGTTGGAGTTTTCGGAGCAGGCAGAGTATTAATTATGCCGTCAGCTCGAGGTACTGGAGTAATCGCAGGTTCATCAGTTCGTATTGTACTAGAAGCTGCAGGAATCAAGGATGTTAGAGCAAAATCTTTAGGATCAAGTAACACTGGAAATATGGCATTTGCTACTATTGAAGGTCTTAGAAACTTGACAACCGTAGAAGAGGTTGCAAAACGTCGTGGTAAAAACCCAGAAGAAATATTAGGATAGGAGGAAATGACAATGGCTAAAATGATTAAAATTACATTAACAAAAAGCGTTATTGGCGCTTCCCCTAAGCAAAGAAAAGTTGTTGAAGCTTTAGGTTTAAAAAAGATGCACCATTCAGTGGAATTGGAAGATAGTCCAAACGCACGCGGTGCTGTCGAAAAAGTTTCACATCTACTAACAGTCGAAGAACTATCATAGGAGGCAATCATGAAGTTACATGAATTAAAAGCAGCCGAGGGTTCTACTAAAAACCGTAAAAGAAAAGGTCGCGGACGTGCTACAGGGCAAGGAACAACAGCCGGTAGAGGTATGAACGGACAGAATTCTAGAAGCGGTGGAGGAGTAAGACTCGGTTTTGAAGGTGGACAGATGCCTTTATACAGACGTTTACCAAAGAGAGGATTTACTAATATATTCGCTAAAGAATATTCAGAGGTAAATGTAACAGATCTTAACAGATTTGAAGCTGATGCTATAGTTGATCTTACTTTAATGAAAAAAGTAGGTTTAGTTAGTCAGGTTAAAGATGGAGTTAAGATTCTTGGTAACGGAGAATTAAATAAAAAACTTACTGTCAAAGCAGCTAAGTTTAGTAAAAGCGCAATTGAAAAGATTGAAGCTGCAGGCGGAAAGGTAGAGGTTATCTAATATGGAGATGCTAAAAACTATTGGACAAGCATGGAGAATCAAAGAAATAAGAAGTAAAATTGTATTCACCTTGCTCATGTTATTAGTATTTAGAGTAGGATCAAACATACCTGTTCCAGGTATTGACAGAGCGTATCTTGCACAAATGTTTTCCGGTGACACAGGTCTTTTAGATTTGTTTGACTTGTTTTCTGGTGGCGCGTTCAGTAATTTTACAATCTTCGCATTAAGTATAACCCCATACATTACAGCATCCATAATAATTCAGCTGCTGACTATAGCTTTTCCATATTTTGAGAGATTAGCAAAAGAAGGCGCTGAAGGAAGAAAAAAGATGGCGCAGATAACGCGTTATATGACAGTAGTTTTAGGCTTTATTCAAGCAATAGGATTATCTGTTGGTTTGTTTAGAAAAGCTATCGTAAACCCTAACTTTTTCACTATCGCTGCTATAGTAGTAGTGCTTACAGCGGGTACGGCTTTCCTAATGTGGTTAGGTGAACAGATCAATGAATATGGAATAGGTAATGGAATATCTCTTATCATTTTCGCAGGAATTATAGCTAGAATGCCTAGCATGATTAGAGGTATGTACACTCAGGTTTCCGAAGGCGAGATCAGCATAGTAGCAATATTAATATTTATACTATTTGCTTTAGCTGTAATAGTTGGTATCATTGAGATTCAACAAGGAACGAGAAAGGTACCAGTACAGTATGCAAAAAGAGTTGTAGGAAGAAAAATGTACGGTGGTCAATCCACCCACATTCCAATGAAAGTAAATCAAGCGGGAGTTATTCCTGTAATATTTGCTCTTTCATTATTGCAATTTCCTTTAACAATTACATACTTTTTCCCAGATACAGGATTTACGGAATTCATAACAAAGTTCCTCTCACCTGCAGGCAATCCGGGAGTATGGATTTATGCAGCATTGAACATAGTATTGACAATATTCTTCACATATTTCTATACTGCTATAACATTCAATCCAGTAGAAGTTGCAGAAAATATGAGAGCGAATGGCGGGTTTATACCGGGAATCAGACCGGGAAATGCTACGATAGAGTATCTGAATAGAATCATGTCCAGATTATGTATGGTCGGTGGTATTTTCTTAGCATTAGTAGCAACACTGCCTACTATAATAAGTATACTTACACCATTTAACATGGCATTTGGAGGTACATCGCTGCTGATTGCAGTCGGCGTAGCACTTGATACTATGAAACAATTAGAAAATCAAATGCTAATGAGAAATTATCAGGGATTTTTGAAGTAAGTAGAGGAGAAAAAAATGCTTAGAACAGTTCTATTAGGCCCTCCTGGAGCAGGAAAGGGTACACAAGCGGTTCGAATTGCTGAAAAGTATAATATTCCGCATATTTCAACAGGTGATATCTTTAGAAAGAACATTAAAGAAGGAACTGAACTTGGAGTAAAAGCTAAGGAATACATGGACAAGGGAGATCTTGTGCCAGACGATTTGGTAATAGAGATTGCTACAACTAGGTTATTGGAAGATGATTGTAAAAATGGATTTTTGCTAGATGGCTTTCCAAGGACAGTCTATCAAGCTGAAAAACTGGACACATTTTTAAAAGCTCACGGACAGAAGTTAGATATAGTTATCAACCTAGCAGTAGGTAATGAAGAACTTATTAGAAGGCTTACTGGAAGAAGAGTTTGTAAATTATGTGGAGCTGGATATCACGTTGCAAGCATGAAGCCTAAAAAGGACGGAATATGCGATTTATGTGGCTCCGAGCTTATACAAAGAAGCGATGATACTGAAGAAACTGTTGTTAATAGAATCAGAGTATATGAAGCTCAAACCGCACCATTAATCGGTTATTATGACAATTCAGGAATTATCGCCAATATTGACGGTACGATTGGATTAGAACATGTATTCAACTCAATTGTAACGGCGATAGGAGTATAAAATGATTATACTTAAATCTAAACGTGAGATAGACATGATGAGGGAAGCAGCCAAGGTGACGGGTGAGATTCTAAGCATGTTAAAAGGCTACATTAAGCCGGGAATATCCACATTAGACATTGACAGTTTTGTAGAGGATAGAATTAGACATTACAACATGATTCCTTCTTTTAAAGGGTATGGTGGATTTCCAGGAAGTGCATGCGTTTCGCTAAATGATGAAATTGTGCATGGAATACCTTCCAAAGACCGTATATTGCAAGAAGGCGACATTGTGAGTGTAGATACAGGATCAACATATAGAGGTTATTGCAGCGATGCTGCGAGAACATATCCTGTAGGTCAAATTTCTGATATTGCAGCGAAACTTATCAAAGTTACCGAAGAATCATTCTTTGAAGGCCTTAAGTATTGTATGGATGGATATAAGATTTCTGATATCGGACATTCAGTTCAGGCTCATGCAGAGAAAAATGGATTTTCAGTAATAAGGGATTACACAGGTCATGGCCTAGGTAAAAACTTACATGAGGATCCACAGATTCCAAACTATGGTAAGCCGAACAAAGGTCCTAGAATAAGAAGTGGTATGGTAATAGCAGTAGAGCCTATGATTTGTCAGGGCGACTACGAAACCAGAACACTTCCAAATGAATGGACAGTTGTAACTGAAGATGGATTACTATCTTCGCACTATGAAAATACTATCGCAATTACAGATGGTGAGCCAGAATTGCTTACCATATAGGAGGAGATTAAATGGCCAAGAAAGACGTCATCGAGGTAATAGGAACAGTAGTGGATGCGCAGCCGAATGCGGTGTTCAAAGTAAAGCTAGAAAACGGATTTGAAGTGCTTGCACATGTTTCAGGTAAAATCAGAATGAACTATATAAGAATACTTCCAGGAGATAAGGTTAAAGTTGAACTTTCGCCGTATGATCTTTCTAGAGGTAGAATAACATGGAGAGATAAATAAGGTGCGTTAAGCGTCAGGAGGTAGAAATGAAAGTAAGATCATCAGTAAAGCCTATCTGTGAAAAGTGCAAGGTTATCAAAAGACATGGTAAAGTAATGGTACTTTGTGAAAACCCTAAGCATAAGCAGAGACAAGGCTAAAATAATAGGTAAAAAGCCGGAGTGTTATCGGGAATACTCATTGGTATAATTAATATTTAAGAACACCTGTCTATATCACCCCCGAGGAGGTGACGGAAGATAGGAGAAGGAGGAACACATGGCTCGTATAGCCGGAGTTGACTTACCCAGAGAAAAAAGAATCGAAATTGGATTAACCTATATATATGGTATAGGCAGGGTAACCGCAGGAGAAATCCTAGAAAAAGCAAATGTTAACCCAGACACAAGGGTTAAGGACTTAACAGAAGATGAAGCTGGTAAGATTAGAAAAGTAATCGAATCTGATTGTATGGTAGAAGGAGATTTACGAAGAGAGACATCTTTAAATATTAAGAGACTCATGGAAATCGGAAGCTACAGAGGAATTAGACATAGAAGAGGGCTGCCTGTAAGGGGTCAGAAGACAAAAACAAACGCTAGAACTCGCAAAGGTCCTAAAAAGACTGTTGGCAGAAAGAAAAAGTAAAGGAGGTAGGAAAAATGGCAAAAGCTGTAAAGAAAACCGTAAGAAGAAAAAAGAGAGAACGTAAAAATATTGAAAAAGGCCAAGCACATATCCAATCTACCTTTAACAATACTTTAGTTACTCTAACTGATATGAACGGAAACGCATTATCATGGTCAAGTGCCGGATCTAATGGTTTCAAAGGCTCTAGAAAATCTACACCGTTTGCAGCACAGAGTGCGGCAGAGGTTGCAGCAAAAGCTGCTATGGAGCATGGTTTAAAATCTGTAGAAGTTTATGTAAAGGGTCCGGGATCAGGTAGAGAAGCTGCAATAAGAGCACTTCAGACTGCAGGTCTTAATATCACTTTGATTAAGGATATTACGCCAATTCCACATAACGGATGCAGACCACCTAAGAAGAGAAGAGTTTAATTGAAAGGAGGAGTAACAGATAATGGCAAGAAATAGAGAACCGGTTCTTAAGAGAGCCAGAGCATTGGGGATTGAACCTCAATACATGGGAATTAATAAGCAATCTAAAAGAAACCCACAACAAAGAAGAAAGAAAAAGAGTGAGTACGGAATCCAGCTTAACGAAAAGCAAAAGGTTAAGTTCCTATACGGATTACAGGAAACTCAATTTAAAAATACATTCATCAAAGCTACTAAAAGAAAAGGTAGCGCAGGTGCTAATCTTTTAATAATGTTAGAAAGCAGATTCGACAATATAGTATTTAGAATGGGCTTTGCAGCAACTAGAAGAGAAGCAAGACAGCTAGTAAACCATGGTCATTTCCTTCTTAACGGAAATAAAGCTAATATTCCATCTATGGAATTAAAAGAAGGTGATGTTATAAGTGTAAGGGAAAAGAGCAAATCTTCACCAAAATTCAAGGAATTAAAAGATATGATGATTACTACACCTCAATGGTTGAGTATTGATCTTGAAAAACTTGAAGGTAAGATTTTGACTACACCTACTCGTGAGGATGTTGATTTACCAGTCGAGGAACGCTTTATTGTCGAATTCTACTCCAAATAATTTTACGTTTACGTTTTATTATTGTTTATGAATAGGAGGAAAAAATGATCGAGATTGAAAAACCTACAATTACCCAGACTATTGCAGAAGATAACACTTATGGCAAGTTTGTCGTAGAACCTCTAGAAAGAGGATATGGTACCACTTTAGGTAACTGCATGAGGAGAATTCTCCTAAGCTCTTTACCGGGAGCTGCAGTAACAACGGTAAAAATCGATGGTATTCTTCATGAATTTTCTACGATTCCAGGTGTTAAGGAAGATGTAACAGAAATAATCTTGAATTTGAAAAAATTAGCTATAAGAATCAGCGGAGATGAAAATAAGCGTGCGATAATAAATGCAGTAGGGCCTAAAGAGGTTACTGCAGCAGATATTATTGGTGATGCAGACATTGAAATATTCAATCCTGATTTACATATTGCAACTCTAGATGAAAGCGCTACACTTGTGATGGAAATTAACCTTGCAAAAGGCAGAGGATACGTCCCTGCAGAGCAAAACAAAACTGAAACAACTCCAATAGCAGTTATTCCGGTTGATTCTATCTTCACACCTGTAACAAAGGTTAATTATGCAGTTGAAAATACTAGAGTAGGACAAGTAACAGATTATGATAAGCTTACTTTAGAAATCTGGACTGATGGTTCTATAATTCCAGAAGAAGGCGTTTCTATTGGAGCTAAGATTATGCTTGAACATCTTAACCTGTTCATAGGTCTTGATTCTTCTATAGATGAGATGGAATTCATGATAGAAAAAGAAGAAGATCGTAAGGAAAAGGCACTTGAGATGACTGTTGAGGAATTAGAACTATCTGTTCGTTCTTTCAACTGTTTAAAGAGAGCATCAATAAACACTGTAGAAGAACTAACTTTACGTACAGAAGAAGACATGATGAAAGTTAGAAACTTAGGCATGAAATCACTTGATGAAGTTAAAAATAAACTTGAAGAATTGGGCTTAGAATTAAAGCCTAGCGACGAATAACTAAGTGAAAGGAGAATACTGATGAATGGGTACAGGAAATTAGGTAGACCTTCCGCTCATAGAAAATCAATGCTAAGAAATTTAGTGACTGATTTGCTAAGAGAAGGAAGAATTACTACTACCGACTGTAGAGCAAAAGAAGCTAGACGTGCTGCTGAAAAAATGATTACTTTAGCAAAACGTGGTGATCTTCATGCAAGAAGACAAGTATTAGCATACGTTATAGACGAAGATGTTGTAACTAATCTTTTTGAAGAAATCGCACCTAGATATGCAGACAGAAACGGTGGATATACAAGGATTTTAAAATTAGGACCTAGGCATGGAGACTGTGCTGAAGTTGTATTCTTAGAGCTTGTATAATAAGTAAATAGAATAACATTAAAGACCAGGTGATTTCACCTGGTCTTTTGAATATGATTATAGTGAACACCTATTAAAGTGAAAGAAAGGAGCAGGATACTATGAAAAGACCTGACTATTTAAACAAAATTAAAAAAATTATAGTAGGATTAGAAAAAGATGATATCATTCTACGCATTCTAAGAGGTTTTTATGAATATCCTGAGTATAATGATTTCGTCGGAGAATACATTTCTCCTGCACCTGACAAGATAGCACATGCGCCTGCCCGTAATTATGGATGGACGACTATCCCCTGTGGTGATGCGGCGCTTAATATAATGGGATTTTTTGCACAGGTACCATCAGCGTGGCCGTATGTTAGTGATGGAATATATAAAGAATATAATTATGGTAACGTGAAAATCAAATTTAAGCATACCACTAACAAAGAAATTTCCAACCTCTCCTATAAGATAGCATTACCTATTCAAGCAATTAAAGCACTTGGTAAAGAAAATATAGACAGTAAAACAGTAAATAGGATAGCGCGAGTGATTACATTAACATAGAAAAAAATTATGCTCAGGGAATCACAGTATTCTACAGCGTGAGTTTATGAAGTTATTAAAAAAGTATGTTTAAGGGAGATACTAGCTTGTCAAAGGCATATAATTTGATTAATCGATTCTCAGAGGATATGGATTTAGTTTAGGGTTGGCGTGTGTGGTTGCTTTTTTCACATGGTGGCATCATACTCCCAAAATTGAAATTTTCAGTTCTTCAAAGATTTATTCCCTACGTCTTAAACTATAACAAGCTTATAACGTACATGAGTAAAGCAATATTAATGCCTACTGGCGAATTCATAAAAAGGAATCCTAGTAAAGTCAATGAACTTCCTACTACAAGGAGGCCTTTTTCTATTTCAGGATTTCTTGTAATTAAGATGAAGTAAAGAGATAGAATAACCATAGATATTCCCATTAATACTACAATGGTACTTATAGACATATAGGTTTCTACGCTAGTCATAAGCATAAGCAAAGAAACAGAAAATGTAGCGGTGAGGAGAATAGCTAACAAATAGGGTATTAGTTTACTGCGCTTTCTATAAGGTTTATATTTTCTGGACTTCAAATTTTCAAAGGAATTGAAACCTTCAAGGAAAACGTATTCCCTTCTGTTAATTAACCTTGTGATTCGACCAGCTAATACGATTACTAAAACAGCTATCCAAAGTAATAAACTCGAGAAGTATTCTATATAAGGTAAGCTACTAAAGTTGCGAGGGAACCCTCTATAAAAGGCTACTACTAAGAATATTAAATCAAGAGGGCTGTCATTTTTTTGTTTTCTTAATATGTTGTTTTTCAGGTGATTAAAAGATTCATCTTCATTATAATCTGTAAAATCACCTTCATAAATGCTTGTGCCTTCTCGCTTGTCGAAATATATGAGATTATCTTCTTCGTAATCCTTGCTAGTATCATTAATTATAACTGTATATCGTTTGTTAGATAAAATTTCAGCTTTTCTGTAACCTGCTAAAGAAAACGGCTTGCTTATGCCAGTAAGCTCATATCCTTCACGGCTCATATCGTTTAGATGCTTAGCAGCTTCTTTGCACATTGTGGCATCATATTTCCAAAATTCAAATTTTCTCTTTTGCATGTATTCCTCCGTGATTTTATATATAAGTATATTATACCCCCCCCCAATAAAAAAGAAAGTCGGATTATTACAGTAACCATAGTTAATTGTTACATTTAAAGACTTTTGTATGCTTAAGCTGGTTTCGGTTGCAATTAGTCTGGCTAAAATATATAATATAATTTAGAGGTGAATTTATGAGAAAGGTATTTATAGAAACTGAAAGACTTGATATTTATGAGGTAATTCCAGAAGAAATAGATGAGATAATTGAGCTTGAAAGTGATCCGGAGATTAGAGATTTCATATGGGTAGGAACACAGGAAGAGCATCTGTCTGAGATAAACGATCCTAATCATATTCTGCTTGTATTTTATGATAAAAAGGATATTCTGATCAAGGGATATGCGCTCATTAGACTCGACTTTAAATCAAACGTGTTTGAGATTAGAAGAATCGCAATAACCGAGAGGGGGAAAGGGCTGGGAGCGGAATCCATGAAAGCTCTAATTAAGTATGCTTTTGAAGAAACCGATACTAATAGATTGTGGCTTGATGTGTACCCTGACAACCTCAAAGGTATCAAACTATATGAAGGGCTTGGAATGCATCGTGACGGCATTTTAAGGCAGAATTACAGGGACAAGAGAGGTTACCTTGATCAGATAATATATTCAATTCTAAGGAGCGAGTATGAAAAAGCTTAAACTGAAGCTTTTAATAATATTAATAGTATTGTTTTTGGTTTCATGTGGAAATAAAGAAGGTGAAATATTAGGACCTTATGAAATT
>LFRM01333881.1_pt1 | contig 22079 bp, 10 predicted proteins | sample 618341 | NCBI WGS metagenome assembly LFRM01 (sample SAMN03654438, study PRJNA283298) | anaerobic digester metagenome | isolation source: pool of bioreactors CSTR01a, CSTR02a, and CSTR03a thermophilic anaerobic... | place: Denmark: Kgs. Lyngby | collected 2014-05-21 | reverse complement strand
ACGGAGTTTGGCGCCAAGATCAACATCAGCCTGCTGGATGGATATGCCAGGGTGGATCATTTCCTATGGGATGCCTTTAACGAGGGGCAGGATCTTCAGGCACAGGTCGAACGCTTCAGGAAGTTGACAGGGAAATATCCGGAGCTGGTTCATGTGGATAAGATTTATCTCACCCGGGAGAACAGGCGGTTTTTAAAATTAAAAGGAATCCGATTCACCGGGGAGCCACTGGGGCGAAAACCGATAAAAGAGATCAAGAGCAGATACCAAAAACGTAAAGAGCGACGAGAGGCGGCGGAACGCAATCAGGTTGAAGGAAAGTTTGGTCAGGGGAAACGTGGATATGGTTTAAATGATATCCGCGCCAGACTGTCCTCGACATCAAACAGTTGGATAGGGGCTATCATTTTTGTGATGAACCTGATCCGGCACATGAGGGATATTCCCTTGCCTTATTTTGTCTCGTTACTATCGAAACTGATGAAAGTGAGAAATATAAACATTTATCCACTCAAGCCACAAATGAAATTGTGTGCCTGATTGGGATTTAATAAGCAGACCCTAAACTAATTAATACGAAAACTATCATGAAGTTACGTCAATTCAACATTCCTTTATTACTCTTTTATCTGTTGGGATTTAATCTTTTATTCACTTCTTGTGAAAATGAAGTTCCCGAAGAAAAAATTTTTGTAAATATTGAAATCACAAAACTACCAGATAAAACATCTTTTCAATTAGGCGAAACTCCAGAATATACTGGGATTGAAGTTTCAGAGTTATATACCGATGGAACAAAAAAACCAATTACAAATTTTGATATAAATTGGTCAGCAGATATCTTCAAAAGAGGGATAACACATGCTACCGTTACCGCAAGACAACGTACTGTCAACTTTGAAATCTCATTCGACGGTGATCTGATAGATACGGGTTTACCAGTTGTTTATATAAATACAACAGAAGAGACACCTGTTGATTCAAAAGACAACTATGTGAATGCAACCATGGTGATCAAGGAGGACGGAAAGAAAGTCTCTGAAAATAGTTTACGGATAAGAGGACGGGGTAATGCAACCTGGACCTATCCAAAGAAACCATACAAGCTTAAACTGGATGATAAAGCCAGTATCTTAGGAATGGAAGAGGAAAAAGACTGGGTGTTACTGGCTAATTATTGTGACAAAACACTGTTACGTACAGGCATTGCTCTTGAGTTAAGCAGATTGATGAATTTCCCATACACAGTGAATGATCGTTTCGTAGAAGTAGTACTCAACGGAGAGTATATAGGTAATTACCAATTAGTGGGAACAATCGAACAGGGAAGTGATCGAGTAGATGTACCTAAAAGTGGTTATATTTTTGAAAAAGATGGCTATTATCTACAGGAACTCAACTATTTCGTCTCTTCTATGGGATATGGCTATTCTTTTAAAAATCCTGATCCTGAAGATGAATTGACTACTCAACAATGGGAATATATAAAAACCTATATGGATGAATTTGAATCTATTCTCAATTCGTCTAGATTCAATGATCCCGAGAGTGGTTATTCCAACTATATAGATGTTTCGAGTTTCGTTCGATGGTTTATATTCCAAAATATTCTAGCTAATATGGATACGAACCTTTATATGGTTAAGAGTGACATGGAAAATTCGAAAGTTGAGATGGGGCCCGCTTGGGATTTTGAATGGTCTGTAGGTATTGGATGGTACGAAGGGGCCAGACCTAGACCTGCAAATTATTATGTGTGGGATTCAAATAATTTCTATTACGATCGGCTATTAAAAGACCCCTTATTTAAAACTAAGGTCAGGGAAATGTGGGAAAGCATTTCGATCACAGATGATATTCTTCAATACATTGACGAAACAGCTGCATTTCTCGAAGAATCGCAGGTACTAAATTTCAAGAGATGGGATATTATGAATATTCGTGTTAGTGTTGGAGGTGTTCCAATGGGGTCTTATGAAAAAGAGGTAGAATGCGATCGCCAGTTTTTTATCAACCATATGAATTGGCTAAACAGTGAATTTTCAAAATATTAAGAACTACATATTCTTTTGTATTATAAGTATTTTTTGATAAAAAGTAATTTGACTATTTTCAAACAATTTTACAAATAAACAAATAAACCCAAGACTACTGTTATGAATGGAATAGTAAAATATATATTACTCCTTATTGCTTATACAGTTCCTTTCTTCACTGTGGTTGGACAAAATATATCTGTAAAAGATTGGCTTTCAATTAGTGATGTTCTCACTCCCATACCACATGGATCTATACATATAGAAGGATATGTGGGAGAAAAAGTCGATCTCTGCATCGAAAATAGAGTGATGGCTCAAGATATTGATAGACTCATCACTCCTTTTCAACTCAGAAATGATGAAAATTGGGGGTTTCGTAGCGAATTCTGGGGTAAATGGTTTACATCAGCAATGCTCGGGTACGGATATAGCCCTACTGCCGAGAATCGTGCAGTAATCGACAAAGCAATTAATGCATTGGTTCAAACACAAACACCAGATGGATATATCGGTACATATCCCGACGAACATCATCTGAAAGATTGGGATATTTGGGGACGAAAATATGTATTATTGGGATTAATAGCCTATTATGATCAAATACAAGATCAAAAGATACTCAGTGCAGCAGAGAATGTGGCAGACCATTTAATTTTAGAGGCAGGACCTGAAAGTGGGATAAATTTAACCGAAACAGGATGGATCGGTTGGAAGGGTCTCGCCTCTAGTTCTGTACTGGAACCTATTAGCCTACTCTATCAAAGAACTGGAAAAAAGAAGTATCTAGATTTTGCACAACATATTATCAAACTATGGGATAGTCCAAACAGTCTAACACCAACAGGTATCAGACTTGTTAAAGAGGCTATAAACCAGACACCATTATGGGAAATGAGCGGAGCTCCTAAAGCATATGAAATGATGTCTTGTTTTGAAGGATTGTGTGAAATGTATCGTATTACAGGTAACCAAGAGTATTTCGAAGCATCTCAGTCGCTTATTAAATCAATAATACGTGATGAAATTATGTTAGTAGGTTCAGGTTCACTAGCTGAAATATGGTGTAATGGTAAGATGCGCCAAAGTGATCCATTGTACCAAGGATTGGAAACATGTGTTACAGTAACCTGGATGAAATTTCTCTACCAGATGTTACGTATGACGGGTGATAGTAAGTATGCTGACCAACTTGAGATTAGCCTCTACAATGCATTATTTGCTTCACAAACACCAAAGGGAGAATGGTGGTCTTATTATACAGGTTTAATGGGTGAAAGGGTTCCCAGTCACCTGCAATTTCCAGATGTTATTATGAGTTGTTGTGTAGCTAATGGTCCCAGAGCTATGCTTCTAACTCCATCATGGGCAATAATGTCATCTTCAGGAGGATTGGCTGTTAATTTATATGCTCCAATGAAAGCAGATTTGACAACACCACGAAAACAGCCATTCTCAATTGATATGACTACAGAATACCCCGTTAATGAAAATATTCTGATTACTGTATCTATCCCCAAAAAAGAAAAACTCTCTATTGACCTGCGTATTCCAGAGTGGAGCAAAAAGACGCTCGTTAGGATCAACGGTGAATTATTGGATAAAAAAGTGGTTCCAGGCTCCTATGCCAATATTGAAAGGGAATGGTCGGATCAGGACCAAATAGAAATCAGTTTTGATATGACAAGTTATATCATAAATGCCCCTTCCGGAGTGCCTGATGCAGCTATTCAAAGAGGACCGGTAGTATTAGCATTCGATACTAGGTTAGTTCCTTTTCGTCATGGCGTTGAAGTACCTCCAATGTACCGATACTCGTTTATGAAAAATAAGGACAATTCAATTGATGTATCACTTGTAACCTCACCCCCTGTAAAAGATATATGGATGACTTTTCAGGTTCCCCTAATTGATGAAGCCGGAGATCGTCATGAGCTCTCAATGTGCGATTATGCTTCAGCGGGGAACAGTTGGGAGGAAGGAAATCTGTTTAGGGTATGGATTCCTCAACCTTTTGATTTTCGCCATCTATATATCAATAATTTGGGATGGTCAATCAATGTGACAGATAATGCTCCCCGTCCCACTATTCCTAAGTTATATCAAAAGTAAACATGTTTTATATGAGTACAAACCGAAGAAAATTTTTTAAGACAATTGGTATCGCCACAGCCGGATTGACAACTGGATTTCATACAGATCTTTTGGGAAATAGTATTATTCATACTGCTGATAAGCAGATAGACACCAAAAAAAACATATCTCTACCAATGGATGTTAATAGTGCAAGACCAATAGACCATGGAGCAGCATTGATCAATCCGGGTATGGGATGGGTTACCTATTACTACTCGAATCTTTATCAAAATTACGGTTCCAAACTCGAACCTTCCGATACAGTTCGTTATTTTCCTGGAATGAATACAGTTTTCCTACGTATACCCTGGGCATTTATTGAACCTGAAGAAAATAATTTCATATGGGAGATACTCGACACACCCGCTCAGCGATGGATAGAAGAAGGAGGGCAAGTAGCCCTTTGCATCACAGCAACCGAAAACTGGATGGGATCAGGAACTCCTCGATGGGTATTCGATGCGGGTGCAGAATTTTATGAGGTGGACGGCTATCTTGAACCGAACTACGATGATCCTATTTTCTTAGAAAAAGTAGAGAAATTCGTTCGTGTACTAGCAGAGAGATATGATAATAATTCTAATGTAGCCTATATTTTTATAGGTCATTACGGAATGTGGGGAGAAGGACATACTGAACTGACTACCCCCAAACATGGCCATTCATGGGGATTTGAAACACAGAAAACTATGATTGATCTTTATCGTCGTAACTTTAAAAACACAACACTTTGTATTTCCGACGATTACGTAGGGCACAACTTGAGAGGCGAACGGTTCCCGATTACAGATTATGCTTTTTCTCAGGGTGTGACAATACATGATGACAGCATACTTGTTCAACCCAAACCTAATAATTGGTACCATAGTGAAATGGCTCAACTTTTTTGGCCTACTCTCCCAGTGGTACTGGAACATGAACACTATGGAGGGTCTGTAGAACGGGGAGCATGGGAAGACGAACTCCTGATCAAAGCAGTCGAAGATTATCATGCATCATTCCTTTCTATTCATTGGTGGCCCGATGTATTTTATAATGCGAATAAAGATCTTATTGCCCAAATAAATAGGCGCATTGGTTACCGTCTGCAAGCGCCAGAAATTATCTGGCCTTCAGTAATTAGAAAAGGAGATCCTTTTATTATACAGAGTAAATGGGCTAATGCCGGGGTAGCTCCCTGTTATAGCGGTGGATATCCATGCTTTACACTTAAGGATGAGAAGGGTGGAATAGTTTCAGTATTGGCTGATACTTCCTTCAACTTGAAAAATCTACCTCCTACAACTCCAGGTAATGAGATACATCATTCGTTAACTTCAACTTTTGTAATTGCTCCTGCACATCGTGATAATAAAGGCGTCTTTTTCCGTACATGTAAACCAGGAACCTATGATCTGTATATTTCAGTGGGTAAACAGGATGGTACTCCAGTTTATGAACTACCGTATTCTGAACAAGATGGATTCAAACGCTATAAAATAGGCACAATTATTTTACAAGATTATGAAACGAAGTAATATATATATTATCTTTTTTATAAAGCTGATTATTATATCAAGCTTTCTCTTATCGTGCAGTAAAGATAATGAGATTAAACCTCCAATAGTAGTAAAACCAAATACCGAATACCTAAAATTAAACATCAATTCGGCAAATCAATTGGGAATATCTCAAAACGAAAAAAACAGTTATTCTATATCAACCACCGGAAGCGACCCTTATATATTGACCAATCCTATAGTAAAATCGCTTCATCAGGATTCAGTTGTACTAACTTTTGAATACAAAAGTTCGGAAATTATCGACCGAATACAGATTTTCTTTGGTCCCACAATAACTGAAGAACGCTCGGTTTTCGGCGGATCAATGTCCGGTGCATCTGCATGGAAAAGTTACTCTGTTAATCTAGCTAAGGAAATAAAAGGTTTTTCTTGGGGCAAACCGGAGGATTTCATCAGAATAGATTTTGGAACAAAAAGCGGAATAGATATCGAGATCCGAAACATCTATTTCAGATCTTTAAATCAGTCAGAAAGAGATCTATTGGAAGAAAATGAGGCGCAAATCAAAAAAGATGAGTTGATCCAAAAAGCTTTGTCTGATTATCTATCAGATCATTTTACGTCCTCAATCACTGAAGTGAAAGTCGGTCTGAACGAAATTACAGTTGCAGGAGAATATAGTGGGGTAGGAAATTTTAGTTTGTGTGAAGTTTTCCCGAATGATACTCTAGTTACTACTAAAACTTTCAAAAACAAAATTTCACTCGACAATAATTCGTTCCGAATTACTCTACCACGTACGATCAATAAAAACAATCTGAACTATGACCGCTTAATTTCCAAATGGGTTATAGTTAAAGAATTAAATAATAAAGAATCGATCGCTTCACACGCCAGGTATGCTGATATAATTGAACCCAGTCAATCTATGCCGCAAGGTATCTTAATGAGTAAGAAAGGATTGGGGGGATTCTTTATGAACCAATATGTAGATGATATCGATCAACTAGGCATAACTAGCATCACAATCAATATTCCAATTACTGCAATGCTCTATTCATACCCTGCTTCCAATACGGTCACCCATACCTACGGGAACAAGAAATATTATTTTTCCTTAAACTATCTCGATCATATCGATAAAGCATTGAAACTTGCTGCTTCAAAAAAGATCGTTGTAGGTGCAATAATTCTTGTCCAAAAAGCATCAGAATGTGTGGATCCAGAAATTGGTAAGATATTGCAACATCCAGACTTCACACCTGAGGGTATCTATACTATGCCTAATCTGACAACTGATGAGGGAATTAATTGTTATGCTGCAGCTCTCGATTTTATTGGATCCCGCTATAATAGACCAGATGATGCATACGGACGAGTACACAAATGGATCATGCACAACGAAGTTGATGCAGGGCTCACTTGGACAAATATGGGAAGAAAACCAATGTTGAACTACCTTGATACTTACATGAAATCAATGAGGATCTGTCATAATATCACCCGACAATATGATCAAAACAGTGAGGTAATGGGATCATTTACCCATTCATGGGTAGAACCGGTTGAACTATATTCTTCGAAAGAGATGTTAACTAATTTACAAAAACTCAGCTCTCTCGAAGGTGATTTTCAGTGGGGAATTGCATATCACCCTTATCCTCAGGATCTGAATGAACCAAAAACATGGAATGATAACAAAGCCTCCTTTAACATCAATAGTCCATTGGTCACATTCAAAAATCTGGAAGTATTAGATTTTTGGATAAAGCAACCGGAAAATAGCTATAAAGGAAATGTAAAAAGAACACTTTGGCTCTCTGAGAATGGTACCAATTCAAGAACGTATGAGAATAGAGATTTGATGGAACAGGCGGCAGGTTTTGCATATACTTGGAAAAAATTAATAGAGTTAGATGGAATTGATGCGATTCAATGGCATAACTGGATAGATAACAGAACTGAATTTGGGCTAAGAATCGGATTGAGACGTTTCCCCGATGATTCAACCGATCCGGGGGGACCTAAACCTGTATGGTATGCTTATCAGGCTGCGGGAACAGACAGAGAGGATGAGGTATTTGAAACTTATAAAGCAATTATTGGAATTACTAACTGGAGTGAAATTCTACATTTCATTTCACCTTAAATATTATACTCTTATGCAAAAAACAATCTTATTCAAACTTTTTTTTGGTTTAGTATTTCTCTCTTTACTGTCGTGTAGTAAACAGAAAAATCGGGAAGTCATAGAAGATGTGTTTTATCCACTGCCGGCGGGTGCCGTCAAACTGGATGGTTTTTTTGAAGATTACATCCAAAACTCCATTGAACATTGGAACAAAGGGGATCTTCCTTATGATCAATTTGTCGATTTCTTTAGGAATGGTAGACCTCAGTTTGCATTAGGCGAGATGTGGGGAAAAGCTGTACGTTCAGGTTCTATGTTTTACCGTTACACAAATGATCCTCAACTGAAGCAAATTATGGATGAAACCGTAAAAGACTTACTCACCACCCAACAGGAAAACGGAAGCATCAGCTGCGTCGAAATGGATAAGCAACCAGAAGAAAGCGAGTTGTGGGAACGCAAATATGTAATGTTGGGACTGGAGGAGTATTATGAGTGGGTAAATCCAGATCCGAAAGTACTGGATGCATTAATCAAACAGGCCGATAATATTATATCAATCATCGGTCCCTCCCCCAAAACTGAAATAATTGATGTTGGCTGGAGTGCCACTAATATTGGGTATGAACCTTGTCATATTGAGTCAAGTACTCTGTTGGAACCTTTTATGAGGCTCTATAAATGGACCGGAGAACAACGTTTTCTTGATTTTGCAACTTATATCATTGAGGCTGGTGGAACAAAACACCATAATGTTTTCGAAAATGCTCTAAATAATGTTGATCCATACAAAATGGCTGGACATTATCCAAAAGCATACGAAATGATGTCGCTATTTGAGGGTTTAGTGGAATACTATAGGGTTACTGGTGATCCAAAATACAAAACAATGCTAACAAACTTGTTTAAAAACATAAGCACTAAAGAGATCACTATTATAGGGAACGGAGGATCAGACCAACCTTATCATCCTTACGTTTACGGCGAAGCATGGGGTAATACGGCACTTGAACAAACCAATCCCGATATAACCCGAATGATGGAAACCTGTGTGGGAATAACATGGATGAAACTATGTAGTCAACTACTACGACTGACGGGAGATTCGTCAATCGCAGACTATATTGAGCAATATGCATACAACGGACTTATTGGCGCAATGAAACCAACAGGAGATGGGTTCAGTTACGTAAACCTGCTTAATGGGACAAAGGTTAATGATCATGGATGGGGTTGGCACTTCGATGATCTGCATGTGACCTGTTGTAATTTAAACGGTCCTATGGGCCTTGCGTATATTCCTTATGTAGCTACTATGAATTCAAAAGAAGGTCCGATTATTAATCTTTATAATAAGGGACATTTTGAATTTGAAACACCTCGAAAAAGAACCGGTTCCATTTCAATTGAAACAGATTTTCCTGTATCAGGTGATATACAAATTGACCTCAACCTAGAAAAAGAAGAGACATTTAATATCCGTTTGAGGATTCCCAAATGGAGTGAAAAAACAGAAATTCGAGTCAATAATGAAAATATAGAAGTTGTTCCTGGGACCTATGTAGAAATTAATAGAAGATGGAAACCGTTGGACAAAATTACTCTTTCATTAGATATGAGATGTAGGGTATTAGAAGCTCCCAAAGGTAGTAATCGTGCAGGTGATAATTTTCAGGCCGTAGTTTATGGACCTATCGTTTTGGCAAGGGACGAAAATATTGAAAGTAATTACAATGAACCAGTAAAACTTCAAACTGAAAATGGGTATATAGAAGCCCGACAGGAAAAACCTATAAAGGATAATGTCAAACTGCAGTTTTCCGTCCCTGTAGGAGAAGGAGAATTTATTACAATGGTTGATTATACATCGGTTGACAATTGGAATAATGGAATGCATGTATGTACTTGGCTCCCTATAAAGTAGTAGACGTCACCTGTATAATTTGCAAATTATGCAGGTTAGAAAATTACACACTAAGTATTAACTTGAAGTAAATTTATGATACGTTAGGCTTAAATTAAAAGGTATTAATTAACAACACTAATAATCTTTATAATTATGTTACAAAAAGTACTAAAAAAACTAGGATTCATTTCTCTTCTGTTCCTATTGACACAGCACATTGCAGCTCAAAAAGTCGACAGTGATGGATGGACTGCAACAGATGCACTTGGAAGAGAATTACGCAGTTATTCCGATGTCGGAAACGCCAAAGATAAATATATTGCGATGTTTTATTGGACATGGCACCAAGGCAAAGATGACACAACAGCAACCGTTAAAAATATTACAGAAATTGTCCGCAAATACCCTGAGGCAATGAAAGATTATAATCATCCTGCTTGGGGTACAAAAAAGCCTGGACATTTTTTCTGGGAAGAACCACTGCTTGGTTATTATAAAACAACCGATCCCTGGGTGCTTCGGAAACATGCCGAAATGCTTGCCGATGCTAAAGTTGATGCAGTCTTCTTTGACTGTACTAACGGAAGTCTTACATGGGAGGACTCTTATGAAGCACTGATGAAAACATGGGATCAGGCACAAAAAGATGGTGTAAAAGCTCCTAAAATAGCTTTCATGCTTCCTTTTAATCCAGTACCGCATTCCTTAGTTTCCCTTCGTCAGCTTTATCGCGACGTGTATAAACCCGGAAGATTCGAAAATTTATGGTTTTATTGGAAAGGAAAACCCTGTATTATGGGTTATCCTGATAATTTAACTGATTCGGAGGAAGACCGTGAAATAGCTGAATTTTTTACTTTCAGGCCCGGACAGCCAGACTATGTAGACGGTCCAAAAAATGACATTCAATGGGGATGGTTAGAAAATTATCCACAACATGGTTATATCAAACAGGCTAACGGAACTTACGAACAAGTAACAGTTGGTATAGCTCAAAATGCTGCCCCTTCAACAAACGGACATTGTAGTGCATTTAATCTCCCCGGAGCACAAGGACGAAGCTTTTCCAAACGAAACGGATTCGACCCCCGTGTAGACGGTTATCTCTATGGATGGAATTTTCAGGAACAATGGGAAAGGGCATTTGAAATCGATCCCGAACTGATTTTCATTACTGGATGGAATGAATTTACAGCAGGTCAATGGCTTCCAGAGGATAGTTGGACAGGTGATCCGTTCTCCTTCGTAGATCAATTCGACTGGGATTGCAGCCGTGATATTGAACCAAACAAAGGTTGGGGTGACAAAGGCGATGTTTATTATTTACAGTTAGTCGATAATGTAAGGAAATTTAAAGGCATGTCTCCTCCGTCAGAAGTGTCTGATCCTATAACAATCAAAATAGGAAAGAGTACCGATCAATGGAACAATGTATTACCAGAATATAACCACTATAAGGGCAACACTTTTAATAGGGACCATCAAGGAAAGAATAATAAATATTATGTAAATACTACCGGGCGCAATGATATAGTGAAATCAAAAGTTGCAAGAGACAGCGAAAACGTATACTTCTATGTGGAGACTGCCGATGAGCTAACATCCCCAAAAGATAGAAACTGGATGATGCTTTTCATTGATGTGGACCGAGATAAATCCACTGGATGGAACGGGTATGATATCATCGTGAATAGGCAAAGCCCGGGAAAGAAGAAAGCAATCGTAGAGAAGAACGTCGGTAACAGATGGGAATGGGAAAAAGTAGCCGAATGCCCATATGTTGCAAAAGGAAACCATCTGGAGATTGAGATAGGCAATGAAATCCTTTCCCTGAGAAACAAGAAGATAGATATCGAGTTCAAATGGAACGACAATATGCAGGAGAATGGAAATATCATGGACTTTTATGTAAATGGTGATACAGCTCCCGGCGGACGCTTCAACTTTCTTTATTCAGAATAAGATATATTGATATGAGGACAAAATCACTGATCATCCTATTTACCTGTTTCTTTTTTCTATTAAGCCCTCATATGCTTATAGGACAAGGATCGGCTATACATAGCATCGGGAATGGACGAATGCTAGTTTATGGTAAACAGGCGGATGTAGTGCAACTGCTTGGTCCGCCTTACAGTGCTCCTTCAGTGTGGTCCATGACCATAGAACCCGGACTAAGTGTTACTTCAGTCCGGGAAGAAGGAACTGCTGTGTGGCATCATCAGATTTCGAAACAAGGAATTCCTGTGGCTGAGATAACTGACTTCATACCTGCAGACCAACCATCCTTTATCAGAAAAATAACTGCGACCTCTTCATTTTATTTTAATACAAAGCTGTTAGACGAGAAATTTGTATTGGAAAACCATTCCACGTTTGCTATAGAGCAATCTGTTAAATCGGCATTCCTACTGAAGACTCCACCTGGAACCCCATTTTACAACGACTATCCTGTTTTAGAGGAAGCTTGTCACCAGTTTATAACAACTGGGAATGCAACACTAACATCTGGAAAATTACAGATCGAGAAGGGAGAAAGTGTCTTATACATTACTGGAGGACCATCCTACCCTGAATGTACAGTTGCTTCGCACTTAGCTCTATCTTTAGGGATAGATCAATTACTAGTACAAACGCGTACTTGGTGGAAAGAGTTTACTGCACAGAGGAAAGACTTTGACAAGTTGATCCCTACATCTTTACCGATGCGTGAAAAATTGCTGCAAACAATCGATGACGTATCGGTCATGATCAAATGCCAACAGGCTATTGAGGGAGCAGTTATCGCTGGCTACAATTACCATTTGGGTTATGTTAGAGACCAATATGGCGTATCACGAGGACTTCTAACATTGGGCTATACGAATGAGGCTCGACAGATTCTTAGCTTTTATTATAATATCTGGAAGAAAGAAGGTCGGATACAAAATGCTCAAGGTGTCGGCAATAAAACCTTTCATGTTCACGAAAACGACCATGTAGAGATTACTGGTTACCTGATCATCCAGGCATTTGACTATCTGAAATCTACAAATGACGAAGCATTTATTAGAGAAATATTTCCGATGCTCGACTGGGCTTGGCAGGTACAGACTGAAGAATTGATAAATGGTATGTTACCATTCAATGGCGACGAAACATTTGTTGCAGGGGGTATTTTACCTCGAACAGCACTATGTGATGGATCTGCTGAAGCCACATTACTATTTATAAATGCAGGTGAAAACCTAGTGAAATGGTCTAAACAAAATAAGATGTGGGAAAAGCAAGAGATCGACCGTGCGGAACAGTATCTTGCAGAAACTAAAGCGCTTTACTCAGAAAACTTCATTTCAGATGGAAAGTTAATGACCAACAACCCTAATAGGATGGAAGGTCAGGAATATTATCCTTTCCGACATGGTGTATGCGAACAGATAGGCCGTATCGATGGATGCCAGTTCTTTGGATGGACACAAAAGACCTCTACGAACCGATATCTATGTGCAAACTGCTACATAAAATCATCGCTACCAGCAGTTCACTCAAAAACATATTTTTTGCCTTCAGTCACTCTGATGCCCTGTTATATAAATGATTCTTTTTTAGATAAACAGTTACAGTATAATTTTATTGAGGAAATTGCGACTACTTGGTCCAATACTGGAAAATTCTTTTCTAAACAGGATGATACAGGCGATTATAAAATTCTCGGATATGATTATGGATTTTTCCTATATGCATTGATCAAAACCGGTAATCCGTTACGATACCGGATTTATGAAGAGATGATGAATATGCTCGATGAAACGGGTGCTTGGGTAGAGTATTACATGAATGGTAAACCTAACGGCACTTTTTGCCGTCCATGGGAAAGTGCTATTAATCTGGAAGCTGCTATACGATTTGCAGAGTATGAGAAACGAATAACCAAAATAAATAATTAAAAAAACAGACCAATGAACAATCACAGAAAAATAATACAAAAATTGGCACTCATTACTTTGCTAATAGTCTCAATCGGATCATGTAGACAAGCAGATCAGAGTGTCAATATCCCCGATCCTAAAGAAATTGATAAGAAATTTGAATATGGAAACTACTATCCCGACTACCGCGATATATATGCCGACACTTGGGTGGCAACAGATGCTTTAGGAAGAAAAATGCCTTCCTTTGAAGAAGTAGGCCCATTGAAAGATGACAAGCGAAGAGTAGTAGGAGTTTTTTATATAACTTGGCATACTCAAGGCTTGAAAAACCTATCACAACCCTACAATGCCAATGTAACCGCTATCCTTGAAGAGGACTCCACTGCTCGGTTTGATTCCAATCACAAATTATGGTACACAAATTCATATCATTGGGGCGAACCGGAGATGGGCTATTTTTTGAGTCAGGATGATTGGGTTATTCGTAAAGATATGTCTATGCTAGCCGACGCAGGAGTAGACCTTTTGGTGATGGATGTGACAAATGCGGTAAGATATTGGGACGAGTGGGAAGTTACCTTCAGAGTAATGCAAGAGATGATAGATGAAGGAAATAAAGTACCTCGATTCTGTTTCTGGGCATTTAACGGACCCGTCATAACGGTGGTTCAAGATCTTTACGACCGCGTATACAAAGAAGAGAAATACAAAAACCTGTGGTTCTACTGGGATGGAAAGCCCCTATTACTTTACAATAGCAGACCCGATTTTGACGCCAACAGGAGCGGTATTACCCATCCAAATCCACATTACGATCCGGCTGCGAAAAGCGATACTGAACACCCTCATTATCAAAATCCAGATTACGCTGAAGAGTTCTACTTAGACTACACGAAGGAGGTCAAATCTTTTTTTACATTAAGAACCATGTGGTGGGGCTATTATGAATGGGGTAATGAACGTTTTGTTGGTACTGAAGATAACTGGAGTTTTGGTTACAGTTTGGCCGATCCCAGAGTTAAGAACATGAAACCTGAAGAACTTCTATCGCTGCACAATGGAAAACGTGAACAAGCAGCCGTTACTACTGCCCAACATCCGGTCTCCATGACCGACGAGAACATGGGAGTAGGCAAGTCATGGTCACGTGAAAACGGACAACCCCCACTAAACCAATACGATATGCCGACACCTACCTACGTGCCTTGGATGGGGGAGATCGTCAATAACCCAGAAGGTTACGGTATATATTTCCAAGAACGCTGGAACGAAACCCTCGAGGCCGACCCTGACTTCCTTTACATCAACGACTGGAACGAGTGGACCGCAGGCAAATATCAGCCAGACGACGGGGGCACAACTGAATGGCTAGGTCGTGAAAATCCGTTCTTTTTTGTCGACCAGTATAATGCTGAATTTAATCGTGGAATCCACCCGATGAAAGGAGGGTATACCGATAATTATTACATGCAGATGGCACAGAACATACGCAAATATAAGGGAGTAAGGGACATTCCGGTTCAAAGAGGTTATCACAAAATAGAAATTGAAGGAAAATTTAACGATTGGGAAAAGATTGAAAACAAGTTCAGGGACACCAAAGGTGATACATTCCAACGTGATGCCATTGGATATGCCGGTATCCATTATACAAACACTTCTGGCCGTAACGATATCATTACTGCCAAAGTAGCTGTTGGCGGAGAGAAAATTAGTTTTTATGTGGAAACTGCCGAAAAACTTACATCACATACAGGAAATAACTGGATGTTATTGCTTATTGATGCAGATAATAATTCTGAAACGGGTTGGTATGGCTATGATTTCATAGTCAACAAGAATGTAGTAGATGAGAAAACAACCATGCTAATGAGATACGACTCTGATGATGCAAAAAACCCATGGAAAGAGTTCGCTGAACTGAATTATTATTACGGAGGGTCAGAGTTGGAACTGGCTATACCACGAGATTTACTTGGATTAACGAACGATAATTGTACTTTTGACTTCAAGTGGGCAGACAATCCTTTGGAATTGATAGATCCTATCTCATTGTGTACAGATGGTGATACTGCACCCAACAGAAGATTTAATTATCGTTTTATATGGAAAAAGTAATTCAAAAAAAATATTCATTCCTTGAATATGATTTTTATGTTTTTTTTAGTAGTAGTATGCTATAAAATCTGATTTTAAGGCCTCGACCTGCTTATTATCAACCATATGGAATCCTTCCCTAGAGTAACAATAGTTTTGTGATCGTGAATGGTAGCAAATTCTATGTGGTTGATAAATGCTTTAGGTAAATAAATAAATCGTATGGTGACAGAAAGATATCTCATAAAATATCAAAATGCGCAGTTTTTATATCATTCTTTAAGGATTTAAGCAATTTGATACCTTTATTTTTGTATAAAATGCCAAACAGGGCATATATTTTCCCTAAACCAATCCATCAATAGCTAGTGACAACTGCAGAGGGTAGTTACTTAAAACCCGATACGATTTTGAAATATCAATATGTAGATGCGGTTAAGAATGTTTTGGAAATATTAATTAACGTAGAATAATATAAACTTATGAGAACTATCCATTTTTTCTTAACTTTATTTGTTTCTCTATTTTTGATGAGTTCATCCTGTAAAGAAAGAAATGTTGAGGCAATTGAAAAATACACTGTTGATAAAAAACAAATTTTTGAAGACACACCATTTTTACAACCTTTGGCAGGTACGGATGAATTAGGACGCGTACTACCGGACAATAAAGAAACAGGAGATTTGAGAAAAGAACGGCAGGTAGCTATGTTCTATTTCCTATGGCAAGGAGATAATGCTTCTAAGACATCCGAATTTAAATGGGATCTGAGCAAATTAATCCCTAAACATCCCGAAGTACTTGAAGATAGGGATCATCCGAATTGGGGATCTACACAATTAGGCTCCTATTATTTCTGGGGAGAGCCAATTTACGGCTATTATAGTGGCGATGATTACTGGGTTCACGTCAGAAATATGCAATTATTAACGGATGCTGGGGTCAACTTTTTGGTGCTTGATGCAACCAATGCTATCATTTATGAGAAGCAATCAGTAGCTTTAATGAAAGCTATTAAATCGTTACAAGATCAAGGAAAAAAACCACCTACCATTGTTTATTACACAAACACTATATCAGGAAAAACAATGCAACGCATTTACGATGCTTTTTACAAAACAGGAGCACCTTGCTATTATCCATCTACTTGGTATTATCTGGAAGGGAAACCTCTTATAATAGGTAGAACAAAAGAATCAAAAGGAACTGATTACGAATCGTTTTTTACTTTTCGGGAATCTCAATGGCCTAATGAAGCGGAGCAACAAAATGGATGGCCATGGATTGATTTTAACCGTCCTCAAAGCGTATATGAAAATTACAATGGCGATAGGGAGATCATCAACGTCTCGGTATCTCAACATCCCAATCCTTCAGATGGAATGGGCGGTTCAGCTTTTTACAACAATAAGGATAATTGGGGAAGAAGCTATCGGAACGGTTCACCAGGAAACCCTGATACCGATATCCTTTATGGATACAATTTTCAAGAACAATGGGATTACGCATTAGAACAGGATCTTCCTTTTGTTTTTATAACCGGTTGGAACGAATGGATTGCAGGTAGATGGAGTAGCCAAGATGGAAACCCGGAACATTCCTACTTTGTAGATCAAGCCGATCCGGAATTCAGTAGAGATATTGAACCAACCTATACTGCCGGATTAAAAGATAATTATTATATGCAATTAGTGTCAAACATCCGAAGATATAGAGGAATGAACGCACATCCCCAAGCTAGTAAACCTAAAAGCATTTACAATTTTGACGATTGGGAGGAAGTAGAACCTGTCTATATAGATTATATAAACGACACAGAACACAGAGAACATCCTGGAGCTGAAATGAATCCAAAGAAACTCTATGTAAATACCACTGGAAGAAATGATTTTTATTTAATGAAAGTTGCAAGAGACAATGAGAATCTCTATTTTTATGCTGAAACAACAGAAAATATTACAGAAAATAATGGAAATAACTGGATAAGATTATTTATCAACACCGATAGAAATCACGAAACCGGATGGTATGGATATAACTACCGGATTGAAGGTGGCAAACAATTACAAAAATATATCAATAATCAATGGAAGACAATCTCTATAATTTCGTCAGAAGTAAGCGAGAAAAAATTAATGTACACTATTCCTGCATCAACAATAGAAATAGATACGAAAGAACTAAATATCGAATTTAAATGGTCGGACAACATGCAGGACGACAATGACCCAATGGATTGGTATCTTAACGGAGACTCAGCTCCTGGTGGGCGTTTTAACTACGTATATAAAACAAAACAATAATATAAGAAAATGAAAAACAATATTTACTATTTATTCTTAGCGGTATTTTTGATCAATGCCTTTTCTTGTTCTCAATCATCAAACCAAACTTCGAAACAACTATCAAGTTCATTGGAAACAGGGTTCGTTACTCCTCCAGATACCATCCAAACCAGTGTGTATTGGTACTGGATCTCAGATAATATCTCGAAAGAAGGAGCGGTAAAAGATTTGTATGCCATGAAAGAAGCCGGAATAAATCGGGCGTTCATCGGAAACATAGGTATAGAAGACCTACCATACGGTAAAATAAAAATGTTCAGTGACGAGTGGTGGGATATAATGCATCTGGCACTAAAAACAGCCACAGAATTAGACATAGAAATTGGCATCTTCAATTCTCCGGGTTGGAGCCAGTCGGGAGGACCGTGGATCAAGACAGAGGAGTCCATGAGGTACCTTGCTTCTTCTGAGATAACGTTGCAAGGCCCTCGAAAAGTCGAACAGCAACTTCTGCAACCAACAGAGTCATTTCAGGATGTGAAAGTGATTGCATTTCCCTCATTAAAAAATGATAATAGCATATTAAACCATAAGAATGCTGTCATACAATCTCTACCCTCCATCTCCGGACTTTCAAAAATCACGGATGGAGATAATACTACAGGAATTCGTTTCCCTTCGGAAAATGAGTTCCAGTTAACTTTTAAATCGGAAGAACCTTTTACCGCGAGGAGCCTAACAATTCAGATTACTGAAACGCAACTTTCAGCACAGGCTATCTTACAGGCAAAACAGAGTAATGGTGAATTTAAAAGTATTTCCGAATTCGATATTAACCGATCGAATACAGCTTTAAATGTAGGGTTCGAGCCTTATGCTCCGATAACCGTTTCTTTTCCTGCTACATCAGCAACCGAATACAGGTTAACATTGAGAAACATCCATCCCCAGGCTGGTTTGGCAGAGGTAGAATTAAGTTCCATACCCCGCATAGAAAGATACAGTGAAAAAACACTGGCAAAAATGCACCCCACTCCACTTCCTTATTGGGATGCGTATATGTGGCCCGAACAGCCCGAATCAGATGATGAGACACTGTTTGTTCAGGGTAATAGCATCATTGATATTTCTCAGCATCTATCGCCCCAAGGTGTATTAACCTGGGATGTGCCTGAGGGAGAATGGATCGTTTTACGCATGGGAATGGCACCAACTCAGGTAACCAATGGACCAGCTTCGCCCGAAGCAACCGGTTTAGAGGTAGATAAAATGAGTAAAAAATGGATTGCAGAACACTTTGACAGATTTATCGGTGAGATATTGAGAAGGATACCCGAGGTGGACAGAAAAACCTTCAAAGTAGTTGTACAGGATAGCTACGAAACAGGGGGACAGAATTTTACAGATGGGTTTCTTGCAGAATTCGAAGAGAGATACGGTTATGACCCACTCCCTTATTTACCAACTTACAATGGTTTTGTTGTAAACAGTCAGCTAGAATCCGACCGGTTTCTATGGGATATGAGACGCATGGTTGCCGATAAGGTAGCATACGATTACGTTGGAGGATTAAGAGATGTTAGTCATAAACACGGACTCACGACATGGTTGGAAAACTACGGACACTGGGGTTTCCCAGGTGAATTCCTTATGTACGGCGGACAATCCGATGAAATCGGAGGAGAATTCTGGAGTCAGGGAGAATTGGGCGATATTGAAAATCGCGCTGCCACTTCAGCAGGACATATATACGGTAAAACCAAAATATCTGCAGAATCAAACACATCGGGGGGACCGGCATATTCGCGCTACCCAGCTATGATGAAACAACGTAGCGACCGTTTCTTTGCTGAAGGAATAAATAATACGTTATTACATGTGTATATCATGCAGCCTTATGAGGATAAGAATCCTGGTGTGAATGCATGGTTTGGAAATGAATTTGACCGTAAGAACACTTGGTTTTCACAATTGGATGTATTTACGCAATATCTAAAAAGAGTAAATTTCATGCTACAACAAGGACTTAATGTGGCCGATGTTGCATATTTCATAGGAGAAGACGCACCTAAAATGACAGGGATTACAGATCCCTCTCTACCAATTGGATATCAGTTCGACTATATAAATGCCGAGGTTATTTTGCGAGACATGAGCGTGAAAGATGGAAAACTTACTCTGCCTCACGGTACACAATACAAGGTACTTGTACTTCCCAAGCAAGAGACAATGCGCCCTGAACTGCTTACTAAAATTAAAAATCTAGTCAATGATGGTGCCGTAGTTATCGGCCCAGCTCCTAATCGCTCACCAAGCCTACAAAACCAACCGGAAGCTGACGATCTGGTACGCGAAATGGTCGCTGAGCTGTGGGGTGAAATAGACGGAGTGAATACAAAACACCGTCAATACGGAAAAGGACAGATCATGAACGGAGTTAAGCTAGAGGAAGTATTTGAAATCATAGACATTGTTCCAGACTGTAAGCTTCCGGAAGATAATTCTATTCATTACGGACACAGGACATTGGACGGGATTGACATTTACTTCATTTCAAATCAGGAAGATGAAGTAAAAGAGATCTATCCCGAATTCAGGGTAAAAGGAAAACAACCGGAACTATGGGATGCCACAACTGGATCAATAAGAGACTTACCTGCTTATGAGCAAAAGAAAGAATCGACCCTTGTCCCAATCAAACTAGCTCCTTATGAAAGCGCATTTGTTGTCTTCAGGAACCCAGCATCCTCTTCTTCTCTTTCGGCAGTTTCCGACAACTATCCCCAAGATGAGGTATTAGAAGAGCTGAATGGTCCTTGGAAAGTTACTTTCGAATCATCGAGAAGAGGTCCTGTAGAACCTGTGGTTTTTGAAACACTACAGGATTGGACAACATCATCTGACGATCGAATCAAATATTATTCCGGAGAAGCAACCTATTTTATTCAATTTAATCTACTTGAAAATCAAGAAGGAGAAAATATCATAATTGATTTAGGAAACCTCACTGCAATGGCAAAAGTAACAGTAAATGGAGAGTACGTAGGGGGCTCATGGACACCTCCATACAGGCTAGATATTACCGATCAAGTGAAAACAGGAGACAACGAATTAACTATAACGGTAGTCAATAATTGGATGAACCGCATTATCGGGGATCTAAACTTACCTGAATCCCAACGCGAAACGTGGTATCTAGTTAATCCGCATAATGCACAAACCTCTTTGCAACCATCTGGATTATTTGGACCGGTTACCATCAATAAAGTTCAATATTAAAAGTTTCCATTGTATTTAGTATAACGCTTTACTGATGAATTCGATTAATAGCGGTATAACATCGTAAGAATGAACTATCGACTTATTGGTACGAAATATTTGTAAAGCGTTATACAAAAATACTCAGCGGAAATTATGAAAATAAACTTGTGTTTTAATTTTATAATATATAAATCATGATCAAAAGAAATGTTAACCTCTTAATCTTTGTATTGATAATTACCCTATCGAGCTGTTGGTCAAATACCAAAGTGGATTCGAATAGAGATTTAGGACCTCTTAAAATCATCTTTGAAACTGATATAGGCAACGACGTTGACGATGCTTTAGCATTGGATATGATCTACAAATATTTAGATACAAATAAAATAGACCTGTTGGGAATTATGATAAATAAAGAAGGAGAGTATCCCGTGATTTATACTGACATAATGAATACATGGTACGGATATCCCGATATTCCCATTGGAGTTGTACGAAATGGCGCAAATAGCGAACACGATGCCGTTAACTTTGCTAAATGTGTTGCACTTCTCCAAAATGATCTGGGTGAACCTATGTTTAATCGTAGCGGAGTAGAATACACTAAAGTACCAGAAGCGCACGATCTATATCGTGAAATACTTTCAAAACAACCTGATAGTTCTGTAGTTATAATATCAGTGGGCTTTTCTACGAACTTAGCCCGTTTATTGGAAACAACCGCTGATGAATTCTCTCCTCTTAATGGTAAAGAGTTAGTTGCAAAGAAGGTGAAGTACTTATCTAACATGGCAGGTAGTTTCAATAATCCGGA
>LFRM01273690.1_pt1 | contig 22090 bp, 19 predicted proteins | sample 618341 | NCBI WGS metagenome assembly LFRM01 (sample SAMN03654438, study PRJNA283298) | anaerobic digester metagenome | isolation source: pool of bioreactors CSTR01a, CSTR02a, and CSTR03a thermophilic anaerobic... | place: Denmark: Kgs. Lyngby | collected 2014-05-21 | reverse complement strand
ATCTTTGGCCAATCTGCAGGAGGTGGCAGCGTAACTGCTCATGTAACTTCACCTGTAACTGGAGGCTTGTTCCAAAAGGCAATAATTCAAAGTGGTGGAGGATTTGCCCCCCGCTTTAACCAGAGATTCCCTGAACTGAAAGACGCCGAGAAAGCAGGGGAAGAATTCTTTAAATTTTTAGGTGTAAATTCATTGGATGAAGCCCGTAAAATCGATGCAAAGGAGCTTTTTGAAAAAGCTAATGCCTTTGAACACCGGTGGGGCTTTGTCAAAGACGGGCATTACATAGTGGAGAATCCGGTAAATCTTATACTTGAAGGGAATTGGAATAAAATCCCCTTAATGATGGGTCATACGGGCAATGAGTTTATTGAAATGTCGGATGCAAAGACAATGGAAGAGTTTAAGGACTATGCATACAAGCAGTATCAGGAGGATGCAGAAGAATACCTGAGGCTGTGCAAGGTTGACGATAACGATGTTGAAAAAATGCGCAAGAAAGGCGCTGTCAACATGTTTGAAACAGGCAATTTAATGTGGTGTAAACATAATGCGGAAAAACAGGACACCACCATATACTGCTATTGTTTTGACCCGGAAATCCCGGGGGATGACGCCGGTTCCTTCCATTCATCCGAACTGTGGTTTGTATTTGAAACACTTGCGAAATGCTGGCGGCCGTTTGTCGGCAAACACTATGATTTGGCCCGGCAGATATGCAATTACTGGACTAACTTTGCCAAGAAAGGAGATCCTAACGGTTCTGACCATGATGGCACACCCATGCCCGAGTGGCGGCCTTATACAAAAGAGGAACCGTTTATAATGCTCTTTGGGGATAAGCCGGGCAAAGATCCGGAGAGGCCGACGGAACTGATGAAGTTTATAGTGGAGCATTATTTCAAGCGGATCACAACCAGGTAAAAACCGGACTTGTTTATACTAAAGAATACTAAAGAGCCTGAGCGTTTAACATATGGTTTTCCCAATATAATATTTAATCGAAAGGATGAGAATGATATGTCAAATTACAATCATTTATCAGCTTTGCTGGAAGGATATGTAAAAAGAGGTTTACCCGGTTGCGGTTGTGCTGTAGCTAAGGATGGCAGAATACTGTATGAAGGATATTACGGATATGCGGATCTGGAAGAGAAAAAGCCCATAAACGAGGACAGCGTTTATCGGATATTTTCCATGACCAAGGTAATAATTTGTACGGCTGCCATGATACTGTATGAAAGAGGCAAATTCCTGTTAAGCGATCCGCTTTATGAATATTTCCCTGAATACAAAGAAACAAATGTATTTGTAAAGGACGAAAACGGAAATGTTCATGTTGAAAGGGCAAAAAACCCTATGCTTGTTAAGCATGCATTTACCATGGCGGTAGGTATGCCCTATACATTCGGGAACTATCTCACGGCAAAGGAAATCGAAAAGGCAAGAAATGAACTAAAGGAGAAATACGGCAAATTTGACATCGTAACAGAGGTAAAAAGGATGGGGAGTATACCTGTTGAATTTGAACCCGGAACCCGTTGGCTGTATGGATATGGGCATGATATTGTAGCCGCGTTGATTCAGGAAGTATCCGGAAAAACGGTAGGGGAATTCCTTCAGGAAGAAATATTCGATCCTTTAGGAATGGACAGTACGGGATATCGCTTTTTCGGTGATATTGAGAAGAGAATGGTAACTCCTTATAGGAAAAATGAAGATGGAACGCTGAAAAAAGCTGAAGGAATGTTAGATGAATATCATCAACCCGATGCCATTTATGAAGCCGGAGGTGCAGGCCTTTATTCCACGGTGAGAGATTACTTGAAGTTTTCCCAGATGCTGGCCAACGGAGGATGTTACAACGGGCACAGAATAATTGGCAGAAAAACAATAGATTTGATGAGGGCCAATCAGTTAAATGAACAGCAGCTGAAGGATTTCAATACGAACAATAATTATTTGGCGGGCTACGGGTACGGTTTGGGTGTCAGGACCCTGATGAGCCTGGCCGAAGGAAACTCCAATACCTCTATTGGTGAGTTTGGCTGGACCGGAGCGTTGGGGACCTATGTTTCGATTGACCCGAGCGAAGGTTTTTCAGTTGTTTATATGCATCAGATGCTTCCCAATATGGAAGAATATCACCATCTGCGGGTAAGGGCGGCTGCATACGGATGCCTGGAATAAGGAAATGATGTCATTTGTCCTATGAATATCCGTTGACTCTTGACTGTGAGCTGTTTCCATACCTTTAGCCAAAAATAAATAATTAACAAATGGAGGTTTGTTTGCGATGAAAAAACAGGCGTTTAATCCTTATCTTCCATCCTGGGAGTATATACCTGACGGTGAACCTTATGTATTTGGAGACCGGATTTATGTATACGGTTCACATGATCGGTTCAGGGGGCATGCTTATTGTCTGAATGATTATGTTTGCTGGTCGGCTCCCGTGGATGATCTTGGGAATTGGAGGTATGAGGGCGTTATTTATCCAAAGACATCCGATCCGTTGAACAAAGACGGCAGTATGTGCCTGTATGCGCCGGATGTAACAAGGGGGCCGGACGGGCGTTATTACCTGTATTATGTTCTTGATAAAGTAGACATCGTATCCGTTGCCGTATGTGATGAACCTGCAGGAAGGTATCAATTCTATGGGTATGTTCATTATCCGGATGGCACATTGTTGGGAAGGCGGGAAGGTGATGAACCTCAGTTTGATCCCGGGGTGCTGACGGAAGGTGACAGAACCTACTTGTATACCGGGTTTTGCAGGGTCGGCGACAAATCCAGGAGAGGTGCGATGATGACTGTGTTGGGGCCGGACATGCTTACTGTTGTGGAGGATCCGGTGATTGTCCTGCCAAGTGAACCGTACAGCAAAGGCACGGGCTTTGAAGGGCATGAATATTTTGAAGCTCCGTCTATAAGAAAGCGAGGGGATACATATTACTTGATTTATTCGTCTGTCCTGATGCATGAGCTGTGTTATGCAACCAGCAAGTATCCAAATAAGGGCTTCACTTATGGCGGCGTAATAGTCAGCAATTGTGATTTGTACATTGATTCCTACAAGCCGGCCGAAAAACCAATGTATTACGCTTGGAATAACCATGGAGGCATAGTGGAGATAAACGGACAGTGGTATATCTTTTATCACCGCCATACCAACGGAACACCTTTTAACAGACAGGCATGCGCAGAGCCGATCCGGTTCAGGGATGACGGCTCTATCATACAGGCAGAGATGACATCCTGTGGTTTAAACGGCGGGCCGCTGATTGGGAAAGGTGAATATCCTGCATATATAGCATGCAACCTTTTTTGCAAACATGAATCCATATACACGGCTGCCGAAGGCTTGTGGATGGATGCCAGGTTTCCTAAAATTACACAGGATGGAAAAGACGGTGATGAAGAAGCTGGTTACATCCTTAACATGCGGGATTCTGCCACTGCCGGGTTTAAATATTTTGACTGCCGTGGAATAGAAAAAGTGTCGATAAAGGTTCGGGGATACTGCAGCGGGCATTTTGAGATAAAAACATCCTGGGATGGCGAACCCCTTGGAACTATACCAATAGGATTTTCTAATATCTGGCAGGAATATACGGCAGATATTTCTATTCCCGATGGCGTACATGCCCTCTATTTTACCTACAGGGGGCATGGCAGTGCAGCGCTGAAATCCTTCACTCTTATATAGCAAGAAATTAACTGCAAAGTTATATTATACCGAAAAATAAAATATTGTGTCTATAATCGGCTTGATATACCGGGGATTGTTGTCTAGAGAAGTCAAACATATGTGACACGACCTCTGAAAATTTTCTCTGAACAATGTTGTAGTTTCTTTTAATTGCTGATAATTGTTTTGCTTGAGAAGTGTTATTAATATTTACTCGAAAACAAAAAAACTTAATTAAAAGTGATATTTCATCAGCTGTGATAATAGTATTAGATTAAGACAGCAAATCCGGAACAATTCACATGGTTTTAATTTTAGCATTAATTTGATGTAAAACTAAATAAGGTGGTGATTACATGGTGGGGATAAGCCGGGCTGGTATTTCAGACAATAAAAAAAAGTGGCGTTCATTAAAAATGAATATAATCTTCAACTATCAGCTGTACCTTATAATTCTGATCCCCCTGGTTTGGTTGTTTATTTTCCGTTATATTCCAATGTATGGTGTACAGATTGCTTTTCGCAACTTTCAGGCCACTAAGGGGATTACAGGAAGCGAATGGGTAGGCCTTGAACATTTCAATAAATTTTTTAATCACTATATGTTTAAGAAGGTTGTAAAAAATACTATTGCACTCAGCATTTATCAATTACTGGCAGGCTTCCCTTTTCCTATTCTACTGGCGCTTGCTCTAAATAACACCCTGTTTATGCGTTTTAAGAAGACTGTTCAAATAGTAACCTATATGCCCCATTTCATTTCAACCGTTGTAATGGTGGGAATTATACGTCAGTTTCTTTCTCCAAAAACAGGACTTATAAACCACTTAATTGCCTTATTGGGAAATACCCCGGTTGATTTTTTGGGGCAGGCCGGTTATTTCAGGCCAATTTATGTATGGTCAGGTGTATGGCAGAGCTGTGGATGGGGAGCCATTATATACCTGGCTGCGTTATCAGGTATAAGCATGGAATTACACGAAGCGGCAATAATTGACGGCGCCAGCCGGTACCAGCGCATGCTTTATATTGACATACCCGGAATCATCCCAACAATAGTGATTCTGCTGATACTCAATGCCGGAAATATAATGAATGTTGGCTTTGAGAAAGTGTACCTGCTTCAGAACAGCATAAACCTGGATGCATCTGAAATAATTTCCACATACACTTACAAAATGGGCCTGGCAAGCGCGGCGGCAGATTTTTCATATGGTGCTGCTATAGGTTTATTTAACTCGGTTATAAATTTCATTCTGATTGTAGTGGTAAATGTTATTGCAAGAAAAACAAGTGATATTAGTCTATGGTAAGGGAGAGTATGAAAATGGCAAGGAACAGTATTAAACTGACTACGTCTGATCGGTTCTTTTATACTTTAAATGACCTGTTGCTTCTATTTGCTCTTCTGATAGTTTTGTATCCGGTTGTATATATAGTAAGCGCATCTTTCAGTTCCCCTACTGCCGTTATAAGCGGGAAAGTTGTTTTATTTCCTGTGAATGTAACATTGGATGGATATAAAGCGGTTTTTGAACATAAAGGCATAGTCAGGGGTTTTGCAAACACAATTTTTTATACTGTGGTTGGCACATTGTTTAACCTGGTTATGACAACCCTGGCTGCATATCCGTTGTCACGCAGAAAGATGCCGGGAAGAAGGATTATTTTGTTTCTGTTTACCTTCACTATGCTTTTTAGCGGCGGAATAGTACCCATGTATATATTAAACTCACGGCTGGGCCTTATAAATACACGATGGGTTATGATAATCCCAAATGCAATTGCGGTGTTCAATATGATTATTATGCGTACTTTTATTGAAACAAATATTCCTGAGGAGCTTTATGAATCTGCACAAATTGATGGATGCAGTCATTTTATATTTTTGCTTAAGATAGTGCTGCCGCTTTCTAAGCCGATAATAGCAGTATTGGCGCTATACTATGGAATAGGTCATTGGAATGCATATTTCGATGCGCTTCTTTACCTTAAAGATGACAGGCTTTACCCAATACAGCTTATTCTACGTGAAATACTGGTACTGAATCAGGTTGATATAACAACAACTATGCTTGATCCTGAACTGCTTGTGGCCCGCCAGGGCATGGCTGATCTTCTGAAGTACTCATTAATAGTTGTTTCCAGCGCACCGTTTATGCTCATATATCCTTTTGTAGCCAAACACTTTGTAAAAGGGACCCTTATCGGAGCTATTAAGGGTTGATACAAATGCAGCTTATTTGACAATGTTTATCGATGGATGGCATAGATAATGGAAAGGAGGAAAACCGTTATGAATTCTATAACTGGTTTTGTTTCACTTAAGGGGCCAACATAGCCGGACGTATGTGTGTTAATGAGTACATGGCTTTGGCTCGGCAGTATTTTGCCTTTTGATGGCGGTGCATTTAAAATCCCAATATTAAAATCTAATAAGAATGGAGGGGGATTGCGGTAATGAAAAAAAGAATTTCTCTATTCCTTGTACTGGTATTTATTGTCTGCATAGTGGTAAGCTGTGCAAAAACCGATGAAGATGCTCCGGTGGAAACCGGAAAGGAAGATGCCCAAATTTTACCGGACGAAAGCGCAGACGATGGAAAAATAAAAATATCGGAAAAGGGAGTTCTGCCAATTGTGGATAAACCGATAGAGATAGAAGTGTTTATGGCAAAATCTGCACAGGTTGAAGATTATGATGAAAATAAATATACTAAGTTTTTGGAAGAGAATACAAATATCCGGGTTAAATGGGTGCTTGTGCCTGTAGAGGACAGGGACCAGAGGTTAAACGTAATGCTTGCAAGTAATGAACCATTGCCCGATGTTATTATGGGGGGAATGTCCAATCAGCTGTTAGTGGAATATGGCGGCCAGGGCGTGTTTTTACCGCTGAATGAGTATATAGAAAAACAATCAATAAACTTTATAAAACTTCTTGATGAATATGAAGAACTGGAAATGATGATTACTGCACCGGACGGCAATATCTATGCATTACCAAACATAACTATGTCAATACCGAACTCATACCCGTTCAGAATGTGGATCAACAAGGTATGGTTGGATAATATTGGAGCTCAAATACCTGATACTACTGAAGAGTTCAGAAGCGTATTAAGGGACTTCAAAACAAAGGACCCCAACCAGAACGGCAAGGATGATGATATCCCGTTAGTAGGATCAACCGGCGGCTGGCATACGGACGGCCATGCGTTTTTTATAAACTCTTTCATACAATGTAATACAAACGATATGTATCTTATTATCGATGGAAAGTTTGAACCGGTTTATCTGAAAGAAGAATACCGGAATGCTCTTCGCTACCTCAATTCACTGGTCGAAGAAGGCTTATATGATCCAATCAGCTTTACCCAAGATGCTGATCAACTTAGGGCATTGGTAGAAAATGAAGAAGCATGCCTTGTTGGCTGTATGCCTGGCGGTATGCCGACAGCAAACATAGGCGGGGAACGTATTAAGGAATTTGTTGCCCTTCCGCCGCTGGAAGGGCCGGATGGTGTCCGCCTGTCTGTGCATGAGCCTTGCAATTACCTTCTCTATCCAAACGTATTCGTTATCACTAAGGATTGCGAATATCCTGAAGCAGTATTTAAATGGGCTGATTATATGTACGATGAAGAGGTCTCAATGCGGTCCCGTCTTGGTGAGCCTGGCGTGGATTGGGTAGAGGCTGAGGAAGGAGAAGTTGATTTGGCAGGCAATCCTGCATTGTATAAAGCAATTTTGCTGTGGGGAACGGTACACAGTTCCCACTGGTATAATTTGAACCCGACACATGAAAACTTTGCTGACCGCTGTGTGCGTTCGGATGATCCTTATGAACTGCAAAGATTGTTGTGGGAAGCAACGTATAACTGTTATATACCATACACGCCGGAAGACTTGTCCGCATATCCTCCCAGGCAAATGCTCTATACTCTTGAAGACAGTAAGAAACTAAACGAAATCAATACTGTTCTGAGAGATTATATCAAAGAATGCCGGGATAAGTTTATACTGGGGGTAATGGACATTGAAAGTGACTGGGATGAATATGTAAATAATCTTAAGTCAATCGGTTATGAAGAAGTTATCAGTATAATGCAGAAAAGATATGATGAATTAACGAAATAGCTGGATTATTTGTTCAACCCGGACGTTATTATGGATTTGATCTGAAAGAGTTTTGCGGAATGGAATACATGCAAACCAAAACGCTTCTTTCTTTTGAATAGAAGGGAGCGTTTTGGTTTGCATGGGAAACATTGAGAATGGATTACAACAAACCATACTAAATATCATTGTCCAAAAAGAAAAGGAGATAAAACAGTGAAATTATAAGAAATAATGAGAAAAGCAGAGTTTGTCAATAAATAGTAAAAATAAATAAAAAATCTAAAGAATAAGCATTATTGAAGTAAGCATAATAGGATGATATCCTATTATCAAATTATAAATTATAATTTATTATTTATAATTATTTATTGATTTCAGTTAATATAAGAGTTTACATTTTTATTCCAGTAATAAACCAACCACACAAAAAGATTAAGCTTACATTACAACAGCGGATCATTTAATCAATTCTGAACTATTATAAAAACAATCCAGCAATGATTTAATTTGAACTTTGAAAAGAAAAGTACCTCCTGATAAAACACGGCATATAAGGTGTTTGAACATTTATCCCTGTTTTAAATATCAAACGGAGGTACATTGCATGAACTATACACAGAATGAAAAGATAATGCCAATAACCGAAAAGGCTTTGGCCGCAGGGATAGATATAGTAAAAGCTGTCCACTATGCCAGACCCTTTGATTACCGGGGAATTGAGCTGGCTAAGGTTTTAAAATTTTAGAATAACAGAGAAGGCTTGGAAGCATTTAAGGTTTGGATAAACAGCTTAGCAAAAGAAACCGGTAAGACCGGAAGCATTGCAGGAAGGTGAAATTATAAAAAGATGAAATCAATATCATTATTCTCGGCTGATAGCATCATAAATCATACATAAAATGATATTTAGGGAGGTAGTAAACAATGAAAGATTTCAGAGGCGGCAAATTAGGAAAGACGGTTATAGTTGAAATGGAGAGAGGAGAGAAGCTGATAGAAGGCCTGAAAAACAAGCTGAGCGAACTGGGAATAAAAAATGCTGTAGTCGTAAGCGCTATTGGTTCATTACAAAAGCTTTGTTATCATAGGCCGACAAGTTTTGGAGCTGCTGCAGAAGATGAGTTTATCACGGTGGAAGAACCGTTGGAGATCTGTTCTTTAGTCGGGACGGTTATAAACGGTGAGCCTCATTTCCATTTTTCGGCTGCCGGTCCCAACGGCATTTACGGAGGCCATCTTGAAGTTGGAACGGAAGTTTTATATCTGGTTGAAATAACTCTTGCTGAAATAGAAGGGTTTAATCTGCAAAGAAAACTGACTGATGAGAATGTAAAGAAATTATTCGAAATAGAGTAATAACAGGTTTATGTTTACACATTGTAAACAGAGGAGAGTGGAGTTGGCCGTTATATTTAGTATGCCTGACAGAGGGTTCATACTGAAATGCTTAATTATGCCGAAGGAGAGAAATATGTGGGTAAATTTTTAAAAACAATAGCAATTCAGGGACTCTACAAAGAATCTGTGAATAACTTCGATGTTCTAATCAATGCTATTGAGAAGGTTGGCAGTTACTCCTGGTATGATGGCGTTGAGTTCTTTTATAACGGGACCTGGAATGAATACGATGATATAAAAAAATGCCTTGACAAATACAATCTGGAATCTGTTTTTTTAGCAGGTTACGATATTAAAACAAATGGATTGGATATTGGCTCGTCTGATTTGGCCCAAAGAAAAAGAGCGATCGACGGCATCAAACATTGGATTGACGTATCCGGTTATCTGGACTCGGTAAAAATGCTTATTATGAGCGGACCGGCTGCAGAGCAAGGACACAGGGATAGTGCCTTCAGCAACACGGTGAATTCATTAATGGAGTTGTGCGATTATAATAAGAATGCCAGGCTTGAGATAACTTTGGAGTTTTTCAATGACCGGGGAGAGCCTTATTTATTAATTGGACCTTCAGGTATAACGGCTGACCTTGCCAGGCAGATTGTTAACAAATATGACAATTTTGGTATTACTTATGATTTAAGCCATGTTATTCAACTGAAAGAGGATGTTGAGCACAGCCTTATAAAACTGCATGATTATACAAATCACATACATATAGCAAATTGTGTTATCAATGATAAGTTAAGCAGTTTTTTTGGTGATAAGCATCCGCCGTTTGGTATTGAAGGAAGTGAAGTATCGGAAAAAGAAGTTCTTTCTTTCTTAAAAATGGTTAAGCAAATCTATGGTGATAAGGACGATGTTATTATAGGAATGGAAGTTGCAGCGCCTGAAGGTGTTTCTCCTGACAATTTGCTGGAAAGCCTTACACAGCTTTTTGTAAAATGCTTTAATTCGGTGTTTTATGAAAAATAGCAATTCTTAAGCAAATCTGATTTGGGTACTGTATTTAGACGTGTAATATAAGAAGGGGCGGGTATTATGCAAGTGTCCGATTCTATGAGTAAATATTCCAGACTGTAAAAACTATGGGATACAAATAAATATGCTTTGTTGTTTCTTGCTCCCTGGATTATTGGTATTTTAGTTTTTTCTTTGTATCCTATATTACATTCTTTAGTTCTTTCATTTACTGATTTTGATCTCTTCAGTGTGCCCAGGTTTGTTGGGTTGCAAAATTACAGAATGCTTCTTCAGGATGCCAGGTTTATACAATCATGCAAAGTTACCACTACTTATGTATTTTTAGGTGTTCCTCTGCAGTTGATTTTTGCTTTGCTGCTGGCCTTATTATTGAACAGGGGAATTCCCGGGTTAAAATATTTCAGAGCCATATATTACCTGCCGGCTTTGCTGGGTGGTAGTGTGGCCATATCGATTTTATGGCGGCAGGTCTTTGGTATAGAGGGAATATTCAACCAGTTTTTGTCATATTTAGGTTTTTCGGAAGAAATAACGAAAATCAGTTGGATTTCAAACCCAAAATTCTCTTTGCATACGCTTATAGTTCTGCGAGTTTGGCAATTCGGTTCTCCAATGATAATTTTCCTTGCAGGATTAAGACAAATCCCAAGTGAACTATACGAATCAGCGTCTATAGATGGAGCGAATACTTTTGCAAAATTTACAAGAATAACACTGCCTATACTTTCCCCCATTATACTGTTTAACTTAATAATGCAGATAATTTCAGCTTTTCAGGCATTTACTCCGGCATACATTATAGGCAGCGGAACCGGTGGTTCACTGGACAGTCTGTTGTTCTATTCTCTCTATTTGTATATATGTGGTTTTAAGTATTTCAGAATGGGTTATGCATCTGCAATGGCCTGGATATTGATGATAATTATCTCTGTATTGGTGTTTTTCATACTTAAGTTATCATCAGGCTTTATACATTATGAAGATTAGCATGATTTGGTGGAGGTAGTCATGGATAGAGCAGTAAGGGGAGAAAATGTTTATAAAGTCCTTGTTTTTATTTTAGTATTGCTTGGTGCGCTTATAATGATTTATCCGTTGATCTGGATGATAGTGAGCTCATTCAAGCCTGAGCTGTTGATATTTAAGGATAAAAGCCTTATAATCAGGGAATTTACGCTTGAAAACTATACTCGTGGTTTTGAGGGTGTTGGCGGCGTAAGCTTTTTAGAATATATGCTGAATTCGATGAAAGTAGTTATACCTGTCATAATCGGCAATCTGATATCATGTTCCATGGTAGGATATGCGGTTGCCAGGCTGGAATTCTCTTTCAAAAAAGCTGTGATTCCCGTTATATTAATCACTATGATGCTGCCTGTTCACGCGACTCTTGTGCCGCGATACATGATGTTTAGGGTATTCGGATGGTTAAATACTTATCTTCCTCTGACGGTTCCCAGTTTTTTTGCAATGCAGGGCTTTTTCTGCTATCTTTTTATACAATTTATGAGGGGAATACCAAGAGACCTTGATCTGGCAGCAACAGTGGACGGGTGTAATCCCGTTGGGATTTATCTCAGGATAATTGTTCCGTTGTCCTTACCTGCGTTTGCAACTTCTGCAATTTTCTCTTTTATTTGGACATATGATGATTTCTTCTCCCAGCTTATTTATATTAATGAACCGGTTAAATACACCGTTACTCTTGCTCTGCGGCAATACACGGAAGCGTTGGAAATGTCTGCGTTCGGGGTTTTGTTTGCTATGTCCACAGTATCACTGATTCCAATATTCATATTCTTTATAAGCTGTCAGAAATACCTTATAGAAGGTATTGTCACGACCGGGCTTAAGGGGTAATGTTCAGAAACTAACCTGATAGGGGATGAGAAGTTTTGTGGATTTACAGATAAAGAAGGCTTAGTGTATTTAATATTAACAGATATGAAAAGAAGGGAAATTATATGATAAAAACTGCTATCATCGGTGCTGGAGGAATTGCGGAAAAACATGCACAGGCTGTTAACAGATTGCCTGACATAAAAGTTATTGGTGTGTTGGATATAAATCTGAATAATGCATATAAAATAGCGGGACTTTGTAATGCACGTGTAATTGACAGGATAGAAGATGTGCTGGATGAAGTCGATATGATACACTTGTTGACTCCGCCGTCACGCAGGCTGGAGTATGCTGAAACTGCCATGAATGCCGGTAAACATATACTATGTGAAAAACCAATTGCCGTATCACTGGAAGATGCGCAAAAACTTACAGAACTGTCCCATAAAAACAATATATTATTCATGACAGCATTCAATATGCGGTTCAGAAAAGGATACCTGAAGCTCCAGGAAGATGTTTTGTCCGGCAGACTGGGAGAAATAGTAAGTATATGGATCCAGAGGACAGGCCCCGGATCAGGATTCAGAACCCCTCTTAGGGATTCATGGAGAACCGATCCTGAATTGGCCTGTGGAATGAGTGTTGAATCATTATCACATGATATTGATATGATAAGAGGCCTTGGGCTGGAAATAACCAGTGTATTTTCCTGGGTTAAAGGGACAAGGGCGGATTTGCCTTCCTTTGATAATAACGCTCATGTAATTATGGGTCTGAATAACGGCGGCAGCGCTGTTGTAAATGCGAGCTGGGATTCGCATCTTCCAATGAGCAGCAGGGGAGTTATAGGGACAAAAGGAACTGCAGTATTATCAGGAAGAGGGTTCTTCGATTTTATGGAATACAGGATTTTTACCGATGGTATGGAGCAGGAAGATGTGATTAATATAAACGATCCATTTGATGCTGAGTCATACTATGAAGAAAATAAGTATTTTCTGGAATGTATACAGAAAAACAAAAAACCGTGTATAACAGCAGAGAACGGTTTGGAAGCCCTGAAAGTTTCTTTGGCTATTTTAGAATCAAACAAAAAACGGCTTCCGGTCGAAATCTGAGACAGCTGCAGCAAAGTTTTTTCCAGGCAAACAATGCCTGGTTATAATAAAATAGGGAGGTAGAGAAATGTGAAGATTAGCCATTGTACTACTTGTCCTTGCTCTTCTTGTCACTGTTGTTGCCGGATGTAGTTCCGGAGTGAAAGACACGCCTTCTGATACTCCTAAACCGTCGACACCGGGACAAGAGGAGAAAAAAGATGATTCTGATGGCAAAAAAGATGACGACATGCCGGGAGGTGGTAAATCTTACGAGCTGCAAGTTGCTTGGTGGGGTGGAGAACAGAGAAATCAAAAGATGCTGGATATGATAGACAAGTATATGGATAAATATCCAAACGCCAAGATTATTTCCCAGTATGCACCTTTTACCGACTATTTTACAAAGCTGTCAACTCAGGCAGCCAGCCAGACTTTGCCCGATGTTTACATGCTGCAGTTGATGTATCTGGGTGAGTATGCAGCCAAAGGGCTTGCAAAGCCGTTACAGGAGTTTGTTGACGCCGGCCTGATTGATATATCGAAATTCACGCCTGGCGCATTGTCAAGCTCATCATATGAAGATAAGCTGGTTGGTATTACCATGGGAGACACTGCAAGCGTACTTTGTTTCAATAAAACACTGATTGAAAAAGCCAATTATTCATTGCCGACCGACCAAATGACATATGGAGAGTTTGGAGAGTTTTTGAAAGGATTGGCGAAGGAGCTTCCTGAAGGGCATTATGCAGCCGGTGATCTTGCAAGACATGAATTTGCAATAGAAAACTTTACCAGGCAGCATGGCAAGGATGGTGTAGTGACAAAAGACGGTAAAGAATTGGGGTATACAAAAGAGATACTGGCAGATTATCTAAAATTCCATTTAGATATGTATGAATCAGGCGTATACGGCCCAATTGAAGTAATAATGGAAGAAAGAGGGAAACAATGGGCTGACTCTTTGGCCGGTCAGGGTAAAATTGGGTGTTGGTTTACAAATGTTAACCAGGGTAAGATTTTCCAGGCTTCAATAGACGATGAAGTCGGAATGGTGAGATTCCCTGTAGCTGATAATGCTACAAACAAATATGTTGAAGCTATAGTATGTTCTACCTGGGCTATTTCATCAACGTCCAAACTTCCTAATGAAGCTGCTCATTTTATAAATGAAATTGTGAACAATTGGGAACTTCAGGAAATATATGACATGGATATCGGGGTTCCCGGTTCAACAGATATCCAAAACAAACTTATAGAACAGCTGGATCCTGAAAACAACAAAATTGACAGGCTGAAAAAACGTGAAATAGAATTGATGCAGGATATACTTACTTCTGTTGAACCGTTCCATGGCAGACCTCCTGGGTTTAGCGCTGTAATTGATGACCTTTATGCTAAAGCAGATGAAGTCATTTACGGAAGAATGACCATTGAGGAGGCTGTTGATGCCCACTTCTCTGCAGCGGAAATGATATTGAAGCAGTAACAATATGATCCTTAAATTGATACTTGGAGCAAATATTTGCTCCAGGTATCAATTTAAAATATTATCAAAATGCAAAGCAAATTACACATCAGAATTCAATAGTACAATGGAGAAATTAAATCAGTAATTATTCAGGGAAACATACTAAATAATATGGAGGGTTATATATGTATAGGCTGTTAGCATCTGAGACCAGCAGGGTTTTGCTTAATGGTACATGGAAGTACAAAATTGATGAAGAAGATAAGGGAAAAGAACTGGGATATTATAATGAAGATTTTGATTTTTCCGGCTGGAAATGTATGGATATACCAACCAATTGGTACTTAACGGAGGTTGGAGATTATTTTGGAGTTATTTGGTTTAAGACATCGTTTAAGGTACCCGAAGAATATGCAGGGAAAAGGCTTTTCCTCAGGTTTAACGGTGTGGACTATTATGCAGATGTCTGGTTAAACGGGCAATTTATAGGTTCTCACGAAGGGATGTTTAATCCATTTGAATTTGACATAACTGACAAGGTAAGGCTGGATGGAGAAAATATCCTGGTCGTCCGGGATAACGCTCCCAGGCCAAATGCTGAATATATACTTGCTGAGGATTCGGAAAACCCTTTGTCAAAGGATTATAAAAAACACCAGGCTGTAGACATTGACTTAATAAAGGGCCATATGATTGATGCGATGCATCGTCCCGGATCTATGACAAAATTCCGTGGAGACGGTAATTCCGGCGGGATATGGGACGATGTGCTGCTTGTAGCCCGTGAAGACATATTCATAGATTATGTAAAGATATTTACCCGGGTGGTAAAGAAAAAAGACTGGCTGGGTGATCAAAGAGACAAATATGACGGTACAGGCTTAGTCGCTGTGGATATCAGGGTAAATAATACCACGGACGAAATTGTGGAAACAGAGATAGAAATGACGGTTAAGCCATATAACTTTGAAGAGGACTATGAAGGCATAACTGCCAGGAAGGTGGTTATCCAACCCGGAGTTAATGTTTATAAACTGGTCCTGACGGTTCCCGATGCCAGGCTGTGGTGGACCTGGGATCATGGCAAGCCCAATATGTATACAGCAACCTTTAAAGTCTGTAATGATGTTATAAGTCAGAATTTCGGAATTAAAGAAGTTGAACGGGAGGAAAAAACCGGACATTGGATATTAAACGGTAAGAAAATCTTCCTCCGCGGTATGAGATATATTTCAGGCAACTGGATGAGTGTCGCAAACGAAGAAATGTGGAAAGAAGACCTTGAAAAAATGCTGGATATGAATATCAACTCTATACGCATAGGCAGCCATGTTGAGAAAGACGGTTTCTATACACTGTGCGATGAAATGGGATTCCTGGTATGGCAGGTATTTCCGCTGCATTATTGTGTAAGTGATTCGGATGACTTTATTGAGCGTGCCAGTGAAATGATAAAAGATATGGGCGAGATGCTCTACAACCATGCCTGCTTAGGTATGTGGTCCACGTTTAAAGAGCCGGAAATATATTGTTTTACCGATAAACCCAATAACTATTTCCGTTTATGTGAAGTACTCAAGGAATCATTGGGTACAATTGATCCCACCCGTTGGATCCACAAAGGGGACTACCGGGAAGGGGTTCAGAACTTCATGATTGGCTGCTGTCATGACGGGGATACGGATATTAATAAAGTAAACTTCCAGCCTGATGTCGTGGAATTTGGCGCTCAATCAATTCCTTGCCTGGAAACCTTAAAAACATTTATACCTGAAGACAAGCTGTGGCCGCCTCATTGGGATACATGGGAATACTGGGGTTTATTCTACGACCTGACATTTAAATTCGCCAAAGTGGATATGGGTAATTCCCTGGAGGAATTTATAAACAATTACCAGGAATACGAAGCGAAAGTTGTCAAAGAACAAATAGAAGCAGTCCGTCAGCGCAAATACAGGCCTGTAGGTTCTATGTATCTGTATTATTGGTCTGATGCATGCCCGATGATCGGATCAGGTTTATTTGACTATTACCGCAGGCCGTATAAAGTATATTATTCAATGAAGGCCGTATATACACCCGTTTTGATTAGTCTTGAGCGGAATGCTGATCCATATATCATTGGACGGGATAAGATCTATCAACCTGCAACTACTTTTGCAGGAAAAGTATGGGTGACCAATGATATGGATGCTTTGAAGGATTGCAGGATAGAATGGGAAATAGTTAAAAAAGAGAACGATGAAGTGCAGTGTAAAAACTCATTTGTTTCAAACATAGAACCTGATTCAGCACATATTGTGGATCATATTGTATGGGATATTCCCCATGATGCATCAGGCGAGTATGTTGTTAAAATGAGGGTGTTTGATAAAGAAGGCACCGTTCTTTCTGAAAATTATACCGATATTATAGTAAGGTAGAATAACCGTAATTAGGTTTTAAAAACATCCAACCGCATTACAAGGCAGTGGATGCTGATTATTATGTGGAGAGCGGAGTTTGGCATAGTTATAGAAGCACAGATGAACCATTTAATATAAGCTCGGGCTGATGTGTTAGCTATGCCAAACTCCAATAATTTTTTAGAAAAACACGATATTCAATGAAAATAGGAGATAAAGGAAGCTTATTTATACTGATTCAGAATACTATAAAAATACTATATAACAGAATCCTTGAATACAGGGCAAAAAAATGCTAATCTTATCATGTATTATAAATTATAAATTATAAATTATAATAAAATTTTACATGTTTTGTTTCTTTATGCATAATATTATTCTGCCCGATAGTTAAAATATAATTATGAGAATAATAGTTCAGGCTCATTTCATATACTTGGCGGCTTTTATATATGGACAAATAAAAATAAGGAGGATCATGCAATGGGAGTAAAAAAAGTAGTAAGTCCTGATGATGTACAAGGGTTACAATTACCTGGAAGGGAACTCAAATGGATAGTAACACCTGAAACGGTAGGAGCCCAGCAGTTGTCGGNNCAATCATGGACTGTCCTGCAGGCTCTGTTGTCCGACCGCTCCACAGCCATAAGGACATTGAAGAAGTGATTTTAATACTTGACGGTCAGGGTGAAGCATGGATTGACGGAGAAATGGTTTCTTTCAGGAAAGGAGACGCCGTGTTCTTTCCCGCCAATTCCAGGCATCAAGTCCGTAACACAGGCGATAATGCGCTGATCACTGCTTCTATTTTCTCTGCTCCTACAAATCCTGATAATTATGTCATATACGAAGAGGATGCATTTGACAGTATGTAATACTGTGTCGGTTGAATCAACACTTACATCAGTTTTAAGGAGGGAACCAATATGAGAAAGTTTATAGGGGAAGGCATAGGAAGAATAGTCGTCCTGAATCTCCAAAGAGGGGAAAAGCTGTTGGAAAGCATAAGGGAACAGCTTAAAGAAGAAGGAATAAAAAATGCTATCGTATTAAGCGCAATTGGTTCATTGCAGAAAGCTGTTTTTCACAGAGTTACCGGTATGGAAGAGACTCCTGTGGATGAGTTTATAACCTTGGAAGAACCGATGGAACTGGCTTCTTTACAAGGCGTAGTAATTGATGGAGAACCGCATTTTCACATGGTAATATCGGATCTGGAGCAAACCTATACAGGACATTTGGAGGAAGAAACAACTGTTTTGTATTTAGTAGAAATTACACTGGCTGAGATTAAAGGAATCAACCTTGAAAGGAAGAAAAACGAGCTCAATATTGCAGTTCTGCAGGAAAAATCGGAAGGTTAATGAGGTAATGATACGGCCTTGGCGGATAATCTTAAAAAATGATTATTTAAACAAGAGGTGTAGTAATGAATAATAAGCAAACAAGCAATCCTGCTGAAAAATCAGTTGTGCATATTTGGGAAAAAGTAGAAATAGTGTTGGAAGCTGAAGGTACATACTCAAATCCATATACTGAAGTAGATGTATGGGTGGATTTGAGTGGGCCCGGTTTTGAAAAAAGAGTATATGGATTCTGGGATGGTGGCAGTGTTTTCAAAGTAAGGCTTGTAGCAACTGCACCAGGAGAATGGAAATGGCAAAGCGGTTCTAACACCTCTGATCGGGGACTCAACGGCAAATCCGGTGAATTCCAGGCAGTAGAATGGGATGAGAAAGAAAAAGAAGAGAATCCGTGCAGACGGGGCTTCATATATCCAACACCGAACGGACACGCTTTTATGTATGCTGATGGAACTCCCTTTTTGCTTCTTGGTGACACCTGGTGGGCAACCCCGACATATAGATATAAATGGTATGAAGACGAGCTTTCGCGGCCAATTGGCCCGGATATGGGTTTTAAGGATATGGTAAAATTCAGGAAGTCCCAAGGGTACAATTGTATTGCAATGCTCGCAGCATTTCCCACGTGGGCCAATGACGGTTTACCGCCTACAATTCATATGGATGATGAGTGGAAAACTGCAATCAGGGCGGCATGGGAACAGGCTGGTACCAACAGTGCCAAAGACATGCATAATGAAGGCGGCCGGCCGTTCTGCTTCCCGGGTAAAGTTCCGGGGTATGAGGATGTAGTTCCGGATTTTGATCGCATCAACCCCGAATATTTTAAACACATGGACAAGAAGGTTGACTATCTGAACGATAATGGTTTTGTACCATTTATCGAAGTAGCGCGGCGGGATATAAGCCAGGTCTGGAAAAGATATTATGACTGGCCGGCATCATATGCCCGTTTCATTCAATACATTTTTGCAAGGTATCAGGCAAATAACTGTTTATTAAGCCCAATCCATTTTGATTATGCCGGAGATTCCATCCCGTCTTTCGAGTACAATGAACCGGCAAACATGGTTGTTGACAAATACGGCCATCCGCCGTTTGGTAATCTTGTGGGGACAAACGCATCTCCCTCTACCCTGGTAAACTTTGGAGGGCCTGACCAGGCGCGGTGGCTTACCTTCCATCAGATTGGCAACTGGAGGGAACATGATCATCATTGGTATATGACAGAAATATATTACTCAACTCCTCCAATGCCGGCTGTTAACGGCGAACCATATTATCCCGGCTTTCCTGATGATGATCCGCCGGCCTACAGCGAAGAGGCTGACCTGAACTGCCGTTCCGGGATGTATGGAGGATTCTTGTCAGGCGGATTCGGCGGTTACATCTATGGGGCAGAAGGCTTATGGGGAGCCGACATTGAACCGGATGCAAAATACAGGATGTGGGATGCGATGCAGTTTGAATCAGGGAAAATGGTACGCTACCTGGAAGATTTTGCATTCGTCAACGGAAACAGATATCAGGATTTGGAACCTAACGCTGATTTGGTTACACCCAATAAAGCCGGTGATCCTATGGGATACCGCGGGTGGGCTTACTGTGCACGCACAAAAGAGAAAGATTTCTTTTTGATATACCTGGAAAAGGATTGTCCCCAGATAACCGTACGCGGAGCCATTCCCAACGCATCATATTTGTTCAGATGGTTTAATCCAAGGACGGGAGCCTGGTTTGGAGATGTAAGGCTGACAACAATAAAAGCCGACGGTGTGGGAAGAATCCGAATTCCTGCACATCCGGCGGATAAGGATTGGGGACTGAGCCTGATATTGGAAAAGAAATAAATTTTGTATTTATTGCGTAAACAGCAATAAATACATATATAATATAAAAAGGAGGATATGTATGGCTAAAAAACAATTGCTTAAACTGTTAGCTGTCATGTTGGTGCTGGTGTTATGTGTTGCTTCATTTGCAGCATGTTCACAGTCATCGGATGATCAGGAAGGGAAGCCTGAACCTGCAGAAGATCCAAAAGATGATGGCAAAGAACCTGCAGAAAAGCCGCAAGATCCTGGTAAAAAACTTACTATACGTTATATGTCACCGGCAACAGCAGGAACTCCACAGGCTGAAATTCTTGAGGAGTTGATTAAAGAGTTTGAAGATGAGAATCCCAATATTACATTGGTACATGATGCTCTACCTTCTGCAGAACTCAGGACAAAGATCACGGTAGAGATGGCAGCAGACAACCCACCTCATGCATCATGGTGTATTTTAAGCTATGCACGGGAATTTATGCGTGATGATAAGATTATTGACTGGAAAACTGTATACGACGATCCGAATCACAAAGAATTTAAAGAGTGGTTTGATGATAAGACTCTCGAATTCTCGGCATACAAAGACGGCAGATTGATGATGGCACCCTATGAAGCAAGTATAGACGGTCTGTTCTACAACACAGAGATTTTCGAGAAATACGGCTGGGAGCCGCCAAAGACGTTTGACGATCTGATTGACATTGCAAAGAAATGCCGTGAACAGGGAATCTACGCCATAGTTACCGGCGGAAAAGACATGCGCTTTGCATGGATGGCTTCTGCCCTTCTGGTCAGGGCAATCGGCATTGAAAAAGCTACTGAACTGGCTATGGGCGATGCTATAACCAAGTGGAATGATCCCGAATACGGTTTCCCGCAAGCAATGGAGAAATTTAAGGAATTAGTCGATGCTGAGGCTTTCCCTCCCGGAACAGTTGGTTTATCTGCTACTGAAGCAGACCAGATGTTTGCACGTGGAGAAGCAGCTATGTATTATGAAGGCCAATGGAAACCCGGCAACTTCCTGACTGCCGGTGGAGATGATTTTATCAAGAAGGTAAGGCGTGTCAATTTCCCGGCGATGACGGATATGCCTGAAGGAGATCCGGACGCTTGTGTAGGCGGCACCATCGTAGGTACTATCGTAACCAGCAACAAGCCGGAAGAGGAAATACAAGCCGCCATTGAATGGGTAAAGGTAATCTCAAGCCCGGCATATTATATACCAAGCACTGAAACAGGACAGAACCTGTATGCAGGTAAGGCAGAATATGATCGTACAAAGCCGCCGGAAGTAATAAACCAGTTGTATGACGCCTTCCAGTCAGCACCGAGGTTCATTCCTTCCATGGACGCTTTTGCTCCTCCTGCTGTAGACCTTGCAATAAAGAAAACCGCAATGCCAGGGATACTTTCAGGCGAATTAACGCTTGAAGCTGCAATCGCAGAAGTGCAAAAAGCCGCGGAAGAATACGCAAAAACACTCGAGTAATAGTTAAGCTATATTGAACTTATCAGGGTGCAGATAAACCATATACTTCTGCACCCTGATAAGAATTTTATACATGAGCAATTCAGTATTATATGGAGTGGATTATATGAGCTCAATTGCAATTAATAAAAAAATAAATGATAATAGAGTTTCACTGTTAAAAGTGGGTAAGAAAGCAAGGATTGTTATATATGCTTTTATGGCCATTTGTTCAATTCTGGTTCTTTTGCCGCTGCTTTGGCTGATTTTTACATCGCTGAAAACCCAGGCTGAACTGACCCAGAATATATGGGGCCTGCCCAAATCTCCCCAGTTAAGCAACTATGCGCTTGCATGGAAAAAAGGACGAATGGGGCTTTATATAACAAACAGCCTTATTTCCA
>LFRM01372409.1_pt2 | contig 22109 bp, 18 predicted proteins | sample 618341 | NCBI WGS metagenome assembly LFRM01 (sample SAMN03654438, study PRJNA283298) | anaerobic digester metagenome | isolation source: pool of bioreactors CSTR01a, CSTR02a, and CSTR03a thermophilic anaerobic... | place: Denmark: Kgs. Lyngby | collected 2014-05-21 | reverse complement strand
TTAAGCCAGGAGAGTCTCTTGATCATGTGTTTCCAGATGGATTTAATGCCCATTGGGTAAGAGTATCAGTGAACAAAGACTGCAAAGCCACTGCTTGGTTTAACTATAATAACTAATTATAAGCGTGTCAGTGTAAGGCGTTTCTTAGAGTATGTCATGTGCAGAGTTTCAACTTATGTGTGGAATGTGATTACTTGAAATTTTGCACACCCAAACAGAACCAGTAACTACAATGAGGACAAATATACTAATGACAGCCAAAGATCATTGCTTTGGCTGTCATTATTTTATATAATCGTGGAAGAATAAGATTATTAAAATAAAAAAATACAACAGAATATGCAACGACTAAGATCAGTTGAATCTTGTAAATTACTATAAAAGGAGCGAATCTTGTGAGACACTACGAAAACCTAGAAAACCTGTCTGAGAATAGGCAAGAACAAAGATCATATTACATACCTTATGAGTCTTTGGAAAAAGCCTTAGCTGGTAAAAAAGAGACATCATCATTTTACAAATTGCTTAATGGTAAGTGGAGATTTAAATATTTCGAACGTGATATTGATGTGCCAGAGACTATTACTTCATGGGACACTATAGATGTTCCTTCAAACTGGCAGTTACATGGGTATGACAAACCATATTATACCAACGTAAATTATCCTTATCCTGTAGATCCCCCTTATGTTCCCGACGATAACCCATGTGGTGTTTATTCTTATGATTTTTATATCGATGAGGATTGGGACTCAAGAGAAACTTACATAGTTTTTGATGGTGTAAGCTCATGCTTGTATTTGTACATTAACGATGAATATGTGGGATACACTCAAGGCTCCCATCTTCAAGCGGAATTTGATATTTCATCTTATGTAAAAGCTGGTGAAAATAAATTAGTTGCCAAGGTGTTAAAGTGGTGCAGTGGAAGCTATTTGGAAGACCAGGACTTCTTTAGACTCTCAGGAATATTCAGAGATGTTTATCTACTCTCAAGAGAAGAAAATTACATTAAGGATATTGAAATTAAGGCGGATACAAAAAGTATAATTGTAAATTGTGATGATTATGATAGTTGTGATAATTATGAAATCTATGATGGTACAGAGAAAATTGATAATCTAGACAATTCAATATTATGGAACGCAGAAAAACCTCATTTGTATACGGTTGTGATAAAAGGTGAAACGGAGTACATACCAATTAAAGTTGGTATGAGAGAAATCGCAATATCAGATAAGGGAGAACTGCTAATCAATGGCGTTTCAGTGATCCTTAAAGGTGTTAATCATCATGATACTCATCCCATCACTGGATACTATGAAACTGATGTTTTTCTAAGAGAAGAATTGCTGAAAATGAAGGAATTAAATATTAATACAATTAGAACCTCCCATTATCCCCCTACTCCTGAATTATTGAATCTGTGTGATGAGTTGGGTTTTTATGTAATAGACGAAACAGATGTCGAATCTCATGGCTATGTAACTAGGCATGGAAGCTGGCACCGTGGATATGATATGAGTAGCAGTGATTGGTTATGTAATCAGGAAGAGTGGAAAAAGGCCCATGTAGAGCGTATGGTAAGAATGGTTGAACGAGATAAGAATCATCCTTGCGTTATTATGTGGTCAACAGGCAACGAAAGTGGACATGGTCCAAATCATATTGCGATGATTGAGTGGACGAGAAATCGAGATAGCTCTAGATTGATCCATTGTGAAGATGCTTCAAGAATATTTTCTTCCGATTTACCTGATGTGCATTCAAGAATGTATTTGAGCACTCAAGCAGTAGAGGAATACGCATTAGATGATACCAAAAAGCAACCATTGTTCTTATGTGAATACTCTCATGCTATGGGCAATGGCCCTGGTGATGTTCATGATTATATGGAACTCTTTTATAAATATCCAAAATTAATAGGTGGATGCATATGGGAATGGGCTGACCATACAGTTCTTGTGGATGGTGTGCAAAAGTACGGCGGGGACTTTGGTGAGGATACTCATGATGGGAATTTCTGCTGTGATGGAATGGTGTTCTCTGATCGAAGCTTCAAGGCAGGCTCATTAGCTATAAAATATTGTTACCAGTATATGGGTACAGAGCTGATAGGAAACAAAATCGTAGTTAAAAATCTTTATGACTTTACTAACTTGAACGAATACAAGTTGCTGCTTGAGTTATCTGTAGATGGAAAAATTCTAAACAGTAAGGAGTATAATCTTGATATTGCTCCCCATAGCCAAGGAGAGATTGAATTACCTTTTAACGTACCTCAAAATTGTGATTATGGTGCCTACATAAATATTAGCTTATTGGATAGTGAAGGATACGAGGTTGCCATGAAGCAACATGTGCTTGATAGTCAAGTAGAAAAGGTAAGTTTGAGTGATAAGTTCGCTGACTTTAAACAGGACCAGGAAAGAATTTATATAAACGGCGAAAATTTCAGCTATATATTCAATAAGCATTATGGTAACTTCGAAAGCATTATCAAGAATGGGAAAGAGCAGCTCGCTGAAATTGCGAAGCTAAGCGCTTGGAGAGCACCTACAGATAACGATAGAAGAGTTAAATACCTGTGGGGGTACTTCGATGACAACCAAAGTGGAGAGAACTTTAACAGGATGTTTTCCAAGGTGTATTCTTGCAATATTGAAGGCAATTCCATAAAGGTTGCCGGTTCTCTTTCCGGAATTTCAAGAATGCCCTTCTTACGTTACGAAGCCGTTTTTGAGTTCTATAAAGATGGTGAAGTGAAGGTTAAATTGCAGGCTAGGCTTAAAGATGAGCTTCAAACATATCTTCCAAGGCTGGGATTTGAATTTGTATCCCCAGAGAAGAATGATTCCTTTAAGTACTTTGGAATGGGCGAATATGAAAATTACTGCGATATGATTCAGCATGCGAAAATGGGCATGTATCAAAGTGATGCAGACAGTCAGTATGTCAATTATGTAATGCCACAGGAGCATGGAAATCACACAAAAGCTAAGATGCTTAGGATGGATAGGGGTCTAAGCTTTTACACTGACAGTGAGTTTGAATTTAACATTTCTTCATATTCGTCAGATGCACTAACAAAGGCAATGCATACAGATGAGCTTAGGAGCAATGATAAGACCAATATAAGGATAGACTACAAGGTGTCAGGGATTGGTTCCAATAGCTGTGGACCAGAATTAATTGAAAAGTATAAGTTAAATGAGAAGAGCATCAGCTTTGAATTCTACATCAAGTAAGTCTGCGTGTTGGATATCTATGCATATCAGCGCTTATCCAAGCATATTATCAAACAAGGTATTGTAGTCATTAGAAGGAGGAGATGACATGATGCGGGACTTGGATGATAAGAAGCTAGTCAGAAGCCGCAGTCACAGCATCCTGATGGAAAATCGGGAAAGAGTAACCATAACTGGTGTGCAGGATGTAGATAGCTTTGATGAAGCTTCTGTCTTACTGGTTGCTGATCTAGGGTATATTACTTTGCATGGATTTGACCTGCATATAAGTAAGTTAAGCTTGGAAGAAGGACAATTGATTGTAGAAGGAGAAATTACCGGCGTAGAGTATAGTGACCATGAGGCTACGGGTGGCAAGGGTGGCGGATTCCTCAAGAAGCTGTTTAAGTAAGGAGGCATCTGCCAATGCTTACTACTTCCAATCAAGCCTATATATTTTTATCCACTGTCTATGCCGGGCTTATTATAGGCTTTCTATATGATTGCTGCAGAATGATACGAAAGATGATTCGAGCAGGGGTTGCTGTTACTGGTATTTTGGATTTGCTGTTTTGGTCTATAATAGGTGTGCTCTCTTTCTTAGTTTTGTATTATGTGAACGATGGGAATGTGAGAATCTATACTCTGCTTGGTTTCGGTGTTGGTTGGATTCTATACTTATTAAGCTTAAGCCGACTCATCATGAAAACACTTAATTGGATTTATGATACCCTAGCAAAGCTGATTCAATGGCTGGTTAAAATTATTCTTTGGCCTTTTAAGAAGCTGTGGAAGTCATTTGCGAAGCCTTTTAAATGGGTAAAACGAGGGGCAGGCAAGTTAAAGAGAGGTATTAGTAAGATCTTTCAAAACTTCCTTAAAAAAGCAAATAAAAAATCTGAAGAATAAAAGGATTTCCTGCTTCCGTGTCGAATATGTTAGAGAAGTGCGTATATAGTCACTATTTTAGCTTAGAAAAGCACGGAAGAAGGGAAAGCTATGGCAAGAAAGGGATATACCTTAAAATTACGGGCACGGTTATTCATAACCGGAGTTGTTCTGCTCTATTTCCTTTTTTTGATTATACAGCAATCCTTTGATATACAAGGCCAAAAGAACACGATGGTAGAGCTGGAAAATGCAATCACCGATGTACAGCTGGAAAATGAAGTTCTTAGCCGTCAAATAGATCATACCCAGTCAGATGATTATATCGAGCAGGCGGCTCGAGACAAATTGGGTTGGGTTAAAGATGGCGAGACCATTTTTATAGAAAAGAATAAATGAGGAGGATTCAGGTTTTTTATGTCAGTGGAGGTTGGACAAATTATTGAGGGTAGTGTTACTGGTATTACTAATTTCGGTGCCTTTGTAGAGTTAGGTGAAGGCAAAACGGGAATGGTGCACATATCAGAAATTGCAGATGCATATGTGAAGGATATCCATGAATACCTGAAAATCAAAGACAAAGTAAAAGTTAAGGTGCTGTCCATTGATGATAAGGGAAAGATCAGTCTTTCTGTTCGTCAAGCTAAGGAAGTTAAGAAAACTTCTAGGCCTGCAGAGGTAGATTGGAGCAAAGACCAGAAGGTTCAAATGGGTGGTTCTTTTGAGGACGCTATTTCTAAGTTTATGAAGGATAGCGAAGAACGAATGACAGACATCAAACGAAATAGAGATTCCAAAAGAGGCGGCGGATATTCCCGCGGTAGAGGTTAACGGATAGTAAGTATTATAGATATTGGAAGTTGGCAGCTGGCATTTTGAAAAAAATAAAAGCAAATGTATGTTGACTTCCTTTCTTATTTATTGTAGAATATATTTTGTTGCTTGCAAATGGGTTTCCGTAAGCACGTATATCGCGGGGTGGAGCAGCTAGGTGGCTCGTCGGGCTCATAACCCGGAGGTCGGGGGTTCAAATCCCTCCCCCGCAACCATTTGGCGGCGTAGCTCAGTTGGCTAGAGCATTCGGTTCATACCCGGAGTGTCAGCGGTTCAAATCCGTTCGCCGCTACCACAAACAGAGGTCAGAAGTCAGAGGTCGGAAATCAGATCTAAGGAAAGCTAGTAAGTTTATCTTAAGTCTGTCATCCGACTTCCGACATCCGACATCCAGCATCTAAGCTTGGGAGCATAGCTCAGCTGGGAGAGCACCTGCCTTACAAGCAGGGGGTCATTGGTTCGAGCCCAATTGTTCCCACCAAAAAAGAGACTCTTATTCGCAAGAGTCTCTTTTTGTTCTAATCTTAGGTTGCTGTCCACACGCTAAAAATAATAAATATATGTAAGGAGCCTTTGCAGGAACGACTATCATCCTTAGCGAATATCAGCAGAAAACCCGTTAAGCAGCTTCCACTGTTTGAACGTAGTGAGTTTGGAAGTAGGATTTTTTGTTGATATGAGCTTTAGGAATGATTCGTGAGTGCAACAGAGAGTGAAATATATTTATTATTTTTTAAACTAGCGTGTGGGCAGTAACAATTTTCGTATCACATTCTTATAGTAAATTCTACAGAATCTGTAGCTTTACTACTTACCTGCCTTAGACACTTTTGTCATATTCATTGATTCTTCAACTTTTGCTAGGGTTTTTGTCGTAAAGTTTTTTTATTAGCTCTTCCTATATTGACAAATATTTTGGACAGGCTTTGTTATAATGGCATCACTTTCCTTAAAAAGGGTCTTTATTATACTGAGGTGGTGTTAGGATTGATTAACAAAGGTGTTCTATTTCCTCTGAATGGGTGGCTTAGCCGTAATATTAGTGATAAGAAGGCTGTTCCTCTTTCCCTGGGCTTTCTTGCCCGCGAATTATTCTTAGTTTTGATCTGCTTTTTATTGGGACGTGCTGTACTCTTCAATCAGATGGCTCCATTTGGAATTAGTATTTTTGCTGTGCTACTGTCAAAGAAAAAAAGTGGTCTCACTGCATTCCTTGCGGTGACTGCCGGTGCAATCAGCTTTGGCTTGACAGATGGAGGGTTTCTTCGGCTCCATGGGGGGGCTACCATACTAGCTATGCTGTTGTTTACACTAATATGGAATCTATTCGGCAGAAAATCAACTAACTGGTCTGTTTTTCAAACTGCCCTTTCGGTATCAGGCTGTATATTGATGGCGAATATTGTGTTGCTGATGTTTGATGGATTTCTCATGTATGAAATGCTTATGGTTCTATTCGAAAGCATTGTAGGATTTGTCACTGTTTATATTTTTTCTCTATCCGTGGATGTACTTTGGGATATTAAGAAAAGGCAGGTGCTTTCTGGGGAAGAGATGATTTGTCTGTGCATCTTTTTATCTCTATTGATTATAGGATTTTGGGAGATTCAAATTCTAGGTTTTCCATTACGTAATATCCTTACTATATTTCTAACCCTGCTTTTTGCCTATGTAGGTGGTGCAGGAATTGGCGCCACAGTAGGTATCACAGCTGGATTCATGCTTTCCCTGGCATCAACGCCAGACCCTGCACTAATGGGAAACCTTGCGATTTGTGGTCTATTGGCAGGAGTATTCAGGGAACTTGGTCGTCCGGGTTCTGGTATAGCCTTCCTCCTAGCTAATATTCTAATGACCTTCTATATTAATCGTTCCACCTACGTGATACTCCCCTTCGGAGAAATTGCAGGGGCAGTAATTTTACTATTACTTATTCCGCGAAAATCCATCGAATTTATGAAGCGATTTTTACATACAGGTGCGGTTAGAGGAGATGACCAGCATTATTATGGAAAGAGGGTTCAAGAGCTTACAGTGGGAAGGCTAAGCGAGTTTGCTCAAGTGTTCCGCCACTTATCCAAGGTTTTTGGAAGGATCTCTGACCGCAGTTCATCAATAGGGCAAGAAGAACTATCGAAGCTCTTTGACATGGTTGCAGGGCAGGTTTGCTCAGGTTGCCCATTATACCGTAGTTGCTGGGAACGAGACTTTTATCATACTTATACGGGAATATTTGAGCTGCTGTCTGCATGTGAAGAAAAGGGAGTAATTGAACGAAAAGATGTTCCTGCTAACATGGCAAGGCGTTGTTTAAATGTTAATAACCTGATAGATGGTCTAAATCGAATTTACCACACTTATCGTAACAATATGATATGGTATCAGAAGATGAACGATTGCCGACAATTGGTTGCGGAACAACTGGAGGGTGTGGGGCAGGTAGTAAATGAGCTGGCGGCTGAGTTGGACATGGACATTAGGTTCCGTGGTGGGTTTGAGGATGCTATTCGACTGGAGTTAGATAAAAAAGGAATACAGGCAAAGGAAATATTAGCTTTAGAAAAGCCAGGAGGAAAACTGGAAATTAGCATTCGTAAACCTGGCTGCAATGGAAAACGTGAATGCATGACGCTGATAGAACCAATAGTCAGCAAAATTGTTGGCAAACCTATGAGTCGCCAGTGTAAGGAATGTACACGTGGCGGAAAGAAGGATTGTGTAATACATTTAGAAGAGGCTAAACAATTTGAGATTATTACAGGGGTAGCACGAAAACCTAAAAAAGAAAGTTCCACCTGCGGTGACAGCTATTCCTTTACATCAGTTAAGGATGGAAAATATATGCTAGCACTAAGTGATGGGATGGGGTTTGGTGCTAGGGCAGCAGAAGAAAGCAGTGCTGTAATTTCTCTTCTGGAAAATTTCTTGGAAGCTGGATTTAATCAAAGCATAACAATTAGAACTATTAATTCCATTCTCATGCTACGTTCTAGAGAGGAAATGTTTGCAACTGCGGATTTATGCATTATGGATCTGGTAAAGGGAGAAGCAGAACTTATAAAAATCGGTGGGGTATCTAGCTTTATACGTAGGAGAGACTCTATTGATATTATACGGCAGCCGGCTTTGCCTATGGGTATTTTGGATGATGTGGAACCAGAGAAGATTATAGTTTCTATCTATGATGAAGATATGGTGGTTATGGTAACCGATGGAATACTGGATGCTTTCTCAGCTATGGAGGATGAAGAACAAGCTTTGGCTGATTTCATTGCTACCCTGGAAACCACCAATCCTCAGGAATTGGCAGAATTAATAATGGAAGAAGCACTATACCATTCAGACGGTGATGCTAAGGATGACATGACCGTAATGGCAGGTAGGGTTTGGCAACCCTTCTGAGCCATGAGAACCGTCCCCTATTGGCTCCTTTTTAGTTACTATTCACGGCCGAGTGGAATAAATTCATTATTTTACTCAACAAGCTGTTAATAGTAACTTTTTTTATCCATGTCTTGAATTATATTGGCAAAGAGGCTACAATATAGCTACTCTTCTATTGTGAACAGAAAATCACTTTTTAGGAAGACTAAGGTGGGTAAATATGCTTCAAAGGGTTTTACAAACTATCCAAACCTATCGGATGCTTTCACCTGGGGATAAAGTCGTTGTGGGTTTATCAGGTGGGGCGGATTCTGTTGCTCTTTTGCATATATTAAAGGAAATTAAGGATGGACCATTGAATATTCGATTGTTTGCAGCTCATGTGAATCATGGGATTCGGGGTGAGCATGCAAGAGAGGATGCCAATTTCGCTCAGGTTTTGTGCAATAGGTGGGGGATTCCTTTTTTTCTTGAAGAAGCTGATATTCCATCATTGGCCCGCAGTATGAACCTAAGTGAAGAGGAAGTGGGTAGACAGATTCGTTATGGTTTTTTTCGTGAGGTAGCGGAGAAAGTAAATGCTAGCAAGATTGCTACTGCCCATCATAAAAATGACCAGGCTGAAACTATACTTCACAACCTTATCCGAGGAACTGGAATGCAAGGCCTTACAGGTATGCCAGCTGTAAGTAATGGAATGCTTATCCGGCCTCTCTTAGAGGTAACCAAACAGCAAATTTTGGAGTATTTGGCTTCGTATAAGCTACCTTATCAGGAGGATGCAACTAACAAGGACTCCACCTACACCCGTAATCGTATAAGAAATCAGCTAATCCCAGCTTTAGAAAAGGATTTTAATCCGGATATTGTAGATGGCTTAGTGCGGATGTCTGGAATACTTCGTGACGAGGAAGAGTTCTTAAGTGATTATACTAGGGATTTATATCAGAAATTTTCTAAGTCTTACTTGAATAAGATTGTTTTCGATTTAAAGTCCTTTGATTCCTGTCATCTTGCCATACAAAAGCGATTAGTTCGGGTTGCGTTGAGGGAGCTTAGAGGGGATTTGGATGATGTAAACTCATCTCATGTGGAAGCGGTAATAAAGCTGGCAGCAGGTAGCCGGACAGGTTCCCAAACCACCATCCCAGGCTCTGATAAAGGTGCGCCTGAGGCAAGGGTAAAGGTAAGCTATGGGGCTTTACAGTTTGAAATAGTGGAGTTTGATATGCCTTTAATATATAGAGAGAAGAGCCTTGATTTGCCTGGTCAGCTTATATGGGATATTCCTCCAATGACTATCACAGCTGAAAATTGGAATAAAAATAGTGGTTTTGATTTCTCTCCCCAGTGTATTTATATAGATGAAGATAAGATAAAAGGGAAATTAAGGCTGAGAAACCGAAAAAAAGGGGATCGCTTTCAGCCATTGGGAATGGAAGGCACAAAGAAACTAAAGGATTTCTTTATTGACAGAAAGATACCATCAGATCAGCGAGATTTTATTCCTTTGTTAGTTGATGAAGAAAACATTATTTGGGTCGTTGGATATCAACTGAACCAGAATTATAGACTAACGGATTTGTCTGAAAATATAGTTAAAATTAGCACACAAAAATCTTAATTTTAATGGAGGCTTTACATGTTAGATGATGTTAAAAAGGTATTAATAGGTCAGGAAACATTGCAGAAACGAGTCAATGAATTGGGCAAACAAATTACAGAAGACTATCGTGACAAGGATTTGCTAATGATTTGTATCCTAAAAGGCGGAGTGGTGTTTGCTTCTGATTTAATGAAGGCGATTGATCTACCCTTGGCTATTGACTTTATGGCAGTATCAAGTTATGGTTCCTCTACTAAATCCTCAGGCATAGTGCGTATACAAAAGGATTTGGACCAGGAAATTGAAGGTAAAGACGTGCTAATAGTGGAGGATATTATAGATACTGGTTTGACCCTCCACTATTTGATCGAAAACCTATTATCCAGAAAACCAGCTTCTCTAAAGATCTGCTGCTGCTTGGACAAGCCTGAACGTAGAAAAGCTGATATCCATGTTGATTATGTAGGATTCGATATTCCCGATGAATTTGTAATTGGATACGGATTGGACTATGCAGAGAAATATAGAAATCTACCTTACATTGGCGTTTTATCCGAGAAGATTTATTTAAAGTAGCTATTTTCTCCTTTGCATTTGTACTTGAGTTGTGTTAGAATTTAACAATGTGTAAACCTAGAGAAGGAGGGCTGAGGTTGAGAAAATTTTTAAGAGGCCCAGGATTTTATTTAATACTGTTGATAGTGATTATACTCGTTGTTGCCATGTCAGATGTGGGAGGACAACAAGAGCGTTTACCCTATCCAAAATTACTGCAGGAAATTCGTGATGGAAAAATTACCCATTTAATGAGTACCGATCGAAGTATTGTTGGCTTACGGAGTGGGTCTGCCATTCCGGTGGAGAGCTTTCCCCAAAAATATGACTTTCAATCCTATGCACCCCATAGCACCATTTTTGAAAGGGATGTGCGAATCATCGAGTCAGAGCGTCTAGGGGTATCTTCAGAGGAAATTACATCTGACCAATTTCGTTTCCAATGGGATCCACAGCCCATTCCAGAAACGCCTTGGTGGTTAACCTTCCTGCCATTTGTCTTTATGATAATAATTTTTATCATATTCTGGTTTGTTTTTATGCAACAGGCACAAGGTGGCGGTAATAAGGTCATGTCTTTTGGGAAGAGTCGTGCTCGGCTCCACCAAGACGATAAAAACCAAATTACCTTTGACAATGTGGCTGGTGCCGACGAGGAAAAGGACGAACTTAAAGAAATTGTGGAGTTTTTGAAAAATCCCAAAAAGTTTATAGAGTTAGGAGCTCGAATTCCCAAGGGAGTACTACTTGTAGGCCCCCCAGGAACAGGAAAAACTTTGCTGGCCAAAGCTGTCTCCGGAGAAGCAGGTGTTCCGTTTTTTAGTATAAGCGGTTCCGATTTTGTTGAAATGTTTGTAGGTGTTGGCGCTTCCCGTGTTCGTGACTTATTTGAACAGGCTAAGAAAAGTGCACCTTGTATAGTGTTCATAGATGAAATTGATGCTGTAGGCCGTCACAGAGGCGCAGGCATGGGCGGAGGCCACGACGAAAGAGAGCAGACGTTAAATCAACTGCTTGTAGAAATGGATGGATTTGCCGTAAATGAAGGCATAATAATCCTAGCAGCCACCAATCGACCTGACATTTTAGATCCAGCTCTACTTCGCCCCGGTCGTTTCGATCGTCGAGTAGTGGTGGGAGTTCCTGATGTAAAAGGTCGTGAAGAGATCATCAAGGTTCATTCCAGAGGTAAACCCCTCGCTAAGGAAGTTGATCTGAAGGTATTGGCCAAACGTACACCAGGCTTCACTGGAGCAGATATAGAAAACATGCTTAATGAGGCGGCTATACTAGCAGCCAGACGAGATATCAAAGAAATTGGTATGTCAGAAATGGAGGAAGCTATAACTCGTGTTCTTGCTGGTCCCGAGAAAAAGAGCCGAATTGTTACTGAAAAAGACAAGAGGCTGGTTGCCTACCATGAGGCTGGTCATGCAGTAGTGGCAAAATTATTGCCCAATACTGACCCGGTTCATCAGGTATCCATTGTTCCTAGGGGACAAGCAGGCGGTTATACCTTAACCCTGCCTAAAGAGGATAAAAGCTATATCTCCCGCTCTGAGCTAGAGGATGAAATTACCATGTTACTAGGCGGTCGGGTAGCGGAACACTTAATTCTAAATGATATAAGCACTGGTGCTTCCAATGATATTCAACGTGCCAGCCAGATTGCTAGAAAAATGGTTACTGAATACGGTATGAGCGATAAGCTAGGTCCCATTTCCTTTGGCAGTAATGAAGAAGTTTTCCTTGGGAGGGATTACGGGCACACTCAAGGCTATAGTGAAAATGTTGCTTCACTTATCGACGAGGAAGTTAATAGGCTAGTTCAGCAAGGCTATAATAAAGCAAAGCTGTTACTTCAGGAAAATATCAACAGGCTTCATAATGTAGCGGAAGCCCTACTAGAACGAGAGAAACTGGAAGCTGAAGAGTTCGAAGAAATATTTGCAGCAGTATAATGAGAAGGCGTCCAGGACGCCTTCTTCTTTCGTTACATATTTGTAATGAAAACATAAATGCAATCAATATAAATTACTAACGATAACAAATATAAAAGCAGATTAAATTTGGAAACTCTATAATTCGAGATTAATTACATTTGTGTCTAAGTTTATAAGGGGAGAAGGGGAAACAGATGTTTACCATTATAGCTATAGAACCAAAACCACGAAAAAAGAAAAATTATAACCTTACCCTAGATGATGGTAGAGTTTTTTCTGTTCATGATGAAGTTATTATTAAGTACCAGCTAAAATCTGGTATAGAAATTAGCGAAGAACAACTCCGAACTTGGATTTGGGAAGCCAATGTTAAAATAGCAAAAGACATGTCTTTGAATTACCTGGGTTACCGTATGCGAACTCGAAAGCAATTGTGTGACTATCTAGAAAAGAAGGGCTTTGATATAGCAGTAATCGAGGAAGCTGCTAATAAAATGGAAGAGTATAGTTTTATAGATGATAAAGAATATGCTAAAAGTTGGGTGCAAAGCAAAAAAACTAGTCAACCTGCAGGACGAAGAAAAATCGCTTTTGAGCTTAGGAACAAGGGTATCTCCCAGGAGATATCAGAGGAAGCGCTTACGACTCTTTCTGAAGAAGAGGAATTAAAACAGGCTATAAAGTTGGCAGAAAAATACCATACTAAATATAAGAACTTAGCTGCACGGGAACAGAAGGCGAAAATAGGGCAAGCTCTTCAGCGTAGAGGCTTCGGCTGGGATATTGTAAGTCAAGCCTTGAATAATCTAGTGCGGGTAGACGATGATATTGGATACTAGATACAAGTAAAACATATTTGATTTGTGAAAAACCATTTGCATTTTTACAAAATTGGGGTATAATATATGACGAAGGTCAAAGAAAGTCAAAAAGTATAGGAGGTGATACCATGGCCCGTATAAGTGATGTCATAGAAGAATTTATTAAAACCCTTCTAATGGAAAGCGAAGGGCAGCTGGAATTACAACGTAATGAAATGGCTGACTATTTTGAGTGCGCCCCTTCTCAGATAAACTATGTACTTACAACTAGATTTTCCCCTAATCAGGGTTACTATATAGAGAGCAGGCGAGGTGGCGGAGGCTATATCCGGATTATACGCCTAGATATAGAAAAAAATGATTACCTGCACTACCTCCTAACCGAAGGAATTGGTGTTCGAATAACAGAGAAAAACACTTTCCAGATTATCAAGCGGCTACTTGAGCAGGGGGATATTTCAGAACAAAATGCCTACCTAATGAAGTCAGCCATATCAGACAAGGCAATCTCGATACCGTCTAATTTAAAGGATAGTATTAGAGCAAGTATTTTGAAATCTATGATAACCGCTATCATAACGTGGAATAGTAAGTAAGTGTGATTCCCAATTGTTTTTGGGTATCAATAGTAAGGAGGTAGGAGTATGCTATGTCAGGAATGTAAACAAAAACAGGCAACTGTTCATATGACAAAAATTGTGAACCACCAGAAAACTGAGTCTCATCTATGCGAAGATTGTGCCCGATCCCATGAGGATTTCATTCAAACTCCATCTTTTTCATTAAATGATTTAATATCGGGATTCATAGATATGGGACATTCACAAAGAGCTTATGAGAAGCCAGCATCTTCTAAATGTGCAGTATGTGGAATGGAATACAATAGATTTAAGAAAATAGGACGTCTCGGCTGTCAGGAGTGCTACAAGTACTTTGGAAATGAGCTTGGGCCAGTGTTGGGTCGTATACACGGAAACACTCAACATACAGGTAAGGTCCCTAAAAGAGCAGATGCCGATTTACATATAAAGAGGCAGATTACTCGACTTAGGGGAGAGCTGAACAGAGCTATTGAACTGGAAGCCTTCGAAAGAGCTGCACAACTGCGAGATAAAATAAAAGAACTGGAGAAAGCTCAAGAGCAGGAGGGGGAGTCTAAAAATGAGTTGGATCAATGAAACTGGCCCTCAGCGTGATGTGGTGCTATCCAGTAGAGCTCGCATTGCTCGTAATATTGCCAATATTCCCTTCCCCTCCATTATGAAGCCCGAGCACGGAGAGCAGGTTGCACAGATGGTAAGAGGAAGTTTTTCGAGGCCTCAATCTCCTGAAGACCCTCACTTTGATTTTATGCATATGCGTGATGTACCTGTAGTGGAACGTCAGATTCTTGTAGAGCGGCACTTGGCAAGTCAAGATCTTATGGAGAATGCTGAGGTATCTGCTCTCTTGCTGGACTCTAAAGAAAAAGTTACAATAATGATTAATGAAGAGGATCACATTCGCATGCAATGCATTTTGCCTGGGCTCCAGCTTAGCCAAGCTTGGGAGATAATAAGTAAGGTAGATGATATGATTGAAGAGCAGGTGGAATATGCCTTCCATGAAAAGTTGGGCTATTTAACCTGTTGCCCAACCAATGTAGGAACAGGACTACGAGCCTCTGTAATGATGCATCTACCAGCCTTAACTATGAATAAGCAAATGAACGTCATACTTCAGACAATATCTAAAATTGGTCTTACTGCAAGAGGTATATACGGTGAAGGCAGTGAAGCTTTAGGTAATATTTATCAAATTTCCAACCAAATTACCCTGGGCCCTACGGAAGAGGATATAATAAGCAATCTAACAATTGCCTGCAACCAAATCGTAGAGAAGGAACGTATTGCCAGAAAGGCTTTATATAAGACCAGTGGAATCCAATTTGATGATGCAGTATGGCGTAGTATAGGCATTCTGCAAAATGCCCGCGTACTAGAGCTTAAGGAGTTTATGGCATTGATTTCCCAGGTACGTATAGGTGTTAGCTTAGGCTTGATTCCAGGCTTTACCGTAGAGGAGATAGATGCTTTAATGACCATAGGTCAACCTGCTGGGGTAATAAAAAAGTCAGACAAAGCTCTAGATGCCAATGAAATAGATGTCGTTAGAGCAGATGTGATAAGAGAAGTTCTTAAAGAAAAAATAGAAAAAGTGGAAACTAAGGAAAGCTAGGAGGTATAACATGGCGTTTTTTGCAAGATTTACAGAAAGAGCACAAAGAGCACTGATTTATTCTCAGGAAGAGGCTAGAAATTTAGGCCACAATTATGTGGGAACCGAGCACTTACTTCTAGGCCTATTAAGAGAAGGCGAAGGAGCTGCAGCCCAGGTACTTAAGGGTTTGGGAATTGATATTGAAAAAATTCGAGAACAGATAGAAAATTTGGTGGGAAAAGGTAACTTTAATTTCACTGAGGGCTTTGGTTACACCCCAAGAACCAAGCGAATAATGGAGCTAAGCTTCTATGAGGCCAGAAATATTGGCCATAATTATGTTGGAACTGAGCATTTGTTACTTGCCCTTATTAGAGAAGGGGAAGGAGTGGCGGCTAGAGTTCTTAAGGACTCTGGTGTTGATTTACAGCAAGCTCGAGAGCAAATTCTCAAATTATTGAAGGAGGAAGGCACAGAAACCCATCAACCAGGAAGCAAGAAAAAATCTCAAACCCCTACTCTTGACCAGTATGGAAGAGATTTAACGGAAATGGCCGCTGAAGGTAAGCTGGACCCTGTTATTGGCAGAGACAATGAAATTCAACGGATTATCCAGATATTGAGCCGCCGTACCAAAAATAATCCGGTCCTCATTGGTGAAGCTGGAGTTGGAAAAACTGCTGTGGCAGAAGGCCTTGCTCAAAGAATTCAGGAAGGCAACATCCCTGAACTACTAAAGGACAAGCGAATCGTAACCTTGGACCTTGGCGGTATGGTAGCTGGTGCAAAGTATAGGGGCGAATTTGAAGAACGGCTAAAGACTATGATGGATGAAATACGGAAAACTGGAGACGTCATTCTCTTTATCGATGAAATGCATACGATAATTGGAGCAGGTGCGGCAGAAGGTGCTATTGATGCTTCCAATATCTTAAAGCCAGCTCTGGCTAGAGGAGAAATTCACGCTATAGGTGCTACTACCATAAATGAATATCGAAAGTATGTTGAGAAAGATCCGGCACTAGAGCGCAGGTTTCAACCAGTAATGGTTGGTGAGCCTAGCATGGAGGAAGCAACTCAAATCCTTCACGGTTTACGAGATAAATATGAAGCCCACCACAAGGTGCGTATTACAGATGAAGCGATAAAAGCAGCGGTAGAGATGTCAGATCGCTATATAAGCGACCGCTTTCTGCCAGACAAAGCCATAGATTTAATTGACGAGGCAGCATCACGGGTCCGCTTGCAATCCTTTACTACTCCTCCTGATTTGAAGGAGTTGGAGGGCCAACTGGAAAATCTCTTAAAGGAGAAGGAAGAAGCGGTTATGAATCAAAACTATGAAAAGGCCGCTAGTATTCGTGATGAGGAACAGAAGATCAAGGATCAGATTGAGGAGAAGAAGTCCAAGTGGAATAAGAAATCCACTGCTCATTCTGAAATAGTTGGGGAAGAGGATATAGCCCAAATTGTTGCCAGCTGGACCGGGGTGCCTGTTAAGAAGCTTACAGAAGGAGAAACTGAAAGGTTGCTTAATATGGAGGATATTCTCCACAATCGTGTAATTGGACAGAACGAAGCGGTAAAGGCAGTTTCGAGAGCTATTCGTCGTGCCCGGGCTGGTTTGAAGGATCCTAAAAGACCTGTTGGTTCCTTTATCTTCTTAGGGCCTACAGGTGTAGGAAAGACGGAGTTATGTAAGGCTCTTGCAGAATCCCTTTTCGGAGACGAAGAGGCAATGATTCGTCTGGATATGTCAGAGTACATGGAACGTCATACAGTGTCACGATTGGTAGGCTCACCTCCTGGATATGTTGGCTATGATGATGGTGGACAGTTAACAGAAGCTGTTAGAAGAAAGCCCTATTCAGTTGTTCTGTTTGACGAAATTGAAAAAGCCCATCCCGACGTGTTCAATATACTCTTGCAGATATTGGAGGATGGCCGCTTGACTGACTCTCAAGGGCGTACTGTTGATATGCGTAATACCGTTCTTGTAATGACTTCAAATGTTGGGGCTAGTACCTTGAAAAAGCAGGAGACCATAGGTTTTACATCCTCTGATGACATGAAAGCTACGGAATACGAAAAAATGAAGGATAACATCATGGATGAGCTAAAGAAGACCTTCCGCCCCGAATTCCTTAATCGGATTGATGAAATCATAGTATTCCACACATTGGAAAAGGAGCAACTGAGACAAATTGTTCGCCTCATGATAAGCAATGTGGCTAAACGACTGGCTGAACAGGAGATTTATTTGGAAGTTACAGATGCAGCCCAAGACTTTATGACTAAGAAAGGATTCGATGTAAACTATGGAGCCAGACCTTTGCGCCGTGTAATTCAGCGCATGATAGAAGACAATTTATCAGAAGAAATCCTTGCAGACCGGATTCATTTGGGAGACACAGTGCAAGTTGATCTAAAAGATGATAAACTAGTATTTAACAAGAAGTAAAGTGCGTGTCATTCCGAACTGGTGAGGAATCTTGTAGCGCGTGTCATTTCGAGTGTAGCGAGGAATCATAAGCCTAAGATACTTCACTACGTTCAGTATGACAATGAGAATGACAATGAGAATGTAGGCATATGGGTTTGGGAGGGGTATGCAATCTAATGGCAAAAAAGAAAAACACTGCCTGGATATGTCAGTCTTGTGGCCAACGCTCAGTTAAATGGGCTGGCTATTGTGGCAGCTGTGGTGAATGGAATACCATTGTAGAAGAAGTCGTTCAAAGTGAAGAACCTCCCCGAGGCATCGGCGCAGTAGCTGGTGCCTCTTCCAAGCCTGTTTCAATTACTAAGGTGAGTTTTACTGAGACGCCACGGTTTCCAAGTGGTTCAATGGAATTAGATCGAGTACTGGGTGGGGGAATTGTACCGGGCTCATTCATTTTGGTAGGCGGGGACCCTGGAATAGGTAAGAGTACCCTGCTAACTCACTTAGCAAGCCGAGTAGCAGAAAGCTGGGGTCCGGTTTTATATGTCAGTTCGGAAGAAAGCCCTCAACAGGTTCGGTTAAGAGCAGAGCGGTTAGGTGCTATGGCTGATACTTTCCTCGTAATGTCTGAAGCGGATATGGATAGAATAGATGAGTATAGAAAGGACTTAAATCCCAAGGTGCTAATCATCGACTCTATTCAGACTGTGTACAAACCAGATATCCCGTCTGCGCCGGGCAGTGTGGTACAGGTTCGAGAATGTGCTGCTCAGCTATTGCGTATAGCCAAAAATACAGGAACCGCTGTTTTTATTGCAGGTCATGTGACGAAGGACGGAGCAATAGCAGGTCCTAGGGTGTTAGAGCACATGGTTGACACAGTGCTTTATTTTGAAGGGGAGAGACATACTCAATATCGAATTCTGCAGGCTGTAAAAAATCGTTTCGGTGCCCTGGAAATTGGGGTATATGAAATAGGAGACGAAGGCCTAATTGATATCCCCAATGCTTCGGAATTGTTTTTATCTGAAAGGCCTGTTGGGGCAAGCGGCAGTGTAGTAGTGCCCGTTATGGAGGGTACTAGACCTGTTTTGGTAGAGGTACAAGCTTTGGTAAGCGCAAGCTATTATCAGAATGCTCGTAGAACCGCTACAGGAGTAGATGTTAATCGACTTCAGCTGTTGATTGCTGTATTGGAAAAGCGAGTAGGTTTACCAATGAGCAACAGTGATGCTTTTGTAAAAGTAACTAGCGGTATTAAGATTGATGAGCCTGCTGTAGATTTGGGCTTGGCTATGGCTTTAGCATCCAGCTTCTGCGACTGCCCTATGGACCCTCATACTGTTGTAATAGGAGAGGTAGGCTTAGCAGGAGAGGTGCGTGGGGTTTCCCAGCTTGAGCATAGAATCAAGGAGTCACAAAAGATGGGCTTCCGGAAAGCCATTGTACCAGCAAATGCTGGTCGGGTGAAAGTAGATTCGGATTTTACCTTGACAGGTGTTCGTACTTTGGTAGAAGCGCTTCAAGTGGTTGGGATTGGTAAACACGGAAAGTAACTTCTTATAAAACCCGCAAATACCTAGTTTGAATCAGCTTGATAAGGGGTAAAATTGACTGAGTTTACTTATTTATATTACTAATAGGAGTTTTTGATGAAATTCTACGATATTTTTATGTTACCCCTAGAGCAGATAGCCCTAAAGCGAATACGGAAAGATATCATACCCAGGGCCTATGGTAATGTACTTGAAATTGGCTATGGTACTGGGGTTAATTTTAAATATTATCTCACTACAGAAATTGAGCGCGTATACGCACTAGATAAAAAGATAAATTTGTTAAACGCCAGAAGAATGAAATATTTCGTTGAGCTTTTCGAAGGTAGTGCAGAGGAGCTTCCATTTGAAAATGAATCCTTCGATACGGTAGTGGAGACATTGGTTTTTTGTAGCGTAGATGATGCGAAGGCGGCAATTGGTGAAATATGGAGAGTACTAAAACCGGGTGGAATCTTTATCTTCATTGACCATGTTAAGCCAGAAAAAGAACGACTTGCTTCAGCTGTTCAATCTTTCAATTGGCTTTGGCATGATATGGCAGGGGGATGCAATCTACTCAATGAGTCTCATAAGGAAATTGATGAGTCTACATTTACTTTTGTTGAGCGTGGTAGCTCTAAAAATGGTGTATTACAATGGGGAATTGGTAGAAAAACTTAAAGCCATGTCTTTCACAAAGAAAGCATATGGCTTTTTTTATTAATTATTCCATTCTCCCTAGCGGAGATGATATTTTCCCAGAGTAGACATTTTCTTTTCTTCTTGAAGAATGATGTCATCCAGATTTATACCTAGAGTATTTGCCAAGCTGGTCATATAAAAAAACTGATTACCTAGCTCGTCTTTAATAATGGATCTGCATTGAGGACAGAGCTCACCAGTGAGATGATTATCCATATAGTTTCCCATGCTGTCTAAAGAACTGTCTTCCGGTATTTCTTGTTTTTTGGCATGAATCTCGATACAACCACAGCTTGTAACAGCCTTGGCTACTGCCCGATTGACTCTTGCAACTGCATCTTGATTTTTGGACATAATATCAAGAATGCTACGGTGACGTATCAAATGCCCTTCGATTTTATTTTGGTAATCGCTAAAGGTTAAATTTTTCATACAGAACACTCCTGCCTATCGCTATATTTTTATTATGCTGGAATTGATTGTATTTGTCAAGCTGGCACTCAGTAATGAAATTAAACTAAACTTAGAAAAATGGGGCTCCGAAAGAGAACATGTATATATATTGTTAAATTTATCGATAAATCATTGACAAGCAAGATTGTACTATGTTAGAATATCAGTTTTTGACTTTCAATCTCTTTTGTGTTATAATTAGAGTGATTGTGAAACAAGTTGATTCTACGCTTGTTAATATTTTGAAAAAATATCGATTCTATTGAAAGGAGGCATCATGGATGTATGAGATAGGTGACAAGGTAGTCTATCCGATGCACGGTGCCGGCATCATAGAGGGAATTGAAGTTAAAGAGATCCTTGGAGAAAAGCGGCAATATTATATCTTGAATTTTGCCATGGGCGGAATGAAAGTCATGGTTCCAACCAAAAATGTAGAGGAATTGGGAATGCGAGATATTATTTCTAATGCAGATATCAATAAGGTAGTTACCATTCTGAAGAATCCCAACGACACCCTTCCCGATAATTGGAACAAAAGATATCGCGCAAACTTGGAAAAAATCAAAACAGGTGACATTTACGAGGTTGCAAATGTAGTGAGAGACCTTATGATCCGCGATCATGAAAAAGGATTATCCTCCGCTGAGAAAAAAATGCTCAACAACGCAAGGCAAATCCTCATTAGTGAACTGTGTCTATCAACTTCAGTTGAAGAGGAAGAAATTTCAACGCTTATAGACAATATCACCTTAAATGAAACAGCGTCAGAATGACGCTGTTTATTTTTCTGATTTTCTATTTATACTTATAATTTTCTGCTATAATGACAATAATAGATATCAGGAGGTGGTATAATGCGGAAAGTACTTCGTTTTCTGCTTACTTTGGCAGGCTTTGTTATGGGTATGGCTATTGCTTTTTACATAGAACAAGGCCTAGAACATTTTAATGTTATTTTAATACCTATATATCAAGATGTTATATTGTATACCCTTTTCGGATTTATTTTTGCAATCATCCTTTTCTTCATATCTCCCAGTATCATGAAGCATTCCCATGCGTTTTTAAAATGGGTTGAGGACAAGTTTAGTGAAGTTCCTATGGCGGACATTTTAACCGGTTCTTTTGGACTAATCATTGGCTTAATCATTGCTTTTTTAATATCCGAGCCTATCAGCCAGCTCAGATGGCTTTGGGTTTCTGTTACCCTACGCATTTTATTATACATTCTATTTGGTTACCTAGGCATAAACATTGCTACCAAAAGGCGTGATGAGTTATCTGGATTTTCCATATTCCGCCGTTTTGGTAAAGAGAAATCAGTTAAAGAGGAGCCTATAGCTGTACCTAAAATACTTGATACCAGTGTGATAATAGACGGTCGTATTTTTGATATATGCAAAACAGGTTTTGTAGAGGGGCCTTTGGTTATAGCTTCCTTTATTTTGGAAGAGTTGAGGCATATTGCAGATTCCTCTGACGCTCTGAAGCGCAACCGTGGCCGACGGGGCTT
>LFRM01222822.1_pt2 | contig 22109 bp, 16 predicted proteins | sample 618341 | NCBI WGS metagenome assembly LFRM01 (sample SAMN03654438, study PRJNA283298) | anaerobic digester metagenome | isolation source: pool of bioreactors CSTR01a, CSTR02a, and CSTR03a thermophilic anaerobic... | place: Denmark: Kgs. Lyngby | collected 2014-05-21 | reverse complement strand
GATGCCAACGGCATTGCGAATCCTTCCGAAGTCGTCTTTTACTATACTGTTAACGCCACGCCTGAGCCGACGCCCGTTCCCAACGCGTTGGTAAGTGTGCGGTACATCGATCAAAGCACGATGATGGACTTGATGGGCGCAACGACGCAGGAAATTGCCGCCGGGCAGACCGTGCCGGTGTACGCGCAAGCAATCGAAGGCTACACCCCCACCGCCACAGAGCAGATGGTATCGGTGGATGCCAACGGCATTGCGAATCCTTCCGAAGTCGTCTTCACCTATACAGCCAACGTTGTTCCCAATGCCGTCATCAACATCAGCTACGTGGATGAAGCGAATCAACCACTGATTCCCCCAACGACGCAGGAGATCGCCGCAGGCGGATCTGCGATGATCGAGGCGCCCGCCATTGACGGCTATACCGCAGTTGAACAAGAGCAGCTGGTTATCGTTGATGGCAGCGGCGTGCCCGATGTTCAGAATATCATCTTCCGTTATACGCAAGAAGCAGTCGAAGTTCCGCCCGCCACGGTTACCGTGCGCTATCTAAATCAAGATACCCAAGAAGACGTGCTGCCCCAGGTGACCCAGAGCATTGCCGCGGGTGAAAGCTTGACTCTCAGCGCGCCGGCCGTGGAAGGCTATCAACCCCTGAAATCTGAGGAGACCGTGACAGTGGACGCCGCCGGCATCGCCAACCCGCCGGACGTCATTTTCTACTACGCGGCCGCGCCGCAGGTGGAACCGGTGGAGATCCTGATCCACTACCGGGATGCAAGCGGCGCGCCCGTTGCGACATCGCAAACCTACTCCGGTGTTGACGGTACCAACGCCATCAAGGCACAACCAAGCGATCTGCTGACGGGCTATGTCTTGCTGCCCGGCACGCAGGATACGCAGTATGTCATCGTTTCCGGCGGCGCAACTGATACACCGGAAGTGGTCTTCACGTACGTTTTTGATGAAGAACCCGTGCCGACCCAAGTGCCCACATCTTCGCCCGAACCTGCGCCCAAGGCGGCCATTGTAACCGTCTTCTACCGTGACCAGTTCGGAAAAAACCTCATCGATCCGCCCGAAACCATTACAGCCGTCCAAGGCGCGGAAAACAAGGTGCAGGTGGATCTGACGCTGTTGGACGCAAATATCTACGCGTTTGACGACGTGCCGGACAAGTATGTCACCGTGGACGAAAGCGGCGCGGCATCGCCTTCCGAGATCGTATTCCTGTTTAAGGATATAAGTATCGACAGGACTGCTGAAGTCACTGTGCGGTATCTTGACGAAGGCGCGGCGCAAGTGGCGCCCAGTCAGGTGCAGCTGGTTCGCGTGGGCGAAAACACCATTGAAGCCGGGCCGGAGCCGACGCCCGCCAATTACGATTTGATATCTGAACCCCAAGTGTCCGTGTCGCTTGCGGCGGATGGTACGCTGTCACAAAGTGAAGTTGTCTTCACTTACCGCGTACAAGCCGCCGAGCCCACCGAAGCGCCCGAACCCACCCAGATCCCGTATACCATTACCCCCATGGACGCGTACGCGTACCCCATGGCAGATACCATCAATTTCCGCTCATCGCCCGTTATTGCAGAAGATAATGTGGTCAAAGTGGTGGGCACCGGGGATTTGATGCGCATTACGGGACAAACCAAGAATGAGTCGGGCGACATATGGTATCACGGCACCATAGGGGACGAGACGGGTTTCCTTAAGCAGACTGTGGCCCGTATCTTGACTCAGGAAGAAGCGGCGGCCGCTTTGGGCCATACGCCGGTGCCTACGGCATCGCCCACGCCTGCTCCCACGGCACTGGCAGACGGTGTGGCGCTCAATCGCTGGGGCGCTGTTAACGTCTCATCCGTCAATTTCCGCTCGGAGCCATCCACAGCGTCCAAGCTGCTTGCATCGCCCAAGAAAGGCAGCAATGTTTGGATCTATCAGCAGCAAACCGTGAATGATGAAAAATGGTACGTCGCCATGTATGACGGTCGCGAAGGCTTCGTGATGGCCAACTACATTGACTTGATGACGCAGGCGGAAAGTGACGCTGTTCAGGCGTCCCTGCCGTCACCCGCACCGGTGCGGACCTTGCCGCCCGTTGTTACCCCTACGCCTGAGCCCGTCACCCCCACCCCTGTCGCGACAGCCACACCGGTGCCCGCGACAGCCACGCCCGTGGTGACGCCCACGCCGCAGCCCTATAGCGGCTATGCCTTGACCACGCAGCAAGTGCCGCTGCGCACGGGCGTCAGCGTCAGTGAAGAATTTATTCTGGCGCAGCTTGCGCCAAACAGCCTCGTCCTGGTGTCCGGCCAAGCCTATGTTGGCGGCGAAGCCTGGTCCCACGTGGACGCGCTGGATCTGAGGCAAAGCGGCTATGTGCCTGAAAGCGCATTGCGCCGCATTACCCCGCAGGAAGCGGAAAGCTATCTCAGGGCGCAGGTCACGCCTACCCCCGTTCCGACGCAGCCGCCGCAGCAGGTAACAGGGTTTGCTATAACATTGGGCGGCAATGTCCCCATGCGCTCCTACTTTAACACCAACGCTGAGATCACGGGCCTCCTGGGCGCCAGCGAAGTAGTGCAGGTGCTGGGGCAGGAGTATTCGGAGGGCATCACCTGGCATGTGGTGCAGTTTAAGGGCTTGTACGGCTTTATCCGCGCCGACCAGCTGCGCATGCTGAACGCCGCGGAAGCGCAGAATTATCTGGATTCACTCAAAACGACCCTGCCCCCGGCGGTTACACCGCCGTCCCAACTGACACCCGGCAGCCTGTCCAGCTACGGCTATATCAATACCGATAAGGTACGCCTGCGCAGGGAGCCCAACACAAACTCGTCGTACTTGAAAATGATGGACGTGAACGCCTTTGCTCTGGTGCTGGGCAGCACCACCGGTACGGATGGCAACACGTGGTACCATATCAACCAGGCGGGTACGCAAGGCTATGTCATGGGAAGCTACTTTACGGTGCTGCCCATGAATCAACTGACTACGTTCCTGCAAAGTCCCGGGTATCTGAACGCCAATACCAATACGGGCAACACGCAAACGGGCACTAACCCTGCCCAGCAGATCACCGCCGTGGAAGACTTCAATACCGGCGTATGGCAGAATCCCGCGCTGGCGCAAGCCAGCTACGAGCCGTTCAATCCGCTGGGATCCCCCACGCCGCCCGTGGAAGCTATTTTGACACCCACACCGGAAGCCACCTTCAGTCCCGAGCCGACCTTCAGCATGGGCCCGCTGGCGACCGAACTTCCTGATAAGCCCTCGTCGTCCTTCCCCACGGGTCTTGTCGCGGTACTTCTAATCGCAGCACTTGGCGGTGGCGGATATTACGCCTACTACATGTACAGACAAAATCAGCAGCGCGCCGCGGCAAGGAACGCCAAGCGCCGTCAGCAGCAAGCGCAGCAGTCCGGCGGTCCCACCACGCGCCCCGCGCAGCCCCAGGGCACAAGCCCCTATCAGCCGCCGCGTCCGGGAACACCCGGCCAGACGACACCGGGGCAGCGCCCGCCCACGGGCCCCGCAGCGCCCCAAAATGGGCAGACTCCCACCCAAAGCACAACGGCTTATCGGCCGCCGCAAGGCACGGTGCCCTACCGTCCGGGGCAAGGGATGCCTCAAAACACGACCACCTATCGTCCCGGGACGCCCGGCGAACAGCCGCCGCAAGTACCGGGAGGCACTGTGCCCTTCCGTCCCGTGCAGACGCCGGGCGTTACGCCTAAGCCCAATTTCCCTCAAACGCCTACCGCATCCGGCGAAGTAAAAACACCCCCGGTACAGCCCGCGCAGCCGCAGGCGGCACCGCCGGCGAACGAAACGCCGTCAGGCGGACAGAGCACAAACGGTGAGACGGAACGGCGCCGCCGCAGGTCCGAAAGGCACGACGGCTAAACGCGCCTAAAGGGCCGGCAGATAAGGAAAGTCCCCTTGCGGCATTGCCGCACAGGGGGCTTTCCGTTTGATGAGTGCCGATGGAAATTGCCATAGCATGGGGGATCTGGTATAGTATAATACATGCCATTTCTGGCATCGCGGAGGAGGAAAAGGATTGCTAACGGCGCTAAAACAGTATTTTGCTGTGGAAAACCTGGTGCCCGCGAAACACCTGAAAGGTGAATTGCCCCATACAAAAGACGCTTATCAGGAAGTGCTGCGTATCGCGTTGCCCTCCATCGCCGAAATGGTACTGATGAGCTTGATAGGTTCCATCGATACTATCATGGTGGGGCAATTGGGCAAGAACGCCCTGGCTGCTGTGGCGCTGCCCGGCCAGCCGCGGATGATTATGATGAGCGTCTTTTTTGCCCTCAATGTGGGCGTTACCGCCATCGTCGCCAGACGAAAAGGCGAAGACAGGCGGCAAGACGCCAACCTGACGCTGCGCAACGCTATCGTTTTGGCATGCGTTTTATCCATTGCTATTATGGCGTTGGCCGTATCCCTGTCCGGCCCGCTCATGCGCCTGGCGGGCGGCAACGTCAACACCCCCGACGATGCGCAAGTACTGGGAGGCGCGACAGCGTACTTTCAAATCATGGCGTGGGGCCTGCCCATTACCGCCGTCAGCATGTGTATCAATGCCGCACTGCGCGGCGTGGGCAACACCAAGGTGACGCTGCAAGTGAATATGATTTCGAACGTTGTTAACGTGGTGTTCAATTACCTGCTTATTGGCGGCAATTTCGGCTTTCCCAGGCTGGAAGTTGCCGGCGCGGCCATTGCCAGCGTTATTGGTTTGACTGTGGGCGCGGTGCTGTCCTTTATCGTGGTCATTCGCGGCGACAGTACATACCTGCACCTTTCAAAGCACGACAGCTGGCGCATCGACAAGCCCACCATGCGCGGCATCATCCGCATCGGCGGCAACGCCATGATCGAGCAATTGTCGGTGCGCATCGGGTTTTTTGTCTATTCGCGCATCATGTATTCCATGGGCGTCACGTTGTTTGCGGCGCACAATATCGCCATGCAGTTTTTAAACCTGACGTTCAGCCTGGCGGATGGCACGGGCATTGCAGCTACGGCCTTGGTGGGCCAAAATTTGGGCGCCAGGCGACCGGACAAGAGCATGCTTTACGGAAAGATCGCGCAGCGTATCGCGCAAGTGATTTCCGCGGTGGTGGGCATCTTGCTGGTAGTGCTTCGCTTTCCCATAGCGGGCCTGTTTATCCAGGCAGGAACGCCGGATGCGGGTGTTGTCGTGGAAGCGGCAGCGCAGACGCTTATCGTGATAGCGCTCATGCAGCCCTTCCAGATGGGGTCAGTGGTACTGTCCGGCAGCTTGCGCGGCGCAGGCGATAATATGTTTGTTGCCGGTGTCATGGCGCTGTGCGTGAGTATTATACGCCCACTGATGGCGGTGCTGGCCGTGTACGTTTTCCACTTCGGCCTGGCACTGACGTGGCTGTTTGGTCTGAGTGAAATTGCACTGCGGCTGTTCCTGTTCATGCGGCGGTTTCAAAGCGGCAAGTGGATGACCATCAACGTATAGGCTGGTTTTCTTCCACTTCGATTACTGTTAACGTATTGCTATTCACCGTAAAGCGGATCTCCAGTCCCGCGAATGTGAAGCCGTAGCGGCGGGACGGGTCATCCTGATAGGCGGGGCGCGGGTCTTCTTGAAGCACACCCAACAGCGCCCCGCGCTTTTCGTCCGGGACAATGTTTAGAAGTTCCTGTGGGAAAACGACGTGCAGGCCATCTCCCCGCCCCGCTTGCGCGAACCCGCCTGAGGCATCGCCGATGGCGTCGCCCGGAAGATAAGGCTTGATGTCCACAATGGGTGTGCCGTCCATCAGGTCAGCTCCGGAAACATGCAGCACAGGGCCTGAATGTTCAGTAAACGCGATCCTGTCAAGCTTGACAGCGGAGAGGCCCAGGCGGCTGGGCCGAAAGGGCGAGCGGGTCGCGAAAACACCCAGGCGCGTGTTGCCGCCAAGGCGCGGCGGGCGAACCGTGGGCGACCATGGTTTGTCTCTATTGTCGGAAAAATGCCATATCAGCCAAAGATGCGAAAACCCCTCCAGCCCGCGTACGGCATTTGCATCGCGGAACGGCGGTTCAAACACGATGATTCCACGCAGATCTTTCACCAGCCCTGATTGTTTGGGGATGCCGAACTTGGCGGGAAAGTCGGTTTGAATATGCGCAATAACGGGCAAAGAGAGTTCCTGTTTCATACTTTGTCGGGCACCAATCCGGCGTTTTGCAGCGCAGATACGATCGGCGGGATGACAAGGATATGCAGCACGATGCCCGGGATGGCGTTTGTGAAGGCGGCGGCGAAAAAAGCCTGAAACGTGTACATACTGCCGCCGGTGCGCAGCAAGATGTACATAGCAATGCCAAATATAGCACGCCCCCCCAGCATGGCGGCAACAAGCGCCGTGTAGATGGAAGACATCTTTCTAGGCAATGCACGATAGATAAGGCCGCTAGTCAGTCCGTAAGCCCCCAGCTCAAACGCCATCGCGATGCCCATGGGAAACAGGTGCGGCATGCCAAAGAGCACAAAACGCAGGAATGGCGCGATGAAGCCCACCAGCATGCCCAGGGGCCAGCCCGCCAGAAAGCCGCAAAGCAGCACGGGAATATGCATGGGGGAGAGCAGGACGCCGACTTGAGGGATCTGCGCCGTCAAAAAAGGCAGCACCATCGCAAGAGCGAGACAGATGCCCGCAATAACCAGTTTTCTCGTGGGAAAGTTGTTCATCAATAATCCTCCAGAAAAAAATAGACACCTGCCATCTGCTGACGGCGGGTGTCTTCATGACACAATAAGGGGCGCTCCCGAATACTATGGCGGCTTCAGCCTGCCGTTTCCCGCAGTATAACAGGGGGAAACGCGCCTGTCAAAAGATTTTGCGGACTGCTTCGATCGTTTCCCGAATCAGGGTGGATACACTATAGTCCCCGATACCCACCACAACGTTGCCGCACAGGTTGACCGGGATCAGCAGACGCGTGGCGCGGCTTTGCGCGACGGCTGCAGCCATTTTGGGGGTGATCTCGCCCAGCAGGCTGTCCGCGATGACAATGCCGATGGGGCCGACAATGATCTTGGCTTCACGGCACGCGACCAGCACCGCGTTTTCACCGGTCGCGCCATATGCCGCGCCGGCTTTCAGCATAGCGGCCGTCGCCAAAGAGTTGGTGCCCACGGCAGTAATGGACACGCCCGGGAAATTATCCCTAAGAGCGATGATCAGCTGCTTGCCGATACCACCGCCTTGACCGTCAATAATGGTAATGTCCACGATGCCCACGCCTTTCTTTAAGATGCGGCGATTATATCATCAAAGGCGCCTCCTTGGAAACCCCGGAGGCACGCCCGCCAAAAAACCGATCATAGTGCCCGCAAAAATATGTGGGACAGGTATTGCATTATTATCCGAGAATATGTATAATATGCGTTGTTATAGTAAGGAGGGTGCTTATGAGCAAGTTGAGGGTATTATTGGCTTACAGCGGAGGGCTGGACACGTCCATCATCATTCCGTGGCTTAAAGAAAATTATGATTGTGATGTTGTCTGCATGGCGGCGGACGTGGGGCAGGGAGAGGAGCTGGCGCCGCTTTACGAGAAGGCGGCAAAGACCGGTGCCGAAAAACTGTACATTGAGGATCTGACCCGTGAATTTGTCACGGATTTCATATGGCCGACGCTTAAATGCGGCGCTGTATATGAAAACAAGTACCTATTGGGGACGTCCTTTGCGCGGCCGCTGATCGCCAAATATCTGGTGGACATCGCGCACAAGGAGCATTGCACCGCCATTGCCCACGGCTGCACGGGCAAGGGCAACGACCAGGTGCGCTTTGAAGTAAGCATCAAGGCGTTTGACCCGCACATCAAGATCATAGCGCCTTGGCGAGAGTGGGACCTCAAAAGCCGCGAAGACGAGATCGATTATGCCGTTTCGCGCGGCATATCCGTACCGGTGAGCCGTGCGAAGCCTTACAGCATGGACCGCAATATCTGGCATCTGAGCCACGAAGGCGCGGATCTGGAGTACCCCGGCAACCCGGCGCCGGACGATATTTTGCAGTTGGCCGTATCTCCCATGGAGGCGCCCGATACACCTGAAGTCGTCACCATCCACTTTGAAAAAGGCATCCCCACAGCCATCAACGGTGAAGAACTGGGCGCGGTCGCCCTGTTGACCAAGGCCAATGAGATCGCCGGCCGCAACGGTGTCGGCATCCAGGATATGGTGGAGAACCGCCTTGTGGGCATGAAAAGCCGCGGCGTTTATGAAACGCCGGGCGGCACCCTGTTGTACGCCGGGCACCAGAACCTTGAGGAGATCTGTCTGGACAAGGATACACAGCATTTCAAGCAGCATGCCGCACTCAAATTCGCTGAGCTTGTCTACAACGGCCTTTGGTACACGCCGCTGCGCGAGGCCATCAGCGCGTTTGTGGATAAGACCCAGGAAACGGTCACGGGCGAAGCGACTCTCAAGCTTTACAAGGGCAATGTAATGGCGTACGGGGTAACCAGTCCCTACAGCCTATATATGGAAAGCATCGCCACCTTTGGCGACAGCAAGGATCTGTACTCCCACGAAGACAGTGCCGGATTCATTAATCTCTTCGGACTCCCCGTCAAAGTGGGTGCGCTGGCCAAGGAAATGAAGGCGGGCAAACCATTGGAAGCCGAAGTACCCGAACACAAGAGGGACTGAGATGAAACTGTGGGGCGGCCGCTTCCAAAGGGACACGGAAAAAACGGTGGACGATTTCCAGTCGTCGCTGCCCTTTGACAAACGTCTTTATCGCCAGGATATTCGCGCCAGCCTTGCCCACGCAGCAATGCTGGGAAAGCAGGGCATCATCTCGGATGACGAGATGAAGGCCATTCTGAACGGCCTGGCGGAGATCCTGCTGAATTTCGAAAAGGGAGCCATTGATGCCGCCGGGGACGCGGAAGACATTCATATGCTCGTTGAGGAGCTCTTGACCGAAAGGATCGGCGAGGCGGGGAAAAAGCTGCACACCGGGCGCAGCCGCAACGACCAGGTCGCGCTGGATATGCGTCTGTATGCCATGAAAACATGCGATGAAACCGCAGACAAACTTAAGGCGCTTTGCGAAACACTGCTCTCGCTCGCTCAAAAGCACGCCGGGGACATCATGCCCGGATATACACACTTGCAGCGCGCGCAGCCCATAACGCTGGGGCATTGGTTCTTGTGCTGGTTTGAAATGCACCTGAGGGATCTGGAACGCGTCAGGCATGCCAAGGACGCGGCGGACAATATGCCGCTGGGCGCCGGGGCGCTGGCAGGCACCACCTACTCGCTGGATAGAGATTTTGTGCGCGTGGGGCTAAAAATGTCCGCCCTGTGCCGCAACAGCCTGGATGCCGTCAGTGACCGTGACTTCCTTCTGGATTACCTTCACGCAGCGTCGGTCGGCATGATGCATCTAAGCCGCCTGTGCGAAGAATTGGTGTTGTGGAACACTACCGAATTTGGCTTCATCACATTGGATGACCGCTATGCCACGGGGTCCAGCATGATGCCGCAAAAGAAAAACCCCGACGTGGCGGAACTTATCCGCGGCAAGACGGGGCGGGTATACGGAGATCTGATGGCACTTATGACCGTTATGAAGGGCTTGCCTCTGGCGTACGGCAAGGATATGCAGGAAGACAAGGAAAGCTTCTTTGACGCGAGGGACACCTACACCGCGTGCCTTGATATCATTCGCCCTCTTTTGGAGACCGGCACGTTTCATACCGACATAATGCACAAGGGTGCGCTGAACGGTTTTACCAACGCCACAGACCTGGCGGATTATCTGGTGGGGAAAGGTACGCCCTTCCGGGACGCGCACGCCATAAGCGGACAAGTGGTCGCATACTGCCTTGGCAAAGGCTGCGCGCTGCACGACCTGTCGCTTAAGGAATTCAGGCGGTTCGCCAATGTGACAGACGAAGATGTTTATGAAGCCATCGCGCTGGAAAACTGCATTAACCGCCGAAAGGTTTTGGGCGGGCCCGCAACGGGAAATGTCCTTAAAGAAGTTGAACTGGGAAAAGTGCGCCTGCGCGCGTATTAGCCGATATGGTCCTTGCCGCCCATGTACATCCTCAGGGCGGCGGGGATCCTTACCGTGCCGTCCGGCAGCAGATTGTTTTCCAGATACGCTATCAGCATGCGGGGCGGCGCGACCACAGTATTGTTGAGGGTATGGGGGAGATACTTTTTGTTGTCTTCGCCCTTGACGCGGATGGAAAGCCTGCGCGCCTGGGCGTCGCCCAGGTTCGAGCAGCTGCCCACTTCGAAGTACTTTTGCTGGCGCGGGCTCCACGCTTCCACATCGCACGACTTGACCTTCAGGTCCGCCAGGTCCCCCGAACAGCACTCCAGAGTGCGCACCGGGATATCCAGGGTCCTGAAGAAGTCTACCGTGTTCTTCCACAGTTGTCCATACCAGTACATGCTGTCTTCGGGCTTGCATACCACGATCATTTCCTGCTTTTCAAACTGATGGATACGGTAAACGCCCCTTTCTTCAATGCCGTGCGCGCCCACTTCCTTGCGGAAGCATGGGGAATAGCTGGTGAGGGTTTGGGGCAGTTCCATTTCGTCCATCAGAGTATCGATATACTTGCCGATCATGCTGTGTTCACTGGTACCGATGAGATACAGGTCTTCCCCCTCGATTTTGTACATCATGTTTTCCATTTCGGCAAAACTCATGACGCCCTTCACCACGTCGCTGCGGATCATGAATGGCGGGATATAGTAGGTGAAGCCGCGGTCGATCATGAAATCCCGTGCGTAGGACAGGATGGCAGAGTGAAGGCGCGCAATATCGCCCTTCAAATAGTAGAATCCGTTGCCGCTGGTTTTGCGGGCGGCGTCAAGCTCGATGCCGTTCAGTTTTTCCATGATGTCCACGTGGTAGGGGATCTCATAATCAGGCGTGACGGGTTCGCCAAAGCGTTCCACTTCGACGTTTTCGGCGTCGCTGCGGCCCAAAGGCACACTCTCATCGATGATCTGGGGGATGACCATCATCTTTTCCCTGATCTTTTGGGCGTATTCGGCTTCCTTGATTTCCAGCGCGGCCAATTCTTCCTGCATGTTCTTGACCTGCAGCTTGATGTTTTCTGCTTCGTCTTTTTGCCCTTTTGCGATCAGACCGCCGATCTGCTTGGACAATACATTGCGTTGGTTACGCAAATAGTCGCCGCGCTGTATGGCTTCGCGGTTGGATTTATCCAGTGCCGCAACTTCATCAACCAGCGGCAGCTTGAAGTCTTGAAATTTCCTGCGGATGTTGTCTTTCACCATTTCCGGGTCGTTTCTGATCAGGTTGATGTCAATCATGCTTTTTCCTCCTTATTGTGCCTAAAAAAGGAGCCTTCCTTCCCGCATGGGACGGAAGACTCCGCGTTGCCACCCAAATTGCCGCACTGCGGCCTCTTGAAGCGCGATACGGGGCGCAACCCTCCGGTTCATCACCGGCCGCTGGGAAAGTGGACAGGCTTTTTCAGCTGCCGGGTTTCCACTCGCCCCGGCTCTCTTGAAGCGTCCCAAGCCATTGTTTTCCTAAAACGCGTTAAGAGCATTATAGAGTGGGATCGGCGTTTTGGCAAGGGAAAGTTCCTATCTGTTGCCACGTCGGGGCGGCAACGGTATAATGTGCGGGCGGCTTAAGGCGCATGAGGGGGAAAATTATGAAGGTGCTGTTTAGAAATGCCCTGATTTATGACGGAACCGGCGGTACGGCCTTTCGGGGGGATGTGCTGGTTTCGGGTGAGCGTATCATCGCCGTGGGGGAACAGCTTGAAGATGAAGAAGCAGACATTGCAGATATGACCGGGCTTGCAGTCGCGCCCGGTTTTATTGACGCGCATTCGCATAACGATTGGTTTGCCCTGCGCGAGCAGCCGCTCAAATACTTTGCCCCGTTTATCCGCCAAGGCATAACATCCTTCGTGGCGGGCAATTGCGGGATATCTGCCTCCGGCTTTTCTGACAGCACCCCTCACATGGACTCGCTGGGAGCGGGATTGTTCACATATGAAGGCGACAGGCGGCGCGGCAGGATCGCCGCGTTCTTTGATGCTGTCGACGGCAAAATGCCATGCAATCTGGCGGCGCTGGCGGGCCATAACACGGCGCGTGCATCGGTGGCAGGAAACTCGCCGGGAAAGCTGACGGCCGCGGAGCGGGCAGAGATGCTGGACATCATGGAAAAAAGCCTGAAAGATGGCGCGGCGGGGCTTTCTCTGGGCCTGATGTATGAGCCGGGACTCTATGCGCCCCTTGATGAACTGGAAGACGTGGCGCGGCTTTGTGTAAAGTATGATCGTCCCTTGACCGTTCATCCCCGCGCGTGCTCCAAGGTGTCCATGGCGTATCCCCAATTGCTGGGCAGAGCGCACCTGCTGCGCGCCATGGATGAATTGGCCGGCATAGCGCGCGGAACGAAGCTTAAGCTTCAGTATTCGCACGCTATTTTCGTTGGCAGGCAGTCGTTCAAGTATGCCGATGAATGGATCGGCATGATCGACACCATGCGGCAGGAAGGTATCGACGCGGGCTTCGATATTTATGATGAGACACTGGGCGTTTCGGTTATCACGGTCGTCATGCCCCCATGGTATCAGGCGCTCAGTCGTGAAGACAAGCGCAGACCCTTTAACAAACTGCGTTTTGCCGCCCTGGCGCGCGCGAGCATCGCGCTGTTGGGTTTTGATTTCACCGATATTCAGATAGCATATCTTGGGGAAGGGCACGAACGCTTTGAAGGCAAGACCGTGGCACAAATCGCCAAGGAGCTGCGCATGAGCGAAGTGGACGCGTATCTGCACTTGTGCGAGATAAGCCGATTCGTAGGGCGCGTCAACATGGGGCCGTACAGCACCCCTGAGATCATCAAAAAACTGTCAAAACATCCGCATGTCCTCTACATGACAGATGCGTGGGTGGAGGAAAGCGGCATACAAAATCCCGCTTTGTATGACTGCTTCCCCAAGTTCCTGCACCATGCCTTGCAAGGCAAGGGGGATACCATGGAAAACACTGTGCGCAAGATGACAGGCGCGACCGCGGATCGGTTCCTTCTAAAGGACAGAGGATATATTCGTCCGGAGGGCTTTGCTGATTTTACCGTGTTCAGCCCCAAGGAATTGCTCAATGGAACGCCGGACAGGGGCGAACCCTTTGGCATTGAGGAAGTGTGGATCAACGGGCATCGCGTACTCTACAGCGGGCAGCTCAACGAAAAAAAACTGAAAACATCCGGACACGCTATGCGCGTGAAGTAAACAGGCCCCAGCCGGGAGGTCTGTCAATGACTGGTTATTGGTAAAGTTTAACGCTTTTGACCCGGTCCTCGTATTCTTCCAACCAAGGCTCATGCTTTTTGATGAGTCCCTCCGCATCGACATGGCCCGCAGAGTATTCAGTCGTGCCCAGTAAGCGGTCAAAGTGTGCGACGTCGCCTTCATAGGGCGGCAGGAATTCGAAGTGCGCCGGGAATAATTCGCGTATGCTCTCCAGAAGGTACAGCCCCGCTGTGAATGCGCCGGCTTTCTCGCGGTCGGTAATGTGCAATTGTACACCGTGGCACAATTGTCCCGAATGCTTGGAGAACGTCGGAACAAAAGAGCACGGACGGAAAAAGACGCCGGGCAATGCCCGCTTGCGCATGTTTTCGGCCAGTTGGTCGGCATCCACCCAGGGTGCGCCGACAAATTCAAAGGGCAGGCTGGTGCCGCGCCCTTCGGACAGATTTGTGCCTTCAAAGATGCACGTGCCCACAAAACACTCCGCGGCGTGAAGCGTGGCGCAGTTGGGCGATGGGGAGACCCATGGGGTGTCCGTATTGTCCAGGTACATGTTCCGCCGCCAGCCGTCCAAGGGGATAACGGTGAGGTCGATGTCCAGTTTCAGGAGCCTGCGGACATACAGTGCGTATTCACCGACCGTCAGGGCGTAGCGCGTGGGAATGGGGTGTTCGCCTACAAACGAATGCACCTTCTCTTCCAATATCGTGCCTTCAACCCGCAGGCCGCCCAGCGGGTTCAGGCGGTCCATTATCACCAGGGGCACGTTGTACTTCGCGCAGGCCTGCATAAGGTAAGACAAGGAATACAGGTAGGTGTAAAACCGCGCGCCTACATCCTGCATATCGTATACTGCTACATCCAGTTCCTTCATCAGCGCTTCGGAGGGTTCGCGGGCGTCGCCATACAGCGAAAACACCGGCACACCCGTTTTTTTGTCCACCATCGAATCGACTTGCTCGCCTGCCTGGATGTCGCCGCGAACACCGTGTTCCACCGCCATAAGAAGGTTCAGGCGATAGTTTTTGTGGATTATGTCAATGGAAGGGCGGTACAGATGGTCAATGCCGGTCTGGTTGGTCATCAGCCCCACGCGCCGTCCGCTGAGGCTTGAGTGGTAAAGTTCGGGGCGGTCCAGCCCGCACAGTATGTGCGCTTTCATAAGTATCCCCTTTCTTTGGTTGATGTTTACTCCCATTTGTCGGTCAGCTTGTTGATCCCTTCCGCAATTTGGCGCTTGATGCCGTTGCTCCAGGGCACACTCTTGTCGACCAGCTTTTGCAGGCGCTCGAGTGCCTTGTAAAGCGTTTTGTCCGCTTCGTTCTGAGCCCTTGGTTTGACCGCCTGAGCGGCTTCGGCTTTCCCGGGCGCGCTGTCCAATTTCTGATCCCAGCGTTGGCTTTTGACGGCCGTTTTGCGGGAACCTTCTTCCAGCACTTTGCCTGTCACCAAGTCCCACACGTCGGAGGGGTACGGGACATGGGCGGTGAAGCCTTCGCTTGTCAGAAGAAGCGCAAAGGATTCGGCCGCGCCCTCTTCGCCGTGCACAATGTAGAAGTGTTCCGGCCTGGGGTCATACGCGTCTGCCCATTTTTTGAGCCCGTTACGATCGGCGTGGCCGCTCATCGCTTTCATCATGCGCACTTGTGCGTTAACAAGGATATCTTCGCCGAAAAGCCGCACTTCTTTCGCGCCATCGACCAGCTGGCGGCCCAATGTGCCTACGCTTTGATAGCCGACAAACAGGATAGTGCTGTCTGCCCGCCACAAATTATGCTTCAGGTGGTGGCGGATGCGCCCGGCTTCGCACATGCCGCTGGCAGAGATGATGACGCACGGGCGTTTCTCGAAGTTGATTTGTTTGGATTCGTCCGCCGTGACCATCAGCTGAAGATCGTCAAAACTGATGGGGTTGATGCCCTTGTCCAGCAGCGCATTCATCTCATCATCAAAAAACACGCCGTCGGTTTTGCCGAAAATATTGGTCGCCCGGATGGCCAGCGGGCTGTCCATATAGACCGGGAAGTCATCGTGGCCGCGCACCAGGTGCCGCTGCTTGATTTCCCTGAGGAAGTACAATAGTTCCTGTGAACGCCCTACTGCGAAAGAGGGAATAACAACGTTCCCGCCCCTGTCAAAGGTGGTTTGCAGAGCGTCCGTCAGGTCGGCGATATAGTCCGGCTTTTCGCCGTGCAGGCGATCCCCGTAAGTGGATTCCATGACGACCACGTCAGCGTCCTTAAGGTAATGGGGATCATTGATAATCGGCTGGTCGATATTGCCGATATCCCCCGAAAATACGACTTTGCGGGTGACGCCGTTTTCTGTGACCGCCAAGGTCGCGCTGGCGGAGCCCAATAGATGTCCCGCGTCCGTCATGACAAGGGAAATGCCGGGCAAGACTTGTTTGAAATCCACATAGGAGGCAGGTTGCATCAAACGCACCGTGCCTTCTGCGTCCTGCTGCGTATACAGAGGCTCATACAGTTCGCCGCCTTTGCGTTTCGCCTTTCGGTTGCGCCATTCGGCTTCGGTTTCCTGGATATAGGCCGAGTCGCGCAGCATGATATCGCATAAGTCGATGGTGGCGGGCGTCGCCCAGATGGTGCCGCGAAAGCCTTTTTTGTACAGCGCCGGCAGCATGCCGCTGTGATCTATGTGTGCATGCGTCAGGACCACCGTGTCCACCTCTGAGGGCGAGATGGGCAGCCGCTGGTTCTCATAGGTGTCGCGGCCCTGCTCCATACCGCAGTCGATCAATACGCTTTGCCCGTTGGCACGAAGCAAAAATCTGGATCCGGTTACCTCGCGGGCCGCCCCTGCAAATAGTAAGTCCATGCGTACCTCCTTATTCCATCGTCCGGTTGCCTTGATACATTTCGTACAAATGATGGTAGACACCTTGCTTTTCCATTAGCTCCTCGTGTGTGCCGTGCTCCTCCAGTCCCTTCTCGGTCAGCACCCAGATGACATCCGCGCCGCGTATGGTGGTGAGGCGGTGGGCAATGGTCAAAGTCGTCCGCCCCCTGGCGAGTCCTTCCAGGGATTCCTGCACCAGGCGCTCGCTTTCGTTATCCAGCGCGCTGGTAGCTTCGTCCAAGAGGAGGATGGGCGGGTTCTTTAGGAAAACGCGCGCGATGCTGATGCGTTGTTTCTGCCCGCCTGACAGCTTAACGCCGCGTTCGCCCACGTACGTATCATAGCCTTCCGGCAGGGCCGAGATGAAATCGTGCGCGCCCGCCTTTTTGGAGGCGGCAATGACATCCTCTTGGGAAGCACCCGGGCGGCCATAGGCGATGTTTTCCAGAACAGATCCGGAAAAGAGGTACACATCCTGCTGCACAGTGCCGATATTGCTGCGCAAACTGTGCAGCGCGATATTCTTGATGTCTTCCCCGTCTATAAAGATGCGTCCCCGTGTTACATCATAAAAGCGCGGGATGAGGTTGCACAAAGTGGTTTTGCCGCTTCCCGAGGGCCCGACCAAAGCCACGTTTTGCCCTGCAGACACGGTGAGCGTCATGTCGCTGAGCACATTGCGTCCATCTGCGTCATTGTAGGAAAAGGAGACATTATCAAATTTGATCTCGCCTTTGACCGTTCCTAAAGCTTTGGCGTTCGTGTTGTCCCTGATGTCCAGAGGCGCATCCATGATGCTGAAGAACCGCTCGACACCCGTGATGCCGCGCTGGAATATCTCCGTGAAGTGTACCAGCTGGCGGATAGACACCAGCAGCATGTTGACGTACAAAAGATAGGATGCATAATCGCCCGTCGAAATGCGGCCGCGCGACAAGAACCACGCGCCAACGATTACGACCGTCACATTCATGAGACCATTCAAAAAGCCGCTGGAGGCGCTGAAGGCGGCCATGGTGCGGTACTGTTTTGCCTTGACAAAAAGAAACGTGTTGTTGCCGCGGCTGAACTTTTCTTCTTCCAATTCTTCATTGGCAAAAGATTGCACCACGCGGATCCCCAGCAGCGCGTCCTCGGTCTGCGAGTTGATCTCGCCTACCTGATGGCGGTACGCGCGAAACGCCGCGCGCAAGCGTTTGTTGAAGTGCACCGTGAGGAGCAATATGACAGGCAGCAGTGCGAAAATGATAAGTGTCAGCGGCACACTGACCGTCATCAGGATAACGAAAGAGGCAACGATCTTGACGCCGGCAATGGTCAATTCCTCCGGGCCGTGATGCGCAAATTCGGTCACGTCAAATAAGTCGGTCGTAATGCGCGACATGATTTGGCCAACCTTGGTGTTGCTGAAATAGGAAAACGACAATTGCTGCAGATGGCCGAACATGTCGCGGCGCATGTCTGTTTCTATCTTGGCTGCCATAATGTGGCCCTGCGCCTGCATGTAGTAGGCGGCCAGAGCCTCCACGATCATAAGACCCAAATAAATGCCGCCGAATGTCATCAGCAGCTGCAGGGTGATGGAACTCATGTCGTTTATCGACCGGTCGGTTATCTCCCGCACGATGAGGGGGAAAGCCAAAGCGCACCCTGTTGTTAACAGGGCGCACAACAGATCCAGCGCCAGCCAATTGAGGTAAGGCCGGTAATAGGGCAGGAAGCGCCTGATGGGACTGCGCTTGGGAGCCGTGTTTATCATTGGTACTCCTTACTAAAAAAGTGGGCGCAGTGATTATTTGACCATTTGCAGGGTGGACAGGAGGGCAAGGCTGATCTGTTCATCGGCGGGCATGGTGCGGATTTCGTAAGCGGCCTCTTCTGTGACAAGAAAATAGTAGAAGCTGTCTGCGTCGCGACCGATGATCAGCGGATAACCAAGAAGCGCGGAGCCCGAAGGCTCATAGGTAATGCCACCGCCGCGCACCATGGGTGCGGCTGAAGACGGACGCACGCCGCGAATCGAGATGCCCGGCGCCGACGCTTCCAGCATACGCACGGCATAACCGTGATAGCTGCTGTCTTGCACGCTGCCGCTTGACAGGGCGGCGGGCAGAGGCACGGCAGTGCCCATGGCCAAGGCCAATTGCTTTGCCTGCGTGGATTCAACAAGCCCGATGGGAGCCAGGGGAACAGCTTCGTCTGCTACCACCCACTTTTCTGTCTGCTTGGTATTTTCATCCTCACGCAGCACGGCATAAACATAAAAGACACCCATCAGGATAAGGGATAGGGCGATGCTTGCGATTCTTTTAACCATGGTTCCTCCGGGAATTTTGTCGACGGTACAATTGCTGCCCGATGCTGGCACCCAGGATGCTCAGGATGAAGCAGACGGGAAAGACCCAGGCAGGGGGAGCAAATCGGATAATAATGATGCCGATTGCGTAAAACACAAGCGGCGGGAAAAAAGAGCCATAGGGGTTGACGCCCCTAATTGCCGCCCACAGCGGCAACGAAAAGCTAAGGGCGGGGAAAAGCACCGCGTTGTAAAGCACCATGGCGGCGGGCGCCCACAGAAAAGGCATCGCGTAGATCACAATCGGTACTATACCGCTCAGCGCGCTGAGCGCCCAAAGGACTATCAGTGTTCGCTTATGCAAGGCTGCTTAATATCTGTGGGCCCAGCTGCGCGTCCAAGGGCTCCGTTTCTCCTGACAAAAAGCGATGACAGGCGCGGTAGAATGCGCGTGCAAGCAGCACTTGTTCTTCTTGTTTCAGGTACGCGCTCTGGAGGATATTGCCGATTATGTCGCTCATTGGGACAGCGAGGCACTTGCTAAGACTTGTCCTGCGCGAAAAACCAAATAGCGTTGGCACATGCCGGGTGTCGCCGGCCAGGAAAAGGCGAATGTAGTCAGCAGCTAATTCCTCCAGATAGTCCGCGAGGAAACCCTCGGCGTTGGACGTGAAGCTTAGGCACGTCAACAGCCTTTCGTGGTCAAACAGCTCGCGCGCCATTGAGAGGATCTCTTTTTCCTCATGCTTTTCGGGATGTTCAAACACGTGAAACAGGTAGGATTTGATGACGCGGTAATCGGGGTTGCGCCCATCGCGTTCATGCAGCCTGCCGTGCATGAGCAGTGCTCGGTGCACCATAATGTCCTTGGGCGCCAATTCTTCGGCGCGGTTAAGAAGCTGGAAACGTCTTACAGGATCCGCTTCCGCTTTGGCAAGCCCCAGCAGCGTGGCTGCGTCCGCATCCATCGGGAGACCGGGGGCTTTCTTCTTGGTGAACACTTCCTCACTCCTTCCTAAGGATTTCCACCCAATGATACCATAATTCGGGCCTCTTGAAAACGCGCTTGACAGAACGGCCGATGCTTCGTATGATATTTTCGTGCCGGTCTTATCACCGGCCGGGGTGCTGAATTTTCGGCTGAGATCGGGCGTTGGCCCGGAACCCTTAAACCTGATCCGGATAATGCCGGCGTAGGAAAGCAATTTGCGTATCTCCGTTTTGCTTTTCGCAAAGCGGATTTTTCTTTCCCGGCGTACAAAAAGGAGGATTTCCATGAATATCCAAACCCGCAGAATGGTGGAAAGCGCCATCCTCATCGCTATCGGAACAGTGCTGTCGCTGCTGTCTTTCGCGTCGCCTTGGCTGATGGGGGGCAGTGTTACCCTGGGCAGTCTGCTTACCCTGGTGCTGCTGTCCCACCGTTGGGGAACCAAATGGGGCATATTTGCTGCCGTAGTCTATTCGTTGGTACAGCTGGTACTGGGCATCAACAATATTACCTATGCTCCCAACGCAACAACGGCTGTCGCTATCATCCTGCTGGATTACATTTTCGCCTTTGGCGTGCTGGGCTTGTCAGCCATTTTCAGCGGAAAAGTCAGAAGCCGCCTGACCGGCATCCTTTTGGGTATCGCCCTTACCTACAGCCTGCGCTTTGTCTGCCATTTCCTGTCTGGCTGGCTGATATGGGATGCTCTTTGGCCCAATGAAGCCGGGATGGCGGCACCCCTGTATTCCCTGACATACAATGCTTCTTATATGGTGCCCGAAACATTGATTGCCCTTGCTGTTGCGGCAGCGTCCTTCCCCGCGCTCAGAAAATTCTGGCAGCGGCAGGAAGAGTTCAAAGCATGACGCAAAAGAGCGCCCGGAGCCATGAAGGCCCGGGCGCTCATTTTGTATGCGTCAGCCTTGCGGGCCGGCGTCTGCCACTTCTTTGGGCATGTTCGTGTACTTTTCGAAATTTTTGCGGAACTTTTCGGCCAGGAGATGCGCCGTTTTGTCGTACGCATCCTTATCCTTCCAGGTGCGGCGGGGGTTGAGCACTTCGTCCGGAACGCCCGGGCAGGTGGTGGGCACCATCACATTGAAGACAGTGTCCAGCACAAATTCCGCTTTTTCCATTTCGCCGTTAAGGCACGCGGTCACCATGGCGCGCGTCAAGGGAAGCTTCATACGGCTGCCTTGTCCGTACGCGCCGCCCGACCAGCCGGTATTAACGAGATACACGTTGGATTTGTAGGTGTCGATCCTTTCGCCCAGCAGCTGCGCATAACGCGCCGCGGGGAGAGGCAGGAAGGGAGCGCCAAAGCAGGTTGAAAAAGTGGCTTCCGGCTCGGTCACGCCGCGTTCGGTGCCTGCCAATTTGGCGGTATAGCCGCTGACATAGTGGTACATGGCGGCGTTGCGGTCAAGCTTGCTCACCGGGGGCAGCACGCCAAACGCGTCCGCCGTCAGGAAAATGATGGTTTTGGGATGATCTCCCACGCCCGGGATCTGCGCGTTGTTGATATAATCCACCGGGTAGCCCACGCGTGTGTTTTCGGTGAGGGAGTCATCGTTAAAGTCCAGGACCCGGGTGTCTTCGTTCATTACAACATTTTCCACCAGCGCGCCAAAGCGGATGGCGTTCCAGATGTCCGGCTCATGCTCTTTGGAAAGGTTGATGCACTTGGCGTAGCAGCCGCCTTCAATGTTGAAAATGCCCTTATCGCTCCAGCCATGCTCGTCATCGCCGATCAGTTTCCTGTGGGGATCCGCGGACAGGGTGGTTTTCCCCGTACCGGACAGGCCGAAAAAGAGCGCGCTGTCGCCTTTTTCGCCGATATTGGCGGAGCAATGCATGCTGAACACGTTATGCTTGGGAAGGATGTAGTTCATCACACTGAAAACGCTCTTTTTGATTTCGCCCGCGTACTGGCTGCCGGCGATGATAACAAGATTCTTTTCAAAATTGATAATAATGGCGGCTTCGCTGTTGACGCCGTCCGCCTGCGGGATGCACTTGAAGCCGGGCGCGGCGATGATGGTAAAATCGGCCTTGTGGGACTTAAGTTCTTCCTGAGTAGGACGTACCAATAGTTGATTGATGAAGAGGCCCTCACTGGCCAGTTCATTCACAACGCGCACGCCCTGGCTGAAAGCCTTGTCCGCGCCCGCGAAACCGTCAAACACGAAGATGTCCCTCCCTTGCAGGTAGGCTGTCATCTTGTGATAGATCTGGTCAAAATTTTCCTCGCTGATAGGAACATTGACTTTGCCCCAGGCGATTTCATCATGAATACTCGCTTGGTCAACAATGAAACGGTCGCTTGGCGAGCGTCCCGAATATTTGCCGGTATTGACGACCAAGGCACCTGTCTCGCTCAACTTGCCTTCTTTGCGGCGCAACGCATGCTCCACCAGCGCGGCGGGCGTTAGATTATGGAAAACCTGTTTAGGATGGATGATGCCGAGATACTCAAGATTCAGTTCGGACATGATGTTTCCTCCGTTTTCATATTAGGCTGTCAAGGGATGTGTTGGTGGCCTTACGTACAAAGAACACACAATTCCCTATATTCATTACTCATTCGCCCTCTATCCTTTTATTCCTGCTCATTATGCCAAAAATTTCTACTGCCATTTT
>LFRM01049056.1_pt3 | contig 22121 bp, 18 predicted proteins | sample 618341 | NCBI WGS metagenome assembly LFRM01 (sample SAMN03654438, study PRJNA283298) | anaerobic digester metagenome | isolation source: pool of bioreactors CSTR01a, CSTR02a, and CSTR03a thermophilic anaerobic... | place: Denmark: Kgs. Lyngby | collected 2014-05-21 | reverse complement strand
TGGTCGGGGTGACAGGATTTGAACCTGCGGCTTCTTCGTCCCGAACGAAGCGCGCTACCAAGCTGCGCTACACCCCGAAAAAATATGGAGCCAATAAAGAGATTCGAACTCTTGACCTGCAGTTTACGAAACTGCTGCTCTGCCAACTGAGCTATATTGGCATAAATACGCTACGATTTAGTATTATAGCACGATTTTTAGCTAATGTCATCTGCTATTTTTGCTGACTGTTATTATTGCCAAGTGTTATTTTGCCGAGTTTACAGTAATTTTGGACAGTCAATTTGATCTGGTAGATCAATAATAACAATTGTCTCTTTTGAGCACAACTTTTTATCAGTTCTAACTTAGTCCGATGTAGTAATTGAGTCCATATAAAACTCTGTTTACTAACAATAAATGACGTATTCGAAATAATAAATGTTGCGAAAAGATGGTTTTGGTGATAAAATAGACATAATGAAGGGAGGTTGAATCATGGGGCTTTCATATAAAAAACTATGGAAGTTGTTAATTGACAAAGACATCAAGAAAAAAGAATTATGCGAAGCAGCTTCAATAAGCACATCATCTCTATCTAAACTTAATAGAAATGAAAATGTTACAACAGACATTTTGGTGCGTATTTGTGAAGCGTTACATTGTGATCTTTCAGAAATTGTGGAGTATATACCAGAGACTAAGAAAGGGAGTGAAAAATAATGGAGCATGTTATTGAGTGTGGAGATACGCTTGAACTAATAAATAATATTCCTCACGAATCCATCGACCTGCTTATTACATCTCCACCATATTGGGCCAAAAGAGTATATAATGGCGATGGGGAGATAGGGTCAGAGGCAACACCAGAGGAATATGTACGAAAACTAGCTGACTTTTTTGATGTGCTAAAACCATTTCTTAAACCAACAGCCAATGTTTTTATAAATATTGGAGATACATATTTCGGTTCAGGAGCTGGTGCGTGGAGCAAGTATGTAGATAAAGATGGAAATATCACTCAAGCACAAAAAGAACGCAAAGAAAAATATTTTACTACAAAACCTTTGCAACCTAAAATAAAACAGAACGGTCGACTTTATCAGAATAAGCAATTGTTACTTATACCATCGCGTTTTGCAATAGAAATGCAAGGCCGTGGATGGCTTTTACGTGATGATATAATCTGGTATAAGCCAAATAGGATACCTGCAAGTGTTACTGATAGATTCAATAATATGTATGAGCATGTGTTTCATTTTGTGTTGAATAAGAAATACTTCTTTGACTTGGATGCTGTTAAAATTATGGGTGCAAATAAAAAGCCTAAAAATCCAGGCGATGTTTGGGCAATTAATACTCAACCTTTAACTGGTAATCATACTGCTACCTTTCCTGAGCAATTGGTAGAGCGGATTGTATTATGTGGTTCCCCTGAAAATGGAATTGTTTTCGATCCCTTCTTAGGCACTGGAACCACTTGGATTGTATGTGAAAGACTGGGGCGTAGGTGCATTGGGTACGAAATAAACAATGATTTTTTTGAATATGCAAAACAACGATATAGTCAAGTTGGGGGGAATCAAACATGTCTTCTTTAGTAAAAATCGATAATAAAAGGTTATGTAACTGTCCTAAAGGCTATTTGTCATGTATAGAAGCTAGTGATTGGTTAAAAAATCAAATAGGCGTATGGGAATTTAAATATGAAGCACGTGATGTTCGTGACAAAAATATACACCCTGCTACATTTCCAATATCTATGGCCACTCGGGTTATTGAGCAATTTACTCATAAGGGTGAGTTAGTAATTGATCCTTTTGTTGGATCCGGCACTACACTTGTAGCAGCTCAAGATTTACAACGAAATGCCATAGGATTTGATTTACAACAAACTTATGTTGACCTAGCTAATTCACGACTTAATAACACTAACGAAATTTTAACAAGGCAACTAGCAGTTTGTGCTGACGCGAGAAATGTTGTCCATATGATAGAGCCACATTCAGTAAAGTTGGCATTTACTTCACCTCCATATGCTAATCTTTTGAATAGAAAAAGGAAGAACAAAAGCCGAAGAGGAGATTTACGCCAAAATGAACAATATGGAAAGATAGAGCAATATAGTCAAGATGAACGGGACTTAGGCATTTTACCTGCTCCTGAGTTTGAGAATGCTATAAACGAAGTATTTAAAAATATGATGCCAGTATTTGAACCTAAAGCACATATTCTAATAAATATTACTGATGCTTGGATAGACAGTAAAAGGGTTCCACTACATATCAACATTATAAATGCTATGAAAAATGCAGGATATGAATTCCGGAATACTATAATTTGGGATAGGCGCAATATCGTTAATAATATTGGTATATTCGGTTGGCCAAGTAGCTATATCACAATGGGAACAACATTTGAATATATTTTAGATTTCACTATTCCATCCGCATCAAAAAATTAAACAGTTAAAAAGGATGCTACAGACGAAATAATCTGTAGCATCTATTTATACGTCTAAGTGTGACAGATATAAATAAATTTTATGATCTGGTTTTATTCTAAACTTTGTACCATGATTATGTCTTGTACGAGCATCAAAATCTACATATATATGTCCTTCTTCCATTAATTTTAAAAACTTTTCTAGTGTAGGATCAATATAAACTTCTATTTCATTATATTTAAAGAATTCCTTGCCATTTAGATAACGGGTGTCTGCAGAGATGAACATAAGATTTTTAAGTTTACTACTTAATCTATCTTCGATATCAGAAAAATCCCAATATGGGATAGGACTGAGACTACCTTTACCAACACTATTTTTTATAGTATCCCTCCATGCTGCATGGCGGTCATTAATTTGTTTAAAATCAAAATCAATCTTTATTCGGTGTCTGGTTCTATCTACTAGAACTCTAAATCCGCGATCACTATACCCTACAGCGTTTATCGTTTGTCTAAAGCTTCTCTCAGTTAAAGGATGTGTAGTTCCTGCTCCTTGATGCTCCCAACCATAATTCGGTAATAGTCCTTGTGTAACAATTCGCGCACCTACTGGCTTTGGTTCTAAGTGAAAAAGTGTTAATAACGATCTAGTCCTTGAACGTTGACTTTTTAACTCCCATGCTCCAAAATCTGGTATTTGTAAGTTATTTTCTGCCACATTGAGAAGATCTTCTAATGTGTTTCCAACGCCTCCCACGTTTCCCTGCCTTTGGTTTTCAATCCAACCACGCGCTTTAATTATTTCTAATTGCTTTATGAGTTTGTTTAAGTCTTGTTCTCTCATTTCAATACCCCTTATTTTCTATTATAGTTAAGACCTATTTATGATATCCTTCATAACAACTCTTCTGTAACATGCCGAGTAATATATCTTGACTTCACATTGTAAGTTCCACCCCAACTCTTGTTAAAATATAGTTGTGTATTTATGAGTTATGATAAAAGCATTAGTGTTCTAAATTCTTCCTTAATTAATAATTAATAATTAATAATTAATCATCGTTGTATATAATTACCTTTTACAGTCTCCCACTTATCACCTGAATAAGCTGATGTATAGACTTCCCTTAAGTAGTTTAACAAAGTAATATTTCGTAAAACAGTGCATTGAACCTGATTATTGGACCAGCTTGGAGGATCAAAAATAGCAATCGTTGCTAAACCATCATCAGCCATTTGGTTATAGCCTGCCACTACCATTTCGGCTTTAGTTCCGAAAAAGGTAGTGTATCTATTAGAGGCACACCATTCACTAATCAGGTTTTCTAAATAAGTTGTGTCTGATAACTCAAGGGATGATAAATCTACACCGATAGTTTTTACACTCTTTATAGGCATATTTCCTTTGAAAGAAGCCTTAAAAATAGAATAATAGGCATCTGATCTGTCATTCTCACTAAGGGAGATGTCTTTCACAGGATAACCGTCTTCATCAAATGAAACTCCATATTGGGCTGAGTAAATATTCATCTTGCTTATTATTCGCTTTGCGTCATCGCCTGTGGCCACAGTAGGTTGATAATTGTTTATCTTTTTTGATGAAGAACTATAACATGGAATGAATCGTACATTATCATCAGCTTGTAGCTCTCCATCAATGAAGGTAAATGTCTGTTGAAAAATCCCAGTGTCTTTATCGACTGGATTCTTGCTGCCTCCATAGCTAAAGTTTCCAAGGGAGTATGCAATGTATTTTCCTTTATACTTACTTATTCCCTCAAGTACATGAACATGATTGCCAATTAGAAGATCGTATCCCCAGTCAATACACTTATTTCCTAATTCAATTTGGTACTCGTCTACATTAGACGTTTTTTCATTCTCAGCACGTCCCCAATGAATAGCTGCTATTACCAAATCCGCACCTTGTTGACGCAGTTTGGAGATACCATCCTCTAACCAGACTTCAACAAGCTTACCATCATAATGCTCATCAACTGATACAAAGCCTATTTTTATTCCCTTTGTTTCGTATATTCCATATACATCATCGCAAGCATATGCAATTCCAGCATCTGATAAGAGTTTCACAGTATCGTCATAACCTGATTGTCCAAAATCGAAGGTGTGATTATTGGCAAATGACACCGCCTCAATGGAACCTTCATTTAGAATGTTTACATACTCAGGCTTTCCCCTGTGTGAGTACAGCTTTGTTTGCCTGTCCTTGGAATTAGTGAGAGGCCCTTCTAGATTTGCTATTGTGAAATCATCCTTTGACAGGATTTCATATACATTTTTGAAAAAGTAAGATTTACCTTTTCTGTCGTAAACCGAATCAAAGGAATTCTTATAAGGCATTTTATAGTTAATGCCTAGAGTACAATCCCCTACGGCTGAGATAGTAATACTCATTACTTCTAGTTCTTTGACTGTATTTTTTTGACTAACTTTATTTGTGCCTATATTTGGATCTATACTAGGAGTTTCTGTGTTCTTTATATTATTGTTATTTGCACCAGTAGAAGTGGTTTCCTTCACGTTATTACCGCCTGTGCTTGGAGTAGGAGTTACGCAGCCTGTTAATATGCCTAGCGTTAGAAGTAAAATAGTCAGCATGAACGCTGTTAACTTAAGTATTGTTTCTTTCCTTACCTTCATATTGAATCTCCTCCCGTATCCACACTTCAACTTAAATGATGATATAACCCAATCCTATATTAAAACTATTTATCTTTGATTCCTCGATGATTAATCTACTATATTTTCAATATAGCCAACTTTTTCAACTTCCACTCGTACCACATCACCTTTTTTCAGGTACTTAGGAGGAACAAATCCCTTCCCTACCCCTGACGGAGTACCGGTAGCCAGAATGTCACCAGGTTCTAATGTCATGCCTTGAGATAAGATGCTAATCAGTGTTGGAATATCAAATATCATATGACGCGTATTAGATTCCTGCCTGATTTCTCCATTTACCGTACTTGAAATGTTAAGCTCAACAGGTTCTGATATCTCATCTTTGGTTACTATCCAAGGTCCCATAGGACAAAATCCATCCAAGCTCTTACCTTTCAACCATTGAAGATGATTTGATTGTAAATCTCTAGCTGTTACGTCATTTAGGACGGTATAACCAAAAACATAATCCATAGCATCTTCCATTGGAATGTTGACACCTCTTTTTCCTATGATTACTGCCAACTCAGCCTCATAATCTAATTGTTCTGTAATTCCTTCATGTGAAGGTATCACATCGAATGTTCCTATTACCGTATTGGTAGCCTTACTAAAAAACGCAGGATGTTCCAAAGGCTTTTGAGCAGTGTTATCCTGCTTTGCTATTTCAATAATATGTTCAAGATAATTCTTTCCTACGCAAAAGATATTTCTGGTTGGATTCGAAACAGGTGCTAATAGCTTTACTTGATCCATATTTAAGCCTCGCTCTGGATATGTGTCAAGCTTTATTGTGCTTTCGTCCTGTATGAATCCTAATAATGAATTAGGCGTATTTTCGCCAAATATATCATTTGCGGGATATATAACTCTCTTATCTGGATTAGCTACACCCCAACCCTTCTTACCTTTGTACTCATAACTTATCAAAAACATAAACGGACTCCTTTTTTTTCTGTATTGTAAGGAAATATTACCATACTTTATAAAGAATTGAAAGCAGATAAGATTTTCATTGTTTTCACACTTTAGTAGTACAGGAATATTATAAATTATAAATCACATATTTTTAAGGAGGGATATCATGAGCATTAGAAAAGGCATAGTCCTTTTTCTGATCCTTGCACTTGTTCTAGCTTTGGCATTAACAGGATGTACGCCCGAAAAGAAAAGTTCCAAAGTGCGTCTTTGGGAAGTAACCCACTCCATTTTCTATGCCCCTCAATATGCGGCCATATATGAAGGCTATTTTGAAGAGGAAGGCATCGAAATTGACCTGTATAATGGCGGTGGTGCTGATAAGGTTATGACTGCAGTAATAGCCGGTCAAGCCGATATTGGTTTTATGGGTCCAGAAGCTGCCATATACGTGTATAATGAAGGCAGAGAGGATCACCCTGTTGTTTTTGCACAATTGACACAAAAGGACGGCTCTTTCCTGGTTGGTAGAGAACCAGAACCTGATTTTGAATGGGAGAGCTTAAAAGGAACTACTATAATCGGTGGTCGAAAAGGCGGAATGCCGGCTATGACTTTGGAGTATGTACTGCGTAACCACGGCCTGGTTCCAAATGAAGATCTTGAGTTTCTTACCAACATACAATTCGACCTCATGGCCGGTGCATTTACTGGAGGTACTGGTGACTACGTAGCTTTGTTTGAACCAGTAGGCTCTGCATTAGAGCTTGAAGAAAGCGGTTATATTGTCGCTTCAGTAGGAGCTACAGCAGGTAATATTCCATATACCGCATATGCTGCTAACAAAAGCTTTATTGAGAAGAATGAGGACCTAATTTTACGATTTACTAGAGCTATCTATAAAGGTCAACAGTTTGTCAGCGAGAATACACCTGAAAAAATTGCAGAAACCATCAAGCCTGCATTTCCAGACAGCGATTTAGAATTGTTAACCAAGGTTATTGAGCGCTTTAAGGATCAGGATACCTGGCCTCAAAACCCATTTATGTCCGAGGAATCCTTTGAACGTCTACAGGACATTATTGAAACAGCCGGCGAGCTGGATCAACGAGCTGTTTATGAGGATGTTATTAATAACAAATATGCTCAGCAGGTTATTGATGAGTAAACTTAGTTAGAACGTACAAAATGTTTTATCTATAGACACAAAAAAAAAGAGAAGAAACGCCTTACTCAATCGTTTCTTCTCTTTTAAATATCATATATTGTTTTACCTGCTAACTAGCCATCAAATCTACCATAACGTAGTAGCATGAATCAAAAACTATCCAAGTTGTAAATATCTCCAGTAGCCTCAACTGCCATTCTATCCGTAAATTGCTTTACAAAGGCAATTTTCTCCTGACAAATCTTTCTAGATATCTCAAAGTTTAAATATCCACTAATCCGCTGGGCATGATCATCAAACTTTTCCTGGTAGAACTTCACCGATTCCACTATAGGAGCATCAGTATTGGCGTAATATTGAAAGTTCATCCATAGCTCTACTGTTCCAAAGTGATCCAGTATATCTGCATCCTGTAAAACCATTTCCAGCTTTGTCATCTGTTTTTCTGCTTTGGTCTTCAGATGACTACCAATAAGGTCGCAAATCTCTGTCAATTCATCAGGCTCACAATAACTCTTCAGGAGTTCTTCTACTATGATAGCCCCGTAACGACTATGTGGTTCTATTCCTTTGGCTATATCGTGGAAATAAGCAGCAACGATTAGTATGTCATCTTTATCATCTAAATCTGGAATAATTAGCTTCCTAAGTGTAACTGCAAGCTTAGCCACCCTCTGCCCATGATAATAGATAAAGCCTCTTTCTCTTTCAGGATGCGCTTTCCGGTTTCCAAGATGCTTATATGCCAAAGCCTTTAATTCCTGCAAGTCCACAGAACCCCTCCTGACTCGAAAACAGATAACTGCTTGATTTAATTTATCTTATTATTTAACTTTAACTTTCATCTTTTGTAATGATACCCACAAAGGTCCAGCAATACAAATAGTAGTATAACATCCGCTGATTACGCCAATAGTCATGGGAAGAGCAAAGCTCTGAACAGATTCAATACCGTTAATGGCTGCTATAACGAAAATCAAGCCGACACTTATAAAGACTGCTAAGTTTGTATTGATGGAACGTCCCATGGTCTGGGAAATGGAAAGGTTGGTAACCGTTTCCAGCTCTTCCTTGGGATACTTTTTTACATTCTCACGAATTCGATCATATATAACAATAGTATCATTAATGGAGTAACCAATTATCGTCAAAACTACGGCGATAAAGGAATCACCAATAGGCAGCTTAAATAAAACATAAGCTGTATACACAACTGTTAAGTCTAGCAACAGTGCAATTATTGCCGTAATACCTGCTGACAGGCCTCCGATTTTTCGGAAACGGAATCCTACATAAATCAGTACAGAGATACCCGCTAATAACATGGCTTTAATACCATTGGTCAAAAATCGCCTACCGAAGAAAGGTTCTACCATGGATGATTCAGAAAGTTGCAAGTTAGAATCGGGGAATTCCGCCTTCAAGGCTTCGTCCATAGCCTCCTGCTCTTTAACATCAAGGCCATAGTCACCAGATATATTGATAACCAAGCGTTTTTGATCGGTACTCAAATCGGTTGTAGTCTGAGCACTTACTACACGCTTAATAACATTTGATGAAATATCGGCTGCTCTATCAGGATCAATTTCTCCTGAATAATTGTATTTCAGTAAAGAACCGCCTTTAAATTGAATATCTAGTTGTGCTCCAAATCCCGGAACAAAGGTCATAATAATTCCTATAAGAATAACTACAAGTGAAACTGAAATAAAGATTTTGCGTTTGCCAAAAAAGTCGCTGAATTTTTCCATAGTCACTCTCTTAGACAGACAGGTATAGAGTTTAGGTTTTTTCAGGAATTCAAATTGGCTTAGTGAACTTATCATCAGTCTGGATGCTGTTACACCTGCTACAAAGTTAAAGAAAATACCTGTTAACAATGTGTATGCAAATGATAGCAAGGAGCCTGAGCCCAGCGCCATTAAGATTACACCAACAATTAATACAGTAACATTACCATCAAATACGGAGCTAAATGCGTTCTTAAATCCAAGTGAAATAGCATAGCCCAAGCTCTTACCAGACTTAATTTCTTCACTGATTCGCTCAGATATAATGATATTTGCATCAACACCCATACCAATTGATAAAATTACACCTGCAATACCTGTTAAGGTTAAGGTAATCTGTGGCACCGAAAGGGCAAGCAGCTGACCTGAAATCTGAATAAGCAGAGAAATAAAGGCTACAAATCCTGGAAGACGATAGTATACAATTAACAGAATACAAATAACCAGAAAGGCGATCATACCAGCTATTACCATGGTGTTTAAGGCTCCACTGCCCAAAGATGGGCTAATGGTGGAATGATTTTTTGAGGTTAATGAAAAAGGAAGAGCACCAGCATTAATCTTGTCCGATAGTGCTTTGGCTTCTTCGAGCCCTTTCATACCGTCGATATAAGCTTCTCCATTGGGAATATGTGTTTTGACAATAGCAGTTTGAATTAAGGTATCGTCCATGTAAATGTTGATAGGCTTTTTAACCAGTTCCTTTGTAGCTTTACTGAAAAGCTCTGCGCCTTCATTATCAAATTTCAACTGAACAATATAGCCACCGGTTTCAGGGTTCGTTCCAACTGAAGCATTCTCTACATGCGAACCAGTTACCAATACATCTCCAGCTTCATTTCTAAAGGTAAGCATGGCTGTTTCTCCAAGCTCAGCAATGGCTGTTTCAGGGTCGAAGTCTGTTTCTGTTGACTGCCATGGGAATCTTACAATGATATATCCATTTTGCTCGTCAATGGTGACCTCGCGATCAAGAATGTTCAAGTTGTCAAGCCTAGTTTCCATAATAGAACGCGCTGATTCAAGTTCTTGCTTGGTAGGGTTTCGGTCCAAGTCCACAGCCTCAAATGCAGCGTCTACACCGCCCCGAATATCAATACCAAATCGCATATCACCAGAGCCCGGAATAACCAGCTCAAGAGAACGACCAATTGGAACAATCAGTCCGTTAATTGCAACATAAGACATGAATATGGCTATAGCCAATATTATAAAAAATACAGGTTTTCGATTTTTCATTTTTTGTTTTACCCCTTTCCATATTTAAAAACAATTTTAAGTCTTACTCAAAAAGACCATGGAGGGGCATGTCCACCAATGCGAATAGCAATTTCTGGGACTTTTATCATAACTTTATGGAGAGGACGATTTCTTTGACAATTCCACAAAACCATACATCCATATAGAAGAAGGCTGTAAAATAGCAAAGCAAAAAACCACCTATTCATAGGTTGAATAATTTGTATAATATTGTTTTTTGCCTGAATTAAAACTGTCCCGGACATAACTTGGTTATCAGGAAGAGTTATTGGTAGCGTAAAAGTAACAATCCTGTCGCCTAGATCTGCAGTTGAGGTATCGGGGCTTCCATCAATATTCATGGATGCCATCCCTAAATATGAATAGAAAACCATACAAATGAACAAGGCTGACAGCATTATTGCAAACAGCATAGTAATGATTTTGTATTTACTTAATGTCTTGTCCACTTCTCAACCTCCATTCATAAGCTCTTTTCATCGACTTGCCTCACACCGTTTCAATAAACACATTAAGGCAAGGGCTTGCCTTTGCTTCAGCCGTGTTTATTATAACATAAGTGCAACCATTATTCATAGAACAAAAATCATGCTAGAATTCCTGTAAATCAAAGCACATAGAAACCAGTGTTCATTGAACATATTTTATTGAATGGAATATGATGTATCAAGCTTATTTTTGGAAGGATTGGTAGGAATGAACCAAGAAAGCATTGTAGCACTGGAAAACGTCAGTCTTAATTATCATAGCTTGGAAGGAGAAACTCCTGCCTTGAAAGACATCTGTTTGAATGTTTTTAAAGGAGAATTTATCGGCATAGTTGGGCCCAGCGGCTGTGGTAAAACCACAATCCTGTCTTTAGTTGCTGGACTGATACAGCCTACCTCAGGACAGGTGTTTGTAGAAGGAAAGGAAGTAGACGGCCCTTCTAGCAAGGTTGGATATATGCTCCAGCAGGATCACTTATTTGAATGGCGAACCATACGACAAAATGTCCTACTAGGACTTGAAATACAAAACAAAATCAGTAAAGAAACTACAGAACATACGGACCACTTACTAGAAACCTATGGTCTGGCAGATTTTCGCAACCATTACCCTCAACAACTGTCAGGCGGGATGCGTCAAAGAGTTGCCTTAATTCGTACCTTGGCAGTTAATCCGGATGTTCTGTTGCTAGACGAACCCTTCTCCGCACTGGACTATCAAACCCGTTTAGCCTTGTCAGACGAGATAGGCAATATAATACGTAAAGAAAATAAAACCGCATTACTGGTTACTCATGATATTTCGGAAGCTATTAGTATGTCGGATAGGGTTCTTGTGCTAAGTAAGCGACCAGGTACCATAAAGAGTAGTCACCTTATACAACTTAGCGGGGAGAACCGTAACCCTGTAGACCTGCGAAAAGCCCCGGAGTTTAGACATTATTTCAACAGTATATGGAAGGAGCTGGATGTTCATGTCAGTTAACAACCAAGCCACCTCGGTTTCCCGGGAGCATCTGGCTTATTTAAAGAAGGTAAAGCAGAAAAAGATTGCAGTTAGGGTTACCCAAGTAGCTATCCTTTTGGTTTTCTTAGCCTTGTGGGAGCTGGCTGCTCAATTAAAATGGATTGATTCGTTTATAACCAGTCAGCCAACACGAGTTTGGAAAACTATTGTTGGCTTGCATAATAGTGGTGATCTTTATTTGCATATTTCTGTTACCCTCTACGAAACCATCATAGGTTTTACCCTTGGCACCTTATTGGGAACTGCTATCGCTATCGTTTTATGGTGGTCCGATTTTATATCCAAGGTAGCAGATCCTTATTTGGTGGTACTAAACAGTCTGCCAAAGGTAGCTTTAGGGCCTATTATCATAGTATGGATAGGAGCTGGCGCAAAAGCCATAATTGTCATGGCTCTGCTGGTATCAATAATTGTGACGGTAATAGGAGTATTAAATGGGTTTTTGGATGTAAGTCCTGATAAAATAAAACTACTCAAAACCTTTGGTGCTTCAAAAAAGCAAGTTTTGACTAAAGTGGTGTTGCCTGCCAGCATCCCTACTATAATCTCTGCATTGAAGATTAACGTAGGGATGTCATGGGTAGGCGTTATCGTTGGAGAGTTTCTTGTTTCAAGAGCAGGGCTAGGCTTTCTAGCAGTATACGGTGGTCAGGTTTTTCAACTGGACCTTGTTATGACAAGTGTATCTATTATGTTAGTACTCGCTGCCCTCATGTACCAGGGCGTTGCCTGGCTGGAGAAACGCTATTTGAAATGGCGGCGATGAGGTCGCAAAACCTTCGAAAGCCAGGTGTGATTAGAGTGATATAAAATGGTGAGATTGCCATCTTCAAACTCATGGCTCTCATAATTTTGTATCAGCTTATCCAACATTTCATCAGCTATACCAAGAGGTATGGCATATACAAAATGTTCTTCCCATTGGGTTATGGAAAGTGGCTTTGACTTATCCGAAAAATGGATGATCAATTCATCCTTGTACTTCTCCCATTGTAATAGTTCCTGCTCGTGCTCTGCATTGACTTTTTTTCTTAGTAACACATATATAATCAGAGCTATAGCAAATACCCCAGATAATATGCCTGCGAGCTGATTATCCAGTACCCAGCCGACCAGTATTGCAGCAGCTAAGCTGAGGATTGCCCCTACCATAGCCCATACCTTTATTCTAATAATGTTTCCTCTAGTTTGAGGGCCTTGTTTACCTGACTTACCGTATACCAGTGATTCCCAGGTGGATATTTTGTGTCCTTGCTCTTTACTATATGAATCTATAAGCTTGTCTAACTTCTTCACAGGAAGAACAATGCCATCCCCTAGGTCTCCAAACAACCAGTTCAGCACATATTCCTCGTGGGCCTTTATATTATCTTTCTTAATATCCTCACGGAGAGTAAGAACTCCATCTTGCTCACTATTGTTTCGAAGTTCTAGGAATCGGGACTTTATCAGGCTTAAAACTGTGGCAAACAGTTCCTTCCTGCCTAACTTTCCGTTTATCAGCAATCCTAGCTCTGCAGGAGATATAGAAGGATCCGGGATTCCTTTCTGGCTTAAGGGTGGTTTGGACATGCCCTTACTTTTTGAACTTCTGGTTTTAAAGTGAAAGAGAAGACCTACGCCGATAGCTAATAAAATAGAAACGATTGCGATGCCCCATCCGCCATAATACTTCAATTCCTCTTTCTGACGGATTGCAGCAGATTCGTCCTCCCATGTAGACATGTCAGCAACAATTCCATCCTTTGCAGGATTATCTACTACTTTTCTTCCATTGGGAATCATGGAGTTTGGCATAAGTAAAACCGATTCCAAAAATTCTCCCTCACGGATTTTTTCAGAACTGATACGAAACACGCCATCCTCAAGTAATTCCTTCTCAGCATATGCAGCCCCTCTTACATAACCGCTCCATTCTTCAGCAGCTATCATATCTGGCATGGTAACTTCAATTAGCACATTATTAACTTCAATATTTTGCTCGGGAAGAAAGAACTGCCAGAAAAATGCTGCTGTATCCTTATATAAGAATACAGTATCCTGCATTTTATAGCGGTAGACAAATGTCAGCTCATCACGTTTACTTCCCTGTGAAGCTATGGTAATATTATGAATATCAGCTTCTACATCGGATTGGTCGAATTCAAAAGCATGCACTTTGTCTTCAAAATCCTCCGATGAACCAGCGTTTGAATAGGACCTGGTGTAAACCTCTAGTTCCTCTATTGCTGAGCTGTATGCCATAGGAATGGGTTTGATGATTTCTACTCCATCAAGTTGTAATTTATAGCTGACTATTTCGTCAAAATAAGCTGAACCATCCTCATGCAGGCTTACGTTGGATTTGTAATCTGTTATGATGTATGGGTTTCCTTCCTCAGCTCTAACCGGAGTCTGAAAAGCCAATACCCCTACTAGAATTAAACTAAGTACAATAAACCAACTTATCCATCTTTTATGTAACATAATGGTATCCCCCCTATTGCACTATTGTAGCACGATTTTCGTAGGTTCTCCACATGGAATTGAATCATTTTTGAATAAATTTATAATAGCTGAGATTAATAATAGTTGAGAATCTAAAACTTAACTTTAAGTGCCATATTCCCTGTAAATCTGGTATATATAATATGTGAGGTGTATTATGAAATCAAAAACTTCCAATAAAAAAGTCTTTCTTTCTGTACTGATTTTTCTTATTTTGGCAACTAGTGGAATATACTTATATTTTCACACAATTCATTCGCAACCTAAACAGATTGCTAATGAGTTTATGCTAGAAGTTATTAATAATGGAAACTATGAGCCTTTTCTAAGTTCTCAGTTAAAGGAGCATCCTCTACCTGGCTTCCTGCGAGCACAAGAGATTAAACAATTCCAAATCGGGCAAGTGGAAACCATAGGAAAGGATCAGCGCAAAGTTTGGGTTTATGCGACCTTTCCCATCGGTAGCATTCCCATCCAACTGGACCTGGCTATGTACAGCAATCACTGGCGAATCATAGGGTTAAGCGAAGTTGCCACATACAGTAAAGGCATCCCCATCACTGAGAGTAAGGAAGATGGTGGGCGCAGTATATGGTCCTTGAATCTAGGCGAGGATTTGAAGGAATTTCAAGCCCTATCCACATCTAACTTGAAAGCGGGTCAGCCAATTAGTTTTGATGTCATAGATAATCTTATTGCCGTGGTAAAACCTCTTCAGCCTGTCCCCTTGACTAAGGTCCTCTCCCTATCTAATACGATGCTGGAAGACGAGCTTTTGGGGCTTTTCCCGATTCAGGATGGATTTTCTGTGTTCTTACAAAATGAAGAGAACTATGAATTTCAAGGATATTATGCTCTTCCCATAGGCACTACAGATGTGGTCTTATATCGTTCTGAGGATAAAAATGGCGTTATGGCTATACTGACAAAGCCTTTTAAAAACTATAATCCAATTAGAGTGCTTCTAAACACCAGTGCTTTTTCTGGGTTATTACATTCAAAAGTTGAAATAACCAGCCAAGATGGATTTGATGTAGTTTCTATACCTAACAATATTCAGCTATCTTTCAGCAATGAGCAAATTGCAGAGTTTCGTTCCAATGGACAGGAAGGTGAGGTATATGTAAACGGCCAAAAAATATCTTCCTCCAAATATCGTTGGCACATTCGCAGTAAAGGTGAAGCTCCTTTATATGTGAAATCCATACATAGAAATCAAGCGAATCAATCTACAGGAACCCCGTATCCTGGCACTTTGGAAGTAGCAATTAAAGAAGAGAATCTGACATTGGTCAATGAAGTAGACTTGGAAGAATATCTACTTACAGTTGTTCCTAGTGAAATGCCTACTAGTTTTGGACTAGAAGCCCTTAAAGTACAAGCTGTTGCAGCTCGTTCCTATGCAGCCAGGGCAATACGATCTACAGGATTTCGTCCTTATGGCGCTCATCTTGATGACAGCACCGCAAGTCAGGTATATAATAATATCAGCAAACAGGATGTTGCAAGTTACGCAGTGAATGAAACCATCGGTATGGTCGCCATTTACGGTGAAGAAATCGTAGACACTAGATTCTTTTCAACCTCCAGTGGTTATACAGCCAATTTCCATGAAGTGTGGAGCAATCGAGAAAATGAATTCCCAGGGGATGAGACTCCATATTTAACGGCTAACCCTCAATATGCAGGGAAGATTCCCGACCTTTACCGGGAAGAGAATTTTAGGGCCTTTTTAAATCAGGAAAACCTGAATGGCTACGATCAATTTTCTCCCTTTTTCCGCTGGAAGACTCGAATGACCCGTGAGCAGTTGGAATCCATATTGTCAAATAGCTTGCCTACTCTTTATAAACAGCAAGAGTTATTCGTTTTGACGAAAACTTCTGAAGAAAGCTATGAGAGTAGAGAAATTCCTGAAAATATAGGTACTCTTCTCAATATTGAAGTGCTTAAGCGAGGAGAAGGTGGCAATATGATGGAGCTCGAGATTACCACCACCCGTGGGACCTACAAAATCAGGAAGGAATATAATATCCGTCAAGTATTGATGCCTGTCGACCATTTAGGTGATAAGCCAATAGAGCTACAACTAAAGGATGGTTCAATTAGAGAAAACTTTCCTCTCCTTCCTAGCGCATTTGCATATATTGATTTTAATCGCGACACAGATGGCAACATTGTTGATCTTGCCATCCATGGTGGGGGTTATGGTCATGGTGTAGGCATGAGCCAATATGGTACTTACGGCTTAACCTTAATGGGTAAAAACTGGCAGTCAATTCTTAGACATTATTATCCGGGTAGTGAGCTACGTAACTTATATTATAGGTGATACTGGAGGTGTATTATGAATCTACCTATAGAAATCGAATATATAATACGAACAATAATGGACAGTGGCGGTCAAGCCTATCTGGTCGGTGGTGCTCTAAGAGACCACCTTTTGGGTAGACCCGTCATAGATTATGATATAGCAGTATCACTTCTGCCAGATGAGGTTACAGCTCTTTTTTTCAATCACAGAAGCTGGCCTACAGGAAAGCGCTTTGGCACAGTAACCGTAGAAGTAGATAACATGAACATAGAAATCACAACCTTTCGGCAAGAAACTCTCTATTCCGATAGTCGTCATCCTGATGAGGTATCCTTTGTCTCAGATATAAATTTGGACCTGTCCCGTAGAGATTTTACCATCAATGCAATGGCCTGGAATCCACTTTTATCATCTGACTTAATTGATCCATTCAAAGGAAAGGAAGATCTTGAGCGAAGAATCATTAGAACAGTAGGTTCTCCCTATGAACGCTTTGCGGAAGACCCACTGCGTATTATGAGAGGAATTCGTTTTTCAGCTCAACTGGATTTTGAAATCCATGAGGAGACAAAAAAGGCTATGATAATCTGCTCAGAACAATTGCGAAAGGTCTCAGCAGAGAGAAATCGAGACGAGCTAGACAAATTACTCCTCTCCCCTCATCCAGAAAAAGGTGTTTTGGAATTACAGGAAACTGGTGCACTTTCCACTTTGTTTCCACAAAAAGGTGAAGCAGAAGGGAGTATATTATCACCACTGACCAAACAAAATTCAGAGCACATAAAACATCTTGCTAAACAATTGCCACTCCGTTTGGCTATCTTGATGAACTTGTTATATAAGGATAAGATGGACTTTACCACAGCAGAAGGCGGGAGCTTCCTGAAGGATAACTTGTGCAGTCTAAAATATGATAATAAAACCATAGCTCATGTTATTAAACTTATAAAAGCTTATAAAAGCTTTCAAGCGATGGAAGTCTCACCTTATATTATACGAAAACTAATAGGACAAGTGAGTATGGATGGCTTTAGAGACATCCTGAGTTGGGCAAGCGTTATAAATAAATATGATGTGCATTACGGTAATCAACAAGGCACTGGTAGCTTATTTAAGGTTGATAAAGAAGCTAGACTAAAGGATGCCAAATTAATCTTAAGTAATGTTCAAAAGAATGATGATCCTGTATACTTTAAACAGCTAGCTATTAATGGGGATGATGTTCTAAGCGCTGGAATCGGAGGTAAAGATCCTAGATTGGTAGGCGAAGCCCTAAGAGTAGCATATGATTGGATATTACAAAACCCAGAATGGAATCATAAAGATTATCTATTAGACAAATTGAAAAAGCGCTACAATATTGAAAACTGTCATTGATAATAGATCAATGCAGAAATTGATATTGTTATTTGGATTTTGCTATTATATACTTAACATGTGAAAGTAGAAAAGGGGGTTTAGCAATTGAATATATTTGAGCAATTTACTAATAGCCTGTGGAATTTTCGTTCTTATCGTTCCTTGTCTCAAACAAAAGGTGGTAAAAGTTTTCTGTACATATTCCTTTTGTTTTTGCTGGTCTACCTAATCGGTAGTTTTTATGCAGGGCTACAGGTCGACACTTTTATAAACTATATGCAATCTTCCATGGAGGACAACTTACCGGACTTCAAGCTGGCCAACGGTAGTTTTACCTTTGAAGGGGAAATGCCCTACCGCATTGAGGATAATGACTTCCTTATGATCATTGACACCACTGGACAAACTACAGTGGATGAGTTTGAAGGGAAAAGTAACGGCATTCTCATAACAGAAAAAGAAATGATAACCATCAGGTATGGAAGACTTGAAACTACATCATTTTCCATGATGGGTCCTATTGAAATTAGCAAGAACCAAATTCTGAAATTTTTGCCCAGCTTAAAAGTAATATTTGTTGTGATAATGGCCATAGGCTTCCTATTCGCTTTCGCTGGAAAGTTATTCGGTATTTTGATGTTATCCTTAATAGCTATGATAGCAAGCTCAATGTTCCATCAGCAGCTTAGCTTCTTAAATCACTGGAATGTAGCCATATATGCTTCTACCCTACCAATGATTGTTAAGCTGGCCAACACTCTTCTAGGCGGTCCTTTTGACGGCTTCATGTTCCTTATTAATTGGGGTATGGCTATCACCTGGGTATTTCTTGGCATCTATAATATGCCAAGAGCTAATCAAGCCCAAACGCCCATAATGGAATCCCCAGATGCAGGCCCACAGACAGAGTGAAATAAGTTTTATAGATAGATATAACGCATGATTCTACCGCAAGAACTCATTTTTGAATGTGCTGACACTCTTTATGTCATTCTGAACGTAGTGAAGAATCTGAGGTTTATCATCTTCTACTTTCAGATTCTTCGTCACAAGCTCCTCAGAATGACAATCCAACGACTATTTGCAGTAGAATCAACCCATTCATATTATATAAAAGGCCTTCCAACCAATATTTGTTAGGAAGGTCCTATTAAATTGAAGTGGGTTTTTAGTGGTTATTAATAACTATGATATACTGCTAAATGTCCTTACCAATATTACAATGCATAATGCAAAGCCTATGATTCCTAAAATCGGATAAAACCAGGATACAATATTCGAAAAGCCCAACAAACAAATTATCAAGCCTAATACAGTGCCGACGATTGCAGGAAGTATGGATTTAGCTTTATATTTTTCCCTAGCTACAGTATGAATGGCAAACAGATTTCCGACAGCTGTGGTAAAGATCTCAGCCCAAATAACCAAAGTGAAAAGGGTAACGAAAAGCTTGCCCATTTTATTAACAATTACCATCTGAGGTATTTCCCAATGCAAAATTTCTGGTAGATTCAACAGCAGGCCATAATTCCCCATGACTAGCAACAAACCTAATATGCTGCCACCCAAGAAGCTGCCTAGAGAAAGGGCCTTTTTGTCTTGAATCTCTCCTCCTAGAGGCGCTAAAACACCAATAGACAAGACTAAATTAAAAGAAGCATAAGTGACCCCTGTGCGAATCAGACCTAATGCTTCTCTGAATTTTACAGCTTCCATGGTTATAACGGGCTGGTTACTTTGGTTTAAAGCAAAGACAAAAACTAATACGCTGAAAATAACAAGACAAGGAACTATTATCGTATTGATTGCAAGAACTCCCTTAACGCCTCTTAAGGTGACTATTAAGGTGAGAAGCGCAGTGATAGATGCCCCGATCAAGTAGGGTAAGCCCCATTGTTCCTGAAAGAGTGCTCCTGCACCAGCAAACATGGCTCCACATAATAAAATGTATGCAATACCCAAATATAGATTAACCAAGGCTGCCGATATACCAAATACATGATCTATCAAGCTTCCATACGACTTTGCATGAAGCTCCCTACCATAAAGTAATATGCTTCGGCCAATTATTATAAACATAGCTACTGAGATCAAAATTGCCCCAAACGAGGAGTGACCATATCGGGTGAAGAATTGGAGTATTTCCTGCCCCGTGGCAAAGCCCGCTCCTATTACAGTTCCGATATATGCCATGGCAATCCGAAACCCATCTATGATAACCTTTTTGGTATACCTCATTTCCTTCCCCCTGCTAATACAATCAGTCCATTAAGATTGTATTGCCGGGCTGGAAAACTTATGACAGATTAAATTGCTCCCAAAACTCAGCTAAATATCTATTTATTTCATTGTAATTCTTCATTAAGGTAGAATAAGACACTTCCCAGGAAGCTGCCAGCTCAGTTTTATTTACAGGTAACTCCCCTTGGATACGATAATAGAGCTCCAAAGCTGCCGCCCAGCCTTCTGACTTTCGTATTTTGGGGGTTCCAGACTTTTCCCAATGATTAAGACAACCTTCCCAAACATCACGGATATCTTCTTCACAGTCGTAGAAATACGATTCCTTTAGACGCTTAATAACCATGTTGGGAATATCCTCTAATATATTACTGCCATTTTCATAAGCCTGACCGTGCTTGACATTTACCTCTACAATGCTGTCATCTGTATAAATCAGATAAGGCTCCTTGGCATCCATATCCTTAAGAAGATTTAGAGCTTCCTTAATTAGATCTTTTCCTTCAGCTTTGCGTAGCACAAAGGTCCTTAAAAACTGCTCCGATTTTTCATCACGGAAAGAAGCTACCACATTCAATATTGCCTTTTTAATTAGTGCATCATTCAAATCCAATCCCCAGCGTAACAGGGATTCCAGTCCGTCAACTTTTTCCCATTTATCCCTTAGATCCACACTGGATAGTTTCAATAAGTCGTGTATGGACTTTACCCTACGAATAATTTCTTCATAGGGCACTTGAAAATGATACTCCAGCTCAGTAAATTTGTCGCCACCTGTCATAATTCCTTTGACATAATGCTTGTAGTAGCTGCTGATGGTGTTATTAGGATGGATTCTTTCAATTTTATCCCAGTACTTTAAAGCAGTCTTAAATTTCTTCAAGTTATAGCAGGAAACAGCCATATAATGCAGCACCTTTGTATCATAAGGCTTATATTGCAGTAGCTTTTTCAACAATGAATTAACTTTTTCATGTTGATTCATCTCACATAGGGTAACTGCAATTTTATGCAGTTCTTCAGCATCTTCTGTATTTAACTCGACAACTGAGTCCAAGTGCTGATTTGCCTCTTTCTCCTTACCCTTCTCATATAGGAAAAGAGCAAGATTGCAGTTGGCATGGATATTAAGAGGTTGTTCATTAAGAATAGATTGACTGACTTCTATTGCTTCGTCTATTTTGCCTATGCAAAAATAACCCAATGCTAGGTTGTTTCGGGCAAAAACCAATTCTGGATCCCTTCTTATAGCCTTTTCCAGCTCTCTTACCGCTCGTTTATAATCGCCCTGATCTAATAAGTCCTTACCCTTGGTTGCGATGGCTAATGCTTTATCACGATCTGGATCAGCATCGCTGATAAACTCGTAATAAAACTCCTGACTTTGAAGAACATCCAATAGATTTTGCGCTTCCTCAGCATAGAAGCCGTACTCATCCATCTCCAAATACTTTTCTAAGCTGCCCTCTGCCTTTGTATATTCTTGGAGACCCAAGAAATTACAGCCTATGGCAAAATGGCAGTCGGTGCGTTCAGGGCTTTTTTGCATCACAGAAAGCAGAATTAAATTTGATTCGTGAAAATAACTCATTTCAGAAAAGACCTCAGCCAGATCCAAAGCATACTCCTGATTATCCGGGTCTTTTTCCATAGCCCTTCTATAATAACTTAAAGCATTAATATAATTATTGCTTTCTATATATTTTTTAGCCTTACGATGAAAAAAGGAACCATCCTGTTCAAAGGGAACAACCTTCTTCAACCTGCCGGCAAATAATTCTTTGGCCATTTTCTCCTCCCGACCTCATATGGTATGCATGCATTATAGCACAAAACTTAACTTGAACTCCACCTAATTTTTAAAACTGAAAAAAACGTTACTGTTCACACGCCAAAAATAATAAATCATATGTAAGGAGCCTTTGCGGGAACGACTATCATCCTTAGCGAATATCAGCAG
>LFRM01238536.1_pt1 | contig 22127 bp, 20 predicted proteins | sample 618341 | NCBI WGS metagenome assembly LFRM01 (sample SAMN03654438, study PRJNA283298) | anaerobic digester metagenome | isolation source: pool of bioreactors CSTR01a, CSTR02a, and CSTR03a thermophilic anaerobic... | place: Denmark: Kgs. Lyngby | collected 2014-05-21 | reverse complement strand
CACTTTGATGGCTTCCGGGACGCGCAGCCACACTTTGCCCGACGCCATCGCCGCCGCCATGTCGGTGGAGCCGACGCCCGTGGACAAGGCGCCCAGCGCGCCATAGGTGCAGGTATGGCTGTCCGCGCCGATTACCAGATCGCCCGCCGTCACCAGGCCCTTTTCAGGCAGCAGCGCGTGTTCCACGCCGGTCTGGCCGACGTCAAAGAAGTTTTCGATATCGTGCTTGCGGGCAAATTCCCTTATCTGCTTGGATTGCTCCGCCGCCTTGATATCCTTGTTGGGTACGAAATGGTCCAGCACCAGCACCACCTTGCTCTTGTCAAACACGTTAGCGCAGTTCGCCTTTTCAAACTCGTTGACGGCGACGGGCGCGGTGATATCGTTGCCCAGCACCAGATCTGTATTCGCCAGGACGATCTCGCCCGGCGTCACCGTTTCTTTGCCGCAGTGCGCGGCGATGATCTTCTGCGTCATGGTCATGCTCATTGCCTATTTCCCCTCCTTAAGTGCAGTATGTATTCCAGGGAGTCGCACAGCGCTTCCCAGCTGGCAGCTACCACGTCGGTGCCCACGCCCACCGTATTCCATATGATATCCCCGTCGGTGGATTCGATCAGCACACGCACCTTGGCGGCGGTGGCATGCGCGCCCGACAGCACGCGTACCTTGTAGTCGCTCAGGCGTACGACGTCCAGTTCCGGATAAAACACCCTGAGCGCTTTCCGAAGCGCGTTGTCCAGCGCGTGTACCGGGCCGTTACCCATGGCGGCGGTCGTTTCCTCCTTGCCGTCCACTTCAAGGCTTAGGATAGCGCTGGCGCTGAATTCGCCCGCCGGCGGCGGGTATTCGCCGCTTGTGCGGTAGATAATGGGACGGAAATGGGGGGAAAAGCGCCCCAGGGTCTTGAGCGCCATCAGTTCAAAACTGGCGTCTGCCGCTTCAAACTGGTAGCCGTTGTTCTCCATATTTTTCAGCGTTTCCAGTATTTTGGCCACTTCGGGCGAATCGCGCGACAGATCCGGCGCCACGGTTTCCAGCTTCTTCATCACCGTACTGCGGCCGGATACTTCACTCATCAGGAACCGCCGCGACGCGCCGACTTCCTTTGGATCGATATGCTCAAAGGAGGCGGACACTTTGTTGACCCCGTCAATGTGCATGCCGCCCTTATGGGCAAACGCGCTGTCGCCCACATAGGGCTTGGAATTGTACACGCGCATATTGCTGATATCGCAGATATGCCGCACCGTGCGCGCAAGCCCCGTCAGATCATCACCCACGCAGGAGTAGCCCATTTTGAAGCGCAGATTGGGGATGATTACGGACAGGTCCGCGTTGCCGCATCTTTCGCCGGTGCCCACAAATGTGCCCTGTACCTGTACTGCGCCCGCCTCCACGGCGGCGATGCTGGACGCTACCGCGCAGCCCGTGTCGTTGTGGCAATGGATGCCGATCGCGGCTCCGGGAAAGCGCACGGTGGCCTTTTCCACGATGTCCTTGATCTGCCCGGGCAGCGTGCCGCCGTTGGTGTCGCACAGGCACAAAAGGTCGGCGCCGGCAGAAAGCGCCGCTTCCAAAGTCCTCAAAGCATATTCTTCATTGCGGATGAACCCGTCAAAGAAGTGCTCGGCGTCAAAAATGACTTCCTTGCCGTTGTCCTTCATGAATTTGACGGTGCGATAGATGAGGCCCAGGTTCTCTTCCAAAGTGGCCCTCAGGATCTTCTCCACGTGCAGATCCCAGGTCTTGCCGAAAATAGACACGCACGGCGTGCCGGCATCCAAAAGGGACTTGAGCCCCGCGTCCTTGTCCGCGGTAAGGCCCTTGCGGTGGGTGGCGCCAAAGGCGCACAGCCTGGCATGGTGAAGCTTTTCCTTAGTGACTTTTTCAAAAAACGCCATGTCTTTGGGGTTGCTGGCGGGATTGCCCGCCTCGATATAGTCCACTTTGAAGTCGTCCAGCGCGCGGACGATATTCAGTTTGTCCGTCACCGAATAGGAGATACCCTCACCCTGCGCGCCGTCGCGCAGGGTGGAGTCAAATATCTGGATGCGTTTCGTCGTTCTTGTCATAGCAGTTTGTTCATGCCGTTGATGTAGGCGAGGATGGAAGCTTCCACCACGTCCGTAGACAGGCCGCGCCCGGTAGCGGTATTGCCCCCGGATGACAGCTTGACGATGGCTTCGCCCTGCGCGTCATTGCCTTCCGAAATTGTCTGCACGGAGTAGTCTTCCAAACGGTGTTCCGGCACGCGCATGATCTTGTCCACAGCGTTAAAGGCGGCATCGATGGGACCGTCGCCCAGCGCCACTTTTTCGATCAGTTCGTCTTCGTGGGACATGCGCACCACGGCGGAACAGGCGACGTAATTGCCGCTGTTGACGGTGAAACGATCCAGTTTCCACGCAGCACCGTTCATATGGATGCGGTGCAGCACCAGCGCTTCCAAATCGCCGTCAGTGATGGCCTTTTTGCGGTCACTGAGGGCTTTGAACCGCCCAAAGAGGTCGTCCATCTCTTCCTTGGATATGGTGTAGCCCAGATCCTTCAGGCGGTCCTCCACTGCATGTTTGCCCGAATGCTTGCCCAGTACCATTTTGTTGGTGGTCAGGCCGATGGATTCGGGCATCATGATCTCATACGTCTGCCGCTTGGCGAGTACGCCGTGCTGGTGGATGCCGGCTTCATGCGCGAAGGCGTTGGCGCCCACAATGGGCTTATTGAGCGGCGCGGTCATGCCGACGATGGAGTAGATGAGGCGGCTGACGGGGAAAATGCGCGACGTGACGATGTTGGTTTCGTAGGGGAAGCGGTCGCGGCGGGTGTTGAGCGCCATGATGACTTCTTCCATGGCGGCGTTGCCCGCCCTTTCGCCCAGGCCGCATACCGTGGTTTCGATCTGGGTGGCCCCTGCCTGGATGGCGGCCAAGGTATTGGCGACGCCCATCCCAAGGTCGTTGTGGCAGTGAACGCTGAGGGTGACTTTGTCCAAATTGTCGACGTTGGCGTACAAAAATTCCAACAGCTCTGTCATTTCGGCCGGTACCGAATAGCCCACGGTATCGGGGATATTGATGGTGGTGGCGCCGGCGTCCACCGCCGCCTTAACCGCCTTCGCCAGGAAAGCGGGATCGGAGCGTGTGGCGTCCTCGGCGGAAAATTCCACGTCGGACAGCTTGGATTTGGCGTAGGCGACCATATCACCGATCGTTTCGAGCACCTGGGAAGGTGTCATACGCAATTTGTATTCCATGTGCGTGGGGGAAGTGGCAAGGAATGTATGGATACGCGGCGCGACCGCGCTTTTGACGGCGTCATACGCCACATCGATGTCCTTGCGGGTGGCACGCGCCAGGCTGGCGACGGAACTGTTCTTGATGATGCCGCTGATAGCGCTGACGGATTCAAAATCGCCCGGCGAAGCGATGGCGAAGCCCGCTTCCATGATGTCTACACCCAGCTTTTCCAGCGCCAGCGCCAGTTCGATCTTTTCCTTGAAAACCATGGAGCAGCCGGGCGCCTGTTCGCCGTCGCGCAGGGTCGTGTCAAATACCTTTATCTTTTTCATTCGTTTTCCTCGCTTTCCAGGAATACAGCGCCCCTGTCGGCGGATGACACCCATTTGGCATAACGTCTCAGGTACCCCGAAAGCGGCCGCGGCTCAGGTGCCTTATGGCGCGCGCGCCGCGTTTCCCACTCATTTTCGCTCAGCAGCACATTCAGTTGCTTAGCGGGGATATCGATTTGGATTTTGTCGCCTTCTTCCAATAGCGCGATGGGGCCGCCGCTTTCCGCCTCGGGCGATACATGGCCGATGGCGGCGCCACGCGTCGCGCCGCTGAAGCGTCCGTCGGTGATAAGCGCTACTTCTTTGTCCAGGCCCATGCCCGCAATGGCACTGGTAGGGCCGAGCATCTCGCGCATGCCGGGGCCGCCGCGCGGTCCCTCATACCGGATGACGATGACATCGCCTTTCCGGATCCTGCCGCCGAAGATGGCGTCGACCGCGTCATTTTCGGAGTTGAATACGCGTGCCGGTCCTTCGTGGCGCAGCATTTGGCGGGCGACGGCGCTCTGCTTGACGATGGCGCCGCGCGGGCAGAGATTGCCGAACATGGCGGCGAGGCCGCCGGCCGCCGCATAAGGATCAGACAGCGGGCGGATGACCATGGCATCCAGCACGTGATGGTCCTCCACACTCTCCCTCACGGGTTTGCCCAGTACCGTCATGGGGCTGCCGTCCAGCAATCCCCCTTGGAGCAGTTGCCGCATCACGGCGTAGACGCCGCCGGCGGCATCCAGATCCTGCATATGATGGGGCCCCGCGGGCGCCAGTTTGCACAGGTTGGGCGTGCGCGCCGAAATTTCATTGATGAGCTGTAGACTGAAGTCCAGTTTAGCTTCGTGTGCGATGGCGGCCAGGTGCAGTGCGGAATTGGTGGAGCAGCCCAGCGCCATGTCTACCGCGAGCGCGTTTTTGAGCGAAGTGTCAGTCAGGATGTCCAGCACGGTGATGTTTTTTTCCAGCAGCCGCATGATTATTTCGCCCGCGCGCTTGGCAAGGCGGATGCGCGATGAAAAGACCGCGGGAATGGTGCCATTGCCCGGCAGCCCCAGCCCCAGCGCCTCGCACAGGCAGTTCATGGAATTGGCGGTAAACATGCCCGAACATGAGCCGCAGGTAGGGCAGGCACCGTTTTCCACGTCGCACAGTTCCTTTTCCGTCACCGAACCGATGGCGTGGCCGCCCACGGCTTCAAACACGCTGTTGAGGTCCATGCCGGCGCCGTTTTTGCCGGGCAGGGACAGCATGGGTCCCCCGGCCACGAAAAGGCCGGGAAGGTTGAGACGTGCGGCCGCCATGAGCATCCCGGGCACGACCTTGTCACAGCTGGGGATGAACACCAGGGCGTCCAGCGCGTGGGCGCGCGCCATACACTCCACCGAATCGGCGATCAGTTCTCTGGTGCACAGCGAATAGCGCATACCTTCATGCCCCATGGCTATGCCGTCGCACACAGCAATGGTGTTGAATTCCAGCGGTGTGCCGCCGTTCATGAGGACGCCATCCTTCACCGCGCGGCTGATCTTGTCCAGATGGATGTGCCCGGGCACAATGTCATTGAAGCTGTTGACAATGCCTATCAGGGGCTTTTTGATCTGTTCATCTGTCAGCCCGTCCGCTTTGAGCAAGGAGCGCTGGGGCGCGCGTTCCGCGCCCAGCTTCATCGTGCCGCTGTGCTGACAGGCCGCGTCCTTATGCTTCATAGCTTTCGCGCTTCCAGGTCATCTTGGCGCGCAGTTCCTTGCCGGTGGTTTCCAATTGGCTCTCCTGCGCCTCTTTGCGCAGGCGGCTGAAGTTGGGACGGCCCTGCTTGTTTTCCGCGATCCATTGCTTGGCGAAGCTGCCATCCCGGATCTCTCCCAGTACTTTCTTCATTTCCTTTTTGGTCTCGTCCGTCACCATGCGCGGGCCCACCATGTAATCGCCGTATTCCGCCGTATCGCTAATGGAGTAGCGCATGAAGTCCATACCGCCCGCATTGACCAAGTCGATGATCAGCTTCATTTCGTGCAGGCACTCGAAATACGCGCTCTCGGGCTGATATCCGGCCTCCACCAGGGTGTCAAATCCGGCCTTCATCAAGGCTGTCACACCGCCGCACAGTACGCACTGTTCGCCAAAGAGGTCGGTTTCCGTTTCTTCCTTGAAGGTAGTCTCCAGCACGCCTGCCCTGGCGCCGCCGATACCCATCGCCCACGCCAATGCCAATTGCTTGGCTTTGGCCGTTGCGTCCTGATAGACGGCGATCAGGCACGGCACGCCGCGGCCTTCCTTATACTGGTTGCGCACGGTGTGCCCGGGGCCTTTGGGCGCGATCATAATGACATCCACGTCTTTGGGTGGCAGGATGGATTTGAAGTGTATGTTGAACCCGTGCCCGAACGCCAGCGCCATGCCGGGGCGGAGGTTGGGTGCGATGTCCTTTTCGTAGAGATCGGCCTGTTTTTCGTCGTTGACCAGGATCATCACCACGTCTGCGTCTTTGACAGCGTCGGCGGTCTTTTGCACCTTAAGTCCTGCCTTTTCGGCCTTCCCCCAGGAGGCCGAGCCCTCATACAGTCCCACGGTGACATCCAGCCCCGCGTCTTTAAGGTTCAGCGCATGCGCGTGGCCTTGGCTGCCGTAGCCCACTACCACCAGTTTCTTGCCCTTGAGAAGATCCAGGGAACAATCCTTTTCGTAATACATCACTGCCATTTGAGCTCTTCCTCGCTTTCATATGTTTTATTTGTGTTGGCGTGTCTTGAGAGAGCGGTCATCCCGGTGCGGCAAAGTTCCAGGATCCCGTAGGGTACAAGGTTACTGACAAAGGCGTCCAGCTTGGGGTTTTCGCCGGTGATCTCCAGGGTCATGGCCGAAGTGGACAAGTCCACCACCTTGGCGCGGAACACCTCCGCAATCTGGTGGATCTGCGCGCGCGTCGCCATTTCCGCGTTGACCTTTACCAGCATCAGTTCGCGGAACACCGTGTTGTTCCAGTCCAGCAGCGTTACGCTTTTCACGTCCACCAGTTTTTGCAGCTGCTTGATGATCTGATCCTGCGTGGGCTTGTCGCCCCTTGATACCACCGTAATGCGCGACAATGCCGGGTCTTCCGTTTCACCCACCGACAGGCTGTCGATGTTGTATCCACGGCGGCCAAACAGACCCGATACCCTTGTTAACACACCCGATTCGTTGGCGACCAGAATGGACAGCGCGAATTTTTCTTCATTCATGGGACATCATCCTTTCAAGATAATATCGTCGATGGTCCCGCCCGCAGGGATCATGGGAAGCACTTTTTCGTCACAGCCGATGCATACGTTGATAAGGGTGGGCGTATCCAGGCGGAGGGCTTCGTCCAGCGCAAGGTTAAGGTTGTTCAGGTCATCCGCATAAAACCCTTTTGCGCCAAAAGCATCCGCCAGGGCAGCAAAATCCGTCCGCCTGTCAAGCGAAGTGTGGGAATAGCGGCCCGCGTAAAACAGCGTCTGCCATTGCCGCACCATGCCCAGCGCATTGTTGTTGAGCACGACCACCGTCAGCGGCAGGCCGCAGGAAACGGCGGTCGCCATTTCGTTGAGGTTCATATGGAAGGATCCGTCGGACGTAAAGAGCACCGTGCGCTTTTTGTCCCGCGCCATGCAAGCTCCGATGGCGGCGCCCATGCCATAGCCCATGGTGCCCAGGCCGCCGCTGGTCACCAGCGTGCGCGGGCGTCTGAAGCGGTAGTATTGCGCCGTCCACAATTGATGCTGCCCGACGTCGGTCGCGATCACGTCGCCCGGGGACAGCCTGACATTGACTGCCTCAATGGCGGTCTGCGGGTTGAGGGTATCTTTGGGCATCTGCAAATGGTTGTCGGGCATGGCCTGTACCTTCTGTACTTGCGTGAACCAATCCGAGGGTCTGCGCTTCACGCCAAGCGTCATCAGCTGGCGCAGCACGTGCTTGACATCCCCCGCCAAGTGTTCATCCGCGACGATGTTTTTCCCGATCTCCGCCGCGTCAATATCAATATGCAGCACTTTGTGTCCCAGTTGATAGGCCTGCTTGTTGCCGGTAGCGCGGTCGGAAAAGCGTGTGCCCACCGCGATGATCAGGTCGGACATGCTCAGCACTTTGCCTGCGGCATAGCGCCCGTGCATGCCCGTCATGCCAAGGAACCGCGGGTTGTCATGCGGCACGGCGGTAAGGCCCATCATGCTCACGCCAATGGGGCAATCCAATATTTCGGCAAAGGACAGCAGCTCCTCAGCGGCGTCGGAAATGACGACACCGCCGCCCGCGTAAATGCAGGGCCGCTCGGATTGGGAAATCAGCTTGAGCGCACGCGCCAGGGATGCTTCGCTTGCGTCCAGCCCGTTGCTCTTTTCGATCTTCACGCCGGGAACAAATTCCGTCACGGCGGTTTGGATATCCTTGGGAATATCGATGGAAACGGGGCCGGGGCGGCCGGAGATAGCCAAGTGGAAGGCGGCGCGTATGATGTCCGCCAGTTTTGAGACATCTTTTACCATGTAATTGTGCTTGGTAATGGGCATGGTGATGCCGGTGATATCCACCTCCTGGAAGCTGTCCCGTCCGATCAAAGCGCGGGACACGTTGCCGGTGATGGCGACCATGGGCACTGAGTCGAGATACGCGTTGGCGATGCCCGTTACCAGATTGGTGGCGCCCGGGCCTGAGGTAGCGATGACTACGCCGGGCTTTCCCGATACGCGGGCATAGCCGTCGGCCGCGTGCGCGGCGCCTTGTTCGTGGCACGTGGTGCAGTGGAAGATCTCATTGCGGGCTTTGTACAATTCATCGTAGATGGTGAGTACCGAGCCGCCGGGGTATCCAAAAACTGTATCCGCTCCCTGCTCGATGAGCACCTGGATGAGTATCTGGGCGCCTGTTAATTGCATCGTGCCGCTCCTTTCAAGTAAAAAGCCCGTCCCCCTGTTGCATACAGAGGGACGGGCGGCGATCCATCAAAATCTATGCCACGGGTCTGATCCTGCGTATACAACAAAACCTATTGGTAACGATAATAATTCGTACCAATAGGCTGGTAAGCAGCAGGCCGAGGGTTTGATGCGTTCGCATAATGCCTCCTAAAGAAACTACAAATTCAAAATAGCACGCCGTGCGCAAGGAAGTCAATCCGTACTTGTCTAAAACGGTTGGATTATTGCCGTGACAATTGTTTTTGCTTTGTTTTTTGGGAGGAAGGATCCTTGCACGCGGTTCAGTGACTTGCGCAGGCCGCTGAGGGCTGAGATCAGCCGGGGAGCCGAACGAAAAACGCTTGCATTGGCAAACCTGAAGTGCTATACTTCTTTGTACGGCTCATGGTTGCGCGCCATGAATCCGGGAATCAGAGCGCAAGAGAGGTGAAATCAAAATGAAAAAGGATATTCATCCTAAGTACGGCAAGGCCACAGTGCGTTGCGTCTGCGGTGAAACGTTCGAGACAGGTTCCACTAAAGCGGAACAGCGTGTTGAAATTTGCTCCAAGTGCCATCCGTTCTTTACGGGCAAACAAAAGCTTATCGATACCGGCGGCCGTGTAGACCGCTTCAAGAAGCGCTTCGGCATGGAATGACATTAGTGACCAGCGACAGGCAGACAGCCGCATTTCTTGCGTTTTGTCTGCCTGTCTTTTATATCGTAATAATGAAGGAGTGCGCATGAAGAAAGAAGCCAAAAGACCCGCGGATATCGGCGGGCAAGCCGTCTTGGAGGGCGTCATGATGAAAGCGCCCGACTACATGGCCATCGCAGTGCGCCGCGAGAGCGGCGACATCGTCGTTAAGCGCGAGAAATACGTTTCGCCCGGCAAAAAGCACAAGTGGATGGGGCTTCCCCTGCTGCGCGGTGCGGTCAACATGTTCTATATGATGAAATACGGCATGAACGTGCTGGAGGACAGTGCCAACATGGGCGGCGCAATGGACGAGGAACCCTCCCGGTTCGAGAAGTGGCTCACAAAGAGGATTGGCAAGAAGGCGGACAAGGTGTTCATGGGTATCGCTATCGTATTGGCGTTGGCACTCTCCATGGGGCTGTTTGTGCTGCTGCCCAATCTTCCCGTCAAAGCACTAAGGAATGCCGGGTGGTCTTTGACCGCCGTCAACCTGATAAGCGGGCTTTTCCGCACGATTATCCTGATGGGTTATCTTTATATTTGCGGCTTGCAGAAAGATTTGCGGCGCACCTTCCAATACCACGGAAGCGAACATAAGACCGTGTACTGCCACGAAAACAAACTGCCGCTGACGGTGGAGAACGCGCAGACCTTTTCCACGCTGCATCCCCGCTGCGGCACCAGTTTTCTATTGATCACGTTCATTTTTTCGATCATCTTTTACAGCGTTATCGATCAGGCGGTGCTCAGCATCACCGGGTTTGATCTGGGCGCCAACTACCTCGTGCGCATACTGAGCCGGCTGTTGCTCCTGCCGCTGGTGGCGGGCATCAGCTACGAGATATTGAAAGGCCTTGCCCACGCGGACACGCCCTTTACCCGCGCCCTGCGCTGGCCGGGCATGCAATTGCAGCGCCTTACGACCCGTCCGCCCACCGACGACATGGTGGAAGTGGCGATCGTGTCCATGAACGCCGCGCTCAACGGCCTGCCGGACGGGGAGAAGACGCCTGAAGGCTGGGTGATCGTGCCCCGCCAAGCGGAGATGGCCGCCGCGCAATGACCTTCAGGACCGCCGTCCAACGGGCGGAAGTACGATTAGGCGCCCATGCGGTGCCGTCTGCCCTGCATGACGCGCGGCAGCTGCTTTCGTGGGTCATGGGCGCTGAGCCGCTCGAACTGGCGGCGCTGGACCCCGACATACCACCCGAATCCCTTGCGCGATTTGAGCGCCTGGTGGCACGCCGCTCCCTTCGCGAGCCGCTGCAATATATCCTGGGCGAAGCCTGGTTCATGGGGCTGCGCTTTTTGGCAAGGTCAAATGTGCTGATCGTAAGGATTGATACCGAAACAGTCTGCCAATCAGCGCTGGACGTGCTCAAAAAAGGCGCACGCGTGCTGGACCTGTGCACGGGCAGCGGGGCTTTGGCGGTTGCCATCAAGGTTTTGCGGGCGGATTGCGAGGTGTGCGCGGCCGACATTTCCCCGGACGCTTTAAAACTGGCGCGGGATAACGCGGGGCTGCACAATGTGGAAATTACATTCTATGAGGGCGATTTTTTTGCGCCCGCCAGGGGCACGTTTGACTTGATCGTGGTCAATCCGCCCTATATCCCCACAGAGGATCTGAAGCTGCTGCAGGAAGAAGTGCAGCGCGAGCCCATGCTGGCGCTGGACGGCGGCACGGACGGCCTTTCTTTTTACCGCAGGCTGTTTGTGGAAGCACCGCAGTATTTGAACCCGGGCGGCTATGTCGTGTGCGAATTGGGCGACGGGCAAAGCGATGCCGTAAGGGCTTTGGCGGCACGCCGGTTTACCGGTATAACGCTGCATAATGACTTGGGCGGATTACCCCGCGCTCTGCGTGCGCGGCTTAAGGAGAATTTTGATGGTTGAGGAACGCTTTAAACAGATGCAGGCGCGGTACGACGAATTGACCGCCGCTCTGTCGCAGCCTGACGTCACCGCGGATATTTCCCGCTGGCAGGAGATCCTCATTGAAATGAAGGAATTGGAAGCGCCGGTCGCCGCGTGGCTGAAGTATGAAGCGACGCTGCAAGAAATCAGTGGCGCAAGAGAGCTGCTTGACGACCCCGCGATGGAAGACATGGCGCAGGAGGAGCTCACACGCCTTCTTATGAAGAAAGAGAAGGAGGAAACAGAGCTCAAAGGCTATTTGATCGTGCAGGACCCCAATGACAAGCGCAACGTTATTATGGAAATCCGACCGGGCACGGGCGGCGATGAAGCGGGCCTTTTTGGTGCGCTGCTGCTGCGCATGTACACCCGCTACGCCGAGCGCCGGGGATTTAAGGTGCAGTATACCAGCATCACCGACAGCGAGGTGGGCGGCATCAAGGAAGCCGTGTTCATGCTGCAGGGTGTGGGCGCGTTTAGCCGTATGAAGTTTGAAAGTGGCGTGCACCGCGTGCAGCGCGTGCCCGCCACCGAGAGCCAGGGGCGCATCCATACCTCCACTGCCACTGTTGCCGTGCTGCCCGAAATCGACGATATCGATGACGTGATCGACTTGAACGATCTGCGCATCGATGTGTACCGCTCCAGCGGCCACGGGGGACAGTGCGTCAACACCACCGACAGCGCCGTTCGCATCACGCATTTGCCTTCCGGTTTGGTGGTGACCTGCCAAAACGAAAAAAGCCAGCTAAAAAACCGCGAAGCGGCGATGAAAGTGCTAAAATCACGCTTGCATGAGATGCGCCGAGCCGAGCGCGACGCTGCCTATGCGGGCGAGCGCAAGGGGCAATTGGGCACGGGGGACCGCAGCGAGCGTATCCGCACCTACAATTTTCCGCAGGGCCGCGTGACCGATCACCGCATCAATCTCACCTTGTACAAGATTGACGCCATCATGGACGGGGAATTGGATGAGATCATCGATGCGCTTACGATCGCGCTCAGGGAGCAGGAGGGCAAGGAATAATGGCTGAATTTGTTATTCGCAAAGCGACCATGATGGATATTGACACCATCATGGCCGTTTTTGAAAGCGCGCGCGCTTTCATGGCATCGCGCGGCAACGGCGAACAGTGGGTGGGCTATCCGCCCCCGGCGCTGGCTGAGCGGGACATCAGGAGCGGCGGAAGTTATGTGGTGGAATCAGGCGGCGCCATCGAGGGTGTCTTCTATATAGCCATGGGGCCGGAAGACCTGTATGAAACGATCTTCAACGGCGCCTGGCACCATGACGGCCCCTATGCCGCGCTGCACCGCCTGGCCAGCCGCGGCAGGGTAAAAGGCATTGCCGCAGCCATTTTCGCGTGGTGTTCGGAAAGATTTGACTACATCCGCGTCGATACGGGAGAAAAAAACGTGCCTATGCAGCGCGCCTTCCTTAAAGCGGGCTTCCGCTATTGCGGCCGCGTCCGCCCCGATGACGGGGGCGAATATTGGGCGTATGACTGGGTAAAACCTGATAACGACGCGAAAGATTGAAAACCATTCACGTTTCCGCAAGATCAGGAAGCCTTGAGTTATGAGATAATTCAAGGTTTTTTGATTGACGCGCCGCGAGGAGGAGCGAAATTCTGGTACACTTTTTGCCAAAGGGTGGAAATTGGGGTGCCATTCGTGTATAATGTAGAAAAACAACTATAACACTCATAAGGGGGGATGTGCCATGATACAGGTCATACACGGGAAGAAGGGTTCCGGCAAAACCAAACGCCTCATCGACATGACAAACGCAGCCTTTAACGATCAGCATGGTGATGTGATATTTATTGATGATGATAACCGTTATATGTTCGATTTAAGGCATGAAGTCCGATTTGTCAACGCGGGAGACTATGGTGTCGCCGGGCCCGAAATGTTCTATGGCTTCCTGTGCGGGATTCTGTCTCAAAACTTCGATGTCAGCAAAATTTTTGTGGATGCGTTCTTGAAAATGGTCAACGTTCAGCCAAACGAGACCGAATGGTTTTTTAATCACCTTGATCAACTGGGAGAAAAACACAATATCCAATTCGTTCTCTCCGTTAGCTGCGACGATTCCGACGCGCCTGATTTTATCAAGAAGTATTTTATTTAATCAGCCTAACACTTTATCCCGTCCGCGTTGCTTACCCTGGAGCGCGGGCGGGTATATTTATGTCATGGGATCGACTTTTTATTTTCTATGGAGGCAGCACCGATGAAATGGGTTTGCAAGGTATGCGGATATGTCTATGAAGGGGCGGAGCCGCCGGACATTTGTCCTGTCTGCAAGGCGCCCAAGGATGCGTTTGAGCAGCATTCGGAAGAACGCAGCTGGGCGGATGATCATCGCATCGGTGCTGCCCGGGGGTTGGATGAACGCGTGGTGAAAGCGCTTCGGGAGGAACTGGATCAGGAGTGCCGCGATGAAGCGATGTATCTTGCGATGAGCCGCGCGGCCGACCGTGAAGGGCACCCTGAGATTGGCAGCACCTACCAGCGCGTCGCGCGGGAGAGGATGCGGCACGCGGCGATCCTTGCGGAAATTTTGGGGGACGACGTCTCCGACAGCAGCGAAAAGAATTTGGCGGTGCGCGTAGAAGCGGAGTATGCTGCCTCCAAGCGCAAGAAGGAACTGGCCGTCTTGACCAAGGAGTTGGGCTACGACGGTATCCATGATGCCCTGCACGAAATGAGCCGCGACAATTCCCGCCACGGCAAGATGTTTTTGGGGCTTCTGCGCCGCTACTTTAATCACTGAGAATGGCTATTTTGGCGCGCCTTCGGGCGGGCTTTTTGCTTGCGCTTATCTTCCCAAGAAAATGGAAAGATGTTAAGATGAGCGAAAGACAGAAGAGGGAGGGCGCCGGAGATGCTATTTGGCAGTACGCGGGAAGGGATCTTTGACCGCACCGCGCCCGAAGCGGTACTGTCCGGAATCGCTCCGGATGGTGGCCTCTATGTGCCGGACACCATTCCGCTGTTATATGATGCCGCTTTGCCGGACGAAGACTACATTTCTTTGGCAACGCGCATTTTTGAAAGAATGCTGCCGGGCTATACCAAAGAGGAATGTGCGGGTTTTGCTGACGGGGCGTACAGGGAAACGTTTGCGGTGCCGAATGTAACGCCGCTCAGGAAAGTGGGCAGCAACCATGTGCTGGAGCTTTTCCATGGCCCTACCTGCGCGTTTAAGGATATCGCCCTATGCGCCCTGCCGCTCATGATGGCAGCGGCACTGCGCAAAAGCAGCCCTCAAAGAGACATTCTTATCCTGACCGCCACCAGCGGCGACACAGGTTCGGCTGCTTTGTCAGGGTTCCTCCATGTCCCGGGTGTTCGCATCATTGTGTTTTACCCCGAAAAGGGCGTCAGCCCGGTGCAAAAAGCACAAATGGTGACGCAGGACGGCGATAATGTCAGCGTGTGCGCCATTCGTGGCGACTTTGACGACGCTCAAAGAGGGGTCAAGCGCATTTTTGCGGATGCCGCACCGTTTAGCGTGCGGCTGTCCAGTGCCAATTCCATCAATATCGGCCGCCTGGTGCCGCAGATGACCTATTATTTTATGGCTTATAATCAGTTGATAAAACAGGGGGGAATCAAGCCCGGCGACAAAGTCAGTTTTTCTGTGCCTACCGGCAACTTCGGCGACATTTTAGCGGGATATTTGGCAAAACGCGCCGGGCTTCCCATCGCGCGGCTTATCTGCGCCACCAATGCCAACGACGTTTTGAAGGATTTCTTGTTGACCGGCATATATGACCGCAGGCGGACGCTCAAAAAGACGCTGTCGCCCTCCATGGATATTTTGGTGTCCAGCAACCTGGAGCGCTTGTTGTTTTTCGAGTCCGGGGGCGATGCGCCCTTTGTGCGGTCATGCATGCGGTCCCTTCAGAGCGAAGGCCGATACACCGTGCCCGACCGCATCATGAACGGCATTCGGCAAACGTTTAGTGCCGGGAGCTGCGGGGACGCGGAAGCGCTGGCCGTCATTAGGGATGTGTGGCAGAAGAACCACTATCTGATTGATCCCCACACAGCCGCAGCATGGAAAGTGGCGCAGGACACGAGGCGAGAGGCAGAGGGACATCCCCATATCGTGCTGGCCACCGCATCACCGTTTAAGTTTCCCCGCGCCATCGGTGAAGCTTTGGACTTGGACGTTTCGGATACACCCGGCGCTCCGGGTGAACTGGGGCAGAAGCTGCGTCTTGCCGTGCCGCCGCCCCTGCAGGCTTTGGCCAAAAGGACGGTGGTACATCAGGATGTAGTGGACGTCGGAGACATGTCTGCCTATGTTTTCAGAAAGGCGGCGCTGTCAAAATGGTGAAGATTCGTGTTCCCGCCACGTCCGCCAATATTGGCCCCGGGTTTGATTGCCTGGGCTGCGCGCTTAACGTTTACGCGGAGTTCACTTTCGAAGCCATTCCTGCCGGCGTGATCGTCACGGGCTGTGCGCCCGAATACTCAGGCGTCAGCAATCTGGCGGTGCGCGCTTATCAATATGCCGCCGTGCAATTGGGCGTGCGTGTGCCGGGCATTCGGCTTACGGTGTCTTCGGATATTCCCGCATCAAGAGGACTTGGCAGCAGCGCCGCTTTCATCGCGGCGGGTGCATCAGCGGCGGCAGCACTCAGCGGACAAACCCTTCCCAAAGAACAGCTGCTGCAGCTCTGTACAGCGCTTGAGGGGCATCCGGACAACGTTGCCCCGGCGATCTATGGCGGCCTGTGCGCGTCGGTGATGGACGGTGGGCGGGTCTATACCGCTTCTGTCCCGCTGCACCCCGCTGTTCGTTTTTTGGCGCTGATACCTTCTTTTGAGTTGTCCACCGTCGCGGCGCGCGAGGCGCTGCCCAAAACCGTGACCCTTGAGGATGCCGTATTCAACGTAGGCCATACAGCGCTGCTCCTGCGTGCGCTGGAGACCGGCGATATGCCCTTGATATCTGTCGCCCTTAAAGACCGTTTGCACCAGGATCACCGCTTTGCGCTGATCGTTGGCAGCGAGACTGTCGTGCGCGCGGCAAAAGAAAACGCGGCGGATGCGGTCTTCATCAGCGGCGCGGGGCCCACCATTATGTGCCTGTATCATGAGGATGGTTTTGTGAGCGCGATGTCGCGAAGTTTGGAAGATGTGCCGGGCGGGTGGCGTGTACAGATGATGCAGGCAGACACACAGGGCATTTTACTCTCTGCGCTTTAGCAGCCTCGCCGCGGCCAATACCACAATAGACAACGCCAAAGCCCCAATCAATATCGGTACATTGTGTGCCGTGCGCGTATATACCCCGCTGGTGCCGGGCGCGGGCAGGGGAACGGGATCAAAGGGGATACCGTTGTCAAATGCCAGCTTTCTGATGTTCAGCAGGTGTATGACGGGCACGCCCAGGGCAGCGTAATCAAAAATCAAACCCCGCCCCTCATTCGTCGGGATAGGGGGCGGATCCAGTGTGAGGCCGGCTGGAAAAGAGACACTGGCGGCGCCTTCACCCATATTGGCACTGGCGCCGCCTACATTGACAAAGCAACGCACGTTTTCGCCGTACAGTTCGAGCCGTTTTTTTGCGCTTTGGGCGAGGTTGTCTTCATTGATATACGGCACGCCGCTGTCTTTGGCGAGCGCGGCGATAACATCCCCGGTCTCTTCAAACATTCCGCCGCCGCCCTGATCGTTATCGCCCCCGGCGGACACTGCCACGAGCTCATAGTCAATGATTTTCTCGTCCCGCAAAATGGCAAGCATTTTGGTTACCGTCAGCTCCGGCCTGGTCGCGCCGTACATCGACGCGCCGAAGGATGCGATGATTTTGGTGTGCAGGTCCATTTCATTGGCGGCACAGACGGTGGCGATCACCAGCGCGGGAAAGGAGCCCGACGCGCCCACGGCTACCGTATCCCCCGCGCGCAACCCCGCCTCTTCGAAGTACTCTACCATCAGTGCGGCAAAATCGGGGTGCAGGCTCGTGCGCTTGGCCTCCACCAGGCCCAGCGAGGTGGTCAGTACCGTCCATTCCGGCCCGATCAGCCCCGTGTGGTTGATATCTTCCTGCGTGATGGAGATGTTGTTTTCCTTTATGTGATCCAGTAAAACGTTTTCCGCCTGCGCCATGCGAAGCGCGGCGTTCAATTGCGTATCATAGCAGGCATTCTTCTGTGTGGTGCGCATCAGCGTGCTGGCTATAAGACCGGTCAGCATGATGATCAGCGCCAAGGCGAGCCAAACAGGGTGGATTTTGGCGCGGCTGAATGTGTTGGCTTGTTTCACAGCGCTCCCCCGATGATCAGCACGGCGCGCACCGCGGCAGCGGACAGCAGCGACGCCAGCGTTGTCTTTATGACGCCCTGCCTTAGCATGTCATTGGCTATGAGCCCGGGGATAATGTAACCCACTACGCGGATGTCCTGGTCGATATACGGCATGACCGGCATCAGTTTTTCGAACAGCCATATCATGACGAGGCCGGTCAGGATACTGGCCATAAAGCGTCGGTAACCAAAGAGAATGATGTGCCGGCTCATGAGCCGTACGAGCAAAAACACCAGAATAGAGGCCAAATAAGTGCTTGCCAGCCGCAGGGGCTGCGCCATATTGAGCGCCAGATAACCGCCCGATATGAGCCCACCCGTGGCGATCCCTAAAAACTCATGGGACAAAAAACCCAGCACAATGCTCAAAAAAACCGCCGACTGTATCATTGTTCCGCTCCCTGATGGATCAAATATTCGATCATTGCGTGGCCGTCCCCCTTAATGTTGCCCACACACAGCACCACTTGATCGGTTTCATAAAACGTTTCGCTTTGAAGCTGTTGCACATCCAGTGGCTGGCAAGGGTAGGGCAGCCGCCGCGCGAAATAGCGGCTTACTTTGTTCTTGCTATCGCCCATAATGTGAAGCCGCGGATGAAACGTCGCCAGATCCTGGAGCGGCTGCACAAAGCTTTTTAGGCGGTATTCCCGGTCCGCGCGGTTGTTGTAAAGGATAACAAACCTGTCGTTCCCGGCGAGCGCCCTGGCCGCGTTTTGCGCCAATAGCGCGGTGGAAACAGGATCATTTGCCGCGAACGCGTTGTATATCTTGGTTTGCTTCACGTAAAAAGGCCCCGCCATGCCGGTATCGGGGCGTGCCTTGGGCATGCCAAGCAGCGCCGTTTCTCTGCTTGCTCCTGCCAGCGTCGCCGCGCTCAGCGCCAGACGCAAATTGCTTTCATATACGGGAAACGAAAACCGGCCTGCGTAGTCTTCGGGCAAGGGATCCTTGTCGCCGCCAAAGAGTGCGGGCCAATCCAAAAAAAAGGCCTCGTCTGTCACAAGCTCTGTACCGGGTATCAGGCAATGGCGCAGCGATTGCGCAGTTTCCGTCCGCGTTGCGCCCATTTCGTCTATGTGGTCAACCAGCGTATTGGTGATAACGGTTATCGTTGGCTTTACCAGATGCCGCGCCAGCGCCTGCTGCATTTCTGGGCGCACGGCCATGCACTCAATAACCACCGCGTCTGAGCCGTCCTTGACGGCACGGGCAAAAAAGCCTTTCATCTCCGTGATGCGTGCTCCATGCGGGCGCGGTGTCTCATATTCTGAACCGTTCGGGAGTATCTCACGGGGGTCGGTGCCTGTACACTTGCCGCGCACTAACCGCCCGCTGCTTTGCAGCGCGGCGGTAATCAGGCGCGTGACGCTGGTTTTGCCCCGTGTGCCGTTGACAAGTATACGGACAGGTATTTTTCGGATGCGCCGGGCATGCCGAAGGCTTTCGACCACGCCAAGGCACAACAACACCCCCGCTAATGACATTAGCAGCAACGGCATCTTCATACGGGGCTAACAGTCCTCCAAACGCTTGTTTTATTTGCGAATCATTTGCACCGCGATGCAGCCGGGGCCGCCCTGCACCACAAAAGCGGGGCTCAGCGTCAGAAATTCTACCTGCGCACCCGGGAAGCGTTCCTTGACGGCCTGCACGGCTTTGTCCCCTTTGTCCGGGTTGCCCGCGTGGCTGACAGAAATCAGCGTTCCTTCGCCCGCGCCCAAGGCGGCCAATTTGTCCAATACGACTTTCAATGCATGGGCAAAATTGCGGCTCAGGCCCGCGCGTTCAAGACGCTTGCCGTCCACCGTCTGTGTCAGGACAGGAACGAAGCGCAATATGCTGCCCATGGCTGCGGCCAAGGGAGTGATGCGGCCGCCCCGGCGCAGGAAGTTGAAATCCATAGGCATAAGAAAAGAGACTTGATGTTTCAGCTTTTCCGTAACCTCATCGATAATATCCTTCGCCTGCCGGCCCGCTTCTGCCATCCTAAGCGCCCACTGCACAACGTAGCGGTGCGGGCCGCACAGGGTACCACTGTTGATGACAGTGATATCTTCTTCGTTGCTGACCATGGTTTTTGCCTGCTCAGCCGTGCGGTAGGTACCCGACAGCCCGTCGGCAATGGTAATGTTGATCACCTCATGGCCGTCAAGGCTCTTATAGGCATCGATTATTTCGCCCAGGGACGGTTGGGAGGAACTGGGTATGCTGCCGTCTTTCAACATGTCCAAAAAACGCGCCGTGTCGATGTCCTCAAATTCACGATAGGTTTTATCATGCAAACTCACGCTCAGCGGCACTACGGTAAGCCCGATCGCTTTGCCCTCTGCCACCGAAAACAGTGTGGATGTATCTGTCATTATTTTGACCATGGTACACCTCCTCCAATAGAGTTTTTTCATCATACTGTATTCGGCTTTGGGTGTCAAACGGGCACACAGAAGCGCTCGCGCGGGTGGTCGTCGAGCCATACGCAGGGCTTCTGAAAAACGTTGACTTGAGAAACGGGGCAAGTATAATGGAGTGACTGCACATAAATCAAGAAACGGCAGAATAAGTACATGGCGGTGCGATATTGATGGGGTACGACGTGATCGTGATCGGGGGAGGCCTTGCGGGTCTTACGGCGGCAAGCCTGCTCGCCAAGCGGCATCTTAAGGTCGCGGTGATAGAGAAAAGCTACAATCCCGGTGGCTCATGCGGCGTCTTCAAGCGCGGTCATGTCACCTTTGATCAAGGCTCAGCAGTGCTGTATGGCTTCGGGGAGAAGGGGTTCAACGCGCACCGGTTTGTGTTCAATTGCCTTGAAGAGCCAATCGATATCATTCGGCATGACCTTTTGTACTGCGTCAATTATGAAGGGAAGCGGATACGATTCTGGCCGGATGTTGAGAAGTTCGCCGATGAACTGGCGCAGGTTTTCCCACAGGAACGGGACAACATACGTCGTTTTTACCGGGATATGCTCAGAATGTATCAACACGTAATGGTGGAGACCCCCAGCTACACTTCAGCGGATGAAACGGATGGGAAGGCTGCCCTCAAGAGCATGCTGAAGCATCCGGTATCATATGTACGGTTTCTTGGATATCTGAACAAAAGCGCGAAAAGCTTGCTTGAACAGTATTTCGGCGATCCGGAGATCTTCAAGTTTTTTGACAAACTCACTTCGACATACTGCTACGCGACGGTCGAGGAAGCGCCGGCAGTACTGGCGGCGGTCATGTTTGTGGATAACCACGTGGGTGGCAGTTACTATCCCGCCGGCTCCACGTTGTTCCTGCCTGGAAAACTCGAGAAGGTCATTGAAGAAAACGGCGGGGATATGCTCTTGGAGCGTGAAGCGGTCTCACTGATTTTTGAAGGCGGGAAACCCGCCGGCGTACGTCTATTATGTGGCGATGAGGTAAAGGCCCCCATCATTATCTATTCAGGCACCGTATGGAACCTTTACGACAAGCTCATCGATCCCAAGTACACGACTTTGAAGCGGCGTGCCTGGGCCAAGCGCCAGGTGCCTACTTACCCCAGCGTGGTACTGTATACCGTCGTGGACAAGAACATCATCCCTGACGATACCGCACCTATTGAGATGCTGGTGGGCAATCCCGAGAAGCTCGATGAAAGCGAAGTGACAGCGTACATTCTCAGCATTGACGACAGAACGCTCTGCGCGCAGGATGAGCATACTGTCATTGCCATCGGACCAACTTTTGAAAAGTGGGATCGCTCTGACAAAACAGTTTACAGGAGCCAAAAACAGAAGGAGCAAGCGCGGCTCATTTCGGTGCTGGAAAGACGCTTCCCGGGTTTTGGCAGCGCCGTGCGCTACGCGCAAGTCGCCACACCTTGCACCATAGAACGGCACACCATGAAAAACGGCGGCGCTGTGGCGGGGCCAAAGCAGATGTTGGGGCAGCACATGTTTAAGCGGCTGCACATCAGAACCCGTTGGGATAACCTGTTTTGCTGCGGCGAATCGACCGTGATGGGAACAGGCACGCCCACCGTGACGACATCAGGGTTGACCGCCGCCAATGCGGTGCTCAAGAAGCTTGGCAAAGAGACTTTTGTGTATCGGGAGAAAATGACGGACTATGTCAGGCTTGTTGACAAGCCCTTCACCCGGGGCAGGCTTTATGAGACATACGCGAAAAAGGAACAGCAGATGATGCGGCAGGCGCTGCGCTGCCGGCTGTGCGAGCATCCGTCCTGTGCCCGAAGTGAAGAAAACGACATACGCGGTATCATGCGGCGTGTTGCTGTGGGCAATTTTGCGGGCGCTCAGAAGTGCTGGCTCAAAAACCCGGTTGATCCCCTCCGGCTTGAGAAATACGAAAGCAACTGCGTCTATTCCCTTGAAAAAGAGGAGGCCATTCCCATCAGGGAGATCATCTCATTTATTACAGGGACATCCACCTCAATGGAGTGACAGCGAACAACTTTGGCCGTCAAAAAAGCACTTACGGGTATGTACCCGTAAGCGCTTTTTTGTGGTGCGGTTGACGAGACTTGAACTCGTACGGTGTTAACCACACGCCCCTCAAACGTGCGCGTATGCCGATTCCGCCACAACCGCTTGCTTTGCAGCAAGTGCGATTATAAGACAACCGGGAAACGTTGTCAAGCAGCGTATTGGGCGCTCTCGCTTCGAACAATGGGTTGATGTGTGAATGGGTATATTGTAGCGAATTGC
>LFRM01110241.1_pt1 | contig 22134 bp, 16 predicted proteins | sample 618341 | NCBI WGS metagenome assembly LFRM01 (sample SAMN03654438, study PRJNA283298) | anaerobic digester metagenome | isolation source: pool of bioreactors CSTR01a, CSTR02a, and CSTR03a thermophilic anaerobic... | place: Denmark: Kgs. Lyngby | collected 2014-05-21 | reverse complement strand
GTTAAGCATGGCTGTACCACAGCTTTTGACCATCAATACAACCATACCAAAGACAATGGCGTATACATGATAGATCAGCAGGTTGAAGGCGCAGAAAAACTTGGCGTTCGCTATGTGGGTGGCAGATCTGCCAATACCCTCCCCATGGAGGACGGAAGTCCGATTCCTCCGGAAATTTTGGAAACTACGGATGGCTTTTTGGCAGACTGTGAGCGCCTTATCAACAAATATCATGACCGGGACCGTTACGCCATGACACAAATAGTCGTAGCACCCTGCCAGCCTATAAATTCTTATCCCGAAACTTTTTCTGAATCTGCAAAGTTAGCCCGTAAACATGGTGTTCGTTTGCACACCCATTTGGGTGAAGGTGAGAATGCGGGCATGGTCGAACGCTATGGCATGCGAACTTTAGATTGGTGTGAAGAACAGGGCTTTATCGGAGATGATGTCTGGTTTGCTCATTGTTGGGAACTAACCGAAGCTGAGTTTGCTAAATTAGGAAAATATAATTCCGGTGTTTCGCATTGTCCGGCCCCGGCAATTTTAGGCGGTTTTCCAATTCTTGATATGAAATCAATTCAGCGAACAGGTACAACAATATCGTTGGGTTGTGACGGGTCTTCTACTAATGACAGTTCCAATATGCTGGACACACTGCGAATAGCTTATTTGATGCAGGCCTGGTATAGCAAGGAGCGTGGTGGCGCAGTGAGACCATACGACCTATTAAAAATGGCGACCGTTAATGGAGCTCACACGCTGGGACGCGAGGAATTAGGCTGGCTGGGACAAGGCCAGGCTGCCGATCTCTTTGCAATAAATATTGAAAAATTAGAACTTGTCGGTGCTTTACACGACCTAATGAATTTCTTGCCCAAGGCCGGGTATACCGGAGAAGTAGACTTCACAATGGTTAATGGAGATATCATTTTCAAACAAGGCGAGTTAACTCGTATCAATGAGGAGCAAGTGCAGAAAGAAGCACTGCGCGCTTATAGAAAGATTTCGGTATTATTCGATGAAATTTAATAAATTTCTACGAAAATGCTTTAGTTAATAATAACTATTTTGCTGTAAAGGGGAGAGGCTCCTCTCCCTCTTTTTTTCACCGTTAAAGATAAAGTAAAAAGCTTCTGTTAGAGTGGTAAAAGAACAAAATGAAAAAATCAAAAACAAATAATGAATATGCGGGTAGTGACGGCACTAATTGGCAGATAGGTGAGATGGCGAAATATTTTGGCATTAGTGTTCAAACTCTCCGCTACTACGATGAGATTGGTTTGTTTACGCCTAAATACCGGGATCCGGATTCAGGCTACCGCTATTACTCCTACAATCAGGTTTACAGACTAGCTAATATAGTATTTTTGCGTAAACAAGCTTATTCACTGGAAGAAATCAAAGATTACCTGCAAAAAGCTTCAATGGAAGGCCGATTGAAAAATCTGCGCAAGCAGACAAGTCAGCTGGATCGTGAAGCTATTCGTTTGCAAAGCAGCAGTACCGCATTGAAAAATAAAATTAATTTTATTGAATCGAGTGATTATAAAGAAAAGCTTGATTTGATTGAACTTGTGTCGTTGCCGGCTCGTGATTACGTGGAGATCGGTAATGAACAGCGTCTTTTTCCGTCAGAGTTATTTTACTTTTTTCCGACTATAGTCCATTACACTCCGACCAGCATTGATTTTGGAGCCTATATAATGGATAAACCGTCATTTTTAACTTTTATTTCTTTTTCTCCGGCGGTAGAGGAGATAATGTTACAGGTCAAAAAGATCCCTGCTGGCAGAGCCTATCGAAGTTTTTACCAGGGTCCTTATGAAAATATTAACGACAAAATAATGAAGATGAGAGATCTGGCAGCTCGCGACGGTAACAAAACTTCACCTGAAAGTATTCACTACAATATAATTGATCAATTTGTAGCCAGGAGTGCGAGCGAATATATAACTGAGATTCATTTACCTCTGGTCGAGGATAAATAGTAAAAATCCTCTTTTAGTTTGCTGCAGCTTCTTCCGTTTTACAAACAAAAATACCGCTACTCGATTAGATCAAGTAACGGTATCTGTTTTGGTAGCGGAGGCAGGATTCGAACCTGCGACCTCCGGGTTATGAGCCCGACAAGCTACCAGCTGCTCTACTCCGCGATATTAAGTTATATTGGTGCTCGTGGCCGGACTCGAACCGGCACGGTCTAAGTGACCGGAGGATTTTAAGTCCGCTGCGTCTGCCAATTCCGCCACACGAGCCCGCCAAATTTTTAGCGCTTAAACAAGATACCACGCTTATCTGGGACTGTCAAGTTGATTGCCCCTTAGCACAAGATGACCCCGTTTAAGGACGTTTGGCTGAGTTATTCTGCCGGAATCCAGACTGCAACCGAACGTTCTTGTACAGGGAAGGCGGCAGATTGATGCTCGTCCAGCTCAACAATCTGATCGTTAGCCAGAGCATTGGAAAACCTCTGTCCTGATTCGCCCTGTGGCATGGTGATATGCAGTTCTTTATCATTACCGCTATTGAGAATTACCAGTAAACCACCGGGATGATTTTCGTCACCGCTTCTGGTCCAGGCCAAAATTTCGTGGTCTTCAATAGGCAGATCTACCTCATCCCCCCAGGCATGCTTTTTGCGCAAGTGGATTAGCTTTGCAACCGTATCGTAACTATGGGGCCAGGCTTCTTCACCGGCAAATCCGTAGAGATCACCATGAAAAATACAGGGATAGCCGTCTTTGCGCAAGAGAATAATAGCGTATGCGTGAGGTCTGAACCATTCTTCCACCCAGGACTCCAGAGCCTGACCGCGCTGACTGTCGTGGCTATCCACAAAAGTAACCGCTTTACCCGGATGTTCTCGTACCAGCGAGTTGTCGAAGATTTTACGCAGGTCGTAATCATGATTGGTAGAAGCATTATGCATATTAAAATGCAAGGCTACATCAAAGAGAGCCAGCTTGAATTCGGTTTGTTCAAGAAAATGATTGGTAGCCTCAGGATTATAGACCCAATGCTCGCCAAAGAGAAAAAGGTTTTTTTCCGCCCAGTTTTTATTAAGACGGGATACAACGTCTAAGATAAAACTATCTTCGATATGCTTGATTGCATCAAAGCGTATACCATCGACTTTAGTTTTTTCTAACACCCAGTCCAGCCACTGTGTTATTTCCGACTGCACTGCGGGATGATCATGGTCAATGTCTGCGAACATCAGATAATCGTAATTACCCCGTTCAGTGGATACACCGCTGGCCCAATATTTATTTTCACCCAAAATGCGAAAAACGCCATGTTCTCCTGTGGCATCATCGTAGTCGACGCCCGTAAAATGATTATAGTTCCAGATGAAATTTGAGTATTTGCCTTTGCGGCCGGGAAAGTCGAAATAAGTCCAGGCACGGATATCTCGTGCTTCTCCAATTTGCTTGAGCCTGTTTTCCGGATCGCAAGGCACAGCAGCGAAGGTTTCAGCCTGATCAGCGCCGGCCTTATGGTTGATTACCACATCAGCGTAAACCTGTAACCCTTCGGCTTGCAGAGTTTCGATCGCATGCAGAAGTTCATCCTTAGTCCCATACTTGGTTCGGATGCTGCCCTTTTGATCAAATTCACCTAAATCATAGAGATCATAGATACCATAACCAACATCAAAACTAGATGTCGCTTTGCAAAAAGGCGGTAGCCAGATAGCGTCAAGCCCGAGTCGCTTGAACTCGGGCGCACTATCGGCTAACCACCTGTAGTGATTGCCATCGTTTGGCAGATTCCATTCGAACGCTTGCAGCATGACTGCGTTAGACATAAGCAGCCTCCTTAAGCACAAGTATAGCTTAAACTACCAGCGGGAAAAGAATCGGCAACCACCGTACTGAACCACAAATTTTTGTGTTTCGTGCCAGGACGAATAAATCAGATGAGAGGCATAGAAGTAATAAATCGAATGTTGAACTGCGCTGCCACCCTGGTCAAAGACGAAGGCAACTGCTCTTTTGACTGCATCAGACACATTACTGTGAATCCGACCGGTATAACCCCATTGACGAGCTATCTGACCAGTGTTGTAAACTCCGGTCAATGTCATGGTATCGCGGATTGCCTGGGCCACGAGAACGGCACCGGTATAATCGTTTCCGAACTCGCCCATCACCAGTCCTTCCAAGACCGCACGGTCCTGGACCTGAACGGGTCTTCCCACATAGTTAGGATTCGGATTAGAGATCGATAGCAAAAACTTTCCTGACGCTGCAGGGGGAGGCGCAGGCGCCTCTGTTGCAGGGGCTACGGTTGTGGGAGCCGCAGTTGTTTCAGGCTTAGCAGTTGTAGCAGCAGTTGTTGTAGCCGGGGCCTTGGTAGTGCTCGGCTGCGTAGCTGCTGTTGTTGCCGGCACTGTAGGAGCGGTTGTTACGCTGGTTGCCGGCTCCGGGTTGTTTTTTGCATTTTCTTGTTCGTACAAATTGTCATAATACTTTTCAGCTTCTTCTGAATTATTAATCAGATTCCACAGCATTTCGTTTTTTAAGATGTGTTTGGCATTCTCATCACCCTCATTACGCGCAGCGTTAAGCGGCGAGTCTGAAGGTAAAGCATTAACATTTTCGTTTGGATAAGATTGAGTTGTTTGTTGAATATTGTTATCTGATTGTTCTTCTATGTCTAAGTGTTGTTGGTCTATTCCTCTGCCTATTTGGTTATTTTCTAAATCCAGCAAGCCTTCCGGCAAGTCCAAATAAACAAATTCAGTTGTAGATGGAGCCCTGGATCTGTTTTGCTCCATTCCGCTGCTATCGCGGACAGAATCTTCAGCCGAAGTGCGGGCACTAAGCAGTGGGATAGCTATAGCTATCGCTGCGATTAAAATTGCCAATGTCAGGCTGATAGATTTTTTTATAACATGTTTGGTCATGTTCCACCCTTTCTAAGACAAAGTTTCTTTGTGAAACTTTGAGTTCTTTCAAAAAAGAATTAGGATCTCTTTGATCCCAAGCAAGTTTTGTAATGCCAAACGTCAGTATTTTATCCACGCTGGAATTATTAAACTAGAGTTGAAAAGTCAAAAATAGGGGCTCGAACTAACTAAAACATGGTTAAATTGAGGAGAGAAAAGCTAAAAAAGCTTAAATATTACAAGAGTGTTACATGGAAATTACGCATTCAGACGGAATCTATCAGAGAAATCAGGCAATTTGTTCTATTTTGACCTTTGAAATAAAAAAGAGGCCGCGGTTTGCGGCCTCCTAACTAAGCTATAAAGATTATTCTTTTTTTCCAAATTCTTTCTTAGGTTTAGAGTAAGCTGTTTCCACCATCGGAAGTTCGTTGCGCAATACACCATCTAATGCATAGTAAGCATTCTGTACTGCTGGTGCAGTCGGAATTGAGGCTATTTCTCCAATGCCTTTAGCACCATAAGCTACGTCGAGCAGATCGTCCTTTTCTACATAAATTGCATGTATTTCCGGAATATCAGATGCACGTAAAAGACCCAGAGTTCCAAATTTGGATTTTACCTGCCCGTTATCAGTCTTGAAATCTTCGGTGAGAGCATAACCCATACCCATCAGGGCGCCACCTTCAATTTGACCCTGAATCGAGAGTGGATTTACCACCCGGCCTGAGTCGTGAGCAGCATAGATGTCGCTGACTTTACCTTCTTCATCCAGTACAACCAGATGTGTAGCGTAGGCGTAAGCGATATGAGACTTTGGATTCGGTTTGTCGGCGCCTAACTTGTCAGTCGGTTCGTAATATTCAGCTGAATATTCTTGACCTTCTAATTGGCTGAGATCGCCATTTACCTGCTCCATAGCCTTAACCAACTGCTGAGTTGCCATGCGTACTGCTTCACCGGAAATCAGTGTCTGTCTGGAACCGGAGCTCATGCCGGAGTCCGGTGAGTTTTCAGTATTTGAGGAATGTACATGAATAAGTTTGCGGCCTAAGCCAGTGAGTTCAGCCACCATCTGGGCAAAAACAGTAGCGCTGCCCTGCCCCAAATCTGAAGCTCCGCAGAAAACCTCAACTTTACCTTTATTAATTTCCAGGCGGGCCCGGCCTTTGTCCGGCAAACCAACCCCGAGACCGGAGTTTTTCATGGCACAGGCCAAACCGGCACGTCCGCGATTAGCTTCATAAGCGTTTTTTACTGCTTCTAAGGTTTCTTTCAGGGCTGTAGACTGGTCAGCGATTTGTCCGTTAGGCAGTACTTTGCCCGGTTCGATCGCATTGCGGTGACGTATCTCCCAGGGAGATATGCCGACTTTTTCAGCTAAAAGATCCAGCATGCATTCCAAAGCAAATTCAGTTTGGCATACGCCGAAGCCACGGTAGGCACCCGAGGGCACATTGTTCGTGTAAACGCCGTAACCGCGAATATCTGTGTTTTGATAGGTATAAGGTCCTACTGCATGTGTACAGGCGCGTTCCAGCACAGGGCCGCAGAGAGAGGCGTAGGCTCCTGTATCAAAGTATATCTCCGCATCCAGACCGGTTAGCATACCTTCCTCGTCGCAGCCGAGAGTAAATTCAGCTTCCATGGGGTGACGCTTAGGATGGAAAGCCAGCGATTCGTCACGCGAGAATTTAACTTTGACCGGTTTATTAAGCTTAACTGCGCACAAGGCTGCCAAATGTTGGGCTGATGCATCTTCCTTGCCCCCGAAGGCGCCTCCCACATAGAGGTTTTCTACAACAATGCGTTCAGGCTCCCAGCCCAGCATAATAGAAATTTCTTCTTGTATAGCATAGGTACCCTGATCCGAAGAGTAGACTTTAACGCCATCTTTATAAGGAAAGGCTACAGAGCATTCGGGCTCCAGAAAGGCATGCTCAGAGAAGGGTGTGACAAAACTCTGTGTTAGAACATGAGCTGAGTTTTCAAAGGCAGTCTTAACATCTCCGCGTGTGATATGACGCTGTTGGCAGATGTTGCCGCCGGGGTGAATATCAGGTGCATCATTGGCAAGTGCTTCTTTGATGGAAGCATATGCTGTCAGTTCTTCATAATCCACTTTAACCAGGACTTTGGCCTGTTCAAGAATGTCTTCATCTTCTGCAACAACCAAGGCAATAGCGTCGCCAACAAACCGAGTGATATCGCCTTTGGCAATCATCACATCCCAGTCTTGCATAATGTGGCCGACCTTGTTGTTAGGAACATCATCGGCAGTGTAAACTGCAACGACACCGGGCAAATCGAGTGCTTCTGAAAAATCAATATCCAGAACACGCGCTCTGGGATAAGCTGAGCGAATAGCTGAAGCATACAGCATGCCTTCCATCTCCACATCATCCGCATAAAGACCGGTGCCTGTAACTTTTTCTCGCACGTCATTACGGAAAGCAGGTTCCCCAACTCCATATTCTGCACCTTCTTCGCGTTCGCTATCAATTTTTTCATCACCACGCAAAATAGCGGCCGTCAGCTCAACAGCTTGAATAATTTTCTTATATCCGGTGCATCGGCAAATGTTTGCGCGCAGAGCTTTCTTTACATCTTCTTCACTGGGACTGCTATTCTTATCAATTAAAGCTTTGGCACTCATAACCATTCCCGGTGTGCAAAAGCCGCACTGAACAGCTCCGGTAACACCGAAGGCGTAGACAAAAGCTTCTCGCTCAGTCTCACTTAATCCTTCAGTTGTAATAATAGTTTTACCATCCATTTTAGACGTCTTGCCGGTACAAGATCTAAGGGCACGTCCATCAATGATGACGGTACAGCTTCCACATGTTCCCTGGCTACATCCGTCTTTGACAGAGTAGAGTTTCAGATCATCGCGCAAAAAGCGCAGCAAGGGTTTGTCTTCAGTAGTACTAACTTCCTTGCCGTTTACAGTAAATGTATATTTTTCATCCATGCGTATTAAGTCCTCCTTGACTTGCTTGAAAATGACTAAAATTGAAATAATGACTTTGATTTAATAAATATTAAAAGTCAAAACCCATACTTATTCATATAATACTACAGAAACACTGTCAAGATATAAGTTAATAACAGTTGACTGTAACTGATAATTGTTTCGATTCTTGGTCAATTTACCCTAACGTAATTTTTGAAAAAATAATAAATGAAGCGGGAGAAAAAAGAATATAGCATTCTCCGTTTCGGAGTATAAGAATTTTATTCTTGATCTTTCAGCCGCTGCCTTAGCATAATCACTCTATGATCAAGCCGGACACAGACCTTCAACACACCTTGGCCTACAGATTACGTTGTTTGCGAACTCGAAAAAAACTGAGGCAGTCCGACGTTGCGACGGCTATCAATATCAGTTCCCGCACATATTCGAATTATGAGCGTGCCTACAGAATGCCTGATCTGAGAATCCTATCTTCTTTGGCAGACTTTTATAATGTTTCAACAGATTTCCTGCTGGGCCGAACCAATTTAATTTATCCCTATCCCTTTGATCGGAAAACACTGGAAAGTTTAACGACTGACAGCGATACATTAATTAAAGTAGCTGAAAGTGAATTTAATTCTGAATCCCTGCCCGAAACTTTATACGAAGATAATAATGATGAAGTCAATAAAGAGGAGTCTTCTGCTGATTAAGGGCTGCCCGGCTCGTAAAGCAATTTTGCCTTCATAGCATCTATTGACTCCTTGCTGCGTTTTTTCGCTACGCGCATGGCTCGTACATTAATCGCCAACACATTAATAGAAGTATAAAACTCTACTCCTTCGCTGACCGCAGCTTGAACTGCAACCAGAATATCCTGAGCAGACGAGCCGTAGAAAATTGACAGATCCAGATTGATAATAATGCCGTAGGATTCCTTGCGGATTTTGGAGTCAACTACCAGCTCCACGCCTTTGACACGCAGGGCCAGAAAGTTGATTAAGTTTTTCATCGCCTCATCAGAAATTGAGAAATTTCCCAGAGTGGAAAAGGTGGGCCTGACCACAGTACGGTCCACTTCGGTGCTGACGGAGTTGTAAGGCTGATTGCGATCGAAACGCTGGCGCAACTTCTGCAAAGGTTCTGTGAAATAGCCGGAGAAATCGTGCTTAATTTCCATACTGGGGACGGGGATAGTATGTTTTCCTTCTGATAATCTGGTCTGACGTGCTTTATTACGCTCTTCTTCAGTGGTAACGTCCTCAATGCGCAGCTTGATCACAGGGAGATTGAGCCAGAGGTTATTGCAGATCTTTATCAGCATGGCATCTGAAGTGCCGATAATCATCAAAGCCGGAGGCAAATGTTCGATTAATGCACGTCTCATATTTTCAGCGCGGCTGGGATCATCAAAAATTGCTCGCCTCACCGATTCGATTTTTGTTTCCGCTCTTTTGGCGGAAGTGCCCGCAACGATAGTACTGCCGTGAATCAGCAGTCCATCGTCAATTATGTATTCAATCCTGTACTCTCTGGCGATACGAATCGCAGCAGTACTCTTACCGCTGCCACTTTGGCCAACAAAAGAAATGACAGCAATGTTTTCTAGTTGCTGTCTGATTTCAGCTTGGGAACGTTCTTCGTAAGCCCGTTCTCTTTCATTAATCTGCGTTAAAACTGCATCAGCTATGCGCCCAAACGGATTGAAAAAGGGGGTCTGTTCTGACAAAGGCTTTGCACCTTCATTTTTTTTAGCAGCTTTTTCTATTTTTTTAACAGCATCAGCTGCCAACTTTTCCTCACCGCCAGGTTTATGTCTTTGAGGAACAGTTTCTTTTTTTTCTTTCTTTTTTTTATTTTTTTTCTTTCGCCTAAACCACTTAAACATTTAATTTTCCGGCACTTAAGCTGCTTATTATGCTTAAGACTCGTCTTCCTCGTCCTGTTCCCAGTTGTGGTAAACGTCTTGCACGTCATCATTATCTTCTAATTTTTCAATTAAATTCTGCATCTGTTCAATTTGATCGGGATCGCTGAGCTGTGTCCACGTCATGGGTACCGGTTCCAGACTTTGTTCCAAAATTGTATATTTTTCAGAAATAGCTTTAGTAACTGTTTCGTAATCTGCAGGTGCAGTAATGATATCAACAATGTTTTCGTTGTCTAAATCTATATCTTCTGCTCCGGCTTCAATAGCTAACATCAATAGTTCATCTTCGTCACTGATGTTTTCACGTTCAATAATAATGCTCCCCTTTCTTTCGAAAAGAAAAGCAGCACTTCCGTCTGTACCCAGATTGCCACCGTATTTATCAAAAACATGTCTGACATCGGCAGCAGTGCGATTGCGATTTTCGGAGAGTGCCCGTACAATTACTGCGATACCGCCCGGACCGTAGCCTTCATATTGAATTTCAACCAGATTATCACTGCCGGCGTCACCGGCTGCTTTGTCGATCGAGCGTTGTATATTGTCATTAGGCATGTTTGAGCTTTTAGCCCGGCTTATGACATCCCGCAAACGGGCATTTTGTTCCGGATCAGATCCCCCTTCACGAACAGCTATCTGAATTTCCTTGCCAAACTTTGAGAATATTTTCCCACGCTTATTATCCTCCGCCGCTTTACGGCGTTTTATGTTGTTCCATTTCGAGTGACCAGCCATTCAGCTACCTTCTCTCTAGTATTTATTATGTAATTATTATATGTATATTGTCTCATATAGAAGCAAATATTAAGGAACTGCCAGAAAGCGTTCTCCCTGCGCAATGAGTTTTCCTTTTCCCGCCGTCATATCCTGCACCAGCATCTGGAGTTCTCCGATTCTTTCGGTGCTTGTGCCCACAAGCAGTTTAACCTTGGCAGTGAATTGTGCTTTATCCTGATAAAAATTGGCTATTTCCAACTGAGTGCTGAGTTTATCATAAACGCTGTAATCTATTTCCAAAGAGAACAAATGATAAAGCGTGTACTTCCGGATGCCCGCTTTTTTCAAAGCACCAGCTGCTGCCAGAGAATACGCACGTGCCAGACCGCCGGTTCCAAGCAGTATGCCGCCAAAATATCTCACAACGCAGATAGCACCCCTGTCAATGTCCGCATTTTCCAATTGGTCAAGCACCGGACGTCCACCGGTGCCCTGGGGCTCACCGTCGTCAGAATATTTCTGAATCAGGTAGGGCTCATTTGTTCTCCAGGCGTACACATAATGGCGGGCAGCAGGATATTCCTCTTTAACCTGCTCCAAAAAAATATTTGCATCATTTTCGGATGCTATCGGAGTGCAGATGCCGATAAAACGTGACCGTTTTATCGTGCACTCCCAGCTGGCCGCTTTTGCGATGGAAATATAACTTTCATCCTGCATTGACTTAGCTCCGCAGCTGTCTTTTTCCCGGCAAGACATTATAGTGGGCGAATGACATCAATGCCCGACATGTAAGGACGCAAAACCTCAGGTACAACAATACTTCCGTCTGCCTGCTGATTTTGTTCGGCAATGGCAGGTAATATCCGGGAAGTTGCCAATCCGGAACCGTTGAGCGTATCACAGAATTCAACTTTTCCATCTTCAGTGCGACGGAAACGGACGTTCCCGCGCCTGGCCTGGTAATCACCGGCATTAGAAACAGAGCTAACTTCCTTGTAGCCACCCATACTTGGAATCCAAATTTCGACGTCATAGGTTTTTTTCATTGCAGCTCCGACATCTCCGGCCGCCAACTTAACTAAGTTATAGTGCAAACCCAGATCCTCCACCAATGTGCAGGCTTTTCTCACCAGCTCATCCAGGGCGTCTTCAGAATCTTCAGGCTTTGAAAACTGAAACATCTCAACTTTGTTAAACTGATGGCCGCGGATCATACCGCGTTCGTTAGCTCCGTGGGAGCCGGCCTCTCTGCGAAAACAGGCTGTATAAGCGAAAAGTTTATGTGGCAAATCTTCTTCAGCCATAATTTCATCCCGGTGATAATTCACCAAAGCTGTTTCAGCGGTGGGTAAGAGAAAACGGAAACTATCCTCATTGCTGCGAATTTCGAAAATATCGCCCAGAAATTTTGGGAATTGTCCGGCAGAATATCCGGAATCATAATTTAACAGATAAGGTGGCATCACCATCTCGTATCCGTCTGCAAGGTGTGCGTCGACAAAATAGTTTATCAAAGCCCACTCCAGGCGAGCGCCCAGATTAGTATAGATCCAATAGCCGCTTCCGGACAGTTTAGCTCCTCTTTCGTAATCAATCATACCTGTGCCGGTCAGAAGATCGACGTGATGCCTGGGTTCGAAATCGAAAATTCTCTGCTCGCCAAAGCTACTGACGATTTCATTAGCCTCTTTGCCGCCGGCGACTACATCTTCTGCAGGCATGTTAGGCAACCCTTCCAGAAATTCATTCTGCTCTTTTTGCATGGCGTCTATGGTTTCATCGTTGGACTGAATGTTGTCGCTAAGTGCTTTTAATTCATCTAACAAGGAAGTTGTGTCTTGACCTTCTTTTTTTAGCTTAGGAATCAGAGCAGATTTTTTATTGCGTTCAGCCTTAAGCTTTTCGGTTGTGTGCATTAATGCGCGTCGGGCAGCATCTTTTTCCAAAAAATCTGAAAAATCAATCGTTAACCCTCTTTTGGCCAGTTTTTTTGCTGCTTCTTCAGGATTGTTACGAATGTATACTATATCTAACATATGACTCCTCCACATAGTTATATTTATCTTTCCTGGTAATTCTATCATATAGCCGAGAAATGCTTATAAACAAGTAAGACACGTGAAAAACAATGTCTGTTACAGAGGACACGAATGACAAAATATAGGAGACATTTAATGCTACAAGCATTAAAATGCACTTTAGTCTGTTAAAAATATATGCTTACAAAGAAAAGGATAATATATGCCCGTAATTGAATTGACTCAGAGCGTACCGGTATTTACCGTTTTTATTCAGGGATTGGCCAGCTTTTTTTCTCCCTGTATTTTTCCACTATTACCCGTGTACATGGGTTATCTGGCAGGTGGAACTTATACAGTGAAAGAGGATGGAAGCATAAAGTATCCGCGCAAAAAAGTAATGTTAAACACCTTGTTTTTTGTTTTGGGTATTAGTTTTGCCTTTTTTCTGCTGGGTCTGCTCATGGCGGGTGTAGGATCATTCTTCAATAAATACAGCTATATATTCACGCTTATCGGCGGTATCATTATTTTGTTGTTTGGATTATACCAATTAAACGTATTCAGCCCGTCGAAAATCTTGTCCCGGGAAAGGCGTCTGCCGATCGCCCTGGAAAAATTAACAATGAATCCTGTAACAGCTCTGATAATGGGTTTTACTTTCAGCTTTGCCTGGACACCTTGTGTAGGTCCAATCCTTACCAGCGTTTTGATTATGGCAGCCGGAGCGGGAACCCGGGCCTTGAGTATTCTTTTGCTGGGAGTCTATTCACTTGGATTTGTGATCCCTTTTCTACTGCTGGGTTTATTTACTACCCAGATTTTAGGTTTTTTGAAAAAACGACCAAAAATAATGAAATACGCTGTCATCGTTGGGGGCCTGCTGATGGTTGGAATTGGCGTTTATATGATTTTACAGGCATTGCCGCTTAGTACCTGAACGGCATAAAGTATGCAGGTGCATAAAAGAATGTTTGAAATTAGAAAGACAGGATAAGGATGATAAACACCAAAAAGAAATTAATAAAACTGAGCATATTTTTTGTAGCTCTGTCGCTTTTTCTGGTAGCTTGCAGCAACACGGGCCCGGATCCGGAAACAAGCGAAGTCGAAACAATCGTCAGCACTACAGAGAGCAGCATCACTTCGACTGATTCTGCAGAAGAAACTGTAACCAGCACTTCAAAAGAAACGGAAGAGGTGATTGCACCTGACTTTACCTTAAAAGACCAGCAAGGTGTTGAGCATACATTGTCCGATTACCTGGGGAAAAAGATAATTATCAATTTTTGGGCCAGCTGGTGCGGACCTTGTAAAGCTGAGCTGCCATTGTTGCAGGAATATTATCTTGAGCAGGGAGCAAACCGGGAGGATTTGATACTGCTTGGTGTTGCCAATCCTTCTGATGACGCACTCAGTCAGGAAATGGACGAAGCAGGACTTATTGAATTTATAGAAAAAAACGAACTGGAATATCCCACACTGATGGATCACAGTGGTGCTGTTTTTGGATCCTACGCTGTTAGTGCTTTGCCAACAACCTTCTTTATCGATGTGGACGGCGCCATAGTAGGTTATTTCCCCGGTGCCTTGACCCGTGATGTTATTGACTATGCCATGGGCCAGTTTAAGTAAAAAAGAAGATTGTAAAGATATTTTGTTCTTACAGTGATTTCTTCTAAAGTGCTTATAATAACGATGCATTACTATATAATATTAGCTGTAGACAAAAAATGTTCCTAACTCTAATCTGAAAGGCCACAAATGACAGAAAAGGAAGAAAAAAAGAAAAAACCAGATGCGCCCGAATCATCACAGCGTATGCAAATCGTTTTACCCCCAAGATTTTTTTGGCGTGCGTTTTTGGTTTTAGCTGGGATTACTCTCTTTTTTCTTCTCGTTTGGAACATCAATTGGTTTTGGCGTAACTTCTTGGCTCTTACCAGTATGCTGACTCCTTTTATAGTGGGCGCAGGTCTGGCTTTTGTTATCAAAATTCCCATGAACTCAATTGAGCGTCAGCTTATACGCTTTGACTGGCTTAAAGAACGCAGAGGCATAACCCGAGTTTTTTCAATTATTCTTTCTCTTTTGTTTGTTATATTCTTTCTTGTTGGCGTCATTACCTTGGTTTTTCCGCAAATTGTTCAGTCCGTTAATATGCTGGTCGAACGTATGCCGGTTCTGGTTGAACAATTGGCTGAATGGATGGAAGACATTGAGTTTTTGGATAATTATGCCGATGGAGTACGTTCGGAGTTAGGTGGATTCAGTTGGGGGCTTATTGTTGAAAAAATGGCCTCCTTTCTGAAAACGGGAGCTGGTGTTTTCGATAATGTCCTTGTTGCCGCCAGCTCAATCATGAGTGGGCTGACCAACACGGTTATTGCTTTTCTCTTTATGCTGTATGTGCTGGCCGCAAAAGAAAAGGTTGGTGAACATTCCCTCCGTTTACTTTATAGTTTTTCCAAGGAGAAGGTAGCTGACAAAATTATATATGTAATGCACATGATACATGAAAATTTTACTGTTTTTGTCAGTGGCACAGTTATAGGAGCTATTATTGCCGGAGTCATGACTTTTTTAGCCATGGTAATATTGCGTCTGCCTTACCCCGGAATGATTTCTATAGTAATTGCTGTTGCAAATTTAGTACCTATCATTGGGTCAATTATAGGTGTAATAATAGGGACCCTGGTTATTTTTATCGTTTCTCCTCTTCAGGCCCTGCTTTTTCTGATTGTTGTTATTGTTATTATGCAGATAGAGGGTAATATTCTTTTCCCCAAACTGATCGGAAAAGCTATGGGATTGCCGGCAATGTGGACTTTACTGGCCATATCGCTGGGAGGTAGCCTTCTGGGTATATTGGGTATCTGGCTGTTTGTGCCTTTATTTTCCTCAGGATATGCCATTCTGGCAGAGGCCAGTGCGGTGGCTTTAAAGAAAAAGAAGATTGATTTAAGCGAGAAAACGGGCTCAAGGGTGGCTTTTGATGTCCGCCTGAATATGGGGATGAGTGAATCAGAGGCCCGGGCCTGTTCTGGCAGAAAAAGTAGTTTCAAAACTGTTTTTAAGGATTTTAGACAATCTCTGAAGCGAATTCGCACAAAATTATCACGGAAAAACAAAGCAAATGATAAAGATAATGACATTGATGATTAGATTGCAACAAAATATCAAAACAAGTGACAGGAATAGCTTTCTTGTGCTAAACTGTTTTTCGTTATGGGCGAGTAGCTCAGCAGGGAGAGCACCTGCCTTACACGCAGGGGGTCGTCGGTTCGAGCCCGGCCTCGCCCACCATAATTGCCCTGAAACGATTTGTTCAGGGCATTATTTTTTGTTCCTGTAGCTCAGCCGGATAGAGCAATCGCCTCCTAAGCGATAGGCCGTGGGTTCGAATCCCGCCGGGAACACCATCTTTATCAACAGCAGTCAGGAGAATACCCATGAAAACCAGTGTTGAAACTTTAAGAGATATTAGCAGTGTATCTGGTATTAAAGCCAATGATTCAGCTGACGCAGCAGTTTTCGTGCTTACAGAAATGGACGCAGACGATAACAGCTATAAAAAGAATCTTTTTTTATTACGCCAGGGCGAAATCACTCAATTAACTTCAGGCGGCGAGGAGTCAAGTTTTATTTTTGAAGACAATGAAAAATTGTTGTTTGCAGCTGCGCGTTCAAAAAAAGAAAAAGAAGCCAAAGAAACAGGCTTATCTGAAACAACTTTTTATCGTATCGGCATTAATGGCGGAGAGGCTGTCAGGGCATTTACTTTGCCGCTTAATGTATCTGAAATCGAAGTAGTGGGTGAAGGGAAATATTTGCTGGCAGCTAACATCAGGCAAAATGATAGCGAACTCTATAAAAAAAGCCGTGAAGAACGGATGGATTACGCCAAAAAGCAGAAAGACGATGCTTTTGTTGCAGAGGCAGAAGAGATCCCCTTTTGGTTTAACGGCGTAGGGTTCAGAGCTACTCGGTCTACGCAACTATTTATCTACGACACAACAAAGTGCGATTCAAATGCAGCTGTAAAACCTTTGACAGCTTCTGACTATGATATTGCCGGTTTTTCCCTGCATCCTAATAAAAAGAAATTACTTTATTACGGCAACTATATCAGTCCTCGTATGAAAAGATATGATAGCTTGTTTGAGCTTGATTTGACCACAGGAGCAGAAAGACAAATAGTTAGAGATGATTATCTTTCCATACGTGATGCTTTTTATTGGGACGACAAGATGATGCTGCTGGCGTCTGATATGAAACGGATCGGACTCAATCAAAACTGTTGCTTATATTTTTATAATGAAGAAACTAATGAGACTGAGCTTTTATCCGAGCGGGAAATACGATATGGAAATTCGGTTGGATCAGATGTTAATTATGGTTCATCTTTGCCCAAGTTTGTTGATCATGATGCAGTTTATTTTCTGGAAACAAACTGGCATCGCAGTATTTTGATGCGGTTGAGAAAAGACGGTGAGATCGAACCCTATGCCATGGTACAAGGTTCGATTACGGGTTTTGCTTTACTGAATGATGGGCTGTACCTAACAGCTTTTCATGACATGCAGGCGCTTGAACTATATAAAGCAGAGCCGTACAATGAAGACACCCGTGCCGGTCTTGACAGTAACGTGTCCGGAACGGATGCTCCATTTATCGGTTGGCCGGAGAATAAACTGGATAAAATTACCAGTTTTAACAGTGAGATTCCGGCTGCTGTCAAACCGGAAAGATTTATTTTTAAGCACGAAGATGTGTTTTTGGAAGGCTTTGTACTTTTGCCGCCGGCAGCGCGAGAAGCTGACGAAAAAAGTTTTCCTGCGATACTGGATATTCATGGCGGACCTAAAACTGTTTACGGTGACATTTATTTCCACGAGATACAATATTGGCTGTCACACGGCTACATCATCATATTTACAAATCCCCGTGGTTCAGATGGTCGTAATGATGAATTTTCTGATATCAGAGGAGACTACGGTGGACGTGATTATCGCGATCTGATGGCTTTCGTCGATGAAAGTCTAAAAGCTTATCCTCAGATAGATCCTGATCGTATCGGGGTCACCGGAGGATCATATGGCGGTTTCATGACCAATTGGATAGTAACTCAAACCGACCGTTTCAAAGCAGCCGCCAGCCAGCGATCAATCAGTAACTGGACTTCTTTTTACGGTGTCAGCGATATTGGTTTCCGATTTGCTTTTGATCAAAATAAGACGTCTTGGGAAGATAGAGATGTTTTCTCTGTACTCTGGGATCATTCGCCGATGAAGTATGTACGTCAAACTAAGACACCGACTCTTATACTGCATTCTGATGAAGATTATCGCTGTCCTTTGGAACAAGGTATTCAATTTTATACTGCTTTAGTTGATGCTGCAGTAGCTGCAAAACTAGTGATTTTTAAAAAAGAAAATCACGAGCTTTCCCGTTCCGGCAAACCGAAAGCCCGTGACAAACGTTTAAATGTGATAACACAATGGATGGATAAATATGTCAGATAATGAAAGCAATAAAAATACAGAAAACTTAACGAAGAGACCCAAGTCGCGCTGGACCCGGCGGATCATTATTTTAGTTGTTGTAATAGCCGCCTTTTTTGGTGTGTGGAAATTATTCACCCGCGAAGAAGTAAGCTCTGCTTTTAAAGCCAAGCAGGTGAGCAGGCAGAATCTGTCAGAGACACTGAGTCTGAGTGGTGCGGTGGCCCCGTCTCAGGTACAGAGAATTACATATAAGAATATAGCTGTTCAGCGTTTGCTGGTTCAGCCCGGTGACCGGGTGCAAAAAGGTGATCAGCTGCTTCTATATGATGTATCTTCACTGAGATCAGACTTAAATGAGTTAAAAAACAGCCGCGATGAGGCCAAAGCCGCTTTAGAGAGTTCTCAGTCTGAAGCCGCTGACCTTGCCGAATCTTTACAAGGTGGCATTCCCGGTGCAGATCTAACATCTCAACTGCAGCAGATGGCGGGAGATCTTACTATTGGACTAAGCGAATTAGCCGGCGGCATGCTCAGTATAGGAAATCCGTTTCAGCAATTAGTTAATGAATTTAATCAGATTGATTTTGAAGGGCTTAATCGTCTCGTTGGATTGATGGAAAGCTTAAATGAAAGAGGTGAAGAACTCTTAGGTATATTGACTGACCCTGACTTGCAGGATGATCTTAAGTTAGCACTGGATGATTTGAATCAGAGGCTAAGCGATCTGGAATCTATCTTAAACGAGTTAAAGGATCAGTTGCCCACAGTTCCGGATACCCCAACTCCTTCTGAGACAACGGCAGGAAACACCGGCAGCAGTCCTACGCCAGCAACTGATGATGACACATCGGAAACTACTATTACTGAGGAAACTTCTGTTCCTGATCCCGAAGCAAACAATTCTGAGCCCGTAAAATACGCTCTTTTGGCTTCAAAATCTGAGGGCGGTAGCTACCGTTCTCTGGCTATGACCGGAGACGTTAGTTTCAGTTCAAAATTACAGCTTAAACCTCTCAGCAATGGCAGCATGGACATGAGTCAGGAAGAACTTATGCTCTTGATGCAACAATTGCAAGGGATCCCCGGAGGTACCGAATTACTTTCTGCTTATCAACAAGGTGCTGACCTTCTCCAGATGCTGGAAAAGCAAATTGAAGATCTGGAACAGTTGATTGAAACTGCTTTGCAGCATGAAAAAGCTGATTTTGATGCGCTGGTAGCTGAGGCTCAGCGTAATGTTAATGAAATAGATCCCAATAAACCTTTAGTAACTTTGTACGATGAAAGCAAGCCTCTGGTTTACAGCCGAGTGAATCGCAGGGATGCTCTTTCACTGGAACAGGGCCAGCCGGTAACCTATACAACAGATGATCTTTTGCTGACCGGTGAAGTCACTTTTAAATCACCTGTTGCTACCTCCTCCTCCATGGGATCGCCCGGACAAGCGGGTGATCTTTTCTCGGAATCGTTTGCGGGGGATTATCAGTCGATTTTGACATCATCTGATCCTAGAGTAGATGTGGAATTTTCACTAGAAGGACCGGATTTAGATAAGGTTATATTTGGTTTTGATATCTCTTTTGAAGTTGACATACACCAGGGAGAACAAGTACTGGCAATACCTTCGGAAAGCCTGATAGTAGAACGGGGTAAAAGTTACGTTTATGTAGTAAATGAAGATAACAGCTTTGAGCTGGTTCCGATAGAATCGGGCATTATTTCGCGGGAATTTGTTGAAATTAAGTCAGGCTTAAAGGAAGAGGATTGGGTGATTTTAAATCCGCCTGCTACTATCAAGGAAGGCGTGCGCTACAATGTTGAACGGCAAGGATAATAAATCCGATAGGGAGGAGCCGGTCATCACGATACGCGATCTGCATAAGGTTTATCGCAGCGCTACTGTAGAATACGAAGCTTTGCGGGGTGTTGATTTAACAATTAGAAAAGGCGAATTCTGCGCTATAATGGGCCCTTCAGGTTCAGGGAAAACGACGCTGATGAACATCATCGGTTTACTCGATGACCTGACCAGCGGCAGCTATGAATTGCAAGGTATCGACTCGACTCAATTAAACGATACGAGTCGCGCAGCTTTGCGCAACCGGACTATTGGCTTTATTTTCCAATCATATAACTTATTACCGCAGATGAATCTGATTGATAATGTTGCTTTGCCTATGCTTTACGGAGGTGTTCCGGCCAGTGAACGTCGTGACAGGGCACGGGAAGCTTTGCAAAGTGTTGATTTAGAACGGTGGAGTTTGCATAAGCCTACCGAGATTTCCGGCGGCCAGCAGCAGCGTGTGGCTGTTGCCCGGGCCATGGTCATGCAGCCTGCTATTCTTTTGGCGGATGAACCTACGGGTAACCTTGATTCCAAAACCTCCGACGATGTTCTGGAAATATTTCATGAGCTAAATGAAATGGGGGTTACTGTCATAATTATTTCGCACGATATTACTGTTGCTAATCATGCACAACGTCTGATAGAGCTTTTTGATGGGAAAATTAGCCAGGAGCGCATTCTGACCAAAAACAATAAAATAGCAGGTAGCCGCTTATGATTCGTGAACAGATAAGTAATGCCTGGCAAATGCTAAGAGGCAACAGAGCTCGTTCATTTTTGACTATGTTAGGGATTATTGTTGGCATAGCCTCGGTTATAGCTATCGTATCCGTGGGTGAAGGAGCTACAAAAGGCATTATCGGGCAATTTGACCAGGTAGGTGCTTCCTCGCTGTTAGTAAGTGTATCCTCGGGTCAGGCTACAGAAGATGACTATATTACCCAGGAAGACGTTGACATGATCCGGCAAACAGTGCGGGATTTACGCTTTATCTCAGTTGATTTTAAAATGATGGCTAAAACTGAAGATTTTGGTGAAAGCACGACAGTCATGATTATCGGTGTTGATCAGGATTTTTTGAGGATATCGAATTTAACTATAACGGACGGACGCCAGTTCTCCCTGCCTGAGCTCGAACGCAATGTCCCCTCTATTATCGTGGAAGAAGAGTCTATTAAAAGGTTTTATCCCGGCGAACCTCCAGTGGGTGAGACTTTAAAATTAAATCGGCGCGGACAGTTGATGGATGCAGAAATTGTTGGTGTCGGCTACAGCTTGTTTTCGCAATTATCGGCTACTGCAGATGCCGGTGCAAACCGGCCGATGATCGTGTATATGCCTGTAACAACGGCAATGCAGTTTAGTGGGGATGAAACAAACTTCCAAAATATCCTTGCTATGGCTGAGTCTCCTGAAAGAATAGAGGCGACCGGGGAACAAATTATTCGCTTGCTGGAAGCACGTCATGGCAACAAGGGTGAGAATATATATCAAATTACAGAGACAGCCCAATTAATGGAGCAGGCTGACACGGTAGCTAATATCTTTACCAGTTTTATTGCGGTTGTCGCAGCTATCTCTCTTCTCGTGGGAGGGATTGGTGTCATGAACATAATGCTGGTCTCTGTAACAGAGCGAACACGTGAGATTGGCTTGCGTAAAGCTCTGGGGGCAACCATGAACGACATTATGTGGCAGTTTCTAATTGAATCTGTTATTTTGACGTTTACCGGCGGAGTAATCGGCATTATAAGCGGAACACTTCTAGGAAGAATCTTAGGATATTATATCGGCTTTGCGCCGGTGCTTGAGATTAAGACCATACTTATCGCTGTGCTTTTCTCCTCTGCGATTGGTTTATTTTTTGGTCTATATCCTGCCAGAAAAGCAGCAAAACTTTCGCCCATTGATGCTTTGCGTCATGAGTAGAAAGAATATTGTCTGCTTGCATCTGAAATATATGGATATTGGTTTAAGCTAGACCAAAACGGTTTTCGGTGTTACCCCTGGACTTGGACTTGCAGATTTTCTTATTTACGGACGGATCAATGAGGAAGCAGGAAGAAATGCAGAAGCAAATAAGGCTTAATTTATGGTTGTCTAATTGCTCCAAGATGTACAGTGTAACCTCGTTTTCTTAGGCGAGATAGAGAATTTGCCGATATTTGATTTTAAAGAATAAAGTAACTTTACAATGGCGCTCATAATGACGTATATTAGATTAGGTACATTTGGTTTCCCCAAACAATAGCCAAGACAAAAT
>LFRM01282985.1_pt1 | contig 22141 bp, 20 predicted proteins | sample 618341 | NCBI WGS metagenome assembly LFRM01 (sample SAMN03654438, study PRJNA283298) | anaerobic digester metagenome | isolation source: pool of bioreactors CSTR01a, CSTR02a, and CSTR03a thermophilic anaerobic... | place: Denmark: Kgs. Lyngby | collected 2014-05-21 | reverse complement strand
CTTCAGCTCTCGCAATGATGCAGGAAAAAGCCTTGCAGATCTATCGGGATAATGACGAGAAAATCAGCGATTATGTCGATATGTTAAAGAGGCGCAACACATTCGACCAACTCACTCTCGGACCCAAGGAAGTGGAAATTCTACCCTCAGGCCCAAATAGGATGTTACCAGAACCTCCTGATGAGGATAATCCTGCGATCCGTGCAGCAGGGCTCTCTTCCTACTACTCCTACCTCTCTCGCCTGAACATCGACGATGAAGACAATTCTGAGGATACAGAGGGAGTGTCACCATGAGCAGTCATCCGAAGCAGGTTGAGCTGGAAAGCATAATGCGTGCAATGTGTGATGAGCTCGACCATCGCCTTGAGGAGAGCTTCGGAACGGCCTACCCTCGCCATCCGAACAGGCCGGCACGTGGAAAAGCGGCTAGTGTGGCCTATGACGGGCTCTTCTCCACCGGCACGCAATTCACCCTAGGCTATGGCAGTGACCATGGAAGGGGATATATAGTTTCCGTAGAAATGCGAACTCTCTCCAAAGTAAAAAAAGAGGATGAAAAAGCTGTGGAAGAAGCTACAGTAAAAATCATCAATGAGCTTATTCCTCAGTATTTTCCTGATAGGGAGATCCATATGAAAAAAGATGGGAAGGTCTATAAGCTGGTAGGGGATTTCTCACTAGGAAGCTCCAGCAACGAATAGAGCACCTCTACAAACTTCTGATTTGCCTGCAGACAAAACTTCTTGTAGTCCTTGGGTCTGCGCCCTTGCGCATCATCACTGATGACACGACAAACCGTACAAGGAATAGAGTGCATTTTCGCAGCCAAGGCTACCCCATAGCTCTCCATGTCGGAGAAGCCTAGGTCCAGTTCATCAACAAGCCAAGGGTTAGCTTCCCGCCAAGCACGGAGCAGGAACCTGTCTGAAGAACCGCCTCTTGCAAGGGTCGCCCCTTCATGAGGGGGGACATGCAACGGGATCTCTTTGAGTATTTCGTTAGGGACCCTTCCAAAAGTCTCACCCCGTTTCAAGCCAAATGCACGGAGGTCAAGCTCATATTGGAGCACTTCAGAAGCAAGAACACAATCTCCGATGGAAAGGGAAGGATCTATGCCGCCGGCATAGCCTACGAGCAACACACTCCTGGGCTGATGCTTCAGTATGGCTTCCATGGCGTTGAGGGCACTCTGCACCTGGGATACTCCGATGGTCTCAAGCAGGTAGCTTCTCCCCTTATGGCAGACAACCTCTCCACAGTTTGTTAGGAACCCTTCCAATTCAACCCTGCTAGATGCCAGCACGAGGCAATCAAGAGCCATACAGACTCCTTTGTTCTATCAGGGAAGGAAATATCAAGGACGGAGAGATTCCATGGCGCCGTTCATACCCAGCTTTCAAAGTACGGTCAATCGCAAGGGAACTGTATTCCACACTCTTCTCGACAGCAATTTGGAAGGGAACCTTATTAACTAGGAAACCTGTCATCATGCTAGCAAACAAGTCGCCGCACCCGGGATAGGAGGCTGCTAGGTTTTCATAGAAAACCAGGGAGCAAACTTCCTTGTGACAGTAGGCGACCGCATGTTCGTTACCTATGGGAACACTGGTGATGGTCACCGAACTTCCTGTACGCTCTGAGAGTTCTTTTGCCCAGGAAAGTATCTCTTCCTTGGAGAAATCCTTCTGCATAGGCCTGTCCAAAAGCAAGGCGGCCTCTGTGGTGTTAGGGGTGATCAGATCGGCTTCCCTTACCAGGGTCCGCATCTCATGAATGAGCTTGTCATCGATCGGGGCATAGGGCTTTCCCCCATCCCCTAGGACAGGGTCTATGACAACCAAAGATCTGTGTTTCTCCCTCTGCCTTTCGATGAAGTGCATAACCAGCTCGACCTGCTCATGCGAGCCGAGGAAGCCTGTATAGATAGCATCAAATCCAAGTTCGAGATACTCCCAATGCTTGAGAATCTTCTCAAGAGAAGCAGTGTTCTCCTCGAAATGGTACCGTTCGAACCCATCGGTTTGCGTTGAAAGCAAGGCGGTGGGCAGGGGGCAGACCTCCACACCCAAAACCTCAAGGGTGGGAATTACCACGGTGAGAGAACTCTTGGCATAACAACACAAATCATGAAAAGCGGCACAGGTTGGTATCATAAAAACCAGACTACAACACATCTGCAAACTCTGCAATATATGCTATACTCGGCCTACGGAGGATTCAATGCTAATATATGACCATCTCAGCCACCTTGTTATTGCTGACGATCAGTTTGATATACTTAACTTTCCCCAACCCAGCAAGGAAGAAATGGATAGTGCCCTCTCATCCATGATCCTCTCTGCATCAGGATGGAGAAAGATTTTTGCAGATAGTGGTGACGAGGAAGACCCCATCAAGAGCATCTCGTATGCTGATGCCGTCCTAACCTCGTTTGCAGCCCTTTCCTTGGCAAGACATCTCGGGGCTCCTCTTGCCCAGAAAAAAGCCATCCAAAGGGAATACCCCCAGACTTCCCCACCATCCGGCAACAGTCCGACCGTTCTGGTGGGCCTCGATGCCCGTCCTACCGGACGTGTGATGGGCGACATAGTCTGCAGGACCCTGCTCTCCCTAGGTTGCAAGGTACGTTACCTCTTCATCTGTGCAGCCCCAGAGATCATGGCGGACTGCAACCTCTACCCGGAAGAGGCCGATGCCTTCCTCTATATTTCCGCAAGCCACAATCCCATCGGACATAACGGCTTCAAGTTTGGCAAGGCAGGTGGTGTGTACTCGGGCGTAGAATCAAAACGCCTAACGGATATTTTCCTCTCTCTTTTCAACGAAGAGGGGGTCCTTTCATACCTGCAGAAGCTCTCATCTTCCCTGAATGGAGAGCATTACCTTGATGTCTTGAACTCGGTCAAAAGCCAAAAACAACAAAGTCTTCAAAGATATGAGGATTTCATACTGACGACTGCAAGCAAAAGCGACTCCAAAAAAGCCCACTACGCCTTCTCCCGTTCGGTCATAGCTCAAACAGAGGTCAAGCCGCTGGGCATCCTAGGAGAGCTCAACGGCAGTGCGCGGTCAGTCAGCATAGACTTGTCCTTTCTCAAGTCCCTAGGGCTTACAGTGAGGATGCTCAACAATAAGGTCGGACAGGTCGTTCATGGGATAGTCCCTGAGGGTGAGAACCTGGAACTGTGTAGGGAAGCCCTTGAAGAACTGCATGAAGAGGACAGTTCCTACCTGCTTGGGTATGTGCCAGACAATGACGGGGACCGGGGAAACCTTGTCTATATCAGGGAGAGCACCGGTAAGGCGGAGATTCTAGAGGCACAGGAGGTATTCTCCCTGGTAGTCTTGGCAGAACTCTGCCAGGCACGAATTGAGAATCCCTCCGCCAAGCTGGCCATAGCGGTGAACGGACCTACATCCATGCGGATAGACAAGATCTGCAACGCCCTCGATGCAGAGGTTTTCCGTTCGGAGGTTGGCGAGGCCAATGTCGTTGAGCTCGCAAACATGAAGCGTGCCCAAGGCTATCTGGTACCGGTCCTGGGAGAGGGATCCAACGGAGGGAACATAACACACCCTGCTAAGGTACGCGACCCCATGAACACCCTTATGAGCCTCATCAAGCTGATGACAAGGGAAGACCTGGTCACCCTCTGGTCACGGGTCAGCGACACCAGGGTATCCCGTCCCGCAACCCTGGAAGCGATCATAGGGTCCTTGCCGAGCTTCACTACAACCCCATCCTTCTCCGAAAAGGGCAAGATGCAGGTAAACTCCCCTCAACGCGCTCTGAAACAAGCTTATGAAGAGTTGTTTCTCATGGAGTGGGAGATGAAAAAAGAGGAGCTCAAGGCTATGGGCATCACAGCGTACAAGGTTTTGCAGATGGAGGGGACAAAGCTCTACCAGGGTATGGGTGAAGAGAACCGCAGCGAACCCTTCAGTGGCGGGTATAAGATTCTCTTCTCCAATGCGTACGGTGAAGAGACAGATTTCATATGGATGCGGGGGAGCAAGACAGAACCGGTCTTCCGTGTCCTTGCGGACTGTCTAGGCAAGGATGCAAAACGCCATGACTACCTCATCGACTGGCAAAGAAACCTCATAGCAAAGGCTGATGAGCTCGCTTCGGTCAATCCAAAGCCCATATCTCATTGATCAGGCCTTCGAGGGTGGCTTCCCTTCTTTGACGGTTTTTCAGTTCGCACTCCCAGACAATGAATACTCTCCAACCCTCAGCGATGAGGGTGGAGACATTCTTTTCATCGCGGGCTCTGTTTTTTTCTATCTTTTCGCTCCAGAACGGGGCATTGGTCTTGGGCAGAACAAAAAGAGGACACCCCTGATGCCCATGCCAGAAACAACCGTTGATGAATATCACACTCTTGTATTTTGGAAGGACAATGTCAGGGCTGCCTGCCAGACGCCTGTCATTGGTCCGATATCGGAGCCCTTTTTTGAACAGGAAGCGCCTGACGAGCAATTCAACCTTGGTATCCTTGCCTCTAATGGATCGCATGATCTTACTTCGCTTAGCTGGTGAAAAACGGTCTGCCATAGACCAAGGGTACCATGAAAAATGGGTGGAAACCATATCCACCCATTTCTCCATACTTCTCACTCTCTTAGAATCCAGAGGTCAGAGGCTCAGCCCTGCAATGGCCGCACCAATGGTCGGCGAGTCATCGATGCGCACAAAGCGATAGTAGCGCTTCCTCTCCAACTGCAGATGCTTGTGAAGGTAGTACTCGGTATACTTCTTAAGGTACTCGGTCTTGTAAAATGTTGTCCCGTCAGCATTGATGCAGACCGGTCGTCTCGGATCCCTGCCGGCACCACTTTTCAAAACCGTGGCGGCTAGGTTGGCAGCGGTGAGTTTTCCAGCTTTCTCGATGATCGAGTTGATGATCGTCCACAGTGCTATGGCATCATCCTCACTGCCTTCGCAACATGCCACCAAGGCATATTCCTTATTGAAAGGCATCTCCAGATAGTTGCTCATCACCGTGGTGTTGATTGGTGCCACGCGCTTGAACCTCTCTGCAAAGGTCGGGCTCAGAAGGCCTTCCTCGATGGCCTTTCCAATGACGATATTGCTAAGGGGTCCAAGATAGGCCCCGCTGATCATCTTCTCCAGATGATACTGCTGCGGATGTTTGGTGGATTCAAAGAATGCCCGATCGAGGGGCCCCGGACAGTAGTCAAAGTTTCCCGACTCGATGTTGATGATCTGGCTCCCCTCATGCCCCCTTATCTTACCGATCCTTGCATTCTGCTCCACATACGCCGTATTGGTCCCTGTTCCCAGGATAAAGCCGATGTAGCCGCTGTATTCCACTTCAGAAGAGGCTGCCGTCCCCGCCAAAAGGGTTGCAACCGTGTCATTGAGCACAGCGACCTTTTTCTTGGAGACATCGTAACCCCTTCGTGCAAGCTCGGCCAGGAGGTTGGCCCCTACCGGCTGGCCGATCACTTCTGGTGCCTTTATCTCCTTGGAAAAGACGATGGGTATGCCATCATGATCTTCAGTTATGGTCGCTGCATAGGAGAAACAAAATCCGATATAGTCGCTCTTGTCGATGAGGCGTTCGACCTCATCTGCGAAGGTTGTGAAGAACTGCTTTGCCGTTACCTCTTCCTTGACCCCGGGCATGGCGGTCTTCCTGAAGTCTTCTATATGGGCTTTTCCCTGCTCGTCGAAACTGACCAGGCAGGTCCTGAAGTTGGTTCCCCCGGCATCGAGGACGATGACGCTCTGCCCTTTCTTCACCTTATCAACAACCTTGGTATAGGTAGGTATCATCTGGAGGGAGCTTTTCCCATCCTCTTCAAGGCCCTTTTCCATCTCATCCTTGAATTGGGAGAGCAATTGTCCCATATCAATGCTCGACGGGGAGACCCCCCACCTGATAAGAAACGCCTCACTCTTCTCTACAATATCTGCCATACTCCCTCCTCTTACTCAAACATACGGAGCTTCTCCGTTTATCGTCAGCTCAATTGGCTTTATCTCAAAAGACCCCTGTGCATCGCTCTGGATGAGAAAGACCCCTTTGACCGAAACAGGCTCACTTATCCTGCGCCCTGTGACCCGTACGGAAACAGCCACCCTGATGGGACGAATCCCCCCACTCATAAGAGCAGACCCCATTAGTGAGGCGATGGTAACCCCTTCACCGAAAGACGGGGTCGCTGCCCCGTTGAGGATCGCATGCCCCTCCTCCCAATCGTGCACAGTCAGGTATTGCAAAGCTATATCATTCAAGGGGCCCTTGGCGCTACGTATCAGGGATGCAAAAAAGGACTCGTCGGCCGGCCCTCTTCTCTTCTCAAACACAGGAAGGTAGCTGCCCAGATCGGAATCGCTGAAAATCAGGACATACGGGAGATTTTGATTTTCACGGAACATGAGTGTCAAGCCGGGAAGTTCCAAAGGGGGATTGTTCAAGAACCCGGCGATGGATGCGATGGTCGAATCCGTTATGGCAGCAAGAGCCACAGTGACATCATTTGCCGTGGGTTTGGCAAATGCACCCAAACAGAGAGATAGGATAATCATGACTACGACCATTCTTTTCATATGCAGCTCCTCTCCATAATATGATACTAAAACAAAGAGAACAACCGGATAGAGAAAAAAGACACAAATTGAGTTCTGTGATATGATGGAAGAATGAATCAACATTATAGAAAAGGCACCATATTCTGGTACGATCTTGAGACTTTCGGCCTCGACAGCCGCCACGACAGGATAGCTCAGTTTGCTGGGCAGAGGACAGATTACGAGCTCAATCCCATTGGGGAACCCATAGTCCTCTATAACAAGATGAGCGACGACTACCTGCCTGATCCGCTTTCCTGCCTCATCACCGGCATAACCCCTCAGGAAGTGAATGAGAAGGGGATGTGTGAAAGCGATATGATCGAGCGCATCAACAACGAATTCTCCACCCCCAATACGGTAGTGGCTGGCTTCAACAACATACGTTTCGATGACGAGTTCATCAGAAACGCACTCTATCGCAACTTCATGGACCCCTACAGACGTGAGTGGGAGAACAACTGCTCAAGGTGGGATATCATCGACCTGGTCAGGGCTGCCTACGACCTGAGGCCTGAGGGTTTCACCTGGCCCCCCAGAAAAGAGGAGACCGGCAACCCGACCTTCAAACTTACAGCCCTTACCGAAGCCAACAATATCCCCCAAGAAGGGGCCCATGATGCTTTGGTGGATGTAAAGGCCACAATAGCCATTGCCCGGCTGCTTAAGAGAAGTCAGCCCAAGCTCTACTCCTACTACTTCAACCTACGCAACAAGGCCAAGGTGAAAGCTCTGGTTGAGACACCCTTTGGTCCCCCTGTCCTGTATACAGCCTCCTTCTTCAGCAACAAGGAGGGGTGTTCGCGTCTTATCGCCCCGATAACCCACCTTAAGGAGAATCCGAACAGCATACTCTGCTTTGACCTGAGCAAGGACACCACCCCCCTCTTCCATGCAACCAGTGAGAACATCTTCAAGGTTGACGGGGTCTTTACCCTGGCAGTGAACAAGTGTCCCTTTGTCAGCCCCGCCTCGGTGCTTACCGATGAGCTTGCCATCAAGTTGGGTCTGGACAAGCAGGCAGCCTTGCTGCGCCATCAGCAGATCATCAACCACACCAACCTCCTGCTGGTAGGGAGGGAGATTACCGACACCTTTGAATCGGTCAAGGATGTGGATTTCCAGCTCTATGACGGATTTTTTCCCAATGAGGACCAAAAACGGTTCACTCTGATCCGCAAGGCAGATCCGAAGGACAAGCTGAAGCTAAACCTCGACTTTGAGGATGAGAGATGCCCGCAGATGCTTTTCAGGCATGTGGCACGGAACTGGAGTGAAGTCCTCAATGATTCCCAAATGGCCAAGTGGAAGAGCTTCTGTGCAAACAGGACCCTCAACCCACCTGGAACAATCAAGATAAATTGGAATTTCTTCAAACGAAAAGTAGAGGAAAACCTGGCAAGCACATCAGTAAGTGCAGAAGACAAACTGGTACTTGCCAAGCTTAAGGAATACGGCCAAGACTTGGAAAAGAGAATCTTCTCCTAGATCAGGGCCATCTCCTTACCCACCGCAATGAAGGCCTTGACGGCAGCGTCAAGGTCTTCTTTTGTATGTACGGCCGACAACTGCACACGAATCCTCGCCTTCCCTTTGGGAACGACAGGATAACAGAATCCGATGACATAGATTCCCGCTTCGAGCAGCTTGTCTGCCATATCAATAGCCTTGACCTCGTCATAGATCATCACAGGCACGATGGCGGTATCCCCTTTGACCAGGTCAAATCCGGCCTCTTCCATCTTGCTCCTGAAATAATGGGCGTTTTTAAGAGTCTGCTCCCCTTTGACCACTTTGCCTTCTATCATGTCGAGGACCTTCAAGGTCCCCCCACAGATGGCTGGGGCAAGCGTATTGGAGAAGAGGTAGGGCCTCGCTCTCTGACGGTAGAGGTCGATCAGGACCTGGCGACCGGTGATGCACCCGCCGCTAGCTCCCCCGCAAGCCTTGCCGAACGTAGTGGTGATAAGATCGACACGACCTTCCACCTTACACGCCTCAAGGGTTCCGCGACCATGCTTGCCGATATAACCGGTAGCGTGGGAGTCATCAACCATGACCAGAGCGCCATATGTGTCCGCGAGGTCACAGATCTCCTTCAGCTTGGCAATATCGCCATCCATGGAGAAGACCCCATCGGTCGCTATCAGGATTCTTCTGGACCCTTCAGCATCAACCAGACAGTCCTCAAGACTGTTCATATCACTGTGCTTGTAGCGAAAGCGCTTGGCCTTTGAAAGGCGAATACCATCAATGATCGAGGCATGGTTGAGCTCATCACTGATGACTGCATCCTTTTCGCCCAGAAGAGGTTCGAAGAGGGCTCCATTGGCGTCGTAACATGAGGAGAAGAGGATAGTGTCGTCTGTCTTGAGAAAGCTGCTGATCCTCCGCTCCAGCTCCTTGTGGATGCCTTGTGTGCCACAGATGAACCTCACCGAAGAGAGACCGAATCCCCATCGGTCCATTGCACTCTTGGAGGCTTCTATCACCTCATGGTTATCTGCGAGCCCAAGGTAGTTGTTAGCACAGAAGTTGAGTACGCTGGCACTCCCCACATCGATGGATGCTCCCTGCTTGCTAGAGAGAATCCTCTCCTTCTTTTCCAAGCCTTCAAGTTTCAACTGGTCAAGAAATTCCTGCAGTTCCTTTTCTATGGTCTTATTCATTGTCTTCCCTCCCTCTGATGGTTTCGAGCATATCCTTCGTCATGGCAGCAAGCTCATACTTGGGCTTCCAGTCCCACTCGACACGTGCTGCATAGTCCTCCAGCGCGTCCGGCCAGGAGTCGGCTATCGCCTGCTTGACCGGGTCGATCTCGTACGAGATGGTGAAGTCGGGGATATGGGTCCTGATGTAGGCAGCCTGCTCCTCAGGGCAGAAACTCATCGCAGCAATGTTGAAGGCATTGCGGTGGCGCAGTCTTGCCGGGTCGGCTTCCATGATCTGGATTGCTGCCTGGACAGCATCGGGCATGTATATCATATCCAGGTAGGTGTCCCCTCGTAAAAAGCAGCTGTAGTGGCCTTTTCTCACCGCTTCGTAGTAGATTTCCACTGCATAGTCGGTGGTGCCCCCTCCAGGAGGTGTCAGGCTGCTGATAACTCCTGGGAAGCGGATGCCCCGAGTATCCACATCGTACTTATGATTATAGTAGTCGCAAAGCAGCTCGCCCGCAACCTTAGTGACCCCATAGATCGAGGTAGGACGTTGTATGGTATCCTGAGGTGTGTATTTCTTGGGAGTTGTCGGACCGAAAGCCCCGATAGAGGAAGGGGTAAACACCGCACAGCCCATCTGTCGGGCTATCTCAAGGGTATTCATGAGCCCATCCATGTTGATGTTCCATGCATTGAGCGGATTGCGCTCGGCTGTTGCCGAAAGGATTGCGGCCAGATGGTAGATGGTATCGATGTTGTGCTTCTTCACAATCTCAAGGACTGCCTCACCATCCCTGCAATCCACCTTGTAGAAGGGACCTCCCTGCACCAGTGGCAGGTTGATGTCATCACGAATATCGGTCAGTACAACATTGTCATTGCCATACCTCTTGCGACATTCATAAGCTATTTCAGAACCAAGCTGACCAAGTGAACCTAGAATCAATATACGTTTCATACATACCTCCGAAATGGCTTTCCTTGACAATGGGTCAGAGCAATATTACAATATACGTGTTCAGTATATTGAACAAAATTCACTATGTCAAACTCAAGAGAAGGAGATACGATGGAAACCACCCCTCCTGCAATAGGCAAAAACATACAACGCCTACGTAACAGCAGAAAACTCACCCTCAATGTATTGTCAGAGAGATCGGGAGTCTCAAAAGCCATGCTCAGCCAGATCGAAAGCGACAAGGTGAACCCCACCGTCGCGACGGTTTGGAAAATAGCACGGGGCCTGAATGTCGAGCTTCATGACCTCCTGGATGCACAAGGTGAGCCCAAAAGGGTTTTTTCTGTAAACCCTGCGGGGGATGAAGGGCCTAAGCTGGAGACCAGGGACAAGGGGGTCACCATCAAGATCCTCTCACCTATGCACATGGTGGAGGACCTTGAGATGTATCTGGTATCCTTTGATGGCCACTCAAAACTGGCAAGCGAGCCGCACTACCCCGGAACTCAAGAGTATTTGACTGTGGTGAAGGGCGCTGTTGAAGTGAAGGTCGGAGAGAACACCGCTGAGCTCAGGAAAGGTGACTTTCTTGTCTATCACTGCGACATCGAACACTCCATCGCCAATCTATCCTCCTCCCAACCCGCCCAAGTCCATATGGTAGTGAGGTTCTCTCCCGAAAAGAGATAGTACTATTTTGACAAACAACCCGACACGCTGTATAAAGGGGTAACGTATAAGGAAGGTCCTCATGGTTAAGAAGCGTATTATGGTGTCGTATGGGTTTGGCAAGTTCATTGCTGAGTTTCTTACGGGAGCTTTCGGTTCCATCGTCTTCATGTTCTATGAGACTGAGGTTGGCCTGGCAGCTGGCTATGCTGCCTTGGCCACCATCATATATTCCCTGTGGAACGCACTCAACGACCCGATCATCGGGTATGTGACCAACAAGTGGGCACCCCTCTCCAAGAGGCTTGGAAGGCGTTTCCCCTGGATCATCATCGGGCTGGTACTGTCCAGCCTTACTTTCTTCCTTATTTTTGCAGTCCCCCTTCATTGGAATGCCAAGGAGAACCCACTTCCTGTCTTCTTGTGGATGGTACTGACCATCTGTCTCTATGACGGGGCGTATTCGCTGTGGGAGGTGAACTACCAGAGCGTCTATCCCGACAAGTTCAGGGAACAGAAGGAACGCACCACCACAGCCGCCATAGGTACAGGGATCGGCGTCCTGGGAATCGCCGCAGGATTCATCGTCCCTCCCTTGGTGTTCTCCTACGGCGATCGGTATAGCTACATGATCTGTGGTCTGGTCATCGCCGGCATAAGCCTAGCGGGCACCCTGCTTGTCAGCTATGGGGTGTTTGAGACCAAGGACATGGTCAGCCGGTTTGCCAAGCAACAACAGAAAAGTGATGCCCCCTCCTTCTTCCTGCAGATGAAACAGGCACTGAAGGACCGGAACCTCCTTGCCTTCGTGCTCTTTCTTTTCCTCTATCAGAGCGGGACCATGTGCATGACCAGCAGCATCAACTATGTGGTCAAGTATGTCCTGGAGAAAGAGAGCAGCCAGGCAACCCCTATCTTTGCTGGGATGCTCATAGGGGCCCTTATCTCCATCGTCCTCTGGACGCAGATTTCCAAGCGGCTGAAAAACAACCAGCTGATGCTCATCATCTGCGCTCTCTTCATGACAGTGTTCGCCATCCCGCTGACCTTTGTCTCAGGGCAGACAGCCTTCATCATAACCATGGCTCTCTGGGGTCTTGGCTTTGGAGGCTTTTGGACCTTCATGACCCCTGCGATGGCCGATGTGGTGGACAGCATGGTGGTAAAGCAGCGACGGCGTGATGATGGGGTTATCCTAGGAATCAGGGCCTTCTTCATGCGCTTCAGCTATGCAAGCCAGGCAATTGTCTTCTTCGTGGTGCACACCCTTACAAAATTTGACCCGGATGCGATAACTCCTGCAGCAAAAATGGGTATCAAAGCGCATATGGGGGTGATTCCTGCCGCCTTCTTCCTGACAGGAGCCCTCCTCTTTGCAAAGATGAACCGTCTTACTCCGGAGATGGTGGCAAAGAACCACAGGGATTTGGCAGAAATGGATATCTAGCAGAGGAGACGGCCTCGCCTGATTAGCCTACTAAAAAATGTGTTTCCGTATACATTCATCCGAACAGAAAAGAAGGGTTGGCATGAAAAAAACGATTCTTATTGTATGTATCTCTTTAGTTGCGGTCATAGGTATTTTTCTAGGTGGCATCACGTTGGTGGAGTATAGGCCACAGGAGAGGGAAACCCTACATACAATAGGAAATGAGAGCGGCGATCTAGTCGAAACCCACAAAGAATATTCTATTGCCAGTTTCAACATAGGCTACGGGAGCCTTGGTGAAACTGAAGATTTTTTCTTGGATGGAGGGGTAAATATCCGACCTGGAAGCAAGGCTGCGGTAGAAAACAATCTGCTGCACATTAAAGAAAAATTGCATGATCTAGGAAGTGATTTTTATGTAATCCAAGAGGTTGATGAAGATTCCAAACGATCTTACAACATCAATCAGATAGACGAGCTTCTCCTTGATTCAATGGGTGGAAGCTTTGCCTATAATTTCAAAGTAAAATATGTCCCTTTCCCTTTCCCCCCAATTGGGAAGGTAAACTCAGGCCTTCTCAGCATGGCAAAATTCAAAATACAGGATGCAGAAAGAGTATCCCTTCCCAATCCATTTTCCTGGCCATTGAGAACAGCTAATCTTAAAAGGGCAATGCTTGTAACCCGACACCCGATACAGGATACAGAAAAAGAGCTGGTGATCATCAATTTTCATTTGGAAGCATATGATAGCGGAGAAGGAAAAATAGCGCAGACCAAACTGCTGTCCGAAATCATATCGAAGGAATACGAAAAGGGAAATTATGTGGTAGCTGGTGGGGATTGGAATCAAACGTTGATCAAAGACTTTGAGGCCGATCCCACCCTCCTTACTGAGTGGACGGCCCCAACAGTAGCTTGGGATAGCTTACCAAACTGGGAGATGGGGGTGGATCAACAGACTCCTACAAACAGATCTCTCATAAAGCCATATGTTGGAAACAAGGACAAACTGGCCAAATTCTTCATTGATGGATTTATCGTTTCACCAAACATTAAAATACTAGAAACACGAGTTTCAACGATGGACTTTGCCTACTCAGACCATGAGCCGGTAGTCATGAGATTCATGCTGCTGGATTAGGCTTTGTTTCAATTCACGTACCCGTGATGGGTGCGAATAAAGTTTTGTATATAATAAGGGACTGTTTCGATTGAATACTTTGCTGTAGTGGTGTTATCTATATCTTTATTAGTTCGTTTGTCTAATACTGTAGAGATATTCAAATATCCCATCCTAACTGGATATCCAGCAATGCTATGCAAACCCGTTCTAGTTTTGTATACTTGAAAAACCCATTGTAGGAGATACCCATGCTTAAGAAACTGCCCGAATATGAGAAGCAGCTTGCAGATATAGATGNNACGAAACTCAGTCTTCCTGAGACCATGCAGGACATGACTATATTCAAAACCCTGAATCAGGAACGCTCACATCTGGCACCGATTGTAGATGAGATGCACACCATGCAGAGCCTGATCAGCCAGATAGCTGAGGCTGAACAGCTTCTGCATGAAGAGAGTGACGCGGAGATGCTCGAGATGACCCGTGAAGAACTTAGCGGGCTCAAAGTAGCCCTGGCAGAGTCCCAAAAGAAAACCAAGATGCTGCTCATACCCCCGGACCCTATGGAAGGAAAGGATATCATCATGGAGATCCGTGCAGGCACAGGTGGTGATGAAGCCGCCCTGTTTGCAGCGGACCTCTTCAGGATGTACAGCCACTATGCCGACGAGAAAGGGTGGAAAATGGAGATTATCAGCTCGCATGAGACCGGCATCGGTGGTTTCAAGGAACTGGTTATCGGCGTGAGCGGCAAGGATGTCTTCGGCTCCCTTCGCTGGGAGAGCGGGACTCACCGGGTCCAGCGCGTTCCGGAGACTGAGAGCGGAGGAAGGATCCACACCTCCGCCGTTACCGTGGCAGTTCTGCCTGAAGCTGAAGAGACCGACATTGAAATCAGGAGTGAAGACCTGAAAACCGACGTCATGCGTTCCAGCGGACCTGGAGGACAGAGCGTCAACACCACAGACAGTGCGGTGAGGCTCACCCACCTTCCCACAGGCCTGGTCGTCATCTGTCAGGATGAGAAAAGCCAGATCAAGAACAAGGCAAAAGCCCTTCGGGTCTTGCGTTCACGTCTGTTTGATATGGAGGAAGAGAAGAAAAACCGCGAACGTTCGGAAGCTCGCAAGAGCCAGGTAGGCACAGGCGACCGTAGCGGTCGTATCCGTACCTATAACTTTCCGCAAAACCGCTTTACTGATCATAGGATCAACCTCACTCTCTACAAGCTGGAACTCATCATGGGTGGTCAGCTGGAGGAGGTCATTGATGCGATGAAGGTAGCAGCAGGTGAACTGGCCATCCAGGAAGCTTGATATGGATGGCGGTTCGGTAGGACAGCTGAAGGCATTTTGTGCAAGGGCACTCCGAGAGAACAACATCACGGACACACCTGAACTTGAGGCTCGCCTGCTCATAAAGAAGGCTACCTCCCTTTCGCAGGTGGAGCAGATCCTGCACCCTGATAGGGCCCTTGATGAGAATCAAGTACTTCTGCTTGAGAGAATGCTCACCGAACGCCTGCATTCTCGTCCCATGGCATACATCCTGGGGAGCAAGGAGTTCTACGGAAGGTGCTTTTATGTTGATGAACGTACTCTCATCCCCCGCCCTGATACCGAGACCCTAGTGGATACGGCACTTTCGTATGCACGAAAGCGAAAAGAAAAACTCTCCATCATAGATGTCTGCACTGGAAGCGGTTGTGTGGGGATAAGTATCGCCTGTGAGCTGGGCTATGATGTGCATCTTAGCGACATCTCTTCAGATGCCTTGGAAGTGGCCCGGACCAATGCCCTTGCTCTTGTCGGACATGAGCTGCCTACAAGCCAAGGCAATCTTCTCTCCACTCTGCCGGATAAATATGATATCATCGTCAGCAACCCCCCATATCTCACCGCCTTATGGTGTGACGAGGTGGATGCAGGTGTAAAAAGGGAGCCACGTCTTGCCCTCGAGGGGTTTGGCCCTGATGGCCTTGATCTCATCAGGACCCTAGTGGAACAGAGTGCATCAGCTCTAAGGGACAAGGGGGCACTCATGATGGAATGTGACTACCGCCAGGTAGCTGAAGTCAGAGAAATCATGCTAGCCTCTGGTTTTATCCAGGTACAAAGCGAATGTGACCTGACAGGAAGAGAGAGAGTTGTATGGGGGATATATAATTGTACGAACAACTGATAGAGCGTTTCATCCAGAAAGCCTTCAAATACCCTAAAGCGGACCAGGAGAAGATCCTTGCGGCCGCCACATACTCCGCATCCAAACACTACAACCAAAAACGGGCAAGCGGCGAACCCTACCTGATCCATCCCCTTGCTGTGGGAGAAATCCTCATACAGCTGAAAATGGATGCCGACACTATCGTAGCCGGACTCCTTCACGACACCATCGAAGATACCGATACAACATATGAGGAGCTTGCCGAACTCTTCGGGCAGTCTGTTGCAGACATGGTCGAAAGCGAGACCAAGATCAGCAATCTCAAGGCGATGAGCCGGAGCGTCCAGGAAGCAGAGACCATCAGGAAGATGTTCTTCGCCATGAGCAAGGACATCCGGGTCATCATCATCAAGCTGGCTGACAAGCTGCATAACATGCGCACATTGCAGCACCTGAAGCCTGAACGTGCCAAAGAGATAGCCGGAGAGACTCTGGATATCTTTGCCCCGCTGGCTGACCGGTTGGGCATCTCCTGGCTTAAGGACGAACTTGAGGACCTCTCCCTAAAGATACTCAAGCCAGACACCTTCCAGTACATCCAAGACTACCTGCTGAGCAAAAAGGGCGAGCAGACAGCATACCTGAACCGTATAGAAAAGAGCATCTACCGTGCCTGCGGAGATGCGAATCTCAGTGATGTCATCGTGACCAGCCGGGCCAAGCACTCCTACTCTGTCTATATGAAGATGAAAAAGAGGAAAAAGGAGATCGACGAGATCTTCGATATCCTGGGGGTAAGGATCCTATGCAACACCATTACCGAGTGCTACACCATCCTCGGAGTGATCCACCGCCTCTGGCCCCCCATAGAAGGGCGTTTCAAGGACTATATCGCCATGCCCAAGGCCAACAACTACCAGAGCCTGCACACAACTGTCATGGCCCTCGACGGCAAGCTGATGGAGATCCAGATCCGCACCAAGGAGATGCATTTCACCGCTGAGTACGGGGTGGCTGCCCACTGGACTTACAAATCGGAGACCGGCAGTGAAAGCGGTGCCTGGTCGAAGATGGACAACGACCAGTTCTCCAAGATCATCACAAAACTGAAAACCTGGTCCAATGAAATTGAGACAAGCGAATCCTATATGGAGGATATCAAGGGAGAACTCCTGAAGGATACGATCTACGTATTCACCCCTCAAGGTCATATTGTAGAGCTTCCCAAGAACTCCACTCCCCTGGACTTTGCCTACCAAATCCATACGGAGGTTGGAAACCATACTACAGGGGCGAAAGCCGATGGCTCGATCATAGCGCTCAACGCACCGCTGAAGAATACACAGGTAATAGAGATCCTCACCTCCCCGAATGCAAGGCCTCGCGTGCAGTGGCTGCGGTATGTGCAGACCAGCAGCGCAAGGAAGAAGATCAAGGCATGGCTGAACAAGTATGATGAGAATATCCTCATTGACAAGGACATCATCGCCAAACGCAAGATATCCGAAGCCCAGGCAAAAGTGGAACAGCCGCAACCACCCCCTCCCGTAACCGATGAGGATGAGATAGTCCGTCAGGTGTTCGATCCGTCACGGATGAAGTTTGTCGTCGGTGATGAGAAGAACATGATGATCCACATAGCCAAATGCTGCTCCCCGGTAAGAGGTGATGAGATCGTAGGGTACATCAGCCGGGGAAGAGGTATCATCGTCCATAGGCAAGACTGCCCGAACCTCAAGAACATGAGTGAAATCGTCGACCGTTCAATTGATGTGGAGTGGGAGACCGTCTCCCCCAAACTTACAAAACGTTTCAGCGTCTCAAGCAAACGCACCTACGACCTGTTCGGGGAGATTGAAGGGACGCTGAGGAAGTTTAAGGGACACCTCATAGAAGGACGTCTGCACGATGACGAGGAAGGGAAACTGATAGGGACCTTTACCATGGAAGTCCAGCATGAGGATGATTTCAAGAAGATCATCAAGAACCTGAAGACCATTCCCTCCATAAACTCGATCAGCGAGATAAAATAACCGCTACTCCCCAAGGACTCTGAGTATCTCCGGCAACAGCTGTTTCTTACGGGACAGCACCCCAGGCAGGCTGAAGGTTTCGTCTGCTTGCTTGGTATAGGCAAGCTTCCTTTCGTAGCCATGCATCGGTGTTATGAGAAGCATGCTCTGCTCCTTCACCACATCGGTTATGAGGAACAACGCCCAGGCCAGGCCATAGGCACGCCTGAGCATCTCAAGCTCCGACAGATACTTCTTCCTGTACTCCTCGAGATCACTCAGTGTCGTCACTTCAACCTGGCCGATACCAAACCTGATGCCGAACTCTTCATACTGTTTGAAATCCGATTCCAGCATCTTTCGTGGATCTTCCTTCGCAAGGGAAGCACCGCTGGCAAACATCGTCTCGCCAAAATCCCTCATATCCGGAATATTCGCCAACTCACAGAGATCTTGCACCGCTGTGTAGTCCTCAAAAGTCGTGGTAGGGCTCTTGAGCATGATTGTATCGCTGACGATACCGCTCAGCATCACTTTGGCCAGGGATTCGGATATGGCAATCTCATTGCGGACAAAAAGGTTGTAGATGATAGTGCAGGTCGATCCCAAGGGTTCACATCGGATGTAGATGGGGTTACGGGTCTTAGCCGCTCCCAAGCGGTGGTGATCAATGATTTCAACAACCTCAGCCTCCTCAATGCCCGGAACACTCTGTTCCGGTTCATTGTGGTCGACCATGATCAGCTTGGTCTTGGGTCTTTCGAGAAAGCACCTTCTGGTAACAAATCCTACCCACTGCTCACCAGCAAATATTGGAAGCCCACGGAACTCACTCTCCGCAAGAATCGCCTTGGCCTCATCAAAGAGAGTATCTCCCTGGATGGCGGGAGGATCATTACGTATGAGCTGGGCGACAGGGATGGTGAGCCGAAGCAACCGAAGCGTCTCTGCCGTGTCTTCCCTGCTGATGAACACCGTGCCATTGAAGGAGGAGAAGTCGACATCGGAGGTGAGCCCATTTTCCAATCCGGTCAGGATGATGGCTGGAATTTGCAGTTCAATTGCTTTTCTGATATGGTCTTCCCTGTCACCGACCACCAAAATTGGCTTCTGCTCATTCAGTGCTTCCATATGCTTGCAGAAGATGGTGTAGCGCATCGCCCCAACAACGATAGGTGCATCAAAGTATGGGGCCCCTCCCCTTTTGATGAATTCGCCCCTGAGCACCTTGGAGAAATTATCGGGAACAAAGTGATAGACAGGACGGCTGCCGCTATTCTCCCGCAAGACAAAACTGCTTACCTCATCTACACTGAGCAGCCCTTTGTACGCCTCCCCTTCAAGAATGGGGATGACAGAACTCTGCTTGGCCTTACCGTAGAAGGATACCAGATTATATACAGGGTCAGTTGCCTGCAGGACAGTAGAGGGTACGGTTGTCACACTAAAGACACGAGAACGGACATCCTTGATGAAGGCAGGAGCCTGAACACCCAGACGTTCGAATTGAGCCTTGGTAGTTTCGTTGAGATTACCACACCTTACGGGGATATAGGTATTGGTCGGATCGAGTTTGGTTTTAAGGTAAGCATAGCTATACGCGGCACAGACACTGTCCATGTCCGGATTGCGATGACCACTAATGAATATTTCAGCCACGGGTAATTTCCTTTGTTTAGGGTATTCTACTGCAGTTGTCAGCTTGAAGCAACTAACCTTTCACGGTAGCCAGAAAAAGGCAAATGCTGTATCCTCCCAAAAGGAGGAGCGTATGGCTAATGTAGTAATTGCCAATGACCACGGGGCTGTGGAATTGGCTGGAATCTTTGTAAAGCATCTTCAGGACAGAGGGTATACCGTCAATCATCTCGGAGTGACAACAAACGACTCTGTTGACTATCCCGATATGGCGAAACTTGCTTGCCAGGAGTACAAGAAGGGCGACTATGAATTTGGTGTTCTCTTGTGCGGGACTGGAATCGGAATCTCCATCAGTGCAAACAAGATAGAGGGAATCCGTTGCGCCCTGCCCCAAAACAGCTTTGCTGCTGAGATGGCACGAAAACATAACAATGTGAACTTCATTGCATTTGGCGGAAGGATCGAATACAGCGAAAGCCCTGTCAAAATGCTCGATGCCTTCATCGACTCCACCTTCGAAGGGGATCGTCACCAGAGGCGCATCGATAAGATCATGGCCTTGGAAAGTCACTGCTAGAGATAGTCGCGATACGTGCCCACCAAATAGAAATCATACTTTACAAGGTCGAACAACACGCTTACCTGTGCGGTATGGAAGTTGTAGGCAAGTGTAACGTTAAAGGCGCGCTCACGTTTCGCAGAAATCGGATTCCCCACTACCAGGGGAGTCAGGCTGAAGAGGATATGGGTAGGCAGCAGGTAATCACCCGGAAAGTAGTCTGACACCAGGATGCCGGCTCCAAGAAGGGTGTTTACCCCCAACCCGGCAACTTGTGTTCCCGTAGAGCGTTGCCCGAGCATGGATTTCTGAAGCAGGACAGCAACAGAGGTGTCACCAAAGAGATGTGGCACCAGGGCACTGTTTGCTTGCACATCCAACTCCCAATCATCGCTGATGCCCACAGTCACACCCCAAGCCATCTTGAGTTTGCTCGAATCATACAGAGGCTCACCCCAATGGGCTGCCGTTCCCAGCGTAAGGCCTAAATCAAAGGTCCCTGCAAAAAGGGATACCTGGAGGACTGACAGGGCGAACAGCGTCATCAACAGTTTTCTCATACCAACCTACTTGAAAATATATGTGTAACGGACCAGGTTTATGCCCCAGTTAGCTACTTTTTTCGCCTCTAAGTCCAAAGCGACATAGAAGGCAAAGAACTCATACCAGAAATCTTTCTGGCTGAGCTTGAAGGGACTGAATCCCACACTCATCAAGTGTGATGAGTCTTGCGTATCATACTGGTACGCGATCGAAAGCGCCGGATCATACGCCACAATATTATTCGCAAAGAAATTGATCGGATGTTTGACAATCCTAAAGAGATCTACAGAGAGACCGAACTCCACATACGGGAAAACCAGCGAACCTGACATGTCCGATCCCATCGAGCCCTTTAGTTGCAGGGAGGGGTTGCCTATAGGCAGGAGCCAAGGCTGGTAGACTAGAGAGAGCTCAACCCCGCTTGAGGATGCGCCCTCATCATGGAGCACACTCTGACCGTACATTCCAAGCCCATAGCCGAAACTCTTGGCTGTAAGCGGAGAGAGTGTCAGCAACAGCAGCAGGACAAATATCACCTTTCGTCTCATCCTACCCTCCTATGATCCCAAAGGCATACCGGGGCCAGTTATCAAGGCGCCGCCAAGCCTCAGCCTGTTCCTCTGTGATTGGCTGCGAATCATCCAGGATGGTGGCAAAGTGCTCCTCCATCTCCTTGGCCAAAGCGGGACTGTCTATCACCAAAGACACCTCATAGGCTAGGGTGAACGAGCGATAGTTCAGGTTGGTCGATCCAACAACCACATATCGGCTATCCACGATCATAAGCTTCTCATGCAGAAGACGTTGGGTCTTGGCGCTCTCATTTTCCAGACGGAGATCGATGTTCATCGTCAAAAGATCCTTTGCCATGAACTCAATTCCCTTTCGGTTTGTGACGCGCGAATCAAAGGGAATAACCATCTGCACATCCACTGCCCTGCTTGCAGTCTGACGAAACACAGATAGCAGGTGCTTGTCGAAGAACGGGAGGAATGGAAGTGCCTTCACACTTACCTCAGCCTCAGCAAGCAGGGATCCGAACATGCCCGCCAGTTTATCCGACAAGGGATGCTGGTCGGCAAACCAGGCTGTAAAATGCTCCTCATCCTTTCTGAAGTCATAATCAACTGAAAAATCTTCCCGACGTACCGTATCCCATGCCTGTTCATTCCACCAAGGGACAAAGCCGTCCAACATCACTTCACAGAGCTCGGGTGAGGAGAACTCATACATCGTGTCGCGTTGAAGATCATCCCCTGCGGTCCCTATTGAGATATAGTTCAGGTTCATTCCTCCAATGGCCAGATGCTTCCCATCAATGATGAGATACTTGCGATGATCGCGTAACAGCATTTTCGGCCCTGCGACAAGCCTGGTCGCAGACATGGGATTGTACTCCAGAAGGTGTACCCCGCTGTCACGAAGGAACTTCAGGGGGATGAGGTGGAAACGTGTCTCGGTCATATCGAATGCGCCTGTGCCATCGACTATGAAGTAGATGCGCACACCATCTTCCGCCTTCTGTGCGATAAGGGAGTACAACTCTTCAAGACACTCGGAACTTGAAGCTAAAAACGAGGATATGATGACATAGTCCTCAGCTTCCCTGATCAGCTCTATCACGCGTTCACGCCAGAGCTGACCATCATAATAGATCGAGGGATAGGTAACCGCTACCTTGGGGATATGGTAGCTCTCCATCTTCTGCTCAAGGGTCAAGGAAGGGTCAACAGACGGACCCTTGACCAGATTTGAAGTTGATGTACATCCCAGCAGCA
>LFRM01362187.1_pt2 | contig 22189 bp, 20 predicted proteins | sample 618341 | NCBI WGS metagenome assembly LFRM01 (sample SAMN03654438, study PRJNA283298) | anaerobic digester metagenome | isolation source: pool of bioreactors CSTR01a, CSTR02a, and CSTR03a thermophilic anaerobic... | place: Denmark: Kgs. Lyngby | collected 2014-05-21 | reverse complement strand
TAAATAAAAGAAAATCCCAATTAATGCAACCATTATTAATGCAATGATGATGATTGCATTACGAATGACTTTTTTCTTGTTCCATTTACAGTTTTTCTTCTTTTTATCGTTGAATCTGCTAGAGCTGTCTTTTGAACTTTCGTTATTTTGATGTCTTAGAGCTTGATACTCATATTTATCAGCTTCTTTTGCATATTCAGGATCTTCTAATTTACGGATGATTTCAGGGCTATATTCTGTTCCAGTGAAATCCTTTGTTTTTTCATGATCGTTTTTTCTCATCAGCTAAACCTCCTATAAATATATTGATATTTATATTTCTAATAATGATATACTAGAACCAAATAAATAGCAAACAATATAAAACTTATCAAATATTCTGGCAATTTAATTTGGTATCTATAGCTTCAAGCTTTTGTTCATTAGGTTATTTACTTTTTCTGGACATAAAAATGCACCTCCAAACATTAGATTTTCGTCTGATGCTTAGAGGTGCATTTCAAAGTTAAGTAATTTATTGGCGGAGGACACGGGACTCGAACCCGCGGGGCTGTTACGCCTTACTTGATTTCCAATCAAGCCCCTTAGCCACTCGGTCAATCCTCCAAGACGCTCACTTAGAATAACATATCCATGCTACCCATGCAAGCATTTTATTCAGCACCTATCATGATGTGCATACGCTTTATTTCTTCATTCTTGATGCCCTCAGTCACCGAATAAGCATGGTCTTCTAAATATACACTGGTTGAATTTGTTAAACTCTGCTTCTTTAGTTCTAAAACTATTTCCCAGCTGATTTCTTCAATTAATTTTCTCTTATCGCCATTTCCGTTGAGCACTTCAATTAAATCTTTTTCAAGATAATTAAGTTTAGGCAGCTCACTTAAAGCTCTAAACATCCACTTATAGTAAGGGCAATATTTATTATTTAACCAAAATATCAAATGGATGGTTTTGGTGACAAATTCATAAGCAGATAACTGCATAGCGCCTTGGTCTTTTCTTTTTAAGGCTCTATAATAGTTGTACTGACCTGCTTGACCTGAAAGCGCCAGATAAGAAGCTATCTTTTTTCTCTTTATATCTATACCTGGTCCTGCCATTAGTTTTAACCTTTTAATCAGCATTTCGCCTGAGTCATCACGAAATATCTCTCCATTTACGGCTTCAGCCAAAGCGTACTCAGATATATTAAGCCACTCTTTACATGTTTTAGGTATGTTAGAGGTTCCTATGGTATCTACGAAGAACTCGTCTATGGTATGAACTCCAAACTTATCCTTAACGTTTGGATTAGTTTGGCTATAAGCTTTGCAAGGTAGCTCATCGTATGCATTTTGTAAGCTATTTCCAATTTTAGTAAAGTCTTCCTTATTAAGCCATAGACACACACCAGTTTTAAAATCATGATCAGCTGAAATCTCATCATCAAAACCAAAACATTCAGAGCCGCGTCCCGCCACTCCAACTGCAATGCGTTTTTCATATTCTGAAAAATTTTTAGATATCATTTCTTTGCAGCAATCCTCGTAAAAAGCTCTGCCAAGTTCTATACCTTTCATTTTCTATAACCTCTCAGATAATTTTTCTTCTCTTCAGTTATTCTGTAACTTTCTACGCATTTTTGTATAGTCTTGTTATTTACCCATTTATCAAGATGGCCGTTTTCTATTATCTTTACTGCGTAATCATAGTTTTTTACGATAGCCTCGCATAAATACCATGCTATCGCAATGTTTATGTAGTATTCGTCACTTTTAATTTTAACTATGTCTTCAAACATCTCCTCAGAAAGATTGTCTCCTAGAAGCGTTTTTAAACTAATAACTATGCCAAATCTTACAGAGTAAGCATAATCTGATTTTATCCATTTTTTAGTCCAATTTGAAACTTTATCTGGATATTTTTTAATTATGTCAGCCTTGAAAGAATCGCATACACTCCAGTTATCAATATATGGTATAAAGTCATTTAGATAGGCTAGTATCTCATCGGGGTCCTTGCTTATGTTCTCTATTAGATACATATGTAGTAAGTTCTCTTCATGATATCTGTGAGGCAAATCTTTTAAAAACTCAAATTTCGAATCACTTTTGCTAAAAGCTTTGGCATAATCTCTAAGATTAGGCGTTCTAATACCTAATATCTTTTCAATGTCGATATTAGGTATTAGTTTAGCCTTAAATATTTTATATTGTTCATCTGTTAATTCTAACAGATCGCCTCTTACTTGTCCTGAAACGGAAGAAACGTTCTTATCCATCTATCGCAACAAGCCCAGCTACAAGCTCTCCACTTTTAACTTGGTCGCCTTCCTTAACATATATTCGATCTACTACTCCTTCAAATGTGCTAAGCACATTTGTTTCCATCTTCATAGCTTCGATAACTGCTATAGGCTGACCTTTTTTCACGGTTTCACCGACTTCAATAAATACTTTAATTACAGTGCCTGGTATGCTTGCACCTATTTCACTAGGATCCTCCGTATTAGCATATTGAATACTGCTACCCGAAACGGAAGTGGTAAGCGCGGATTTGTCTTTAATGGAAACAACTCTTTGGTTACCGTCAACGCTAAATACTAAGTCTCTGTTTCCAGATTCACCGGCTTTTCTTATTTCTACTAGCTTGATAACGTATACATTACCTTCTCGTACCTTGACATCTCCAGTCTCACCTTCTCTTAATCCATAGAAGAAGATATCACTGCCCATATCTCTAAGGTTACCCTTTTCTTCAATGTTTTTAACGTAATCTTCAAATACCTTTGGATACATAGCATAACTAAGTGCTTCCTGCTCCGTACCTTCTAGTCCTAAATTGTTTTTTATGTGTTCTTTAATTGAATCGAAGTCTTCCGGTTCTAATAGCTCGCCAGGTCTACATGTGATAGGCTTTTTATCCTTTAACACAATCTTTTGAAGTTCTTTAGGGAACCCACCTTCAGGCTGACCCATCATACCTTCAAAGTATGAAATAACTGAATCCGGATAATCCATATCCTTACCTTTTGTCAAGATGTTTTCATCTGTTAAATCATTTTGGACCATGAATATTGCCATGTCCCCTACCACTTTAGATGACGGCGTAACCTTAATTATATCTCCAAGCATTTTGTTAACTAAAACATACATTTCCTTAACTTCATTAAATTTATGACCTATACCAAAACTCTCTACCTGAGGTTTAAGGTTAGAGTATTGTCCTCCTGGAATTTCGAGCCTATAGATTTCGGCAGTTGAAGACGATAACCCGGACTCAAATCCAGTGTATACTGGCCTAACATCATCCCAATACTCCGAGATCTTCTGTAGTCCTTCTGTACCAATGTGAGTTTCTCTAGGACTGTTTTCCATTGCAGCTATTAATGAATTTAATCCAGGTTGGGATGTCAATCCCGCCATTGAATTAAATGCTCCATCTACAATGTCCACGCCTGCTTCTGCTGCCATGATAAGTGATGCCACGCCGTTTCCTGAAGTATCATGAGTATGCAGGTGAATTGGTATGGTTATTTCATTTTTAAGTGCAGTTACTAAAGTCTTAGCTGCGACAGGCTTAAGCAATCCTGACATATCTTTTATTCCTAAGATATGTGCGCCTCTTCTTTCCAGTTCCTTTGCATTTCTAACGTAGTATTCTAAATTATACTTTTCTCTTGATTTATCTAAAACATCTCCTGTATAGCATAAGCAAGCTTCTGCTAATTTGCCTTGGTTAAGTGTTTCATCTAGAGCTACAGACATACCTTCTATCCAGTTTAATGAGTCAAATATTCTAAATACGTCAATTCCTGAATCGGCAGATTCTTTTATAAACCTTCTTATAACGTTATCTGGATAATTCTTATATCCTACGGCATTCGCTCCTCGAATTAACATCTGGAACATTATGTTCGGAATCTTTGCTCTAAGCTTTTCTAGTCTTTCCCATGGATTCTCATTTAAGTATCTCATTGTAACGTCAAATGTAGCTCCGCCCCACATCTCTAAACTGAAAAAGTCTTTACAAAAATATGACACTGCAGGAGCAATTTTTTCCATATCAATAGACCTCATCCTAGTCGCCATAAGTGACTGCTGAGCATCTCTATATGTCGTATCTGTAATCAGGAGTTTGTCTTGTTCGTGTACCCATTTGCTGACAGCTTCTGGTCCCTCTTCATCTAGTAACTGCTTTGTACCTCTAAGACCGAGGAGTTTTTCCGCTGGAATTTTAGGTACTTTGGGTACGTTAAAATCAGGTTTATGACCTTCGGTTCCGTTGACAATCCTCTCTCCTAGGAAATCTAACACCCTGAGTTCATTATCCACAACTTCCCTGATATTAACAAGTAACGGGTTGTTCTCTACGAATCCCGTGTCACACATACCTTCTTTAAAAGTTTCATGGTTTAGAACATTTAATAAAAACTCAATGTTTGTTTTAATCCCTTTAACAACCATTTCCGAAAGAGCTCTTTCAGCTTTTTTAATGGCATCTGGAAATCTTTTCGCTGTTGCTGTAACCTTAACTAATAAACTATCATAATATGGTGATATCACAGAACCTGTAAATCCAGATCCACCGTCTAATCTAATGCCAAATCCAGAAGCACTTCTGTACAGATTAATTGTTCCTGTGTCAGGAGCAAATCCATTAGCCGGATCTTCAGTAGTAACTCTGCACTGAATTGCATATCCAGTAGTAATAATATCGTCTTGACTTTTTATTCCTATCTCATCTGAATCAAGTGAATAACCTTCAGCAATTAATATCTGAGATTGAACAATATCGATACCAGTAACTACTTCTGTTACTGTATGTTCTACCTGAATTCTTGGGTTCATTTCTATGAAGTAATGGTTACCGTTTTTATCGAGTAAAAACTCCACCGTTCCTGCACTTCTATAGTGAACTGAACTCGCTATTTTTATAGCATCTTCGCATATGGTTTTTCTCTGTTCGTCAGTCAAGCATACTGCAGGTGTAAACTCAATTACCTTCTGATGTCTTCTCTGAACTGAGCAATCTCTTTCAAACAGATGCACTAAATTTCCATATTTATCGCCTAAAACTTGAACCTCTATGTGCTTTGGGTCTTCTAAGTATTTTTCAACAAATATATCGTCAATACCAAAAGCTTTTTTCGCTTCACTTTTAGCACTGTTATACTGAGTAATTAGATTTTCTTCCTTATGTACAATACGCATTCCTCTTCCCCCGCCGCCAGCTGCCGCTTTAAGCATTATTGGATATCCGCATTCTTTCGCAAAACGCAAAGCTTCCTCTTCTGATTCAATCGCTGCATCTACGCCAGGAATAGTAGGCACATTAACACTAGATGCAACTAGCTTAGACTGAATCTTATCGCCTAAACTGTTCATCATTTCATTATCTGGCCCTATAAACTCGATTTCTGCCTTCTGACATGCTTCAGCAAAGTCAGGGTTCTCTGATAAGAATCCATAGCCTGGGTGTATCGCATCTACACCTTTAGATTGAGCAAGACTGATTATCTCTTCTATATCAAGATAAGCATTGATTGGGCTTTTACCTTTGCCTATCTCATATGCTTCGTCTGCTTTGGTTCTAAACAATGTATTTTTATCCTCTTCAGAATAAATTGCAACTGTTCTTATATCTAATTCATGGCAAGCACGAAATATCCTAATCGCAATCTCGCCCCTATTTGCAACCATTACTCTTTTAAATTTTCTTACTTTCTTCATACTTAAGCCCCCTTTATTTTATCATTTATTTTTATTTTATTTTTGATGTATATCAATTTGTGGATATGGAATTTCGATTCCTTCTCTATCAAATGCAAGTTTCACATTCTCAATCAGATAGTAATGAACATCCCAGTAATCAGGAGTTTTACACCAAGCTCTTACCACTAGTTTTATAGCACTATCAGCATGTTCAGTTACAACTACTATCGGTTCTACCATATTATCTACCAGCTCGCATCCACTTGCTACCTCGTATAGCACGCGTTTCGCTTTGGCAATATCTGTATTATAGCTTATTGTAAAGTTACCATCTACTCTTCTGTCTTCTTCTCTTGAATAATTAGTTAGAACAGATGATACTACTAATCCATTTGGAATGGTTACAGATTTATTATCAAATGTTTTTAAAGTGGTAGCAAAGATTCCTATTTCGTCTACTAGACCCGATGTGCCTGCCACATCTATGTACTCATCTTTTACAAACAATCTATTGTACATAATCATGATTCCACCAGCTACATTGCTTAAGCTTGCTTGCATTGCTAATGCAACACCAACTCCTGCAGCGCCGAGCACGGTTACTATAGGTGCTGTTGAAATATTAAAAGCTCCTAATATAGCTACTAATACTATTACCCAAAGAACTACTCTTATAACACTAATAAAAAAATTGTGTGCTGCTTCATCGATTCTGCTCTTTAACAATATCTTTTTAGTTGCTTTTAACAGCAAGGTGATCATTATTGCTCCTACAGTAAATATAATTATTACTTTAATAATAGATGCTATTGCAGCCTCTCCTGAGATATATTCAATGATACTTGCCATAAATTACTCCTTACCTTCCACTTCTTCTTCTTTCTAATTCTCTTAAATATTTTTTCCTTAGTCTAATATCTGCAGGTGTGATTTCAACTAGTTCATCGTCACTAATAAACTCCAATGCTTCTTCAAGGGTAAACGTTCTAGCAGGCGATAGCTTAACGTTCTCATCAGTACCTGATGCCCTCATGTTGCTTACTCTCTTTGCCCTGCAAGGGTTTACAACCATGTCTTCTCCTCTAGAGTTCATTCCGATAATCATTCCCTCGTAAACCGCTGTTCCAGGTTCTACGAACATTTGGACACGCTCTTGAATATTAGCTATAGCGTAAGGAGTACATGTTCCTTCTTCTTGCGCAATACCTACACCGTTAGTCCTTTGAGAGATCTCACCTTTATATTCTTCAAATCCATTAAAATGCCTTACCATAGTACCTTCGCCTCTGGTATCATTTATGAATTCAGTTCTGTAACCTAACAATCCTCTTGTAGGAACTAAATACTCCAACCTAGAATACCCATTTTCTCCTGCCATCTGAGTCATCATACCTTTTCTAAGATTTAACTTAGATATAACGGACCCCGTATATGCATCTGGTACTGATAGTACAACTTCTTCAATAGGTTCTAATTTTTTTCCGTCTTTATCTCTTTTTAATATTACTTCAGGTTTTGAAACTGCTAATTCATAACCCTCACGTCTCATATTCTCAATCAGTATAGAAAGATGTAGCTCACCTCTGCCTGACACTTTAAAACTATCAGTAGTTTCTGTGTCTTCAATAAGAAGTCCCACATTTACTTCTAGCTCTCTTTCTAGCCTTTCTTTAATATGTCTACTCGTTACAAATTTACCGACTCTACCTGCAAAAGGTGATTTATTTACCATGAAGGTCATAGACAATGTAGGTTCTTCGATGTTAATCATTTCCATTGGTCTTGGGTTTTTTGCATCGCATATAGTTTCACCAATTGAAATATCTGAAATTCCTGCCACAACAACGATATCACCGCATTCGGCCTTGTCTACAGGAACTCTATTAAGACCTATATAGACAAATATCTGATTTACTTTTCTCTTTACCAATTCACCTTTGCTGTTAGCAACCGTAACAGTTTCAGTTGAGCTAATTGTACCTTGAGTAATTCTTCCTATTCCAAGTCTTCCAATATAGTCATCATATCCTAATGAAGATACTTGCAATTGGAGCGGTTCTTCTCTCAAATCCTCATATGGTTTGCAGTGGCTTATAATCGTTTCAAATAGAGGTTCTAAGTTCAACCCTCCATAGCCTGCTGGACTTTTTTTAATTTTAGCTTCGCCATCTTCTACTTTAATAGCTTCTACGTCTTTAGGCTCTCTAACAGCTATGCCTTGTCTAGCAATTCCGTATAGGATAGGAAAATCAAGTTGTTCATCATTAGCTTCAAGATCCATAAACAATTCATAAACTTCGTCTACAACCTCATCTATTCTTGAATCCTTTTTATCGATTTTATTTATAAAAAGAATAGGATTAAGTCCTTGTTCCAGGGATTTTTTTAGAACAAATCTAGTCTGTGGCATAGGCCCTTCGCTAGAATCTACTAAAAGAATTACAGTGTCTACGGTTTTGATTATACGTTCAACCTCAGAACTGAAATCAGCATGCCCCGGTGTATCTACTATATTTATCTTATAGTCTTGATGCATTACGGAACAATTCTTAGAATATATTGTTATACCTCTTTCTCTTTCAATGTCATCGCTATCCATAACACAGTCAATAATTTCTTCGTTGGTTCTGAATACTCCGCTTTGATTTAAGAAAGCGTCTACCAATGTGGATTTACCAGCGTCTACGTGTGCAATAACTGCGATATTTATAATTTTTTGTTTTTCATTCATTATGTATGTCAATACCTTTCATCAAATAGTTTTTCAAAATAGTTTTACACATTATTATATCAATAAATCAGTCATATTGCAAGATATTAACTTGTTGTATTCCATATAATTTGATATAATTGATAAATTGAAAGGGATTTAACTATGAATAATTTATTTGAGCCAGTTAGAAGTATAATCGAAGAAGAAAAAATGATCAAAATGATTCTTAGCAACAAACGGAAAAAATCTTTAGAATACAAAAAAGTCGATATAAGGCCGTTGATTTTAAAAGGTGAATATATGTATCATTTCGAATTCATTTACGATAAAAAGGTTACACATTCAAATTTGAGTAAAGCTAAAACTAAAGAAAAAATAGCTGAGCTCATGGAGCTTTCTTTTAAACAAGCAGACATCTTTACAGACGATAATGATATAACAGTTTTAGCTTCTAAAATATCCAAACCACATATAGTCTCAAGGCCTGCTACTATGAAACCTCAAGTTTTAAACCACGATGATAAAAAAAATTATATTATTGAGGAATACAAACCTTGTGATTTTCTTGTTGAACTTGGAGTTATGAAGCCAAGCGGCGAAGTTATAAAGAAGCATTATAGCAAATTTAGGCAGATAAACAGATACCTTGAAATCATCGATGACGTTTTCCCTTATCTCCCAAAAGACAGGACTATAAAGATTATTGATTTTGGTTGCGGTAAAGCATATTTGACATTCGCAATTTACTACTATCTGAAAAAACTTAAGAATTTAAATGTAGAAATCATCGGATTGGACTTAAAAAAAGATGTAATAGACTTTTGTAATCAAGTAGCTGTTAAGCTAGGTTACGATGAACTCAAGTATTTAGTTGGTGATATTGCTGAATATGAAAACGATTATGCAGATTTAGTAGTAACCTTACATGCTTGTGATACTGCCACCGATTTTGCACTTATTAATGCCGTCAAGTGGAACACCAAAGTTATACTTTCAGTTCCATGCTGCCAGCACGAACTTTTTAGTCAAATTGATAATGATATTCACGAACCTTTGCTTAAACACGGCATACTTAAGGACAGACTCACTGAATATTTGACAGATGGTTTAAGGGGATTAAAATTAGAAGCTCATGGGTACAGCGTGGCTATGGTTGAATTCACAAGCTTAGAACACACTTCCAAGAATATATTAATAAGAGCAATAAAAACGGGGGATACTGAAAGTAGTAAAGCCCTTAAAGCTAACCAGGAATATGAAACGTTAAAAAACTTCTATAAAGTCAACCCTACGATAGGCCTACTTTAATTCTCTGTTTTTCTATGATCCCAGTTGTATAGAATAACTCCAATTATTACTATGGCAGCGCCAAACACGTTTGTCATAGTTATTTCTTTTTTGTAAACAACTATATCAAAGATCAAAGATGAAGTACACTGACCTAAAAGTGTTAAAATAGTAAATAGCATCGCCGTTACTTTTGGCACTAGCCAGTTTGACAGCAATACTATAGTAACTCCGCAGACTGCTGCTACCATGAGTGCATAATGAAACCCTCCAAAATTAATGGTATCAGCTACACCTACATATGCCACAAGAAGATATATTAATCCTGCAAATATAAAGCCCATTAAATAATTTATAAAATTCGAACCAACCAAACCAACATTTTTAGCTAGTCTCATATTTATATTTCTTTGTAAAACTATAAAGCAACCTGCGCAAATGGAGGTTAATAAGTATAGATTATTCATTTTCCTCTCCTCACACCGACATGATTATCGTGCCACCTATTATTAAAGCCACTGATAACCACTTCACTTTATTCATTTTTAATTTAGGAAGTCCGAACCAGCCTTTAGAATCAATTATCGTAGACATTAAAAACTGCCCTCCAATAAGAGTCGTTGTAGTGATAAATGCTCCCAGATTTAAAAAGCCCGAGGCAATAAATATTGGCACAAATGCACCTAATGGACCCCCTAAAAGATTAAGAGGTCCACCTATGTTAGATATTTTTTTGTTATTATTATCATGTTTTTTAAAGTATAGAAAAGTAATAAGTGAAGCTATGAAGGTAAATGCGTAAAAGGCCAAATTACCATAAAAAACATCATACCTTGCCGCAACTGTAGCGTTACAAGTATTTAGTACAGTAGCTATTACTCCAGCTAAAGCTACCATCATATATATAATTTTATTATTCAACTCTTATCTTTTCCTAATCATTAAAATTTTCTCTAGATCCCATTTTATTAGTAAAGTTTCTACTAAAGTCTTGTATTACCGAATTGAATCTAACAGTATTTATTCCAAGGGAATACTTTCTCTGCTCAAAGTGTTCATAGGGCTCGAACCACTCAGGTGGTTCGACCTTTACTATATCAAAAGTCTTTGTCCACAAAGTAGTAAAACCAAATGAATAGGCGTACGGTAATATATCATAAAAATACAGCGGATTCTCCCTAGATAATTTGAGCACTGTCTCTAGGTCTGGTTTGCTGATGAAATCTCTAAAGCTAAGAATCCTTGCTACCATCTTAGCATTTTGTTTAGTTCTCGCTTTCATTAAGCATATAAATAACATCGCGACTACGCAGCAAAGCAGCATGGTTAATCCTATGAATATGCTACTAAAAGCAGTAATAACGAATAAGGCAAATACTATTAAAACTATTATTAGTGAAACCGTATATATTGCCATAAATATTGAAGGCTTAGCGCTTCTAGAAAATATAACCTTATCATACTCTGATGCCGTAAGCATGCTAGATATGAACACTAATATCGCTATAATAGTATAGAAAAAATATCCTGTAGTATTAAAACTGTACTTACTGGCAAGAATCCCTATTAAAAAGATTGCCACAGTTAGCATAAAACATCCTAAAACTTTAGCAAATTCAGATGCTCTTGTATAAATTCTATTATGGCTTGATTCGAATTGATCCTCTATACCGTCAGCTACTCTTCCGTAAGCTCTACCTAAATTTTGAGTTATTTCATTTACATTAACCTCTGAATCTTCGCCAAATATAGAATATACAGCTTGCCTTATATACCTCTTTTCGCTCTTTGGTTCTCTGTTTTTAATAATCTTGAATTTCTTTCTCTCGTATTCAACAATTTTAATGTGCCTCTTGTCTGCCAAATAAAAGAGCATAGAAATTATATCCTTTTTGCCTATTTCTCCATCCATCAAATATCCTATTTCAGGAGGTGTCATAGCCTCTGGAGGATAGTATTCAATAGTTCTATCAAATTTGGGATCGCGTCCTATTAAAAGCCACATTATTGCCAGTAGCGACATTAATGTTATTAAAATATAGTAAACATATTTCATCGCCCAATTATTGTTAATTTCACCTTCCCAATAACCTTGAGGTAAATCGGCTTTTATGCTTATCCCAGTACCTTTAGTTAAATCCTTACCGCTGATGATAATTTTAGATTCTTCCTTCAATATTTTAACATCCAATAAATCACCGCTTATTGCGGCGCCATATTGATCAGAAAAGCATTCTATATTTTCGTAAGTAAAATCTTTAGGTAAAACTATCCCAATAACTGCACTATCTATCTTAGATCCCCAATTATATGGGATTAGCTCAAGATATAACATGTCTTTTGAATCTAAGTTATCTGCGTATTCATGGACCATATAATTTAGCTCAATATCATAATCTCCTGCAATCACACCTTCGTCTCCTGATATTCTTACCGTGTAAGCATCATCGCCTTCAATTACTGTGAAGTTGTGATTTTCAACATTGATATTATCTATCTCTCTTCTTTCTGCTGGTATTATAATATCGAAGAATCTTCTGTCTTCATTAAATTTAAGTGTTATTGATTCACTTATGCTATAAGAATGATTCTTATTCACTAATACACTCATTGTATATTTTGTGGTCTCAAAATCAACACCTTTCGATGTTGCTCCATGTATTTCTTTCGCAAAACCAGGTAATAGTAGTACCATGATTATCATAACCATTAATATTTTTCTAACTTTTTTTAAGTTTTTTAACATATTTTCCTCCAACGCAATAATATCTACGCCTAGATATTATACACAATTTCTTGTTTACTTTCAAACTTTTACGAAATACGGTAAAATGTCTAGATTTTGTGTTTCATTACTCTTTTAACACTATATATCCGTATTTTAAGCATATTTACAACAATGATCTGTAATTTACGTTTATGTGAATTAATTTTCACACAATATATGCAGTTTATACTTCTTTTGAGGTCTTAATTACTGTAGAATGTACTAGTAAGTTTATTGAGGAGGTTACATATGAGAAAAATAACGACGTTAGTTATAGTCTTAATATCAATTTTCGCCTTAACTTCCTGTAGCGATATTACATCGAGTGTAAAAAGTGGCAAAGCTGATTCAAGAACACATGCAGCTATGTCATTTGTAGAAAACAGTGATGGTATTCATCTAAATGTGGAAACTAAAATTGGTGAAGAAGATGTCGATATGGATATTCAGATAGTTGATAATAATATGGTAGTTAATGCCATATTAGATGGTGAAAAAAGAACTATAATACAAAACGAAGAATTTACTTATGTTTTATCCGATGATATTAAATTTGGATATAAGATTAATAATGTAAATGATGATGAGTTAATTCAAACGTTAAACAATTTTAAGAATTTTACTAATATCAGTTCATCAATGGTTGGTAGCGGTACAATAGAAATTGAAGATTCAAGTTACAATTACGAAATGTTTAGTATTACTACATTAGCAAACACGAGTATTAAATACTGCTATAGTGATAAAGATGATTTAAACTACATCATTTTCTCTGGAGAAAATGATGACAAGGTAATTCAAATCAACAAGATTGATACTAAAATAAACGCTAAATCATTCGAGATACCTAAGGACTATAATATTTCTGAGGAGTAATTTATGAAACGTAAAGATTATATTTCTTGGGATGAATATTTTATGGGAGTAGCGCTACTTGCTGCTCAAAGAAGTAAGGATCCCAGCACACAAGTTGGTGCGTGTATAGTAGATAGTAGCAATGTGATATTATCTACTGGATATAACGGCTTCCCTAAAGGATGTTCAGATGATGACTTCCCCTGGGAACGCGAAGGCTCTGAAACTAAGTATCCTTTCGTAGTACATGCCGAACTAAACGCAATATTAAATGCAAACGGTAAGTCTTTGAAGGACTCTAGTCTATATGTTGCACTGTTTCCTTGTAACGAATGCGCAAAAGCGATAATTCAAGCAGGAATTAAGGAAGTTATTTATTTATCTGATAAATATGAAAATGATAAAATGACACAAGCGTCGAAAAGGATGCTAACTAGTGCAGGTGTAAACTTTAGAGAACTTATACTTAGTAGAGATGAAATCCATATTTCATTCATAACAGATTAAAAAAACTTTTCCCCGAACTTATTCGGGGATTTTTTATTTATCCATATCTTTAATCAATTTTTGACAAATAAGCTTTTGGGTATAGGATGATACAGCTAGTCTCATAGCTAAGTCATGCCTCTTCTCGTCACTATCTATATCTATACTCTCCACAGTTTCTTTAAATTCCTTATCTAAAGTTTCTAGATAACCATTATAAGTACTCTCAACATCTTCATCTATGTAACTATTCATCAGCACCGATACTTCATCGACTTGTAGAATTTGTTTAAGGAGACATGCCATAGTCAAATATGCAATATGAGATTTCCCATATTTTTTACCTTCTGCTCTTGGTAATATTCCACTTTTAGTGTAGTTATTTACCATAGCCGATGTTAAGTTTTCAATTTCGCTAAGTCCTATGTGTTGTTTTCCCATTAAAGCTATAAGTTGGTCTTTGTATATCATAAAATCAGGCAATTCTTCCCATTTTAGTGGTCTTTCACTTTCCAATTTGTCAATTAATTCTTTAATCTCCATTTTCCACCTCCTTTTTTTATTCTATCAAATTATAATAATAATTACAACCATATTGACATAATAACAGTTTTGTAATATAATATTCAATATCACATCAAGCGATAATACATATTAACTGGGAGGTAATCATGAACATATGTGTACTAGGAGATTCTGTAGCAAGAGGAATAGTGTATGATGAAATTAAGCACAAGTACTCATCTACAAAGAATAGTTTTTCTAAAATAATAAGTAACGAAAAGCACCTTAAAATTAAAAACCTCGCAAAATTTGGCTGCACTGTTAAAAAAGGTAGTGAAATATTAAACAATAAATTCACTTCTTTATCTGAATATAGTTACACCTTTTTAGAATTCGGTGGAAACGATTGTGATTTTATTTGGCCTGAAATTGCAGATAACCCCAGTAAAGTTCATCTTTCTAATGTGCCTACTGATAAGTTTCAGGAGTACTATGAAGCTATGATTAAAAAAATTAAAGAACTCGGTAGCACACCTGTTATTCTTACTCTTCCACCTATAGATTCTAAGAGATTTTTCAACTGGTCGTCTAAAGGGCTTAATAAAAAGAATATAATGGAATTTCTTGGAAATGATGTTGATTTTATATATAGGTGGCATGAAACCTATAACAAGGCAATCATTAACCTAGCTACTAAAACTAATACACCTATTATAGATATAAGAAAAGCCTTCCTCAGTTCAGAAAATTATTCTAATTATCTCTGCATCGACGGTATCCATCCAAATGAAAAAGGTCACAAACTTATAGCTGATACTATCCTAAGCACTGCAGGAAGCTACATATAATGAAAAGCTCATCCTTTTGGGATGAGCTTTTAAAATGTTTTTTATACCTCTTCAAATTGACTATTATAAAGGTTAGCATAAAATCCGCCTTTTTCCATTAGTTCATCATGGTTTCCCTTTTCGATAACGTCTCCCTCATTAATTACTAAAATCATATTAGCATTTCTGATAGTAGACAATCTATGGGCTATGATAAATGCTGTTCTGCCTTCGCTAAGCCTGTCCATAGCTTTTTGAATGAGTTCTTCTGTTCTAGTATCGACTGAGCTTGTTGCTTCGTCAAGTATTAATATCGGCGCATTTTCAACCATTGCTCTGGCTATAGTAATTAACTGCCTTTGGCCCTGAGATATGTTTGCATGTCCATCTAATACGGTGTCATATCCATTAGATAACGTCATTATGAAGTGATGAATTCCTAAAGTTTTACAAGCATTAATCATTTCTTCATCTGTTATCGTATTATTGCTAAATCGGATATTTTCTCTAACCGTACCTTCAAATAGCCAAGAATCTTGAAGAACCATCGAGAATTGTTCATGAAGGTTTTTCCTATTTATATCGCTAATAGGTATACCGTCTATTCTTATCTCTCCATCATCAATTTCGTAGAATCGCATAATCAAGTTAACAAGCGTAGTTTTACCTGCACCTGTAGGGCCGACTATAGCAATTTTATCTCCTGGATTAACATCTACACTAAAGTCCTTGATGACTTCCTGTCCTTCCAAATATCCGAAGTTAACATTCTTAAACTCAACTTTTCCTGTTGCTTTTTCTATTTCTCTAGTGTTTTCAATTTCTTCAGGAAGCTCTTCTTCATCTAAGAATTCAAATACCCTCTCTCCAGCTGCAGCTGTTGATTGTAAATTAGTAGCTGCTTGTGCAATCTGAGTCAACGGCTGTGTAAATAGCCTCACATAAACCATAAAAGCCACTATAACTCCTATTGTTATATCTCCATTTATTACTAGTATCGCCCCCGTAATACAGACTGCTACGTACCCAATATTGCCAATAAATGTCATAAGTGGCATCATTATTCCTGATAAAAACTGAGATTTCCATGCACTTTTGAAAAGCTCGTCATTAATCTCATTGAACTCCTTCTTTAAACCATTTCCCGCATTATATACTTTAATAATATTATGTCCGCTATATGATTCTTCAACTAATCCGTTGATTTCACCTAGCGATTTTTGCTGTATTTTGAAATACTTTTGAGTCTTCTTAACAATTAGCATCATCATGACAAACCCTAGTGATGCTGAAGTAACTGCAGCTACAGTCATTATCACGTCGGTTAGTAGCATCATTATTACTGCGCCCACTAAAAGAGTTATTGAATTTGCTAAAGTACTTAAGCTCTGATTTAGAGTTTGTCCTATCCTGTCTACATCGTTTGTGGCACGGCTTAGTACGTCTCCAAAACTGTTTCTGTCAAAGTAGTTAAGAGGTAGTTTGTTTATTTTTTGAGAAAGATCTTTCCTCATTAGCTTTGATATACTCTGGGCTACAGTCGCAAAAATAAATCTTTGACTATAATTTAGAAATAAGCTAATAATGTAAATTATTGCTAGCGTAATGCCAATTTTAGTAATAGCCTCTAAGTCAATTACTCCCACTATTCCTTCTACTATTTTGTCAGTAATCTTTGACAGCATACTAGGGCCTGCTAAACTAAATATCGCGCCTCCTGATGCAAATACCAGTCCAACAATTACTAGCAATCTATATTCTCTAGAGTATTCGATTAGATTAATCAAGGTACCCTTGAAATCTTCGGCTTTTTCTGCGGCCTTCATCGCTCCCATAGGTCCATGACCACGCGGTTTAAATGTTTCTTTAGACATGGGTCTTGGGTCTTCTCTGTTTGTATTTTCGCTCATTTATTTACCCTCCAATTCTTTATTCGAAAGCTGCGACTCGGCTATTTCTCTGTATATTACACAGCTGTCAAGTAATTCATGGTGCTTACCCATTCCTACTATTTTACCTTGATCAAGAACCACAATCTTATCTGCATCTTTGATAGTTCCAATTCTTTGTCCAACAATTAGAAGAATAGTATCTTTAATCTTTTCTTTTAATTCTTTTCTAAGGGCTCTATCTGTCTTATAGTCAAGAGCTGAAAAAGAATCGTCAAATATAAGTATTTCCGGATCTCTGTTTATCGCTCTGGCTATAGATATCCTCTGTTTTTGTCCACCTGAAAAGTTTGCTCCTGCCTGGGATACAGGCACATTATACCCGTCCTCATCTTTGTCTACAAACTCTGAAGCTCTGGCTATTTCCAGTGCTCTATTAACTGATGCTTTAATTTCTTCCTCACTCTTGCCTTCTGTGTTATCTCCGTAAGCTACATTTTTAAATATATTTCCTGTAAAGATTACAGCATTCTGAGATACATATCCTATTTTCTTATATAAATCAGCCAGCTTATATTCCTTAATGTTATAACCATTTATCAGTATCTCGCCTTTAGTTACATCATAAAATCTAGGTACTAGATTCATAAGCGTTGTTTTACCGCTACCAGTTGATCCAATAAATGCTACGGTTTCCCCTTTTGTTGCTTTAAAGCTGATATCTTCTAATATGTATTCCTCAGCACCTGGATAACCAAATGATACGTTATTAAACTCGATGCTAGAATCAACTTTGGTAAGCTCTTGGTCAAGATCTCCGTCTAATATTTTAGGTTCTGTATCTAATACTTCGTTAATTCTGCTAACACTTACAAATGTTCTAGGCACCTGAATAAATATCATTCCAAGCATCATGAAGGCCATTACTACCTGCATAGCATATGAAGTAAATACTATCATGTCACTAAAAAGTCCTATTCTAAGCATTGATCCTACATCGCTAATAATATATGCACCTATCCAGTATATGGAAAGTGTAAGTGCGTTTAAAACCATTCCCATTGAAGGGAATATTATACCCATGGTTCTCTGTGCAAATAGCTGTGTTCCCGTTAACATTTGGTTAACTCTTTCAAACTTAGCTTCCTGATGTTCTTCCGCATTAAACGCTCTAACTACTTTAAGGCCAGTTAAATTTTCTCTCATAACCCTGTTTACATCGTCAGTATATTTTTGAATACGTTTAAATTTTGGCACTATTAAAACCATGATAAGTGATATTAATATCATCATAAATATTATCGCTATAGCAGTAGCAGTTGTCCACTGCCAACTCTTCCCTGCGATTTTAAGCATCGCCCAAACTGCTAGTATTGGAGCTTTAACAGCTAATTGTAATCCAAAAGCTATCAAAACCTGTATCTGAGTGATATCATTCGTAGTACGGGTTATCAAACTTGCTGTAGAGAAGTTGTTGATCTCTTCTTCGCTAAAATCATTAACTCTGTCAAACAACTTGCTACGAAGCGTCTTTGAAAAACCTGCAGCTACTATTGACGCGAAATATCCAACTATAAGTGCTGATAGCAAGCTTCCTAGCGCGCATAGTAGCATATATCCTCCTGGTGTTAAAACCTCGCTCACAGTGCCTCCTGGTGTCTGAATAAGCTTAGTAATTTCGGCCATATAGCTAGGCAATTTTAAGTCAAGCCAAACTTGAATCACAACAAATATAATCGAAACTAATATAAATGTCTTTTCTCTTTTTTCTAAAAATTTAAATATTTTCAACTTTTCCCCTTATTCTAATATTCCCGATAATTTATGCAGTAAATAATCTAGCTGCTTTATCTCCTCTATAGTCATGTTATCCTTTATTTTCTTCTCCAAATCATCGTACTGCTTTGATTTTTCACTTTGCACTTCGCTTAATTTGTCTGTTACTATTATTTTTTTTAATCTAGCATCATAATCTACTGCTTCTCTTATTATAAAACCTTTATGTTCTAATTTTTTTAGAGTTACTGAAACAGAAGATGCTCTTAATGAAAACTTTTCTTCTAAATCTTTTTGGAAAATATCTTTGCCAGAATTTTCAGCGAGATACCTTACCATTCTAATGCCGGTCACGCCAATTCTTTCGTGAAAGTCAGCATCACTGCATCCCACTCGCCTTCTTAAGAGGTGAGTTATTTTAAATATTTCTCCTATCACATTGTTTGTCATGCTTATCTCCGTTCGTTAGCTTCCTAACAGTTAGTTACCTAACTATTATATTCATTTCTCAATAAATGTCAAGTGAAATTTAAAACTCCCCTAAAAAGAGGAGCTATTTATTTCGATGCTATCGATCCCAGATTTCATTATCCATTTTCTTAGAAACTGATTATACATGAACGGGCACTTCAAATTCTTAAGTATCAACCAACACCTTAACTTTCTTGTGTCTCGTTTATATCTACTAAGGCCATCTTCATAACCTATCGCTTTACTTAAAGCTACGGCACTATTAAATGCAGAGCTAAAGCCCTCTAAGGAGCTAGGACTTATTAAACCTGCAGCCTCTCCGATTAAATAAACATCCCACCCTTTAAAATTTCCTCCACAACGGAAACTATTTTTACCAGTTGGTCTTAGCACCTGGCAAGCTTCTATCTTAATTGGATTAGTAAGCTCAATGCCAAATTTCTTAAGTCTACTTTTTTGTATTTCAAAATTTCTCCTTGAATTCTTAACTGGAAAGGCTCCTCCATATATAAGGTAACCGTCTTTGCTGATAGTCCATGAACAGCAATCTGATGTTTTCGCATCAAATATACATGAATAAAAGGGGGTCACGTCTTCTTTATCTTCCTCAAACCACTGCTGAATGGCCATATATTTTCTTGTCTTTAAGGGTTTAAAGTAACTTCTTCTGACAATTGAATTAGCCCCATCAGCACCTACAATAGTCTTAGATATCACTCTTGTAATCTTCCCTTTTTCATCAGCATAACTTAAGATATTATCTTTAGTTCCAGTACATCTTCCTTTGACCACTTTCACATTTTCTGGCACTAATCCTAGCAACCATTTATCAAATTTGGACCTATCCATATTGATATACATTCTCTGATACCATCTCTGTAGACCAGTTTCAAGGTCCATTGTGCGAACTGAAAATATCTGAGGATCAACAAGGACTTCTTTGGGAAGTGTTAAATCAAATTGAGCCAGAACTTTTTGAGCATCAGGTGCTAACAATCCACCACATGGCTTTCCTTCATTCACATAGTTTATAAGTAAAATATTTAGAGTTTTATCTAAAAGCCTGGCTAAAGTGGATCCAGCTGGCCCAGCCCCTACTATAATAACATCATATTTATCCATAATTAATCATAACTGCTAGTAGTAGCAGCCCTACATTAAGCGCTAATACAGTAAGCTGAAGTCCTATTGTCCATTTAAACCATTTAGGATAGCTCACTACAGTTACTCCTAAGGTTATCATAAGTAATGGGTTGGTAGGATAAAGCATGTTGGTAAAACCATCACCAAAGCAAAAGGCCTGAACTGCAACTTGCCTAGTAAGTCCTACTAGGTCTGCAAGTGGGGCTATTATTGGAATTAATAAAAAAGCCTTTGCAGAACCTGACCCAATAAAGAAGTTTAACAGTAGTACTAATCCAAATATCATTACTATAGCTCCATACTCGCCCATCGATTCAATCCTATTCGCTGCGTAATAAAGTATGGTATCCATTATTCCACCATTAGATATTATGAGCTTAACACTCATCGCCATAAGTATTAATATAGCACTTGGTGCTATGCATAAAATTCCATGAATAAAATCCTTAGAAAGATTTCCTCCATAATGAGAAGTCTTAGCTGCTATTATTCCTCCTATTAAAAACAGTACCGCCATAACAGGTAAAGATATACTAGCCATTACTGGTACAAAAAAGCTGATAACTATGTATACTATAACTAAAACTAAAGCCGCACTAAATATTCTTACTGATTTTCCGAGGTACTGCGCATTTGGAAGTTCTTCTATTGCGCTCATATTGCCATATTTTTTTCTCTGCTCTAAATCCTCTTTGTAAACGAGAGATAGCGTCGGATCCTTTTCAATTTTTTTAGCATAATTTAAATTGAACAAATAAAGTAGTATATAAAATATCAGAAATACTCCTATTCGAAACAATATTCCTGAAAAAGCAGGAAGTCCTGCTAATTTCTGCGCAACGCCAAGTGTAAATGGATTTAGCGTCGCTGCACTGAAACCAAATCCCGCAGCAAGAGCGCTCATTCCTAGCCCCGTAAGTGAGTCCCACCCAAGGGCGTAAGATAGAACTATTACAATTGGTACTAGAGCCACAAGCTCTTCGAATATACCAAAGGCAGATCCAAATAGCATAAAGAAGAGTATAAGTATTCCCATCAATCTGTATTTTTGTTTTCCAAACTTTTTAACAAGGCTATTCATTATATACTGAAGCATATTGCTCTTATCAAGTGTGCAAAACGTTCCACCTATTATGAATATGAACAAAATAATTACTACTACAGTAGGACCATCGCTACTAAACACCACTTCAAAGGGCGCTGTAAACCATCTCCATATAGCATATCCGCCTGTATCCGCAAATTGATACGTTCCTGGCAATATAGTGTCCCTACCATCTACAATTGCATGTTCAAATGAACCAGCAGGTATTACCCATGTAAGAATTCCCGCAATCATCATTAGAGTAAATATTATTACTACAGAAGATATAAAGGATTGTTTGCTTATTTTTATTCCGCCCGAATTATTATCTCCCATCAGAATTCTCCTTGATAAATGTTAGTTAAATAATCATAAAGTGTTTCAGTGCCAAACGTAAGCGCCTCTACGGGAACTCTTTCATTGGCATTATGAGATAAGTTAGTAAAATTATAGTCTTTTGGAAAAGTCATTGGCGTATAGCCGTAAGACTGAATTCCAAGTCTTTGTAAAAATCTTCCGTCTGTAACTGCCGCCAGCACAAAAGGTACCGGAACAGCTTCAGAGTCATGCTTTTTAACAGCTTCCGCTAGTCCGTCATATAGCTTCATATCTACATCTCTTCCACTTTGATCATACATTTTAATATCAATATCAAAATCTGGCCCGATTATATCTTTAATATCTTGTA
>LFRM01293004.1_pt1 | contig 22215 bp, 9 predicted proteins | sample 618341 | NCBI WGS metagenome assembly LFRM01 (sample SAMN03654438, study PRJNA283298) | anaerobic digester metagenome | isolation source: pool of bioreactors CSTR01a, CSTR02a, and CSTR03a thermophilic anaerobic... | place: Denmark: Kgs. Lyngby | collected 2014-05-21 | reverse complement strand
CCGGTGCTCCTGCGTACTTTGGGAGAAATCAAACTGCCACGCTGTTATTGTCTAAAGCTGTTTCAAAGCCCTTATTCCTTACAAGGGCTATTCCAATCACAGTAATATCGTCCTTGTGTTTATTTTCGGCGCACTTATACGCCCTTTTCGCAAGGCTCTCCGAAAAGTCGGCAATGCCCGCTCCCACAGCCTTCATAAGCTCTTCCTTTATTATCTCCTGCGGGCAGTCGGCCGCTCCGTCGGACATCAGTGTCAGTATGTCCCCTTCATAGAGTTTTATGCTGAGTTTTTCGAATTCCATATCCTGAATTATGCCAAGAGGCAGGGAGGATTTTTCCAGCTTAACGGTCTTGCCCTTGCGCCTTGCGTAGGAGGGCGCCGCGCCCGCCTTAAATATTGTGGTCTCGCCAGTATAGAGGTTTATTTTCGCAATATCAAGGGTGGATATTGACTCGTCCCTTGACTTTAAAAGCATAGCCGCGTTGACGATTTTGAGGGTGCAGTCCGCCTCAAAGCCTGCCGCCATGAGCTTAGCGGCAAGACCCGCGGACATATTGCCGTCAAGAGCCGCCCGCTTGCCCGTGCCCATGCCGTCGCTGAGGACGACAATGAAATTGCCCGTGCCGTCGTAAAAACTCTGATAAGCGTCGCCGCTGTAAGTATTGCCGCTGCTGGTGTACTGGCTCGCCGACAGCAGCGCCTTGTAGGGCGGGCGCTCATAGAGCCTGACCCTAACTTCTCCCGACGGCAGAACCTCTGTTATGGGCAGCTCAAAGGGTATGCCCAGCTCCTCGCCAAGATACTCCGCCATTTCACGCTTGTTTATGGGCGCTTTTGGGGGCAGGCTGTTAAAGGAGATTTGCAGATGCCCCGATTTATCTATAATGCTGAGTATATTCGTAACGGTTATGCCGAAGTTTTCAAGGGCTCCCCTGACTATCTCCGCGCTCTCGTTGTCAAGGGAAAAATCGCTTGAAAGCTCCCTTGAAATATCGTTCAGCACCATTGAAAGGACCGAATACTGCTGAGCCGCCGCGTCACGAACCGCCAGAACCCTGCTTTCCGCTCCCGACCTTGCGGCGTATTCGTAGAAGGTGGCATTGAAACTCTTTGCAATCATATCTCTTTTGAGGCAGCTTTCGGCAAAGTGCCTCGGCATATTGTCGCGGGATACCGAATCCCCTTTTTTGAGTATAAGGGTCATATCGTTAAAGGCGTTCATGGTGTCGTTGTAGCCGCTCTCCCAGCAGTAGCTTTTTCGCTCGCAGCCTCGGCAGACCTTGTCCTGAACCCTGATATAAACCTTATTTATATCGGGCATTGCCATTTTTGCCGCCACATTTCCCACCGCTTTAATATTGGTGGAGAGCTCGGCCACCACATTCGCCACCATGTTGATTTTTGAGTTGAGGACATTTTTGATGCCGTCGGTTACGGGAACGGCACTCTTTTGGGAGAACAAAAGCTCAATGCTCTCAGCGGCACTCGAGGGCAAAAGGCAGAAAACAATGGCGGCAAAGCCTGTTTCTATAAATGCTGTAAGTGCCAGCTCACCGCTGCCGGAAACAAGGGCGGCTATGATGTTAGCGGCGACAAAGCTTAATGCCGCGGGGACTCTGCCGAAAATGCCGAATACTCCAGCCAAAAGTCCGCCGAGGGAGTAGCCTCCGGCAAGATAGCTCATACCGTCGGCTATGCTGAGAGTGGCTCCCGCTGATATGCCCGTAATGGAGCCCGCCGCCTCTCTGCCGTATCTTGCGGCGGCGATAATGGCGAAGGACGCCGCCATTCTGGCAAGGGATATGCCCCCGACGGTCAGCCACTGAAGGGAAAGAAGGAGGATTCCGAATGAGAAAAGAAGGCTTATCATATCCTGCGAGCTCATGCTCGACAGGGCTTTGCGGTTAAGTCTTATTGAAAGACTGCGCTTTATAAAGTAAGAGCTGCCGCCGGCGACTATCGCCTCGGACAAAAATAGCAACAGCAGCGAGGCGGTTAGGGTCTCCGCGAAGGACAATACCAGCCCCGTTGAAAAAATAGCGGCAAATGACGCTATGACGGAGAAAAGTCTGCTTTTTCGGTAGCCCCAAATCTTTATAAATGTATTGTATAGTAGGGCGGCGATGACAAGGGCGGCTATGTATCTTATCGCGGCGGAGATTTCGCCCGACATCACATAGCCAGCGGCGCTGCCAAGCAAAGCTGCGGGCAGGTAGGATATATGCACGCCCGACACCAGCGCCACCGCAAAGGGCGACAGCCTGCCGAATATGCTTGCCTGCGCCAGAGTAAAGGCGCCCGCCGCCATTAGGCTCTGTTTTAATACTGTTTTTATTACCGACAGCGTTTCTTCAGAAAGCTTCAGTTTGCCTCTGCTTTTATTTTTCAAGTATTTCACCACTCTGCTTTTATATTACCTGACTGTATTTAAAGCCTTTAAGGCAATGCTAAGCGAAGGTTCAAAAGGTGGAAATACTAATTCTAAAAGAAATATTGAGGACTCTTTGGGACATTTCCGGGCATCGGGCTTGTCCTAATATTTGCGTTATTTGTTCCCTAATTGTTTTGCCTATTGCAGTTAAGAAAAGCCGTTTTCTGAAAAGATAACTCTAAGCCGCTTAGACGAATTTCTCAAAAAGAATATCCGTTAAACGAGTAAAAAAGGGCGCAAAAGCTCTTATGTTTTTATTACATTATATTTGATTAATCTCACAGCTTTTGTCACTGTGCGCTGTAAAATTATGGTAATTCTGCCGAAATATTGGCTAAATGAATCAATATATGGTAAATTTCTCCAATTTCTCTACAGCTTTTTGTGTTTTTTTATTGAAGATTTAGGGGAAGGCATAAGGTTTCAGCAAGATGATTTTCCCTTTAAATATCTATTGATTTTTTTGGGGCTTTAATGTACAATGTTTTGCAGACGAAAACGCCGGAATGATGGAATTGGCAGACGTGCTGGACTCAAAATCCAGTCCTGGCAACAGGGTGCGGGTTCAAGTCCCGCTTCCGGCACCAAAAAGACCTGTTTGGAAACCAAACAGGTCAATTTTTTTGCGGGAAAGCATAAAGGCATCATGCTGCGCATAAAGCAATCCCGACTGTGTTCTTGGGGTAAACATTAAATGAGAAATGCGGCAAAAAAAACCCCGACAGGGTGACTGTCGGGGGATTTTTAATTTTAACCTAAGGATCTGCCAGCGATGTCGAAGAGCTTCTGGAACGAGGCGATGATGTTGTAGAACCATCTTGCCAGCTTCTCCCAGAATGAAAGGGTTATTTCCTTGATTGTTTCGGACACTACGGTCTGATCGGGCGCGAAGTAGGGCTGAATTACATTGTCGCCGATTGAAACTCTCAGGTAAATCTGCTGTCCTACATCCTGCTGAGTGAGCTGGTAGGTTGCGTCGGTGCCGACGACCGTAAATGTTCCGTCCGGACCGTCCGGGTCGCCTCTGAACCATGTGTACTTGATGTAGCGCTTCGCGTCATCGGGAATACCCTTTACGGAGGCGTAGATTATCTGCTCCTGCTCAAACTTGCCGACGATTGAAACCTCAGGATTAAGTATTCTTATCTTTACAACCAGAGGCACAAGCTGGGAGATGGAGTTGTAGTTGCCAGAATCGTCGGGAACGAAGAGAACCATGTAGCTTCTGCCTGAGCCGATTTCGTCGGGAACTATTGTGTAGTCCTCAAATACGAAGTGGCCGGGAACAGCTACGGGAATCTCAAAGTCGTTCTTGAACTGAGCGGCTGACAGCGGCAGACCGTACTCAACGGTTGCCTGTGACGGGAATACTACGCCTGTCGGGTTGGCCTTTACGATTTCAACAACGATGTTGGTGTTGATAATCAGGTTGTAGTTCTTAGCCTTGCTGCCTACGAGTGTGGGCGGTGTGAAGGTTACATTCCTGAGACCTGCATTGGGCGAGTCGATTGTGCCCGTTGTGCTTGTGTAGGAGAGGGATACATCGTCGTTGTTTACAATGCCTGAGATGGAGCCGAAGTTTACGGTTACATTTGTATTGGCGGGCGCATAGGGTCTTGAAACTGCGGTTGCGACCGCGGTTACATCCTTCTTAACAACCGTGATTGTACCCGTCTGCAGCACGAACTGATAGTTGGTGCTTGTGTAGCCGCCTGTGAGGCTGATGAGGTACTCGCCCACATCGGAGTACTGGGTATAGGTTGTGTTGAAGTTGACATTGCCGCCTGTGATTGAGTTAAGAGCGTTGTCGTTGCCCTTGAATCCCGAGAAGCTGAGTGTGAAGCTGGGAACGGGCGAGCCGTAAACCAGATTCTCCACATTGTTGGGTCTGACATAAACCGTTGCCTTCTGAGTGGTGAGCGGTACCTGAACATTGAGGCTGTTGTAGTTGTGGGTATCGCTGGGTGTGAATGTTGCAAGGTAGGAGGTTCTGTCAGCCGTCGGTACCGTGTTGGGATTTACCCAGCTCCAGCCGCCTGTAAGCGGAATGTCGGCAAGGGTTGTTTCGGGATCGTAAACAATTACCGGAAGCTCCGGCAGTACATATGTGGGATTTGCCTTTGTGATTGTAACCATCGGTCTTTCAACAACTACTTTAAGCTTGTAGTTGCTTGCGTCCGCGCCGATCAGCGGCGGCAGAGTCCAATACTCGGGGTCGACAAGGGGCTTGTCGGTGCCTACATCGGGTGTCTCGACATAGGCGGTTGCATAGTACTGGGAGTAGGTTACATCATCGGGCGGGATAACGCCTATAAGTCCGTTGGTGAACTGGAGGGTTATCTCTGTTGTGCCGTTGTATACCCTTGAAACGGGTGTTGCGGTGATTGAAACCTCACGCGGCAGAATGGTTCCCGTTGTATTCTGTATTTTCAGGTTGTAGTTGCCTGCGTCGGGACCTGTAAGGAGAACGCCTGTAAGGGTTACGGGCTTGTTCTCGCCTGCGTTCGCGTTATTGAAGGTTGCCACTGCGCCTGTGGTGTTAAGTGTCACAACATCGTTGCCCAGCGGGGTGACCTTGAGGTTGGAAATGGAAGCGGTTGCGGTCCTGTCGTAAACCTTGGTGTTTACGGTGTAGGTTGCGTACAGGTCAACCTTTCTGATTTCAAAGGTACCGAGGTATACGCCTACGGTTGCGGCATAGTCCTCGTTGCCCGCAAAGTCAACGGTGATGACATACTGGCCGGCCCTTCTGGGCGGTGTGGGTGAACCGTTGTAGAGAACGGTGAACTGACCCACATCGTTTCTGAGGCTTACATCCAGCGGATGATTCTGACCGTCGTAGTCAATATTGACGGGCGGAGCGAAGATAAGGTCAGCCAGTGTGGGTGTGAGCTTGAACTTGGTGATAACCGGGCTGTTTATGGTAATGGTGCCCTTGAAGGGTCCGTATGCGGTTACCGTCAGGACTGCCACATGGTCGATGTAGTCCTCTATTAACTCGCCCGTGGTGTTGCTTGTGGAGATTTCCGTTCCGTTTACTACCCAGGAGTAATTTAGATACTGCTGAGCCTCAACGGGGGTAATGCCTGTTACATCGGCGGTCAGCGAGCTTGATACCATCGCGACGCCGCTGATGGTTACGGAGCCGCTGATGCTGCGCCTGTTGACTATTACAAGAATCTCGCCCTTGACTTCATTGTAGTTTACCGAATCCTGCGGGCGGAAGGTTGCGGGATAGGTCCTGCCCTCCTCAAATGTAGGCACTGTGGTCATATCGTCGAATATGAAGGTGCCGGGTACGGAGGTTACAGCCTCGCCCCACTCAGGGTCGGAGAGGTTGTCAAGGTATGTTACCGTGGCGGTGGGCCACTGGGTGATAACGGGGTCTGCCTTTACGACTCTGAGAACGCCGCGCTCAAACTCGAAGTTGTAGTTGTTGCTGTTTAAGGTGCCCCTTGCAACCTGAATGATATAGCCTTCAGGTGTAACGGGTGAGCCTACAACATAGTCGCAGGTGAATGCGGGTGAGCCTGTAAGGTCGTTATTGCTGTCACTGTCGCCGCCTACCCAGCCGATGTAAGAAACAGTGAAGGCGGGAACGGGCGAGCCGTAAGGTATGGTAATCTCATTAGCCCTTACCTTAAGGGTTGCCTTTGTGACTGTGAGTGTGCCGGGTATGTAGTTGAAGGTGTAGTTCGCGGATGAAAGTCCGCTGAGGTTTATCTGATAGTTCGCAACAGGTGAGCCTACGGTGTAATCGCAGCTGAATACCGCTCCCGAAGCGTCAACGCTGTTGGCGGGTGTATCGTTGTAGAAGAAATCTGAGAGGTTATATACAAAGGTGAACTGAGGAGCGGCGGAGCCGTAAACTACGGTCTTGTCTTCAACTGTGACATTTACCGTTGCCTTGTTTACGGTGAGTGTGCCGTTCTCAAAGGTGTAGTAGTAGTTGTCGCTCTGCGGGTTGCCCGAAAGGGTGATGGTGTAGGTGCCTACGCCTCTCTTTGCGGGGTCATCCCTGTTATAGTCTGTGGAGGCTGTGATATTGCCTGTTCTCGGCGGAGGATTCTGAGCGTCGGGACCGAGGTAGCCTATGAAGGTATAGGTGAACGCCGGCTCTGCCTGTCCGTAGGTTGTGCTCTTGTTATCCGCCTTGATGACAACGGGTGCCTTTGTGATTGTAAGCGGTATATTAAAGCTTACGGTATTGTAGTTAACCGCATCCGCGGGTGTGTAGGTTGCGGGATAGCTTGTTACATTAACCGTCGGAACGGTTGAGGGGTTATCCCATGTTACGCCCTGGGGCAGTTCCAGTGAAGAGAGCTGCCTTGTGGGGTCGTAGACCATGGACGGGAAGGATACAGCCGGAGGAGTGGGGGTTGCCTTTGTGATGTTGACTCTTACGGGCAGGTTGCTGACCGATACTGAATAGTTGCCTGCCTTTGCGCCCGCGAGGGCGGGAATGGTGAATGTGACTTCCTTGCCTGAGCCAACATTCTCATCGGCAACTGTACCGACCGTTGTATTGCTGGAGAGATATACATTGTCGTTATTGAGAATGCCGACAAGCGAACCGAAGTTGACGGTTACATTAACGGTGCCGTCATACTCCCTGTTGACCGCGGTCGCGGTTACGGTAAGGGGCGCGGGAGTTACGGTTACATAAGCGGTGGGGCCTAAAACGAAGTTATAGTTGGTGCTGCTGACTCCCGCTAAGGAAATCGTAATCAGATACTGTCCCACATCGGCATACTGATAGTAAGCGCAGCTTGCGGTGGGCCTTGAGGCTGTGGAGAATACACCGGGGGTGTTTTCATTCTCGCCGAGAACGAAGCCGTCATATACTATCTCGTATGTTCTGGGATTCGTTCCGTAGTTTTGAGTAATGGGTCTTGCCGTTACCTCAACGGTCTTTTTGTTAACGGTAACGGTGAATGTCCTGTGAATCGAAACATAGTTGGAGCTTGCGGGAACGAAGGTTGCTCCGTAAAGGGTAGTGTTGCTGTTGGATACATTGGGAATTTCATCGGGAGTATCGAATACCCATGTGCCCTCAACGCCGGGAGCGTTCTGAATGGTTGCCTGGCTAAGACTCTGACCGTAGGTCAGCGTTACCGTCGGGTTGCCCGGGTTGGGGTTTGCCTTTTGTATTGTGACGGTGCCCTGAGCGCTGGTTGCGTTGACATTTCGTCCGCCGTTTCTTATTACGGTGTCAGACTCCAGGGTGACTCTTATATCATAGGTTCCCGCGTCGGTGGGGAATCCTGTGGACCATGTTGAGGTTCCATGAATCTTAAATTCGTAGGTTACTGCGATTTTGTTCGGGGTGCTGCCGTCAACATTGTAGTAGGAGGTAATATCCTCAGTACCCGCAAATACTGAAATATTGAACAAGGTATTATAGGGTCTCGGTGCACCTGTATAGGTGGGATTCAGGTTGTTTATAGTAATGGTCGGAGTAGAGGGGTTAGTCTTTCTGTAAACAATTCTGACTATATAGTTATTATCTGCATCGATAGTAAACACGTTATTGACAGGGATTGCGGAAGTAGAAACTGAGGCCGCATTCGCATTCGACCTTGCGCTGTAGTTTCTGGCGTCAATATAGTAATAATATGTATAACCGGGAGTTACTATCGGGTTAATTGTTATATTGGCGCCGTTTGCAACATTGTAAATCTGGCTGCCTGTGCTTGGATTTGTAACAGCAGATTTCCAGCCTGCATTGCTTGAAACAGTAACGGTACCTATGTTTGCATTCGGCGATGAGGTGATTGTGCCGAGATAGTCATATTCGATACGAAGAACTGTGCTGCCGCTGTAAGGAGTACCGCCGGAAATGAATGTCTGACCGCCGTGGCTGGTGGGCGAGCCGCCGTTAGCGCCTGAGACATTCGATACAGTATTGCCGTATGCGTCTATGTAACTGTTAGTCTGAATAGCCTGGTGTACCCATGTTGAGGAGCCGTAGGAGCCGTCACGGGAAATAGTCGAGGTTGCATTACCGCCTGTGATAACCGGGGATTTGGAACCTGCGAATATGTACTGATAGTGAGTTACTCTGGGCTTCTTGGTAGAACGGGACTGGGCCCAATGAGTAATAGTACCGCCGTTGAATGTGAAGGAACCCTCGTTTACTATGGCGTATGAATAATGCTCTATACGCTTATCTTCTTTACCGGTGTTTTTTGCACCGGCATCTGAGCTGATATCAAGTGTACCGGCGTTCATCTCTGCAGTGGCACCGGATTCAACAACAATACCCTTTAAGCGAAGATAAACAGTGGGGTCGGATTTTGAGTTCATTGTACCTTTGGGAGAAAGGTGAAGGTAAGACTTAACATTGACTGCGCCGCCGTTCTGAACAAAGCGGCCGCCGGATTTTACGGCGACACCGAGGGGGTCGGAATAACCGTCGGCGCCTGCGTCGAAGATGCCGGTATCATTACCGCTGACATAGGTTTCAGCCTTGATGTTGCCGCTTTCGAGAATAACGGTTCCGCTTGTACGGATAAACTCAACCGAAGCATTGCAGTTAATCATACCCGTATGGTCCTGATAAGCACTGAGAGTACCGGAAGAGCTGCCCCTGATTGTAAGGGTTACTCCGGAACCTACGGTAAAAACAGGAGTGGGAAGCCTGTTATTTCTGTCACCGCTCCAAGAAACTGTATAGCTTTGCAAATCAAGGGTTATGGACTTTGACCCTGAAACCGAGAGGGCTGTCCTTGCCATATCAATATTGGCGGTGACCTTGATTGTATCACCGTTGGCAGCATTATTCAAAGCACTCTGCAGCCCGGAGGCACTGTTTGCCTCCAATACAGCCGCCGAAGCCGTAGGTGCGGTTTGCGTAACCACCGCTGCCATTACGCCTGCAACCATACATAAAGTCAAAACCATAACTACCGTTTTGCTGAAGGCAGTCTTAAGGTTTCCAAGCTTTGTCCTCATAATTTGTTCCTCCTTAATTTTTGCGGGATAAGAAAGGCAATTATCAAACAGATTCTGTAAAGCTGTATAAAAACACATAGGGACACAGCTAGACAATTATACATAATAATTATATATTCCGCCCTACTGCCTGTCAAGCTATTTGAAGCCTTAATGTAAATTTTCGTCACTTTGAACATAGCCGATTTACGGAAAGTCCGGCGTATTTTGTCGACCTCTTTGCTCGGGAGGAAAGTACTCAATCGAGATTTTTACCGGGGAGGTTGACACCCCGAATTTATGGGAATAAAATACCCTTGATTGCCAACCGCATTACATTTAGAAAAGAGGAAATGTATGAGAAAATATCTACTGCCCAAGGAGGGCAGGTTCTACAAGGCAAATCTCCATTGTCACAGCACCCTGTCCGACGGCGACTACACCCCCGAGCAGCTTAAAGAGCACTACAAGTCGAGAGGCTACAGCATCCTCGCCATAACCGACCACGAGTGGCTCAATGAGCATTCATATCTTGACGACGAGGATTTTCTCACCATTACCGGCTTTGAGCTGGAGGTTCTGGAGCCCACTCACCTGCCCAACAAGCAGAAGAAGGTCTGCCACATAAACTTCTTTGCCAAAGAGCAGAAAAACACCACCCTATTTGCCTTTAACCCCAAGTACTTCTGGAGCGGCAACCGTGAAAAGGCAAAGACATTAAAGCATACGGGTCCCGACGACTACGAAAGGGTTTACTCCGCTGAGGGAGTCAACGATATTTTAAGGCTCGCGAAGGAAAACGGCTTCCTCTCCTGCCTTAACCATCCCGACTGGTCCCTTCAGAATCTTGACGACTACAGGGATTATGACGGCTTTACGATGATGGAGATATACAATTACTCCAGCGACATTGACGGCTCCTATGCCTATGCGGCGAAAGACTATGACAATATGCTGAGAATGGGCAAAAAACTCTTTGTCTGCGCCAGCGACGACAACCACGACCGCTTTGCGGTAAATCACCCTCATCACGACTCATTCGGCGGCTTTACATATATCAAAGCACCCGAGCTTAAATACGAGGCGGTCATAAACGCCCTTGAGAAGGGTGATTTCTACGCCTCCATGGGTCCCGAAATTCATGAGCTTTATGCCGAGGACGGAAAGATATATGTCAAAACCTCCCCCGCAAAGCGCATTATCATGATTCCCAAAGGCAGGAATTACAACTGCGTCTCCGCTTTTGAGGGAGAGCATGTTACCGAGGCGGTATTTGAGCTGAACGACCTTGAGTACGAGGAGTATTTCCGCTTTGAGGTAATTGACGAGCGCGGCAGAAGAGCCGCCACAAGGGCATATTACCTTAACGAGATTTTAGGCTAATAAAAAAACCCCGCTCAATGAGCGGGGTTTTTTTGACCGTATGCAGTCCTAAAGCTGTTGGGCTTTAATGCGGGTCAGAGAAGGCGGGGCGAAAAGCCCTTTTTGGCGGCTATGGATGGAGCGGGGAAACCCGTGTGCCTTGGCGGCGGGGAAGGCGCAGCGGCGGGGCGGGTGCTCCTTTCGGCGCATGGCGGAAAAGCCTTTTTTGCGGCGGGCGGGTGTTCCTTTCGGCAAGACTGCGGCGATGCGGTTTGCGCTCACACTGCGGCGGGGCGGGGAATCGGTACGGCAAGCAGTACTGTGCGGCTCCCCCAACAGCGCGCGGCGCGCAGGGGCGGCTGTCTATGCACCCAAACCGCAGAAAAGACAGCGGGAAAACAAAAATCCCCCATTACGGGGGACTGTTGTTCGGAATTAAAAATCCCCCGAAAATCGGGGGATTTGTGTTACCTATTGAAGACCACGCTGAAGAAAAGCTGAACCTTGGCAAAGAAGTCCTTGAGAATCTGAATAATCCTTCCGAAAAGGGGCAGCGTGGAGTTCGGGTCTTGGGGCTGTCCCGCTCTTATGTCGTTGATTATCAGCATAAGGCCGGAGGTGTCGCCCTCAAAGACATTCGGCAGTTCTCCGATGACATCCATAAGTCCGTACTGGGAGTTCTCAAACAGCTTTACCAAATCCTCAGTGTACGGGAAGAGAGTGGATACCAGCGTGTAGAGCATGGACATTGCCATGTACTCGCCGCCCATCTCATTGAGCTTACTGTTAAAGAACCGCAGTACCTCAAAGAGCGTTGCAGTGTCTTCCTCATTGAGGCTGAAGTACTCGCTCACGAATCTGCCTATTTCATCAGCGTTGTCCGAGTAGAACAGGACGCTGAAGGCGTATTTCAGGAGAACCGTCAGCAGGTCAGCGCCGTTGTTGCCCTGAATGAGGATTACTCCGGGGCGCTGAGTCTTTGACATCTGCTTGCCGGGTCTGTCTTCGTAGTAGATGGGCTCGCCGGCGACAAGCATTGTGATGTCGGCGCTGGGCAGCTTGATGTTAAGCTTCATATTGCTGTCGCCAATCGGTATTCCGTCGCCTACCAAGCGGAACAGAATTCTGTCCATAAGGTAGTTGACATTGATGTCGACGGGGATGGTAAGTCCGAGGGACATTCCGTTAAGGCGCAGAGAGTCAAGCAGGGCGTTGACTATCGGATAGGCGTTAACGATGGGCTTGACAACATCCGCAAACACATAGACAAAGTGCAGCAGGTTGTTTATCACAACATTGAGTCCGCCTATGGAGATGAAGTACATAAGGTTAGGCAGTATGTTGAGGATTGTGCGCATCGGGTCGGCCATTATCCTGTCAAAGAGACCGATAAGCGGGTTGAGGATAAGGTAGAAGGTATCGATAGGACCTGTTATCGGGTTGCTGAGCGCTGCCTTGTACTGGGCGTAGGTCTTGATATTGTCGCAGCCCAGAGCCTCAAGGAGCGGGATAATGGAGTACTGATAGCCCGCATAGCCGGGGATGTCAATGAGGTTTATGAGGTTGAGATTTCTGTCTGCAAGGATTACCTGCAGAATGTCGGCTAAGGGTGAAAGGAGAGCTACCAGATTGTCAAGCCATGCGGCTCTGTCGCCGTCCTCAAAGCCCCAGTCAAGGGGTCTGTCGCCGGTGGGAACGACTATGTGGTTGTACTGAGTCTTGGTTGTTGCCTCGCCTGTTTCGGGGTTGACCTCAACTATGGTTTCGATATAGGGCACGAACTCGTGCTCGAAAAGCAGAGCCTCGTTCCACTTGTTGTAGACATTGGAGTATGCGGTGTTGTTATGCCAATCTTCTCTTGCCACATTCTCAAGGGCGAGCTGAACCTCTGAGGCGGGTCTGCCAGCTCTGTTATTGAGGTAAGCCATTCTCTGGGCTATTGTCTTGGGCGAATAGTCAAGACCAAGACCCAACGCAACGGAGAGTATGGAGAGTATGGAGTCTATGTTAAGCTCCGTAATCATCGGGTAAATCATCAGGGCAATCTTTGTGAGCATCTCCTGAGTAAATACCTCTTTTACGAGCATATCCTCAAGAATATCCGTGACGCTGTTTATGCCCTCAATCTTGAGAGCCTTCAGAAGTCTCTCAACCATTATGGGAGTCGCGGCGGCAAGGTATTCAGCCTTTTCCTTTGTCCAGCTTTCGTTGTACTGTACCCTGTTGCCGAAGGATTTCTGAGCAACTATTTCGGGCGAATAGGTAAGCTCCTGCATGGGATAGACATAAGGATTCGGAGAATATGTGCCGTCTGTCGGGAACTTGCCTGTCTCTTTCGGGAACATAAGCTCCAGGATGGCAAGGATTACATCGTTGGGATGGATTGCGATTCCGCCGATTGTTTCGGAAAGAATCCTGCTGCCCGCGGGCATTCCGAACATATCGGCAAGCTCCGCGTCAATGTCATCTATGGTGAGACCGAAGCTCTCAAGCAGAGTCTTGTCTGCCCACTTGCCTGTGCTGTAATTGTAGTTGCGGCTGTTAATGCCTGTGAATACCCATCTGAGAAGGTCAAAGAGAACCTGACCTCTGTAGTCGATGCCGGCGCTCGGGTCATAGACCACAACAAAGTCTCTTGTCATGGAGCCGGAGGGGAAGGTCTTGTTTCTTACTATCTGGCCTCTTGCCTGAATAGCGGCGTCAAGAATGGGAGGCAGGTAGTCAATATTGAAGCCTTCGTCTTCTTCCTCCTCATCGTAGCCTGACATCTCGGACACGAGATTCAGAACGCCGTTCAAGCCTCCGCCCAGATAGGGATAGTAGTCTGAAAGCAGGTCACGGAAGGGCATTTCCATGGTATAAACCTTAATGCCCGCAACCTTTGCCTCAAGATAAACCTCTACGGAGTCAATAATGCTCTGAACGGGGCTCTTGCCGTTCTGAGAGGTAAGGAACATCGAAAGGTTGGGAATTGCCGAAGTCAAAGCGGTGATGGGCTTTGATGCCACATCATTGAGAACCCAGTCAATAATCGGGCCCAGTATCGCGTTCATTATGTCGGTATGCGAACGCAGGGGTTTGAACTGGTCGTATGTAATGAAGTTCTTAATGCCCAGGGTCTCGAAAAGCGGGATAATGAGCTTTTGATAAAGCTCCATTCTCTGAATGGACGCATATGCGGCTTTGCCTACTACTTCAATGTAGAACTTTACATCGCCGAAAAGGGTCCACAAAAGGGGTTCAACGGGAGCAAAGATGGCGGCTACCGCGTTGATGAAGGCGGTTTTCTGGTCGTATGCCTCGTCAACACCCCAGTTGAGCTTGTTGCCCTTGGGCAGAGAGTCCACATACTCCTCAAAGCCTGCCCAGCTGTTGGCATCCTTTACATAGCCCTGGGAAATGGCTGCGTTCATGTGATTCTTTATGTTCTGATACTTTGCGGGCAGACGGTCCCTTACATACTGGAACTGCAGGTAAATGCCTTCGCCTCTGAGCTCGTTGAAGAGGTCGAGAATCGGCACATCCGAGTTCATGTCCGCAAGCATCTCGTAAACCATCGGGTAAAGCATCAGGAAAATTGAGGTTACGATGTTGTCGCGGAAGATGAAGTCTTTAAGCAGAACTTCCGCAAGCTCCTTGGCGTTGTTGTACTTTACGCCGTACATGGGGCTGCCCTTGTACTTGTCGTCTGTGGTGTCTATAAAGGATTTAAGGATTGTTCCCACATCGGGAGACAAAAACAGAGCGTCAATCTTGTCAACGGCCTGGTTGAGCCGCTGGAGATTAGCTGAATATGTAACGCCCTCTTTAACCTCTCTTGTGATGGGGTACTGAATCGGAATTTCGGTTGAATAGTACCAGTTCATGAGGTTCGACAGCTTGTCCCCGAAGAAGTGAACAAGCAGCCTGTCGGAGTGACGGAGAAGGTCAACAACATAGTCCTTTACGCTGTTGCGAACCGCGAGAAGCTGGTCTGCGGTATAGCCTGTATAGTCGGTTGTGAGAAGATTTGATGTGGCGCCGAACAGTCTCATGTGAGCCTGCTGCAGAGCTATCTGAATACTTGTTTCCGCATAGTTGTAGGGGGCGCCTTCGGGAGCTTCTCTTATAATATCGGAGAGAACATAGTAAACGCTGGTGTTGTTTTCAGCGGCGATTCTTGCGTACTTCCAGGTGAACTTTACATACTTCACATTGATTCTGTAGGGCAGGTCCTCAACAGAATCAAAAGCCATCAGAGCCTCGTCAATGTCGGTCTTTACTTCAAAGCTGTAGTCATAGAACCAGTTGACGACGCTGACGCCTGTCTGTTCGCCTATAAAATAGGAGAGTACTTCGGGTACATTGTAGTACCGGTACCTTTCATATTCCACCGGCTTGTAGAGGGTGACGGTCTCCATAACCGTTCTGATTTCGGTGGTCTCTATATATGTACCGGGATTATTGGGGTCCTCCACAAATACGGTTACTTCCTTCTGGACGGGGATTTCAGCCCTGTAAGGCTCCATAACCGTAATTTTGTCGCCCATTCTCTTGGCAAGCTCTTCTTTGACCGCGTTTATAATCATAAGGGCGTTGTAATAGCCCACACCGTATTCGGTGCTCTTTATGATGTTCGCGATCTCGTAGAATTTTTCAGCCGCCCTTGCGATGTCGCCGTTAAGGTTGTCCCTCGCGGTAACGGTGACATAGACCTTATATCCGCCATAGGGGACAAGGTCGTCTTCATCCGTTTCGCTCTTTGTGGAATAGTTGGACAAATCCTTTACATACTCGCTTGCGAGCAGATCGGCAAGCTCGTCGTACTTTTGCTCAAGGTCAATATCCTGAGCCGCCGCTACTATTCCCACATAGGCAGATGTTATAATCAGCACAGCTGCCAAAAGGGCGCTCAAAACCTTTGTTGAACGCTTCATTTAACATTCACTCCTTTTAGGTACCCTAAGTCAAACTCTGCGCAGAAACAGATAGAATTCAAAAATTCTATATCTTTAGACTTTTATTCAATTTAATTATATAGGATAGTTATAATATTTCAAGCGACAATACGGGGCAATTTGTCCATTAACATATCTTACGGCATTTGGGGTTTGGTCATTTTGCCCAAATAGGACTGTGAAATTTTAACAATCTGCCCATTTGTGACACTTTCTTTTTCCTTTTTTGCAATAATCACAGCCTTAGATGAAAAATATAAAAAACTTTAATATAGACCTTGCTTATGTTATAATGTTATAAAGCTGAAAAATAGGAAGTGAATCGGTGACGCAAAGCAAAAAAGACGCCGCAGCGGCGATAATAAAATCCGCCGTTGCCATGACGCTGTTTTTTATAGCCGTTTTTAACTACAACGACCTTAGAAATGTGGATGTTGAAGGCTTGGTGGCAAGGGCGGGCAATATATACTGGGCATTCCTCGTAGTTCTCATCATCTTCTTTGTAAAATCTGTTTTGTTCATTCTCCCCGCGTCGCTTGTCTATGTGGCGGTTGGCGCGGCACTTGAAACCGTTCCCGCGGTCACAATAAACCTAATAGGCATTGTTCTGGAGGTTACGGTCACCTATCTTTTGGGACTGTTTCTGGGCGGAGCCTATGTTGAAAAGCTCCTGAGCAAACGCAAAAAGACTAAGAAACTCCTTGAGATGGAGCTTCAGAACAAGCCGTGGCTGCTCATGGGAATCAGGTTTTTCCCCGTCTTCCCCATTGATTTTGTAAGCCTTTTCTACGGAGCCTCAAAGGCGAATTTTATAAAGTATCTCGCGCTGTCTGTTCTGGGGCTCGCTCCCAGAGTCATCGCCTTTACTATTCTGGGCGACGCGCTGTTTGAAAAAATCCCGATGCATATAATCATTCTGGCTGTAATCTGCCTTATCCCCGTCTTTGCGGCTTGGACGCTTTTCAAGAGCTTTGTATTGGACAAAAGAAAACAGGAGAAAGAAATCAAAACAAAGGGTTAATTCAACAAAAATCTCACTCGGTACGGGCTAAAATTAATTTTTATAGGGCAAATAAATGCTTTGTGGTGATGATAATGAAAAAAATTAAAATCGGCGCGCTGACCCTTGCGGTTTTGCTGCTTTTCACCTCCTGCGGCGGCGGGAGCTTTGACTCATTCAAGAGTCACACCGACCCGGCCACGCAAAACCCGTCGGAGAATCCGACTGAAATAACCACCGTACCCGACACCTCGCCAGTGCAGATAGAAATGTCCAAAAGCGAGATTTTGAGAATCTACACCCAGGCGGCAAACAAAGTAAAGACCGAGCACCCCGGCTTTAAACGGACCGCCGAGAAAACTCTCCTTGAGGTCAGGGCGGACACGGGATACAACGCCATTATAGAGAACATAATGCGGGGCATTATGAACGATATTCTCTCCGACGGCAGCAGCGTGTTTGAAAGTCCCATGGCTATTATTCCAAAGGGCAACAGCCTTGGCGTCAAAACCTTTTTCCCCATTTTCGGCGAGAGCTACGGCTGCGGAATTTCGGGCACGGATATTATCAGCGCCGCCCAGTGCGTGAAAGTCGGAAATACATACGAGCTGACCCTTTACTTTAACGACATAAACAATCCCGAGCCCGGTTCGGGCGAGTTCGGCAGGATAATGTCCCCAGTAAGAAAGACCGCTATTCAGGACGCTGCGGCATCCCACGCCGCCACCCCTGGCAGGGACATACTCACCTTTGAAACCAACTACACTAACAGCTATCTAAAGTGCGCTGTGGACATCGAAACCAACAGGATGCTGAGCCTTGAGCAGAACATGACCATAAACATTTCGGTCAAGGCGCAGATTAGCCTTTTCGGAATCACCACGAACCTTTACGGCGGCACTGGAACGATAAAATATATCCTGATTTTCAGCGAGTTTGCATGGTAAACGAGCGGGCCCTTAAAGCCCGCTTTTTTATCGCATTTTTGATTCCCTTTTGTTGACTTTGAGAATGTATGGCAATATAATTTACAAAGTATGGTTTTTTTGTATCACACGGTAAATTTATGTAAATAATTTTATTGCCGAAGGCAATTTGAAGTTGAAAGAGGCTTTGATATGAAGTTTAACGAAACCGAATTTCTCCCGGTTATTCTGGGCGCCGATATAACAGCATACAGCCACGCGAGAAGCTTTCACGAGGAGTACGGCATCAAGTCCCTTGTGCTCAGCATGCTCAAATCCGAATTCATAGCCCGCAGCAAGATAATAGAGAACAGGGTTATACCCGGTCTTGAGAAAGAAGAGGTCCTTATTGACACTCTCCTCAAAGTGGGCGAGGAGTTCAAGGGCAGGAAAAAGCTGATTGTCCTCGGCTGCGGCGACTGGTATGTCAGAATCCTTATCGAAAACAAGGAGGTTTTAAAGCCCTACTATATCATTCCTTACATCGATGAGGAGCTTTTGAACCGCATTGTTTTAAAGGACAAGTTCTACGCTATCTGCGACGAATTGGACATCCCCCACCCCAAGACCTATGTCTACAACTGCGGTGAGGAGAACAACCTGAAATTTGATTTTGATTACCCCGTCATAGCAAAGCCCGCCAATTCGGCTCTTTATCACTACGCTAAATTCGAAGGCAAGAAGAAGGTTTTCCGCTTCCAGGACGAAAAGAGCCTTAGGGAAATGCTTAAAAAGGCTGAGGATGCGGGATATAACTACAAATTCCTGATTCAAGACTATATCCCCGGCGCCGACGCCAACATGAGAGTTCTGACCTGCTACTCCGACCAAAACGCAAAGGTTCGCTTTGCGGCGCTGGGTCATGTTCTGCTTGAGGACCATACCCCCACGGCTATCGGCAACCCCGTTGTGATTATCAACGAGAGGAACGACGAGATTGTCCGTCAGGCGACCAAATTCCTTGAGCATGTGGGCTATACGGGCTTTTCCAACTTTGACATAAAGTACGACCCCAGAGACAATACCTATAAATTCTTTGAGATTAATGTGCGCCTAGGCAGGAGCAACTTCTATGTAACCGGCAGCGGCTTCAATACCGTCAAGTGGATTGTGGACGACCTTGTGTATAACAAAGAGCTGCCCTACACCGTTGCCGACAATGAGCACCTTTACACCGTTGTCCCGAAGGGCGTAATCAAGAGGTATGTTCCTGATGAGGAGCAGAAGGAAAGGGCGCTGAGGCTCTTTGACGAAAACAAGGTCACCTATCCCCTTTTGTACGAAGCGGACAGGAGCCCCGCAAGAGATTTCTATGTCTATGCCGCTCTCTACAATCAGTACAGGAAATTCAGCAAGTACTCCTATATCTAAGCCCTTATAAATTTGGTTCGCGGCAAAGGAGACAAATATGAAAGAAAAAACTTTGGGCGTATTGGGCGGCGTCGGCCCCCTTGCCACCGTTTATTTCGCGAAGCTCCTTGTGGAGATGACAAAGGCGGACTGCGACCAGAGCCATATTTCTTCAGTAATATTAAATCACGCCTCCATACCGGACAGGACGGAGTATATACTTGACAACTCAAAGCCCAACCCCCTGCCCGTTATGATTGAGGACGCGAAAAAGCTTGAAAAGATGGGCGTTGACTTTATAGTCATCCCCTGCAATACCGCCCATTATTTTTATGAGCAGATACAGAGCAATGTAAGTATCCCTTTAGTCAATATTATTGAGGAAACCGTAGACTACGCCCAAAAGACGGTGAAGAATCTCAGAAAACTCGGAATTCTCGCCACCAAAGGCACCATTACGGCAAAATCTTATCAAAGGGCTTGCGAAAAAAGGGACATTGAGCCCGCCGTCCCGTCCATACAGGACGAGCAGTCCCTTATGCATATAATCTACAATCAGGTAAAGGCGGGCAAAAGAGTTGATTTACAGCTCTTTTTAAACATTATCGAAACCATGAAAAACGACGGCTGCGACGCTGTGGTTCTGGGCTGCACCGAGCTTTCGGTAATAAAGCACGAGTTTAATATAAAGCGGCCCGATGTTATAGATTCACTTGAGGTTTTGGCAAAGCGGAGCATTGAGCTTTGCGGCAAGGAATTGGCTGTGGAAATGTGATTTTGGTTTAAGGAGAATAATATGTGCGGTTTTGTGGGCTTTCTTAACGACACAGATGACGCTGAGCTTAATATGAGCATAGTCCGCTCCATGGCGGACAAAATCGCTCACAGAGGCCCGGACGATGAGGATTATTATATAGACGACAAAATTTCAATGGGCTTTAGGCGCCTTAGCATTATTGACCTTGAGGGCGGCAAACAGCCTATTTTAAACGAGGACGGCACAAAGGTGCTGGTCTATAACGGCGAGATTTATAACTTTAAGGATATAAGAAAAGAGCTGATAGAAAAGGGGCATGTCTTTGCCACCAACTCCGACTCCGAGGTTATTCTTCACGGCTATGAGGAGTACGGCGAGAAGGTCTGCGAGAAGCTTCGCGGTATGTTTGCCTTCGCTATTTGGGACAAGAAGGAAAAGACCCTTTTCGGAGCAAGGGACATTTTCGGCATTAAGCCCTATTTCTACTACAAAAACGGAGACGCTTTCTTTTTCGCCTCCGAAATTAAGGCTTTTCTGCCCCACCCCGGCTTTAAAAAGGTGTTTAACAAAGAAAGGCTGCCCGAGTACCTTTGCTTTGAGTACATCCCTTCCGAGCAGACCTTCTTTAAGAATGTATTTAAACTGCCGCCGTCATCTTACTATATTCTGAAGGACGGCAATCTCACGATACAAAAATACTTCGAGATGGAGTATCGCATCGACGACGAAAAGTCAATCGAGTACTTTGAGGAGCTTATTTCCGAGACCCTATCAAAGTCCGTTGATATTCATACTATCAGCGATGTTGAGGTGGGCTGTTTCCTCTCGGGCGGCATTGATTCCAGCTATGTCACCGCCGAGGTGGCAAAGAGGGGCAAGGTGAAAACCTTCTCGGTAGGCTTTGCGGAGGAGCAGTACAGCGAGCTGCCCTATGCTCAGGAGTTCGCAAAGACCATCGGCGTTCCCAACTTCGCGAAGAAAATCACCGCTGAGGAATATTTCGATATCGCCCCCACCGTTCAGTACTATATGGACGAGCCGCTCCCCAACCCGTCGGCTCTGCCGCTGTTCTTCCTTTCCCAGAACGCCTCCAAGTATGTAAAGGTTGTCCTCTCGGGAGAGGGCGCTGACGAGCTTTTCGGCGGCTATCATTACTACAAGGACCCTCTGGATTTTGAAAGCTACAGGAGAATTCCAAAGCCTGTAAGGCAGCTGGCCGCCGTCGCCGCGAGGGCTCTGCCGAGGAACATTCACGGCAGGAGATTCCTTATAAGGGGCGCTCAGGACATAGAGGAAAGATACATCAGAAACAACTATGTCTTTGACTATATTGAGCGCAACAAGGTGCTGAATTTTAAGCAGAAGGCTCAGAATCCCGCGCACTACACAAAGCCCTATTTTGACAAGGTAAAGCACCTTGACGACATAACAAAAATGCAGTACGCCGACATAAATGTCTGGATGGTTCACGATATTCTCGTAAAGGCGGACCGCATGAGCATGGCGAACTCCCTTGAGGTAAGGGTGCCCTTCCTTGACAGGGAGATGCTGAAAGTAGCCCTCGCCATTCCCTCAAAATACAGGGTATCGAGGACCAACACAAAGATAGTTTTAAGGCGCGCCGCCGCAAGAGTTCTGCCCGAAAAAACCGCTAATATGCGAAAGAAGGGCTTTGCGACTCCCCTCAACGACTGGCTCAGACAAGACAGGTTCTATAATCGCGTCAAGGAGAGCTTTGAAAGCGACATAGCAAGAGAGTTTTTCGATACAAAGTATATAATGAAACTCCTTGACGACCACAAAGCCGGCAGAGCCAAGAACATGAAAAAAATCTGGACGATATACTCGTTTATTCTGTGGTATCAGAAGTATTTTATTGAAAACTGAAAGCTTAACCCCCTCCCGTTTACGGAGGGGGTTTTTATAACAGCTTAAAGCGTTTTATGTGAATCTTACCTGTAAATTTAATTTAATTTTGTACCCTTCGTTATCTTTATATATGTCCATATATTTGTATCGGCTCGTACTTGCTTTGTCGAAACATGTGTAATCAAACAGGTACTGCTCAAAATCCGTTCTGTTGTATATATGGTAGCATACAACCGTTCCGTCTCTTTTAACGACTATGTATCCGCCGTTTGCGTCCTCATCACCTTCCCAATCCTTTTCGGGTGTCATGCCGAGAGCGCATGCACATAACATTTTTTTATATTTATACTCGTACATTTGAACATTTGAGTATCCGAGGGGGTTTAATTCTTTCATCTTATCGATTATTTGCTTTGATGTCCTGAGTTTGTATATATAAGAATACAAAACTGCCAAAGACAACAAACGGGGCATCATGGTGTCTATAAATTGAAGGTTTTCCTCAAACCTTGCGGACTCAAGGTGCTCAGCGGGCTTCAACTCACAACCGAATTCGATTAATCTGTTAATTTTATCGATAATTTTTGTACGGGTTTCAATTTGATTAATCT
>LFRM01014781.1_pt1 | contig 22220 bp, 18 predicted proteins | sample 618341 | NCBI WGS metagenome assembly LFRM01 (sample SAMN03654438, study PRJNA283298) | anaerobic digester metagenome | isolation source: pool of bioreactors CSTR01a, CSTR02a, and CSTR03a thermophilic anaerobic... | place: Denmark: Kgs. Lyngby | collected 2014-05-21 | reverse complement strand
TCCGAAGATAAAACCTATCAGCTTCCGGCCGCGAATGAGCATGAGGGATAGTGACAGACTGGGCAATGCTCGCACATTCCACCCACACCCCAACGTCTCACAAGATCGCCCGGCTCTATTCCGGCAAATACAAAGGGCAGCAGCTTGTCCAGCGCTGTTCTCTCGTCAAAGGCCACGCAGGCAGGCGCGCCTATTACAGCTACATCCTCGCCATCGACAGGTGATTTTGCATATCCAAGCATCAACATCGCCCCGGGCAAGGAAGGGGATCCTTGAAAAGATATTTTCCTGCAGACTGAACGTATCGCTCCCGGAGTTCTATCGTCAGCGTCCACGCTCATTCCTCCGGTGCAGATTATCACCTTTGCGCCCTCATCAAGAAATTTATTTATGGCCTCTGCTATTTCTTCAAGCGAATCAGTACAGAATGTCTGGCCTATAACGCAGCCGCTGAGCCGGCTGAGTTTTTCATCAAGCTTTGGTCTGAAAGCATCTTGAACCCTTTTATCTACGATCTCTTTGCCTGTTGTTATAAGTCCCACTTTAAGATTCTTGAAGGGAAGAATGGAAAAGGGCCCGGTCCCCCTTACAGCAGCCACTGCACGTTCGACTCTGTAGTCCTCCATAACAAGCGGTCTTATGCGGAATCCTGCAACAGTCTGTCCTTTGAGGACCGGCCTGTGAGGGGCCAACGCAGAAAGGACCCAGTCGGGGTCCTGATTCACTCTGTTGACTGTTTCAGCAAGATACCAGAGTATGCCTGAGCTTGTTGCTACAAGATTACAGCGACCCTCTTCAGGAGGAGTCACCCGCAGATTCTCTCCGCAAAGGACCTCTGCAAGCTCTATCGCAGCGTCATCCTCATGTACTTCTCCCGGAGACATCTCCATTATAGAAAGGTTTTCCCTTCCCATATCTTTCAGGGTGGGAATATCATCTTCTGTTATAATCTGACCTTTTTTAAAACGGGCAGATTTCTTGTGATTCGCTGCATCTATTTGCGTAAGGTCATGAGCTAGCGGTTTTCCAATCGCTTCATCAAGAGATATGGTCGTTATTATCATTTTAATTTATCCTCCGTTTCAGTTTTGCATTCACTGCAACATCCATATACAACAAGCTGTTTTCCTTCAACAGACATTCCTTCAGTTACCTCTATTCGGGGAAGTCTCTGATTCGTCAGGCAAAACATTTTCCCACAGTGGAGACAAAGAAAATGGGGATGGTCCCCGGGACAGCCTTCCGAGTCAGGATCATGAGCACAAAAACGCCAAGCTCCATCAAGCCCTTGGACTTGGTGTGCTATGCCTGCATCTGTGAGGGTCTGCAGAGTTCTGTAGAGAGTGACCTTATCGAGGGGTTCCGTCAAAATGGAAGAAATCTCACTGTGTGAGAGAGGAGACCCTTTTTCAATCAGAAGTTGCAACACGACTTTTCTTTGATGCGTATTTCTCAGCTTTGCTGCGCTAAGCATTTTTTCAACATCCATAAAATCACCTCTCAAATCGACAAACGCAACTAGCTTGCATTCTAAAGTATTCCTCCTTTACCTGCAACTATTTTTTTGACTTTATCAGATTTTAAGTAGGGAGCATTAAATTCTTTCACAAAAAATGAAATTTATTTTAGTTTGTGTTACGGTTATCGACAATTTGTTTGTGTTGGCTCGTCGCCAAACATGGCTCATATATTAACTAAAAACCAAACTGAATGTTTGAATCGTAAATAAATGGATTTAGTATAATAAATAGCTTGTAATTTTTTAACATAAAAATAGTTGACATTTTTCCGATATGGCCGTATTATGTCGCCCATTACGTGCAGAGTCATATGCTCTGCACTATTAAGCCAAGGCTCCGAAAGGTGGGACAAAAATGAGAATAAACAGTTGGATACGAGACATATTTAGTCTGGTTATAGTTCTGGTTCTTCTTATTAGCAGTGGGTCCCCCGAGGCGGCCGACGCTTAAACGTCGTGTTACTTTCGGACCGGGACCCTTTGAGGGTTCCGGTCTTTTTTTTGTCTCTATTTCTGTGTACAGGAGGATATGACATGAAAAGCACTTTTACCATCCTATCTGAAGACAATCCCGGGGTACTTATGAGGATAGCGGGACTTGTTTACCGAAGGGGCTACAACATCGAGAGTCTTAGCGTAGGACATACGGATACTCCCGGAGTATCGAGATTTACCGTCGTTATTGAGGGTGAAGAGGGTGTGTACGACCAGATCAAAAAGCAGCTTCTTAAGCTCATAGAGGTTATTGATGTTATAAACCTTACAAAAGAGGGGCCTTTTGTCGAGCGCTGGCTGACTCTTGTAAAAGTCAGAGCCCCTATTAGCGAGCGAGCCCACGTTCTACAGACAGCAGAAGTCTTCCGCTGCAGGGTGGTAGATTTGGGTACAGAGGCTGTGACGTTGGAAATAACTGGGGACAAAGGGAAGGTGAATGCTTGCTTGGAAGCCTTCAGGCCCTATGGAATAATTGAGACCGCCGGCTCCGGTCAGGTTGCGCTTTCACGTTCCGGTTTTGTTTTAGAACAGTTCGTTGAAACGAGCTTTGCAGAAAAAGAACAACTTTAATGAATGTTATCAGGTCGTCTTCTAACGACCTCAAACATGAATATATAACTATATTTTAAATGTCCAGCAGGACAGAAGGAGTGTTTTTGTAATGGCAAAAGTATATTACGACCGCGATGCAGATCTTAGTTTTCTTGATGGAAAGACGATAACGATAATTGGTTACGGAAGCCAGGGGCACGCACACGCCCAGAATCTCCGCGATAGCGGAGCTAAAGTGATCGTAGCTCTCCATGATGGGAGCAAATCAAAGGCTGTAGCGGAAAAAGATGGTTTCGAGGTCTGCACCGTTTCCGAGGCAACAAAAAAATCAGATGTTGTGATGTTCTTGATGCCGGATCATCTTCAGGCGTCGATATACAACAATGAAGTTCTGCCAAATCTCAAAAAGGACGCAAAACTTGCTTTCGCACATGGATTTGCCGTCCATTTTGGTCAGATAGTGCCTGAACCGGACCGCGATGTATTCATGGTAGCTCCAAAAGGACCTGGGCACATGGTGCGTCACATGTATAAAGAAGGAAAGGGAGTACCCTGCCTGATAGCGATCTATCAGGATGCGTCCGGCAAAGCAAAGGAGTTTGCTCTGGCCTACGCCTCCGGTCTTGGGGGAGGCAGGGCAGGTATTCTTGAGACAACTTTCCGTGAGGAGACAGAGACAGACCTCTTTGGAGAACAGGCAGTCCTTTGCGGAGGAGTAAGCGAACTCATGCAGGCCGGATATCAGACTCTCGTAGAAGCCGGTTACCAGCCGGAGATGGCATACTTTGAATGTATTAATGAACTAAAGTTGATCGTCGACATGGTTTTCGAGGGAGGACTCAGCTGGATGCGTTACTCGGTGAGCGATACTGCTAAATACGGCGATATGATAGCGGGCCCGCAAGTAATCGGCGAGGAATCGAGAAAGGTGATGAAGAAACTCCTTACTGAAATCCAGGATGGAACTTTTGCACGTGACTGGATACTTGAAAACCAGACAGGGCGTCCCCGCATGAAGAAATGGGCAAAGGCTGCTCAGGAAACTGACTGTGAATCGGTAGGAAAAGAGCTTCGCAAGATGATGCCCTGGATGGATCAGAAAGAAATACCTAAATTTTAAAAAATTGTATGAAGAAGCAGCGGGCTATAGCATTAACCGGGCGGCATGACGGTTAATCAGAAATATATTCTCATCAGCCCGCTTTTTGCTTCTCACGGCATAACCAGCCGATCACACCATCTTTATAAAGGAGAGAACGACATGATCGATCACGTACGAATTTTTGACACAACACTCAGAGACGGAGAACAGGCTGCAAGGATAAACCTCAACAAGGGCGAGAAACTCCAGATTGCCCGTCAGCTTGCCAGACTCGGGGTTGATGTCATCGAGGCAGGTTTCCCCGCTTCGTCACAAGGCGACTTTGAATCCGTACAGGCAATAGCCCGTGAGATAAAAGGTCCGATAATAGCCGGACTTGCGAGAACCAGATCAGAGGATATAAAGAGCGCAGCAGAAGCAGTAAAAGATGCAGACCATCCTCGCATACACACGTTCATTGCCACCAGCCCTATCCACATGGAGTACAAACTTAAGCTGGACAAAGAGGGCGTTCTTGCAGAGGTCCGAAGCGGAGTTAGCCTCGCAAAGTCTTTCGTTGAGGACGTAGAGTTCTCTGCTGAAGACGCTAGCCGATCAGAGATCCCGTTTTTGATTGAAGTCTTCAAGACAGCTATCGAATGCGGCGCTACCACGCTTAATATTCCGGATACGGTAGGTTATGCCCAGCCTGATGAATTCTATTCTTTTGTAAAAGAGATCATCAGTGGTGTAAATGCGCCTGAGAATATAATCTGGTCAGTTCACTGCCACAACGACCTTGGACTTGCCGTAGCGAACTCATTGGCCGCAGTAAGAGCCGGAGCCAGGCAGGTTGAGTGTACGATTAACGGACTGGGAGAACGGGCAGGAAACGCTTCGATGGAAGAGATAGTTATGGCTTTGAACACAAGGCCTGACCAATATACTGTTAAAACTGCTGTCGATACGACCAAGCTTTACAGTACTAGCAAATTGGTAGCCCATCTTACCGGTGTTATGGTCCAGCCGAACAAGGCTGTAGTAGGAATGAACGCTTTTGCTCATGAAGCCGGTATCCACCAGCACGGGATGCTATGCAACAGAGCGACCTACGAGATCATGACTCCTGAAACAGTTGGGGCTCCGGCATCAGATCTGGTTCTGGGCAAACACTCTGGCCGTCACGCTTTCAAGGACAGGTTGGAAAGTTTGGGATATCAGCTTTCAAAAGAGGATATTGAAACAGGTTTTGTCTATTTCAAGGAACTTTGCGACAAGAAGAAGGACGTAAGTGACGGAGATATAGAAGCTCTTATCCTAGACAGAGTTCTCTCTTTTGTCCCTGAAAAAAGATACGTCCTCAAGGACTATTCTGTCCACGTTGGGACGGGGAGCAAGCCGACCGCGAGCGTTACTTTAACCACGGATGGCGTCGACCACACTGAAGCGTCTGTAGGCAACGGGCCTGTCGACGCGTCATACAACGCAGTAAAGAAGATTCTTGGATTTGCCCCACAGCTTAAGGGGTTCAGAATCGGCGCAACTAGCGAACGCTCTGATGCTCAGGGTGAAACCAGGGTAATCCTCCATCACAAGGAGATACAGGCACAAGGACGCGGGACTAGCACCGACGTAATTGAATCATCAATAAGGGCATATGTAGATGCGATAAACAGACTATACGCTGCAGCTGCAGTAAAGGAGATAAAATTTAATGGCCATGACTCTCGCTGAGGCGATAATCGCCAGACATACAAAAGACCCGGTTGAGCCGGGAGCTATATGCCGTGTCAGCGTAGATTTTGCTTTTACCAATGACATAACAGGTCCTCCTGCGATAAAAGAATTCAAAAAAATGGGAGCGACGAAGGTTTTTGACCCAATGCGCTGTGCTATTTTACCGGACCATTTTTCACCCGCAAAGGACATAGCTTCAGCCGAACAGATAAAAGAATGCAGAGTTTTCGCTGATGAACAGGAAATGCTTTTTTGGGATGTGGGTAGAGTTGGGGTCGAACATGCGTTTCTTCCTGAGAACGGACTGGTCCTTCCCGGAGAGATAATTCTCGGAGCCGATAGCCACACCTGTACACACGGTGCTATGGGTGCCCTTGCCACAGGAGTAGGCTCGACAGATCTTGCTGCCGCTTGGGCATTAGGCGAAACTTGGCTCAGGGTTCCTGAAACCATGAAGGTTTCCTATGAAGGGACTCCTTCTGAATGGATCTGTGGTAAGGACATGATACTTGCTCTAATTGGAAAGATTGGAGTTGAGGGGGCAAGATACATGGCCCTTGAGTTTCATGGAGAGACCCTAGCTGAGCTCGACCTTGATGACAGGTTCACACTTTCGAACATGGCTATTGAGGCCGGAGGCAAAACAGGCCTGATAAACCCCGATGAAAAACTACTGAAATATGCAAGTGCCCGCGCCTCAAGGCACTTTGAACCCCTCTTTGCAGATAAGGATGCAGTTTATGCCAAATCTATTTCCATAGACGTAACGGGTATGGAGCCGCAGGTAGCTATGCCGCACCTTCCGGATAACGTAAAAGGTGTTTCAGAGGTTACCGGAACGCCTGTAGACCAGGTATTCATAGGCTCTTGCACAAACGGGAGACTCAGCGACTTAAGGGTTGCGGCCAAGATATTAAAAGGAAAAAAAGTCTATAAAAAAACAAGATTGATGGTCATCCCTGCCTCATATGAAGTTTACAGGGCTGCAATGAAAGAGGGACTTTTTGATATATTCCTCGATGCGGGAGCCTCAATTTCAACGCCCAGCTGTGGTCCCTGCCTAGGAGGCCACCTTGGCATCCTAGCTTCAGGCGAACGCTGTGTTTCTACAAGCAACAGGAACTTTGTAGGCAGGATGGGCTCTCCCAAAAGCGAAGTCGTCTTGGCCGGTCCTATGGTAGCCGCAGCTTCAGCTGTCGCGGGACATATCTGTCATCCAAGAGAAATAGTCTAACAGGAGGCGGAAAAATGGAAACATTCTTTAGTGGAAAAGCATGGGTTTATGGTGATAACGTAGACACCGACGTAATTATTCCCGCAAGATACCTTGTAACCAGCGACGAAAAAGCTCTTGCGGAACACTGTATGGAAGATATCGATGAAACTTTTGCTTGCGGTGTGTTAAAGGGAGACATTATATCTGCAGGGAACAACTTTGGCTGCGGTTCCAGCAGGGAACACGCTCCTATCTCCATAAAGGGGTCAGGGGTCTCCTGTGTGGTTGCTAAGTCATTTGCGCGCATATTCTATCGGAATGCGATCAACATAGGCCTTCCTATACTGGAATGTTCAGAAACCGACCGTATTTCAAAAGGAGACATCATAGAAATAGATTTGGCTGAAGGATCTATTACAAACAAGACTAAAGGCGAGACATACTATGCCAAGCCTTTTCCTGAGTTCCTTCAGGAGCTGATAGGTCTGGGAGGACTGGTTCCATACGTCCAGGCTAGGCTTTCCGAACAAAGTACGGTACAGGAATGAAAAAATATAAGATAGCAGTTATTAAAGGAGACGGAATCGGACCTGAAGTTATCGGGGAGACCATAAAAGTTCTCGATAAGACGGGTAAAGAATTTGGTTTTGCATTTGAATGGAATGAATATCCTTATAGTGCAGGCCATTATCTGGCAACAGCTGAAATAATGCCTGAACATGCGATGGAAGAGATGTCAAAATGTGATGCGATGCTGCTTGGTGCAATTGGCGACCCTAGGGTAAAGCCCGGTATTATGGAACAGGGTATTCTGCTTGCGCTCCGTTTTCGTTTTGATCAGTATGTAAATTTGCGTCCTGCGTTTTCGCTGCCGAGAGTCAAAACTCCCGTGGACCTTAAAGGTATAAAAATTGATTCAGTTGTCGTTCGAGAAAATACAGAGGACCTTTATATGTGCATAGGCGGAACGACAGAATCGGGAGAGCTTGAACTTCCAGTAGATGTCAGCAGAGGAAAGTACGAGCTAACTGGTTCGATAAAGCTGAAAACAGATCCACGCTATCCTTTCGCCGCTCAGGCAGCCATAAACAGCAAACCGGGTGTTGAGAGGATCACAAGATACGCTGCGGAGCTTGCAAAAAAGCGCGGCGAAGATACTGTTACAGTTGTATCTAAATCGAATGCGGTCTCAGCCCTTTACGGATTTTTCGAAGAAGTTGCGAAAAAAGTAATGGCCGATGAATATCCCGAACTCAAATACGCAATGGTAAACGTAGATGCTCTTTGCTATCACCTTGTCAGGAATCCGTCCGCTTATGGGGTGCTGCTTTGTCCGAACCTTTTTGGTGACATAATCAGCGATCTTCAGGCTGGCCTGGCAGGCGGACTTGGTACTGCGGCAGGAGGAAACATCGGTGAAGGACTCTCAATGTTTGAACCGGTGCACGGATCTGCGCCGGACATTGTAGGTACAGGCAGATCAAATCCAGTTGCAGCAATACTTTCGGGCGCAATGATGCTTGAGCACCTTGGCGAGGGAGAGGCATCGAAAAAAATTAATAAAGCCGTATCAGATTTTCTGGAAAATGCGTCTAACGAGGATCTTCCATTTGAATTTGGAGGAACATCAACTTTCGAGCAGGTTGGAGAGAACATTAGAAGAAATATTTAAAATAACCAGACAAGCATGAAGACCTCTTTCCGGAGGTGCAAACGCTGTCGTTTACTTTAGGAGGTATATCCAATGGCTAAAATGAACGGAGCTCAGATGGTGGTTAAATCGCTTGAGGCAGAAGGAGTAGATACAATATTCGGACTGCCCGGTGGAACTGTTATCCATCTTTATGACGCTATATACGATTCAAAGATCAACCACATACTCATGCGCCATGAACAGGCTGCGGCACATGCAGCAGACGGGTACGCACGAGTAAGTGGAAAACCGGGAGTTTGCATTGCCACTTCGGGCCCCGGCGCTACCAATCTAGTAACGGGAATTGCTACTGCAAACCTTGACTCTGTTCCCATGGTTGCTATCACAGGACAGGTTGCGACTACGGTCATTGGCACAGACGCATTTCAGGAAGCGGACATACTCGGAGCTACTATACCCCTCGTCAAACACAGTATGCAGGTAAGAACACCAGAACAAATCGCCCCGGCAATAAAAAAGGCTTTCTACATTGCCTCTACGGGAAGACCCGGCCCAGTTCTAATAGATGTGCCGGCGGATGTTCAGAAAGGTTTTGGGGAATTTGAATACCCTGAAAAGATAAGCTTTCCCGGATATCACCCTGACAAAGGAACAGACCTTGCTCAGCTTGATGCCGCAGTATCGCTCCTTGAACACGCAGAGAGACCCTTGATATTTGCAGGAGGCGGCGTAATAAGGTCAGGTGCGGCAGCAAAGCTGACTGAAATGGCCGAAAAGCTTCAGATACCGGTGGCAACGTCCCTGCTTGGCAAGGGAGCCTTTCCTGAATCCCACCCACTGGGGCTCTCTCTCGGGATGGCAGGGATGCATGGGCATCCTGTAGCAAACAGGGCAATCATGACGGCGGATGTGATCTTGGCCATAGGATCGCGTTTTAGCGACCGGACCACGGGAAACAGATCTAGTTTTGCCTCAGAGGCCAAGATAATCCATATAGATCTTGACCCTGCAGAGATTGACAAAGCTATTGGTTCAGAGGTATGGCTTGTCGGCGACGCGGGGACAATAATCGACGCCATCATGAATTCAGTGAAGAAAAGATACTTCGACCATTCCCACTGGATTGAAGAACTTGAATTGATACGTCAAAAAGAGCCTCTGCCAAGAAACGAGTATGTTGGAGAGATAGCTCCCTGGCAGATTATTGAAACCCTTCGCGAAATAACGGGAGGCAAGTCGGTGCTTACTACTGAAGTTGGTCAACACCAGATGTGGGCAGCGATGCACTATAAGGTGGAAGAGCCGGGTCGTTTCGTTACTTCAGGCGGACTAGGAACAATGGGATTTGGTTTTCCCGCTGCGATAGGTGCGGCCTACGCATGTCCCGGACAGCATGTCTGCTGTATAGCCGGTGACGGAAGTTTTATGATGAACATCCAGGAACTGGACACCTGTGCGCGTTACAATATTCCTGTGAAGGTCTTTATCCTCAACAATTCCTGCCTTGGGATGGTCCGTCAGTGGCAGGAGCTTTTTTACGATCGCCGCTACTCGAACACACTTTATACCCGCAACCCCGATTTTGTAAAAATTGCCGAAGGTATGGGAGTCAGCGGTTTCTTGGCAACAAAACCTGAAGAGGTAAGAAAGACGATAGAAGCTGCTTTGAAAGTCCCGGGTCCTGCTTTGGTCGATTTTAGGATTCCTCAGGGGGCTATGGTTTTACCGATGGTCGTTCCCGGTGGTTCTATTGACAAAATGATACTGAATTAAAGGAGATTATTAAATTATGAACAGCGATAAGGCAAAAAAAGGTTACCAGAGAAGCCCTCACCGCTCTCTGCTTAAGGCAGCGGGATATACAGACTGGGAGATAGAACGCCCGTGGGTTGGAGTTGCAAATTCTTACAACGCCATAATCCCTGGACATGTCCATCTCAGAAGCATAACTGAGGCTGTAAAGGCCGGCATATACGCGGCAGGCGGACTCCCTATCGAATTTCCTGTAATTGGAGTGTGCGATGGTATAGCAATGAACCATGAGGGAATGAAGTTTTCTCTCCCAAGTCGTGAGCTGATCATGGATTCCATAGAAATAATGGCCCGCGGGCATGCGTTTGACGCGCTTGTTCTGGTAACGAACTGTGACAAAATAGTCCCCGGCATGGCAATGGCTGCAGCAAAACTTAACCTTCCCTCGGTTGTGATCTCAGGCGGTCCTATGATGGCAGGTATGATGAAGGACAGAGTACTAGACCTTAACAGCGTTTTCGAAGGTGTTGGAATGAAGGCCGCGGGTAAAATTTCGGATGAAGAGCTTAAGGATATAGAAGACAACGCCTGCCCAGGATGCGGATCATGTTCGGGCATGTTCACGGCAAACACTATGAACTGCATGATGGAGGCTCTTGGACTCGCACTTACCGGAAACGGCACAATCCCAGCAGTCCATGCGGGACGTATCAGGCTCGCGAAAGATGCCGGACGTGCTGTAATGACTCTTGTCGAGAAAAACATCAGGCCGAGAGATATTCTTACTATGGAAGCATTTAAAAACGCCCTTGCTGTTGACCTCGCACTTGGAGGATCTACGAACACTTCCCTGCACCTCCCGGCTATCGCATGGGCCGCAGGACTGGAGCTTCCTCTTGAGCTTTTCAACGAGATAGGAGCAAGAGTTCCGCACCTCTGTTCAATGAGCCCCGGAGGACAGCACCATATAGAGGACCTCTGGCAGGCGGGTGGAGTTGAGGGACTTATGGCAAGACTTCTGGAAAAGGGCCTGATAAAGGGTGACCTGATAACAGTTACCGGAAAGACGGTCAAAGAAAATCTTCAAAAAGCCGCAGTCGTAAACAACGACGTTATCCGACCGGTCGAAGATCCATATCATAAAGAGGGCGGACTCGCATTTATAAAGGGTACTTTGGCCCCGCTTGGAGCCATAGTAAAACAGTCTGCTGTCCTTCCGGAGATGCTGGTCCATGAAGGCCCTGCCCGCGTCTTCGATTGTGAGGAAGATGCAAGCAAAGCCATCCTCAACAACGAAATAAATGACGGGGATGTTGTGGTCATCCGTTTCGAAGGACCAAAAGGCGGTCCCGGTATGCGCGAGATGCTTACCCCGACATCTGCCATCATGGGTCAGGGAAAAGGTGCGACAGTCGCACTTATAACAGACGGGCGTTTTTCTGGCGCCACAAGAGGCGCAGCCATTGGCCACGTTTCACCTGAAGCTGCGGTAGGCGGGCCAATAGGGCTTGTTGAAGAGGGAGATATCATCTCCATAGACATCCCTGCCAAGAGGCTTGATCTCAAGGTAAGCGATGAAATCCTTGCTAAGAGAAGAGAAAAGTTTATTCCTAAACTCCAGAAGGTAGACAGCCCCTTCCTCTCGAGATATAGGGCTTTTGTAAGCTCCGGGGTCGAAGGAGCAGTAATGAGGGAAAAACCGGAATAAATTACCTGGGCGAAACAATTCACTTTTAATATGAACAAAACGAAACAGAAACGAACAAATAAGAACTTTAGTACCATCCGGTAATGCAACATAGTTGCTGTAAGTATTTCTATAGCCTATAATTGACTTTATTGAAACTCAGTCTCTATGGGAGGTAATATTGTTATGTTCAAATCAAAACGTTATGGTTTTTCCCTATTCTTGTCCTTGTTGCTGGTATTGTCTATTTTCTTGGCTCCATTATCAGCAAGTGCAGCCACAGAGCTGACCGTCTTCGTGGCGGCGTCAATGACTGAATCGATGAATCAGATCGCAGAGCTTTATAAGAAAGTTGCTCCTGATGTAAAGGTTCTCTATAATTTCGACTCCAGTGGCACGCTGAAAAAGCAGATTGAAAGTGGCGCACAATGCGACATTTTTATCTCGGCCGGCCAGAAGCAGATGAACGAGATGGACATTAAGGCAGACCCAAAAATTAACACACAAAAGCTTGATCTTATGATGCAAGGCACACGATTCAATTTAGTCTCCAACAAAGTTGTCATGATAGTTCCTAAGGGAAAAAATCCCAACGGGATCAACGACTTCAAAGATGTAGTCACAGATAAAGTCGGAATCGTTTCAATCGGTAATATGGATGTTCCGGTAGGACAGTATGCAAGAGAAATATATAAAAACCTTGGTATTTGGGATAAGTTAAGAATTATGAATAAGACAAGCTATGCAAGCACGGTAAAAGAAGTTCTTTCACAGGTTGCTGCAGGAGCAGTGGATTGTGGATTAGTTTATAGTACTGATGCAGCCACATCTAATGCTGTAGATGTCGTTGCAGAAGCACCAAAGGGTAGCCATAGACCAATAGCTTATCCTGCGGCAATTATGAAGAGTACGAAAAACCAGAAAGCAGCAGCAGCATTTCTTAATTTCCTTAAAGGACCGGAAAGCGTAAAGGTTTTTAATAGCATTGGATTCGTCGTTCTAGGTAAATAACAACAAAATTCTATGATAACAAAAAGGTGGCCACGCCAGAAAAAAGTTTGGCCACCTTTTTTCATTACTTGCTGAATCGGGGTAAGATATGGACTGGTTCCCACTTTATAATTCATTACGCGTAGCATCGATATCAACATTCCTTACATTTTTCCTTGGAGTATTTGCTGCCCATTATATTGCAAAAACGCCCAAGGTACTTAAAGGGCTGATTGATGGTATTCTGACTTTGCCGCTAGTTTTGCCACCCACTGTAGTCGGTTTCTTTATGTTAAAACTAATAGGACCGTACGGGCCTCTAGGTTCACTCGTCCTTGAAAAATTTGGATTTAGAATGACTATGACATGGTACTCTGCTGTTTTCACTACAACTATAATTTCTTTCCCCTTGATGTACCGAACTGCCCGCGGTGCGTTTGAAGCATTTGACACCACATTGCTCTACTCAGGACAGACTCTGGGATTATCGAACACGTTTCTCTTCTGGCGAGTTGTGATGCCAAACTGTAAACAGGGGATTTTGGCAGGTACCGTTCTCTCCTTTGCGCGTGCTCTAGGAGAATTTGGCGCTACAACTATGGTATCTGGTTATATGCCCGGCAGGACAGCAATAATATCTACTACTGTCTATCAACTTTGGAGAGAAGGAAACGATGCCCTTGCTTATAAGTGGGTATTTGTGAACCTGGCAATCTCGCTCATAGTCCTCATAGCGGTAAACATGCTTGAAAATAGCTACAAGCAACCTGTCGGTGTAGCAAAAGACCATTTTGAATATGAAAATTAGAGGTTAAAATGTCAATATACGTGAAGATAAGAAAAAAGTTTGGTAACTTTGTTCTCAATACTGAGTTCGAAGCAGATAACGAGATACTTGCGCTGCTGGGATCTTCAGGCTCAGGCAAAAGCATGACTCTGAAATGCATCGCCGGAGTCATTAAGCCGGATGAAGGGCGCATAGTGGTTGATGGCGAGACATTGTTTGACTCAGATAAAAATATTAATTTGAGTCCCCAAGAAAGGCATGTGGGTTTGCTTTTTCAAAACTATGCACTTTTTCCGAATATGACGGTGGAGCAGAATCTTTGTTCTGCACTAAGAAGATGTGATGGACAGAATAATAGAAAAGAACGGCTTGAGCTTATTCTTGATAGTTATTATTTAACCGGCTTGGAGAAACATTATCCGGGACAGCTTTCCGGGGGACAACAGCAGCGTGTCGCGCTTGCAAGAATAATGGCGAGCGATCCTAAAATTATAATGCTTGATGAGCCACTTTCAGCTCTTGATAGTTATCTGCGCTGGCAAGTAGAGAGAGAGCTCGCAGAAATCTTGAGTAAATTTAAAGGTACAACTCTCTATGTTTCCCATAACAGAGACGAAGTTTATAGGCTATGCCATAAAGTATGTGTCATAAACGGAGGACATTCTGAAAAAGTAAGTACAATCGATGATTTTTTCAACGCTCCATCGACACTTGCGTCAGCTTTTTTGTCAGGATGTAAAAATTATTCAAGAATAGAAAAACAATCAAATGACACATTCCAGGCTCTCGATTGGCACGCCAACTTAAAGTCCGCCGTTTCTATACCCGATGATGCTACATACATAGGTGTCCGAGCTCACAGTGTTCTTCCATTTTATGATGGTGATGAAAGCCAAAATAAAGTGACTTGCAGAGTACTTGAAGTCCGAAACGACCTTTTTTCGGTTGCTTTTACGTTGCTGCCTTTAGACGCTAACCCTAAAAATGAATTTGGACTAATTCGGATGGAGTTGCCTTCTTTCAAAGGAGAAACCGTCCAAGCGGGGGATATTATGGCGGTAAAGATTCCGGAAGATGCGATTATGCCCCTACTAAAACGAGAAAATTATAGAAAACTGAAGGATTAGTTTACTGTATGAGTACAACTTCCCCATCCAACCTTTCGAAGCAAAATAAAGGCAGAAGAATTTTCAGCTCTTCCGCCTTTATTTATTTTTTACGTGATCTTGTCTAATCCTTACAGGTCCTCTCTCAAGGCGCCCCTATTTTCTGCAATATACGGTGTCTATAAGGGTCCCATCACGATATTCTACTACTGCAACGACTTTATCATAATCGAATTCAGCAGGACTCGGTATGCCTGTCAGCTTCTCGACTTCCTTCTTTAATGCCGTTATGTCGACAATGGGAAGTCCAGCTTTTAAAGCTGATTCGAGAAGGTCTTTCCTGCCGGGATTAATACAGATTCCCCGTTCTGTTACGATGGCGTCAACTGTCTCACCGGGTGTCGTTACTGTTGTGACTTTATCCTTTATTGTGGGAACGCCGCCTCTGAAGGAAGGAGCGACGACAATAGAAAGCTTGGCGCCGGCAGCAGTATCCTGGTGTCCACCTGAGGCACCTCTGAGCACTCCGTCGTTGCCCGTCAGGACATTTACATTAAAGTCCGTATCAACTTCAAGCGCCGCCAGAATTACACAGTCCAGATTATGGACAAGACATCCCGAATTAAAAGGATTTGCGTACCACGAAGCATCTATTTCAATATGGTTGGGATTGTTTGTTATAGATTTTGTTACAGCAGAATCGAAACTTTGCACATCAAAGACTGTATTGAAGAGACCTTCCTCAAGCATGTCGGCCATATACCCGCCAACCCCTCCCAGTCCAAAGCTTCCGTGGATGCCCTTTTCCCTCATGTATTCGGCAAGATATTTTGCCACAGCTAGGCTGGCTCCGCCCACTCCCATTTGGAAAGAGAAACCTTGTTCAACTATTCCTGAGGCCTTCATCAGTCTGAAAGAATCCTTCGCCATTTTGAGGTCAACGGGGTTCCTTGTTATTCTTGCGGCGCCTGTTGCGATCTTTTTTGGGTCTCCCAGGCTATCAACACATATTATGCTATCCACAAGATGCTGTGGTATCGAGATTTTAGGATGGAGGGGATATTCAACAAGGTTATCCGTAATCGCAATGACATGTCTTGCATATTTAGCGTCTGTTATAGCATAACCCAGTGAACCGCATGCTGAAGGGCCGCTGCTGCCGTTTATATTTCCAAGAGGATCGCAGGATGGAGCAGCAAGAAATGCGACATCAATAGATATCGAGCCTTCTTCAATAGCCCTTGCTCTTCCCCCGTGGCTGCGAATGACCACTGGTATTTCTATCTCTCCGGCGGAGAGAAGCTTGCCGAGTTCGCCGCGAACACCTGAAGTGTAAAGGCGAGCTATCAGTCCACTACGTATATAGTCGGCAACGCAGTCGTGTGAGTCCGGTATCGAACTTGGGGCGAGCGTGAGATTTTTAAAGCCCATTTTCTGAAGGATATCAAGAACTAACGGCATTACAATATCGCCGTTCCTCAGATGGTGATGAAACGAAATCGTCATTCCGTTTTCAAGTCCGGAAAGTTCAACAGCTTTTTCGATATTTTGAACGACCTTGCTCCTTGTGGGCATTGGACGGCACAGCTGCATCGGAGCAGCCGCAGTAACTGCTGGTTGGCCCAACATTGCAAATGGCGACGCATATGGCGCAAAAGACCCGACTCCCGGAAGTTCGATAGGGATATTTCTGCCAAGAGAATTAAGAGACATCTTCATTATAAGCCGCTCCTTTCAAAGCCATAAAGCTCTGCAAGTTCTAACAGGCGGCTGGCTCTTGCGACAACCGGGGGGTCTACCATCTTGCCGTCAACCGAAATTACCCCTTTGCCCTCTTTTTTTGCATTCTCCGCAGCTTCTATAACGCGCAATGCTTTTTTAAATTCTTTTTCGCTTGGCATAAATGCCTGATGTATTGTCTCTATCTGATCTGGATGTATAGAAGCCTTGCCGGTAAAGCCAAGATTTACTATTCGCTGGCATTCCTTGGCCAGTCCCTCTTTATCGTTTATATCTGCCCATACTGTGTCATAGACATCTACGCCGGCAGCACGTGCCGCAACGACGACTCTGCTTCTTGCGTAAAAAAGTTCCCAGCCTTCTTTCGTTTTCTGAACGCCCATATCTGCAGTCAAATCCTGCCCGCCTAAAGTAATGGCCTGAACTCGTGGGCACGCAGACGCGATAAGAAATGAATTTTCAACTCCCGCTGCTGTTTCGATCATTGCATGTATGCGGACTTTTCCAACCGGAATGGAGTTCGCTTTTTCAATCTCTTCTATTTTTTTATCAGCGATTATTACGTCTTCAGGAGCGCTGCATTTTGGAATCCGAACTGCATCAGGGATGCAGGGGATTATCTCCTTAAGGTCGTCATCAAAATACTCTGTGTCTGAACCATTTATTCTGACCGTGACTATAAGATTTTTAAAATCATAGTTTTTTAAATAACAGGCTACCATTCTTCTTGCGGCATCCTTCTCTGTAAGAGCCACAGCATCTTCAAGATCAAGGAGTATGCTGTCTGCTCCAAAGACTGGCGCATTCTGAATCATCCTGGGGGAGTCGCCGGGGATATAAAGCATTGAACGACAGGGTCTCATTGTTTTGTCACCACTTTCCCGGCACGTTCCAGAGCAGTTTCAAGGCGTGCTCTTATGGTTATTTCAAGGGCCCCCTGGTCCTGAATCGAAATTTCAGCACCTGTGAGAGCATATCCTTTTGTGACGCTCTCTACAAGGCGCATTGTCCTTTCGGCAAAAACGGTACTGTTGGCGCCTTTATATTCAAGGGCCAGTTTTTCTGCCGGCGAAACCGTTACCAGGCAGTCGGATGATTCAAGTGTTCCGGCACTGGCGGTATGAAGCAAAATCAACTTGCTCATCACCTTTCATACTTAGTTGAACAGAGGAGGGATGCTGCCCCCTCCTCTGTTCATTATATTGCCTTACTTAAGCCTGCCTGCAACCGCATGTAGGAAATCTTCAGTTGTAACAACTCTTTTTTCTGTTAAATCGGCTATTAACTCGAGGTCCTTGGTCATTATACCGGCCTCTATGGTATTTATACATGCACTTTCAAGGTTATCTGCAAAAGTTTCAAGCTCTTTTATCCCATCAAGCTCAGCGCGCTTCCTAAGAGCGCCCGACCAGGCGAAAATCGTTGCCATTGGGTTAGTGGATGTTGATTCACCCTTAAGATATTTGTAATAGTGGCGAGTTACGGTACCGTGGGCCGCTTCGTACTCAAAGACACCCTTAGGAGAAACAAGGACAGATGTCATCATGGCAAGGCTTCCGAATGCAGTAGCAACCATGTCAGACATCACGTCTCCGTCATAGTTTTTGCATGCCCAGATGATGCCGCCCTTAGAGCGTATGATTCTTGCAATGGCGTCGTCAATCAAGGTGTAAAAATATTCTATCTCGTTCTTCTCAAAATCAGCTTTATATTCAAGATCGAATATTTCCTGAAAGATGTCCATAAAACGGCGGTCATACTTTTTTGAGATAGTATCTTTTGTTGAGAACCACAGAGTCTGTTGGGTTGCCAGTGCATACTTGAAGCATGAATGGGCAAAGCTTCTTATGGACTTGTCAAGATTATGCATGCCCATGGCGACACCGCCGTCCGCGAAATCGTGGACTAGCTCTCTCTGGGCCTTACTCTGGTCGCCGTCTGCAGGTTCAAATGTCATATAGACCTTGCCCGGAACATCGATAAGCATCTCGACGTTCTTATATATATCGCCATATGCATGACGTGCAATGGTGATAGGTTTTTTCCAGGTACTTACAGTAGGTCTAATACAGTCCAGAAGAATCGGAGATCTAAATACTGTTCCGTCAAGTATCGCCCTTATAGTCCCATTTGGGCTCTTCCACATCTGTTTGAGATCGTACTCTTTCACTCTTTGCTGATTGGGCGTTATAGTGGCACATTTTACTGCCACGCCGTATTTTTCTGTGGCTTCAGCAGCCTCTACCGTTATCATGTCATTTGACTCGTCACGTTTCTTAAGACCCAGGTCGAAGTACACTGTTTTTAGATCGATATAAGGTTCAAGGAGAATCTCCTTTATTTTGCTCCAAATGACTCTTGTCATTTCGTCTCCGTCCATTTCTACTAACGGAGTCTTCATCTTAATTTTCATGTCGTTCCCACCCTTCATCTTGATGTTTAAATGTATTTGGTAACTACTTTTTTTCTCTTTACTTCACTCTGTGTTTCGTTTTGCTGGGCATAATAATTCATGAGACATCCGGCTAGGATAATGTCTCTGTCTTCCTTAATGAGATCGGGCATTCTAAGCGTAATTTCCGTCCGTGACGAGCCTCGAATAACTGTCGCATTAATACTTTCTAATCCATCTTCAACCGCTTTACGAATACCTGGTATAAACAACCAGTCTCCGACGGAAAGGTTGCTCTTATCTTCAGAGGAGATGATGAATGGTATCATTCCCCAGTTTATTAGGTTGCTTCTGTATCGTTTTGTCGCATATTCTTCTGCGATATTTGCCAGACCGCCAAGTACTTTCTGGGAAGAAGCTGCTTGTTCGCGGGCAGAGCCGTCTCCCGGCTTAACGGCAACTACCGTGCTGCCAATTTGTGTATTTTTAAGGGCTTCCTCAGTTTTAGTGAGCGTTAGTAAAGCTTTAAGGTCAAACGCAATTTCTCCGTAACCTTCATTAGCTCTATGTCTGCGCCTATTTTCCAAAGCCTGAATTTCTTTCGCCCTGCCTACATATCCTGGATCTTTGCGTGACAGAGTATATTCTGCCAGTTTAAGAGGATTTGAGCGAAGAGAGGAAGTCTCTCCGGACGGAATAAGTTCATCCGTGGTCGTAACCGGGTCATTAATAACCGAGGCTATGCTTAACATCAAATTTTGCGCCAGCGGATAGACCTTAGGCCACGGACGTATATTAGGGCCGTAAACCAGTTTTACCTCTGGCTGAGGCTTACCAAAACCACGATAAACCTTTTTGTCGTATATCTCTTTTCGGAAAGAATACTCAACCTCATGGAGAAATTCTCCATATTGTTCTCCAGAGGTAAGAATTCCGCCGTTTGCTGCAGTTGCTGCTATCGACCTTGCATCCATCAGCGCAACAGATGCAAGCTGTCCCCCATCAGGCTTCGAGCCTTCTCGGTTTGGGAAATTTCTTGTTGCATGTCTAATGCTGAGCCCATTATTGGCTGGTGTGTCACATGCGCCGAAACAGGGACCGCAGAAAGCAGTCCTTATTGTTGCCCCTGCAGACATCAACTCAAGGAGAGATCCGTTTGAGGTAAGGTCCATTTTTATTGGCTGGCTTCCAGGGTACACGCTCAGAGAGAACTCGCCCAAGTTGGCTTTGTCTGTCCTTAGTATCTGAGCTGCTGCGACGATGTTATCCGGAGTGCCTCCGGCGCATCCTGCTATTACTCCATGATTTACACAAAGACGCCCGTTACGGATCTTATCTGTAAGAGAGAGTGAGAGGTTTGGATTACCGATTTGCTTTGATCCTTCTTTCTCGACTTTCTCCAGGATGTCCATTGCGTTTTCATTGAGGTCATCTATCGAATAAACGTTGCTTGGGTGGAATGGTAAAGCTATCATTGGTTTAATTTTATCAAGGTCGATTATTATAGCGCCGTCGTACCATGTCGCTTCCTCAGGTTCAAGCTGTCTATAATCATTGGGTCTGCCGTGTATTTCATAATATTTTTCTACCCGTTTGTCCGTTCTCCATATAGAAGTTAGGCAAGCTGTTTCGGTTGTCATGACATCTATGCCGTTTCGGAATTCAACAGGTAGATTGCTCACACCCGGACCTACGAATTCAAGGACTTTGTTTTTTACAAAACCGTTCTTGAAGACAGCTCCTATAAGCGCAAGGGCAACGTCCTGTGGGCCTACACCCGGACGTGGTGAGCCCTTTAGATAGATGGCTATAACCTCTGTGTGCGGAAAGTCATAGGTATGGCTTAAAAGCTGTTTTACCAGTTCCGGGCCTCCCTCTCCAATCCCCATTGTTCCAAGGGCGCCGTATCGGGTATGGCTGTCAGAACCTAAGATCATTCTGCCGCATCCGGTCATCATTTCTCGCACATAAGAGTGAATTACGGACATATGGGCTGGTACGAATTCTCCGCCAAATTTCTTAGCCGCGGATAATCCATAGACATGGTCGTCTTCATTGATTGTTCCTCCAACAGCACAGAGGCTGTTATGGCAGTTTGTCAGAAGATATGGCACTGGGAATTCCTTCATCCCGCTGGCTATTGCAGTTTCAATTATTCCCACATAGGTTATATCGTGTGACGCCAAGGCATCAAAGCGTATTCCTGTTTTTTTGCCTGTCTTGTCAACGTTGTGGGCTTGCAGAATTCTCGAGGCGATGGTCCCCTCAGACGCCCTTTTCTTATCGGACAGAATATCTTTCATGGGCTTTAGGCCTTCTTTTGCCAAGCGGCCGTTGATTTCATCCATGTTGATTTTATCTGTCTCTTCTACCAAAAGGGTTCCGTGGAGTAAAAATGCGCCGTTTCTGATTAATTTCAACACTGCTACCCACTCCTTTACATTTTTTAGCCTTATTCGTGCTGTACAGCAAATCATGGCCAATATTCATACTTTACTGAATGTTTAAGACAAAAAGAAAAGAAAGAACGTTTTTTGCTAATTTAAAACAGGCAGACTCTCTACCACCTCCGGCGTAAAACCTTTTAATAAAGCCATACATTTATTAAATGTTAACCCCTAAAATTACTTATAATAATGAAGATAGACTTTTGCTATGATAATTTTAAATTAACGCTCTCATTTTACAAATGGACCGCTATAGGTATATATAACTTTCGTAGAAACGTCAATGTCATTATCACAATTTATCTCATATTTGGAATAGTAAGATAATTACCGCCAAATCAACAGGGTGGATTTACTACTTTGTATGAACGATACCGCCCCGTGAAGAAGATATCATTTTTCTGTTTCCGAGAGCTAAAGAAAAGGGCTGAAGGATTTTTATATCCTCCAGCCAGCTAATATTTATTTTTTTGATCGTCCCCGATCAGGTGCTTACAAATCTTTTCTTCTCTTCAGAACAAGCTTTAATGGCCCAGAGTGAGCATAGATGGGAACAGGGATTTTTTCAAACGATCCCTCTTCACTTGTTGATTTCTCTGCCTGTGATTTATCCTTCTCGTCTTCTTCTTTCCTGTACAGGACCTGCACGGATTTTGAACCGTCCCGATAGATAGTGATTCCCTTGCATCCAAGCTGCCAAGCCATTACATATGAATCGAGAACATCCTTTACAGTACTTTCGTGCGAGAGGTTTACTGTTTTTGAGACAGCCAGATCTGTGTATTTCTGGAATACCCCTTGAGTGCGGACATGAGAGAGAGGTGAGACGTCGTGGGATGTAATAAAAACAGATTTTATAACTTCTTCCGGTAAGCCCTCTTTTTGTGCGTCTGCATAATGCCTGTTCACCTGTTTCATAATGACCTTGGTTCCGTCTATCTGAGTGCGCACACGTGTGTGCTCAAGTGCGAAGAGGGGTTCTATGCCGGAAGAACAGTCTGCAAGAAGAGCAATCGTTCCAGTTGGAGCAATACATGTTAGGGTCGCATTGCGGCGTCCTAAATG
>LFRM01094767.1_pt2 | contig 22224 bp, 22 predicted proteins | sample 618341 | NCBI WGS metagenome assembly LFRM01 (sample SAMN03654438, study PRJNA283298) | anaerobic digester metagenome | isolation source: pool of bioreactors CSTR01a, CSTR02a, and CSTR03a thermophilic anaerobic... | place: Denmark: Kgs. Lyngby | collected 2014-05-21 | reverse complement strand
GAACTGTCCTGTGATGCACCCATCCGGGAACCTTATATTGCTTACCTGCAAGGAGGCATCACCTTTGATCATGCCAGAACAGGCATCCTCATCGCCGTAGCTAATACAATGAAACAGGAGTAAAAAATGGATCAATCGGGTATATTACCCCAAATATTATTTCTCGCCGTTCTAGTTCTTATCAATGGTTTTTTTGCTATGTCTGAAATTGCCATTGTATCTGCTAACCGCTTCAAAATTCACAATATGGTTGTGGAAGGGGATAAGCGAGCAGTGGCCTTAGAGCGCTTGATGGCTCAACCCTCAAATTTTTTAGCCACCATCCAGGTTGGAATCACCTTGGCTGGATTTCTAACCGCCGGTCAGGCGACGAAATCCTTTGAATCTAGGCTAGCACCAGTCTTTGAACGGTTTCCTACCTTAGTCCCTTATTCTGAACCCATTGCTTTTATCCTAATCACTTTAATCATGGCTTATTTTACCTTGGTCTTTGGCGAGCTTTTACCCAAGCGGATCGCTCTTCATAAACCAGAAGCCATCGCGATTATGGCTGCGGGTCCCGTTACCTTATTATCCAAACTCACTCGCCCTTTTGTTATCTTTTTATCGGGCTCCACTACTCTTTTTGCGAAGATATTTGGAATTCACTCCGAAAATTATGAAGAGGAAATTTCCATTAGTGAAATCCGCGCCAAAATTGATGAAGGAAAAGAACGAGGTGTCATTAATCAAACGGAACGAGATATGTTGGACGGAATTTTTGAGTTTGATAATAAATTAGCTCGAGAAGTCATGACGCCAAGAACCGATGTGGTCATGGTGGATGTGGATGAAAAACCAGAAGTCATTGTTCGTATGCTGACCAATGGCCGTTATTCAAGAATTCCAGTTTACGAAGGAGATCCTGATAACATCATCGGGATGTTGGTCTTGAAAGATATTTACAGGGAATACGTGAATAAAGGCTCGATTCGGGACATTCGAAAATTGATGCGCAAAATTTTATTTGCACCGGAAACCAAGCACATCGATGATTTATTTACAGAAATGCAAACTAAGAGTCATCATCTTTGTATCTTGATTGATGAATATGGTGGTTTCTCTGGGATTGTGACTATTGAAGACTTACTGGAAGAAATTGTCGGCAACATCTTTGATGAGCATGATATTACCTTTACGGAAATTAATCGCATTGGTGCTAACACCTTCGTGGTGGATGGAATGGTCCCCATTGGCATGATGAATGATGATTTAAATTTAGACCTTGATAAAGAAAATGCCGATACCATTGGTGGCTACTTTATTGAAAAATTAGGACGGGTCCCAGAAAAAGGTGACATCGTGGATGACGAAGAAGTCATGATGGAAGTGTTACGGATTCGGGGTCGACGAATTAAAGATTTAAAAATTATTATTAAAGACATTAAACCGGATGAGCCGGACGAAGATGAACTCTAGGAAAGGGGAACCATCATGATCGCAATTGCATTGGTGAATTTAATTATGGGTGGATACTTTCTTTACGATGCACTAATCCGCTTGTCTGCCAATCAAAGTCTCTTAATTTTCGATGAATACTTGGGTGGCTTTGGACGCTATATTCCGATTGTATTAGGTATTTCTATGATTATAAGCTCAATGATTCTTCTGATCAAAAAAAGTACCGGCATGCTATTTGTAGCTTATATTCATTCATTTCTGGCACTGCTTTTTTATACCCCATCAGTGTTTTATAGTGGAATTAAAGAACGCTATTCGCCTTGGATCTTAGTCTTGCAGTTTTCAGTCTTGATTGTGAGCACCATTCTTCTTTATACCAGCAAAGAGCAGGGCAAGGGGAGGGCTAGTATTTTACGTAAGGACTCCTACGATGAATATCGCACCTCGATGAAGCAATATAAGGGCGACGACTCAAATCCTCGCCCCGACTCCAGCAAGGGACCCAAAGCCAAGTAGTTTACATATGTTTATAAGCCAATAAGATGAAGATCCTTTCAATTTAAACAATCAAATGAATTAAAAATCTCAATTAATTAAATACGTCTAGTAAGTCAATTAATGCCCCGAGGATTAGCAGGATCCTTGGGGCAAACTTATTTAGATGATTAAAAAAGCAAGAGCTCTGTTTTTCATCACCATGAATACAGAGCTTTTGCTTTTTATTGAGTTTGATTTTAAAAGGCTTTAACCTATTCTGATTAATGGTATTGACGATAAATACCAACCAAGCGGCCAAGCACTCGACAATCTGGAACGATAATCGGAGTCATGGTGTCATTTTCAGGTTGTAGTCTAATAAAGTTTCTTTCTTTATAGAATGTTTTAAGGGTTGCCTCGTCCTCGATGAGGACAACGGCTATTTCACCATTTTTACACGTTTCGGCTCGTTCAATAATGGCAAGATCTCCATCATTAATACCGGCGTCGATCATGGATTCACCCAAAACCTTAAGAATAAATAAGTCCTTGTCATGTTTGACAAAATTAATGGGCATCAGAAAATGGTCTTCTATATTTTCATGAGCCAGGATGGGGACACCTGCGGTGACACGGCCAATCACTGGAATACGAATCATTTCTGGACGGTTATTCAGTTCTGCTATTTCTAAGGCACGGGGTTTTGTCGGATCGCGACGAATTAAACCCTGTTTTTCCAAATTTTGCAGGTGGTTCTGGACCGATGATGTAGACCTTAGGTCTACGGCGTCACAGATTTCACGGACTGACGGAGGATAGCCTTTTGATTCTGTAAAAGTTAACAAGAATCGATATACTTCTCTTTGTTTTGCTCCTTTTCCGGACATACTGCACCTCACTTCCTAAATTTGTTTTAATTGTAGCACACAGACGGGTAAAAACAAACACCTGTTCCGTAGATACGTTCTATTATCAAGGGTTTTAGCAATCTTTTTGAGAATATCAGGCAAAAACCGAAATTTTTCCTTGGTTTCACGATTCCAAGAACTTTTTTCTTTGAACAATCTTTAAAGATTGCACTAGAAGCTCTTTCTTTCCCTATAATAGAAATAGATTATAATAGAAAATGGATTATAATAATTAGTAAATACAACTTAATCTTTAGGAGGTAACACATGTCAGTACATATTGGAGCCAAACCAGGTGACATTGCAAAAACAATTCTATTACCAGGAGATCCACTGCGAGCAAAATTTATTGCTGAAAACTTTTTAGATAACCCAGTTCAGTTTAATAACGTTCGCGGCATGCTTGGATTTACGGGGACTTATAAGGGGATTCCTATTTCAGTGATGGGTACCGGAATGGGCGTTCCTTCCATATCCATTTATGTTCACGAACTAATCCATGAGTATGGTGTTAAAAACTTAATGCGAGTGGGCTCAGCGGGAGCCATTGTCCCTAAGGTGAAGATCCGTGATGTGGTTTTAGCATCATCAGCTTCCACCACCAATGGCTTTAACAAAAACCGTTTCCGTGGTTTTGACTACGCGCCAACGGCTGATTTCCAGCTCTTGTCCAAGGCCTATGAATCCACCAAGGAACTTGGCATCGAACCTATTGTAGGCAATGTCTTATCTTCAGATATTTTCTATGATGAGACGAACTCTCACGAATTATTTGCTAAAGCTGGTACTTTATGCGTAGAAATGGAAGCCGCCGGACTTTATACTGCCGCTGCCATGGCCGATGTTCGCGCTCTAACGATTTTAACCATCTCCGACTCTTTGATTACAGGGGAAGCAACCACATCAGAAGAGCGCCAGAAAACCTTCACTGATATGATGAAGATTGCCCTGGAGACAGCTGTCAAGATTAATGATTTGGATTAATTCCTCTTTAAACTAACAGCTTAAGCTTCAACTAACAGCTTAAACTTCAACTAATTCGGAGCTAAGCAGTTAACAAGATAAAAAAGGAAGACACCCAGCATAAAAGCTCGGCGTCTTCCTTTTTATTTTCTTCTTATGTCGATGTTCTTCATATATTTCCTTATGTTTTTCCTATGTTCTTCTTATCTTCTCCTGTCTCAATTTAAGCTAAGAATAAATTAGGCTTAAAAAAGGATTTGGCTTCTAAATATTAGCTCGTTATAGATCATTCTTTACTTGATATGTTCGACTATTCATTTCCAGGGTTGGTTTTTTACTCATCTTCAGGATTCGCTGCTCTAATCATCTTTACTTAAATCCGACCACTTATCAATATCTCGAAGGGGATTGGACTCAGCAGAATCCCGGAGTTTTTCATCGTCGACATGGGTATAGATTTGAGTGGTTGAAAGATTTTCGTGGCCTAAAATCATTTGTAGGGAACGAAGATCCACGTTGCCATGCTTATACATCAGAGTGGCTGCCGTATGGCGGAGTTTATGGGGAGTGTATTGATCTCCAATAATTCCAGCATTGGTAATGTGTTTTTTCACCAGTCGCTCCACCGTTCGTTTACTTATGGGTCGTTTGTGGTTGGATAAAAACAAAAATTCTTTATATTCTGGTAACACTCCGTCTAAATTAATGGTCTTTAAATGATTCTCAATGGCTGCTAGGCAGGCTTTATTTAAATAAACGGTTCGTTCTTTGTTGCCTTTACCAATGATCCGAAGGGTATCTTCACGAAGCATTGAGCGCTTAATGGAGATTAATTCAGAAATTCTAAGACCGCAATTTAGGAATAGGGTGAGCATGCAATAGTCACGATAATAATCGATGTGGGTTCGATCCATGGATTGGAGTAAACGGACTGATTCATCCAAGCTCAAATACACAGGGTTGCGTTTGCGAATCCTTGGCGATTCAAGTTCCGTGGTTGGATCTTGATCAATGATTCGGGCTTTGCCATGGAGATATTTAAAAAAAGTTTTAAGGGAGGCCACCTTTCGTGCTCGAGCTGAAGCTGAATTATCCCGCTGTTTTTCTAAAAAAGATAAGAAAGCATAAAGATTAGGCAGGGTAATGCTTCGAAAAAAGTCATCGTTAATCTTTGATAGGTCAATGCTATCAAAGTCGACCTCTTCATCCACTTCGCCTTTATAAACTAACAGAAAGCGCAGGAAAACAACCAGGTCATAGGTATATGCTTTCACCGTTCCAGGGCTTTTTCCTTTTATGGTTAAAAGATAGGAGTTAAACTCATCTAGCCGCGGTGGGTAGTTGGTTTCATGCTCCTGTTTAATATTATATTTTGTCATTGTACCACCTCATCTCTAGAATAACAGATTTTAACCTTTAAATGTTTCGCGACAAAAACTTTTTAAACTTTCAGGGAAGATTGAGCCTTTAAGCCCAGCTTGTGAGATAATATCAAGTAGACGAGAGGCGATTTCAGAGCCTATAACAAGACAATCCATTAGGAGGTATATTTTGGGTATTGGTAGACAAGTTAAATTATTAGTCGATAAATCACGACAAGATTTCTATTCTGGGGAAGAGACTCGGCGAATTCCCATTAGTATTTTTTATCCCACCAAGCAAGAGGGTTCCTCTTTATATGAGGATTTGTATGCACCAAAAGAAGAGCTCTTAGTTAAAATTTATGGGGAAGGCAAGGATGAACGAGTCAAGCATTTAAAAAGCTTAACCACCTCATTTTTAAATAATGCCACACCAGACTTAAGCAAAGCTCGCCCCGTCATTGTTTTTTCCCATGGCTTGGAGGCGGATCGAGATTTTTATCTCTTTTTAATTGAACCGTTAGTAGAAGCTGGCTATGTAGTTGTGACAACGGGGCATCTTTATGATACGGATCTTACCTTATTACCAGATGGAGAAGAAGTGCTCCAAAAAGAAGGACTCTTGGCTGAGTCATCCTATGAACAAAGAACAGCCCAAATCGAAGCAAGAGGGCATGACATGTGGTTTGTTGTCGACTATTTGGACCGCTTAAATAAAGAGGACTCCTTCGCTGGATTACTTGATTTAAACTTAGTTGGTTTGGCCGGCCACTCCTTAGGTGGCATGACGGTTTTAAAGACGCTGCCTCATCCCTTGGTAAAGGCTGGCGTCCTCTTAGATGCAGCCTTACAATACATCGATGTGGAAGAGGATTTGAAACAAGGAGTTAGTGTGGATAAACCGCTGCTTAATTTTAGGCGTGACTCCACGGGGTATGGCCATCGCATTCGCTACCGCATCGAAAAATCAAAAGGACGCTCGGGAGAAAAGTTCAAAGAAATCATTCTTCGTGAACATGAACAGGCTTTAAACGAGGAAGTCGATGTTCGCCAGCTTTATCAATACGTGAACGGTCGATTTAAAAACTTTATCTATATGGATAAGACGGTCCATATGACCTTCTGTGACTGGTTCCGATTGGTTCCTGATAAATATTATCCAACGTTGATCCCCATTGAAGAAGCTCATACTTTGATCGCTGAAGTCGTGTGTGCTTTTTTCCAGGAGAACCTATTGAAAGAGGGCACACCTTATACGGATTTAATCCATGATGAAGATTCACAAGGAATCCATCTCGAGCCGATCGGTATGTATTAACCCATCATCTCCTCTGGAGACCTGTCACAAAAGCATCCTCTAAAGGGCCTTGCACCTGCAAGATATCAGCCTGCTGATTTATTCTAGAGCAGGTTTTCTATCTTGAGCTGTATGTTATAATAAGGTTATATAAAAAATATCAAACGAAATAATACATTAAATGAGGTGTAGTATGCCAAAAAAACTCGAATTAGATCACATGACGATCATTGTTCCCAAAGGACAAGGTGAGGAAGTTCTTAAGCTTGCTAAACAAAAGGGAATCGCCAACGGAACGATTTCAAAAGGTTTGGGTACCGCTAACAAAGAATTATTAAAAGAACTGAAAGAAAAAGGGTTAGGAAGAGACTTTGTTTCACTGATTGCTTCCACCGACCTTGCTGAAATTTTCCTAAAAGAAATTGCAGAACATTTTGGATTCGGTAAACCCGGCCGTGGAATTGCTTACTCAGTGAACGTGAACGATGTGTATGCTCCCGGTTTATCCCATGTGAGACAGAAGAACCATGAAGCATCTGATGTTCAAGTCATTACCGCCATTATTCGTCATGGCAGTGCCGAAACCGTCATGAACTCAGCTAGATCCGCAGGAGCTACCGGTGGTACCATTCTTGAAAATGAAGCCGATATTAATCCAGATGCCAGTCTATTTTCCAAAGGAACCGAAGGAAATGATGAGATTGTTTTAGTAATCGCTTCAAAAGAAACAGCACCAGCTATCATGGATGCACTCATTAATAGCGCCGGTATCGATCCAACCACTGGTGTCATTTATATTCAAGACGTTCATTTTGTTTACGGTTTAAAGAAACTGATCAAATAGTAACAAACAGACAAGAGAATATATAAAAAAAAAAGAAGAATTAAAAATGGGCTAATTTAAGCAAGTGCTTGAATTAGCCCTTCATTTTTGCCACGCTTATGCTATTATATAGTTATCGAACAAACGTTCTATAGGTGGTGCAAAATGGGAAACATTAATTATAACAAAATGCCTTTACGCTATATATTATGCGTTGATGTCAAATCTTTTTTTGCTTCTGTGGAAGCCGTACGTCGAAATATCGATCCCCTAGAAGCCCACATCATCGTGGTATCGGATTTGGCGCGTCCTGGCGCCGTGGTGCTAGCATCTTCGCCCAAGGTAAAGTCTGAATATAATATTAAAACAGGAAACCGAAAATTTGAAATTCCAAATGATCCTAAATTAATGGTGGTTAATCCTTCCATGTCACTTTACCTAGAGGTTAATCGACAAATCAATGATATCTTTCAGCAATATGCAGCCGATGAGGATATCTTGGTGTATTCCATTGATGAGTCTTTTTTAGATATTACCTCTACCGTTCATTTCTTTGGCGATCCAGGTCGAGCAGCCGTACGTCTTCGTGATCAAATCAAGCGAGAAGTGGGTCTTAATGTCACCATTGGCATTGGTGATAATCCGCTCCTCGCTAAGTTAGCCTTAGACAATGAGTCTAAAAAAAAGAAAAGTCAAATTGCCTACTGGTCCTATGAACGAGTCCCTGAAACGGTTTGGAAGATTCCAAACTTACGGGATTTTTGGGGAATTTCCAAGGGCTGGGAGCGACGTTTCCATAAGCTGGGAATCCGCTCCATCTACACCCTAGCTCACTTTGACCCAGACGTTCTCCACGACAAGTTTGGCATTATGGGATTGCAACAGTACTATCATGCCAATGGGGTGGACTATAGTGTCATTTCTCAGCCGGTTGGTCAGAAAAGTAAAAGCTATTCAAAAGGCCAAGTCTTGATGCGAGATTACTTTGTAAAAGAAGAAATATTAACCATTATGGATGAAATGATCGATGAGGTAACCATGCGCCTGCGGCGTAATCGTCGTCTTTGTACCGGCATCGGCTTTTATTGTGGCTATTCCTCGACAGTAAATCATCCAGGCATTCACGTGACCAAACGACTTAAAGTTGCTAGTAATGAAACGGCATCCATTCGCGAACTCTTCCACAGCATCTTTCTTCGCCATTGGGAAGGGGAGCCGGTTCGTCAATTTAATATTTCCCTCAACGATCTGGTGGAAGATAGTGGTCAACAACTATCGATTTTCGATTATATGGGCAATAATAACCGAGCCGTCGATCACGTCATTGATGAAATTCGAGACCGTTTCGGAAAAACAGCCGTCTTTAAAGGCCACAGTCTAACGGAAGGCTCCACCTTCTTTGATCGAAGCCAAAAAGTAGGCGGTCATACTGGAATAAGCGAGGTGAAGTAACATGTGGAAAAAGCCGCGATCCTGTCAGCCTCAAGACATGATCTATCCGGATCGCTGCATGCTGAAGTGGCAGGGGATGCTTTTATCAGATCACAATGAGCGCATGCGCCAAGATGAAATCCTCGAACTTTGTGAAACAACGGTCCGCTACCATAGCGAAGCGGAATATGAAGTCTGGGATCGTTTAATTCAAAAGTCTAAACAAGAAAGTCTGCCCATTACCCTGGAGATTTTACGGCCCAATGAACCGAAACTTCAAGTAACCGGCATTATTGAGTCCTTCAAAAAATCCACCCTGACTCTCTTAACACCAGAGGGTCCCATGGTAATTTCCCGCCATCAAGTGGATGATGTCTCTCAGTAATTTTTAAAAAGGATACTTATAACAATAAAAACCGAGTCCTTATCGTTTCAAACAACAAGAACTCGGTTTTTATTCGATTTGGTTTATGATTCACAGTCTTTCAGCTATTTTAGTTTAAGCGATTCACCATGGGTCCCAACCGTTTGCCAGCAAAGGCAGCAGTTAAACAGAAAAATAAGTCCGAGGGTAAGAAAATCAATACACCGGTTTGCAGCAAGATTAAAAATGGTGTATTTGAACCCATATATAGATTTCTAATCAGATAAAGCCAAAGAAGACCTAAGCTATAAATTGACAGTAGAGCCAAGACGGCTCCAAGAAAAAGTAACTTAGTGTTACGTCGCCGAGAGCGCTGGGCGAAACTCCCAGCAATATATGCCGCTGGTACCATACCTAAAAGATATCCAAAGGTAGGGTGGAGAACGTACTGTGGCCCGCCTCCAGCCGTAAACACAGGCAAACCCGCAAGACCTAGGAAAACATATAAAAGGACAGCGTAAGCTCCCCGGCGAGGTCCTAACATTATTCCCGCTAAAATTACAAATAAGGTTTGTAAACTAACCGGCACGAGACCCACCGGGATTCGAATAAAGGCCCCAATTGCAATAAGGGCTGTAAACATCGGAATAAGAGCAGCATCTAAGGCAGCACCACGGGGTTTTAATGATTGATCCATGTCATCTCCTGTCATAAAACTAATTTTAATGTCTTATTTTTCAATGATATTTTTGGTTATCTTTGATTTGTTTCTTTTTGTTGGATTATTTGTTGGATTATTTTTGTTGTCTCAATGGTTTAACAATCTAAAGCTATTGCCTAAACTCATTGCTTTAACTAAAAAAATAGTTAAAGCAATGGGGTATTAGTAACTAGTTTAGAGGTTCTCACTCAGTGGCTTCAAGGGAAGGGTCTGGAATCTAAAATATTAGGCCACTAGGGGTCTACCGAAAGGCGATATTCGCCATAGGGAAAGGAGCGGAGACCCTCTGGGGTGTCTAAAAGGATATGCCCTTTCTCATCCGTACCTATAAGCTCGCCGGTGACCCTTAGGCCGCTTCCAGCAATCAAGGTGACTAATTCCCCCTTAAGGTATAAGCGCTGGTTAAAAGCCTTTATAATCCCATCTACAGCCTGTGCAGAATCTACATTATTCCCTTTGGGTAGTAATAAGCTCATCCACTGCGTGACTTCGTCAATCAGTTTGGCAGCCAACTCATTTAAATCAAAAGGATGTCCTCCAGCCAGTCGTAATGAGGTGGCCACCTTACTAAGTTCAGCTGGGAAGGATTCATTATTTACATTGATCCCAATACCTAAAACCAAGTATTTCATCTGACCGGTTTCTAGCTCAAGCTCACCTTCTGTCAAAATTCCACACACCTTGTGCTTATCAAGGTAAATATCATTCACCCATTTTATAGCTGGTGAAAAACCTAACTCCTCCAGAACTGTTGTCACAGCTAAGGCAGCAGTAATGGTTACAAAATCAAACCGAGGAATTGTGTCGCCTTTATAAAGCAGACTAAAATAAATGCCTTGATCCGCTGGGGAGTGAAAGCTTCGACCTTGTCGACCTCGTCCACTGGTTTGGTGGCTAGTTATAACCACAGTACCAGGTGCTAGGTTTTCCTGATGTTCCTTGATCCAATCATTGGTACTGGATAAGGATTTAAAGACTTTTAATTGTTCGGGCAAAAGAGGGGTCTGCCGAAGAATTTCAGTTTCATTTAATTGTTGGGTTATTTCCTCTATACGATAACCACGATTGGTTACAGATTTAATCTTGTAGCCATCATCGACTAAGGCTTTCACGTATTTCCAGATGGTATTACGGGATACGCCAAGTTGATCCGCTAATGTTTGTCCAGATACAAAATCATTTGAGTTTCTCAAACTATTCAATACTTTTTCTTTGCTCATTTCATCACCTATAAGGATATTAATTCAAGGCCTCTTTATTGTCAACTAGTTCTATATGCCGGGGTGACAATTCTAGAATGATTTATTTTTGAAAACCAGAGCAGAGTAAAACTCCTTTAGTTTTAGCATTAGACCTATTCATTTGGTATAATTGAATTGAATAAATGGACGAAATGAAAGAAATATCAATTGAACAGCTATAATAGCGAAAGGAGTTTGCTATGGCTAAAAACGAACTCAAACAAAAAAAATCGATCAAAACAGAATGGGGGAAAAGTCTTCCCTTATTGGTTGGATTTATTATATTGACAGTGGCTGGATTCTTTCTTTTAAAGGGCATGGGATCGGAAGGAACCCTTGGACTCATTTTATCATCTGGGTTTATTCTCTTGTGGTTGGTCGTCGTTGTTCTTTGTGTTCGCACTAGACAGTGGTTGCCATTACTTGTCACTGGAGTTTATTGGTTGACTACGTCACTGGTAGAGTTATTCATCGGTGAAGTATCTGATCGAGGGATTGCTGATTTTATTCAAAGCTTGTCAGAATTTGCTGCCAAACCACTAGTTGGTCTCAATCAGATTTCTAGTGAACTGGGACTCTTTGCCATGGCCAGCTTAACCTTAGCTTCACTAATTGCTTTGATTATGATTCTCGATCAAAACAAGCCCAATCCTACCCTTAAAAATAATCAACCGGATTCTGACTCAACGGACTGGTTTTAAATTGACAATCGAGTTTTCTAAATTGTTGAGTCACAAATAAAGGCTCGCAAGCATGAAGCTTAAAAGATGAAGTAAATAGGAAAACTTAAAAGATCTAAATTCGGAAATAAATAAAAGAATAATCAACTATAACTTAAAGACATAGGGGAATAACTTTATGAAAGGGAATAATATGGAGAAAATATATGGTTACGCGGGGAAAATGCTTTTTATTAACCTTTCCACCAATAGTGTGGAGGAAAAAGAATTATCAAGGGAAATGACCGAACTGTTTTTAGGTGGTTATGGCATAGGTGCCAAGGTCTTATATGATATGATGCCAGCCGGTTGTGATGTGTTTGGGGAAGACAGCATGATTGGCTTCACAGTGGGTCCTTGCACAGGAACTGGTGCCACCATGTCGGGTCGCTGGACTGCTGTACATAAATCACCCGTAACTGGTGGTTGGAATGACTCAAACTGCGGTGGTTTCTTTGGTCCAGAACTAAAAAAAGCTGGCTTTGATGCCGTATTTGTTAACGGAATCGCAGACAAGCCAGTTTACGTGTGGATTAAAGATGGTACCGTTGAAATCCGCGATGCCTCCCATCTATGGGGAAAGTCCATTAAAGAAACGGAAGCTGCTCTACGGGATGAACTCGACGAATCTCGCATGCAATCCGCTGCCATTGGTCAAGCGGGGGAAAACCTATCCTATATTGCCACTATAATGAATGATCGCCATCGGGCAGCCGGACGAGCTGGAGCTGGAAGTATCATGGGCTCCAAGAAACTAAAGGCCATTGTGGTTAAGGGTTCAGCTACCTATGAAGTAGCAGAGCCAGAAGCCTTTAAAGCCTTAAACAAAAAAATGGCAGGCTTTTTAGCCAATCCCCCTGAGACACCGAGAGGCGAGTCGCTGCGTACCTTTAAGAAATATGGTACAACCACTAGCAATGGGGTTCGCATCATATCTGGGGAAGCTCCCATTAAGAACTGGTCAGGCTCTGGCCTCCATGAAATTGGTGAAGAGAAAGCTGAAACTCTTGGTGGACCATACTTTGACAAAAATTATAATGTGAAACCCTATGGCTGTGCCAACTGTGCCATTCGCTGCGGTGCTTACTATGAAGTGAAAGAAGGCAAGTATTACTCCGGAGAAACCGATCGCCCAGAGTATGAAACCCTCGCTTCCTTCGGTGAGAACTGTCTTTTAACGGATATCGATGCCATTATTCGTTTAAATGAAATGAGTAATGAAGGAGGCATTGATACCATTTCTGCCGGCTCAACCCTCGCCTGGGCCATGGAAGCCTATGAGCATGGAATGCTAAGCAAAGAAGACTTAGAGGGCGCAGAGCTAACCTGGGGCAATGGCGAAGCAATGATTGAACTCCTCGACAAGATGATCCATGGTCAAGGAGTTGGTAAAAAACTAATGAATGGCCAGCGGTTTGCCATCGCAAGCTTTGGCCGAGGCGAAGAATTTGAAACCACAGCCAGTGGTATTGAACCTGGACTCCATGATAGTCGCCGTTCAAAAGGTTATAATCGCATCTATCAGTATGACCCCACACCAGGCCGCCATATGAAAGGCGGAGCTCCCACAGCTGAACTAGATGTTCCCAATCGACCTAAAGTAGATGTTGAAAAAATGACCAGTGTCGAAGTCCTTAACTCAGCAGGTTTTTGTGCTTTTTCAGCTCAGGGCTTTAAAACGGACACCATCAATAAGTTTTTAAGTTATACAACAGGTCGAAGCTTTGATTTTGAAGAACAAATGCGCACAGGAAAGCGAATCTATTTTATGCGCCATCTGTTTAATCTGCGAGAAGGTATCACCAAAAAGGATATGACCTTGTCACCACGTTTAAATGGCCCACTGAAAGAAGGCCCCTTAGCCGGCGTTATTATCCCAACAGAAAAAATGGGCAACGACTTTTTCAGGGAACTCGGCTGGGACACTGAAACTTTAATTCCACCCAAGGAATGGCTGGAAGATCTAGGCGGCTTTGAGTTTGCCTATGACTTTCTTTATGGAGACAACCATTGATCATACAAGTTAAAACCCATATGACCTCAGCCGATGCCTTTAAAGGAGATTTGGAACTTCCAGATGACTCTTTGGTAGAAAACGTTCTGGAACAATTAGGTTTATTAGATCACACCAATTTACGCGCTCAAAACTTTATCTTGTTAGTTAACGGGAAGAACGCCACCTTATCGACAAAACTATCCCATGGTGATCAACTCCTAATCCTTCAATCCATGGTCGGAGGATAAAAGATAGCTTAAAGATTCGGAGATTCCGTTAATTATCCAAATAAAAAGCAAAATAAAAAAAATTTGTTTTCTACTAAAGGTGAGCGACAAAAAAATTGCTCACCTTTAATATTTAGTGGAAATCTATGGCTCCAATTGAATGTAGTTAAACTCTGATGAAATTACGGGAATTAAATAAAATGATAAAGCTTGAGAAAACTATCCTTTATTACTATAATAAATGTATAAATATTCTGAAAATTAAAGGAGAACATTATGAAAAAATTCATCTCTAGTCTATTGCTCGTAATGATGATTATCAGCCTCACTGCATGTGGTAGCTCTACACCAAGCGCAAAAAAGACAGTGGAACAATACCTTTCCGCCGCAAAAAAATTAGATGCAGAAACTATGTCAGAACTTGTTATTCCATCCAATACTGAAGATGCTGAAATTATGGAGAATTTGACGTTAGAAGATGAGGACTCTTATTCAAAGTTTTTCGCAAAATTCTTTAAAGACAACGCCAATAAAATGACCTACAACATATTAGAATCTACAGAAAACGGCGATGAAGCCAATGTATCGGTTGAAACAAAGTACATTGATGGTGGCCCCCTAATTGCTGCTACCATGAGTGAAGCGATTACAAAAATGCTTGGAATAGCACTACAAGGTAAGGAACCCAGCGATGACGAAATCGATGAAATGTTTGGCGATATTTTAAAGGAAGAAGAAGCTAAAAATGAACCCACATTTAAAAACCAAACAATGAATATTAATCTAAAAAAACAAGATGAAAAGTGGTATATTACCGAAGTACATGATGAACTAAAAGATGTTATCACCTTAGGCTTTTATTCAGCCGTTGAGTCTCTAGGCAACATGTTTGAAGATTAATCTATAACTAAATATTTTTATCCAGGGAGGACTTGAGCTGACAAGTCCTTTTCTTTTTTTAAAAAAAATTTTAAAAAATCACAGTAGACTCATCCACAGTAAAAGATGACAAGAAATAATCTTTATATGAGTATAGTTAATGATTTCCTGTTAAAAATTTAGGGCAAACTCATCTTTTGTAAACATTTCTTATCATAAAGGTTGCTGATTTGAAATATAATATTCATCACGAAGCCATTATTAAATCTTATAATTTTAAATAAGAACTAGTAAACGATTTCCCCATACTTAATAAAACGCCTAGGAGGGTAAGCTTTTGGAAAAGCAAAATCAAATGAATCACTCACAAAGAGAAACAAGTCAGAAAGAAGACTCATCTTCGCATTCAAAAGGCAATTATAAGCGGTTTGCACTAATGATTCTAACATCAACCGTAATTATGCATCTGTTGACCTTTGCAAATGTGTTCCAATTGGATCATATTTATCTAAGTCAAGTTAGAATTTATATGTCACTTATGATGGGGTCTATGATGGCGATTGTTATGTTGCTGTTCATGTGGAAAATGTATAAAGATAAACGGCTAAATAAGATCATTCTAGCTGCCAGTGCTGTGGTCTTCTTGCTATCATTTTGGCTAGTGCAAAACCAGACTCTAATTGGGGATGAAGCCTGGATGCGCGCAATGATTCCTCATCATTCATCCGCCATTATGACCAGCGACCGAGCGAACTTGACCGATCCTGAAGTTAAAAAATTAGCTGAAGAAATCATCAAGGCTCAAGAAGAAGAAATCTCCAAAATGCGAGATCTTATTGAAAAGATAAATAAGTAACTGACATTTTGAGTTATTCGATTAGAAACCAAAAAAATTGTATGGCACCGGTAACGACCGGTGCCTTTTAAAATGTTAAGGGAACAAACAACAGGTCAGAAAGGGTAGGAGAGGGTGACTTTTAATCAAAGGTCAGGGTATACTTTTCGGTATCCACGATGGTTTCCCATTCATCCGTATCAAACACATGGAAAGAAAGTTCAACTTCTTCAAAAGACTCAATATCATTTTTTTCTAAATCAGTGCTAAAAAAGGTTAAGGCTGTGATCGATTTTTTACCTGGATAAACATCTTCCGAAAGACTGGCATCAATCATATATCCATTAACAGAAACATCTCTTGCTTGAACGGTAAATGCTTTATCTCTTGAGTTTTCGATAAATAAAATCAAACCAGGTCCAAACCAAGAATCATCATCAGAAATTCCTTTCGCAACGATCCGAATATCCTTTTCATTATAAAGTTCTTGACCCGAATCGTCATAAGTATACTCAAAGTTATCTGCTAGAGAGGTTTTAACCTCAACCAAATCCGTATCTAAAAACTCTTCCCAGCCCTCAGTGGTAAATATATGGAAAAAGAACTCAATGTCCGCTATATTAGTAATTCCAGCAGCTTCTAGATCTGTATTACTAAAGGAGACCGAATCGTTAGCTTTTTTTCCGGCAGCAACGTCAGGGGACATCATGGATTCAACCATGTAGCCATTGATTGAAGCAGCTCTGGTTTGAATGGTAACATCTGTGTCTGAATTATTTTCAATCTTAAGTTTTAATTCAGGTCCGAGCCAGCCATCAAGATCAAGGCCAGTAGCAGTGATTACTATGTCTTTTTCATCGACTAAAACTTGTTCTTCAATGGTTGCATCCGTAGTTTCCGGCTCATTATCCTTTGCATCTTCACTAGCTTTGGTATCTTCAGCAGAAGACGCTTCATCATCAGTGTTAGTGGTTTTCTCAGCATTTGCTGGACCAGTACTGACGGGTTGGTCTATTTTAGCACCTGTTTCACTGGGTTCTGAGCTACAAGCAGCGGTTCCAAACAAAAAAACAACAGACAAAATAACAGCAATTCTTCTTTTCATTTTCCTCTCCTAAATTAAGCATAAAAGTAGGTAAGGATCTATTAGAATATTCCTTACAGGTGATAGCAAGCAGTTCAATTAGTGTTAAAATTTAAGTTTAAATTAACTTTATCAAAATGAGTGGACAAAACCCGTCAAATTGTCTTATACAAATGTAAAGATAATTATATTATTAAAACTTTATGATGATTTAAACACTCAATTAAGAGCTGAATTGTAACAAAAGGTCAGGAAAATTTAATCTGTGAAAATTAAAAACGCAAATTATTTTGGAATTCAAAATTCAGAATATAAACGCACAGAGAAAATTGATAGGCTATATTCTCGAAATAAGTAATCTATGACTTATTAAAATAACTTGAAAGAATCTAAAACTAGTAAAGTCTGAAGCTTTGAATTAGGCTTTGAAATAATATACTATAAAGATAGAAATCATCCGTTTTCATTAGAGCCTATAAATATTCTCTGGGTTTAAAGAATACGTTGATTTTCAGAATTCTTTAAATGAGGGATTGTTTGATCAAAACTCAGTTGAATCCGACTTTTTCGTCTAAAAGCTACTATTTTTGTCGCGAAATGTATATTTCGCGACAAAAATTTAAAGCACCCCATTCTCTTAATTATCCATAACCTGGAAAAAACCGATTGAATCTTGGAGTCTTATCTTGCTCCACGATTCAAATCGGTTTAATTTATAGATAACTTATTTAATTTTCCGTAAGCTCTTTATGGATTTCTTCATTCTGTTTATCGTCCCTGCTTTAACCTGCGGAAAAGAAATGGTCAAAGATGTCTCGAGCATTTTGATTCAAATCAGTGATGTTATCAAAAGAATTAACTTTAAACCATCCAACGTTTCCATCAGCACCTTTTATCTGGACCCAGCCTAAATTGTCAGTCGCTAAAAATTCTACATTTTGTGGTTCCAGATCCATATAACTCGTAGTGTCACCAATTTCTTCATAAATTGGTAAAGCGACCTTTAAAACCACCGGTTCCATGTAATCGAAGGTTTCTGGCTTAAACATTTGATTTGGAACTAGTTCAATGGTGTTTGATTCTGTTAATTGCCACTCTGCTGGTGCAAACCAAGTCTGAAGTACCGACAGTGCCATTAATCCTGTTATTTTACCCTGACCATCAAATTGTTCCTCAAGAGATTCAATTGCTGTAGGTACAGAACCCAATCGTTTTAGTCCAGCTTCTGAATATTGATAGAAAAAGCCTTCAGGATCACCGCTTGGACCGTCGATATTCAATAGTATTTGGGAGTTTTTATTATTTTGATCAAGATTAACAATCATAAACTCATCAGTAATTGGCGAATTTCCTGGATCAAGATCGTTTTCAGCCACATTAAAATAGCTAACGTCATTGATGATTAAATCTCGATTGCTGTAAAGAATCTTCTCATCCAATCCATCTCCGACTAAATCCTTAACAATCTCCTGATTGGCTGAATACATAGCTGCAATTTCTTCTTTTGGCTCAGGTGTTGTAGTCCCCTGTGATGATGTGACTTGACTTGTAGTAGTTGTCGTCATCGCAGTAGTACTGATCGTCGTGGTATTGGGCTGAGTAGCAGTCGTAATCGTCTGTGGTGAGCTTGTCGTGGTTTGACTATTTTCTTGATTTGGTCCAAGGCAGGCAGAAAGAGTCAAAGAACTTGCAATTAGTAGGATTATTTTAGTTTTTTTCACTTTAATCCCCTCTTCCATTCTAATTTTTACCTTATGAAATTATGATAAGACCTAATGAACCGAAGATAAAAAACCGAAAATCTAGATATTATCTGACAAGCTTTCGTTAAAATAATAGCTTTCTTCTAGATAGCCATTAGGGTATTTTTTCAGCATTTTTGTTAAATATTTCCGAACGATTCGTCCACTATCCGAGTCGGAAATTCCTGAATCCATGAGCTTTCTAAAGTCATTTTTTTCTTTATCCGTCGTCTGCTTTTTAAAATAACCCCATACGTGATCCGCAGCATTAACAGCATCACCTGGCGAGTGAGCAAGTTTTTCTGTTTGTTCAAAGAGTTCTGCAATGCGCTTAAAGTCCACATTGGTTTTATCCTTTAGGAGCTGACGAACTTCTTGGTAATTCGGCTGGGACCTTGATAACATGGAATACTTTTGTCTGGCCCATAGTCTTTCTGCCATCTTTAAATCTTTATTTAAAATCATTTGCAGCTTTTCAGTTGACCGGTTCTTATCCTTAACCTCTAACATGATATCCAAGGGTTCATCCAAGCTGTCTAAAAACTGCAAGAAAACTTGGGAATCAATGGTTGCCGAGTGAGCTCCCGTCCGTTTTCCCTCTGCCTGCTGGCTATAATGGATGATTTGCCGTCCATCTTCTGCCTGCCAGGTCCTCCCTGCTGCTTCAAGCCACTCTTTCATCGGTCGACTCTCTTCCGGTAAATTAATTTCATGATGTAAATTATCAAAAACCACGGGAAGTCCGGTTTGCTCACTAATTTCTAAAACATCCTTAATATTGTAGCTTCTATCATCATTCTCAATGATTAAGTGATCTAAGATGCTTTGGTCAAGACCATTTGCTACTTCGACAAACCGCTTAATGGCTGAAGGTTTGTCACCATAAATGCCACCGATGTGGAGTACCACTTTGTTTTTGCGCGTTGCACCTAACAGTCTCATTACCTTGACATGATACTCTAAGTCTTTAAGGGCTCGCTCAACCACATCAGCTGATAAAGAATTAAGCACAGTATATTGACCAGGATGCATGGAAAATCGAATCCTGTTCTTTAATAATTCCCTCAGTTCAGCAAATTCTTTTTGAAAGATATTTGCCCAGTCATAATCCAACACATCGGCTGACCCAAAAGGAATCAAATCTGATGAAATTCGGTACATTGAAAGTTTCATTTTTCGATTATACTCAATCATTTCTTTTAAAACTGAAAGGTTTATTTTAATTAGTTCATGCCATTTTTCAATGGTTAAATTGCGTTGTCGACAAGTTCTATATTTTGTTTTAACATCGGAGTTTAAGCAGGCATAGCCTACCCGAAACTTCCTTAATTCTTCATTTTTCAAATTAATCCTATACACTTTCCATGGAGTTTAATCAATACGTCTTAGCTGATTCCATGTCTTATTTAATGGGTTGGTTATTAAAAATATGTTAGTCCCAAAGATATTTAATGTCTTTGCATCACTACTAAATAGTTTCTACTTGAGTATTACTAACTTTTCCTTCATTTCGTTTCTTAAATCTTTCCTTAACTCGTCCTTAAACATTTTTTAATTCCGATAATTTTAAAGCTTTTGGAAGAATTCAGCCATGGAGTCATACATTCTTTGACTTTGTTTTAAATTGGGATGAGTGATCATAAAAATATGGTTTAAAGGTACTTTCATCGTCATTGGGAAATCATTTAGCTCATGATGTATCTCATTTCTTTTTAAGTCCTTAGCTAATGCCTTTGATTCGAGATTGAACATAAAGTCATTTTGGCTAGTTACTAGCCAGGTCGGTGGTAAGATTGAAGTTCCTAAAAGTGGTTCAAAAAAGTATCGGGGCGTCTTTTCTTGAGAGATTGTGCTTAAGTTTTGTTCCTGTGTCAGGTGATTTTCTAGAGGATGAAAGTCTGGAATAAAATCCGGGATAAACCCTAAAATATCATTGCGCTTTGTTTCCACCATGGGGTGAATTAAAGCCGTGCCTTGAATTTTATAATCATGGGTTATTTTAAATTGCTGATGACTACTCGGATCATTAAGTACTGCTAGAGTTAATACGCTTAATAAGCCACCAGCTGAATCCCCTCTCAAGAATACCCGGTCTTTATCAAAGGGAATGCGATGGAGTAAATCCAAGGCCCCCATTCCATTTAAAATAGCTTGTACTTGTTCTGGAAGGGTCGCCGTCGGAATTAAGGGGTAATCTAATAGGACAACAGCATATCCTCGTCTAGCAGTTTCTGCTGCACTCCAGCGATTTAGTTCCTTATTGCCATAAACTAAGCCGCCTCCGTGAATATCAATGATTAACGGTAAGGGTCCTTTAATTGACTTAGGCAGATATAGGTCAAAGGGAAGCTCTTTTGTCTTATTTTCTGATTTTTTTCTGCGTATGTTTTTAAGCACAGCCACATCCGGATAATGAAAAGGCTGACTGCGTAGGCGCTTAAAATCAGTTATGGTTAAAACTTTTTGTACGATTGAAATCCTTGGATCTGGCATTTGTTCACCTCCCGATTCCATTCAGTTTTTAGGTTTTAGTGAGTCATTTATCATTAGTCGTTAGTTCACTATTCTTTTGCTGTTTTAGCTTAAGGAATATCTTTATTTTGTTTCATCTGAACACTTCGCAATTGACCACAGGCACCCTCAATATCAGTACCCATTTCACGGCGCCTGATACAATTCACCTTATTTTTCATTAAAACATCGAAAAACTCTCGCATATTATCTTCTAAACTTCGCTGAAAGCCATGTTCCTCTACAGGATTATAAGGAATTAAATTAACATAAGCTTTTTTACCCAAAGGCGTTAATAGTCCTGCTAGCTCTAAGGCATGCTCTCTTTGATCATTCACTTCACGAATCATAATATATTCAAAAAAGACCCGCTGATTCGTTGCTTCGATATAGTCTTTGATGGCCGAAAAAAGCTCTTTTAAAGGGTAAGCCCGGTTAATTGGCATCAATTGCGAGCGAATTGTATCGTTGGGGGCATGAAGAGAAATTGCTAAGCGAACGGCTAATTTTTCTTTTGCAAAGCGCCTAATTTGAGGAGCCAAACCACTTGTTGACAGCGTAATATTACTCGGTGTGATTACTAAGCCTTTTTGATCTAAGACAATATGCAGAAAATCCACTACGGCATCGTAATTATCAAAAGGTTCGCCAATTCCCATAATAGTAACATGGCTGACTCTAAGTTCAGAGTCAGAACTTTTAAGCCAACGATTGACCTGCATAATTTGAGCTACAATTTCTCCTGCTTGCAAATCCCGCTGTTTGGTTAGTAAGCCACTGGCACAAAACTTACAGCCAATATTACACCCAACCTGGGTTGTGACACAAACTGATACGCCATACCCTTTATACATCAGTACCGTTTCAATTAAATGCCCATCTGATAGGCGAAATAAGAACTTCGTGGTACCATCCGTTGCTTTTTGCTGGGTGACTAACTCCAAGGCATCGAACTTAAAATAATGTTCAAGTTTTTGGATTAGTTCAGTAGATAAATCGGTCATGGCAGAAAAGTCCTGTTTAAAATCTATGTACAAATATCGCCATATTATATCAGCCCGAGAAGGTTTTTCTTCCTGTTCTATGAGCCAGTTCTTCAGGCTTTTTTTCGTCATGCTATATATTAAAGTCTTTTTATTATCATTCATCGTTTATAATTTATCTCCAAATTTACAGTAATAGGATCAACTATTGTATTGATTCTA
>LFRM01023017.1_pt1 | contig 22284 bp, 23 predicted proteins | sample 618341 | NCBI WGS metagenome assembly LFRM01 (sample SAMN03654438, study PRJNA283298) | anaerobic digester metagenome | isolation source: pool of bioreactors CSTR01a, CSTR02a, and CSTR03a thermophilic anaerobic... | place: Denmark: Kgs. Lyngby | collected 2014-05-21 | reverse complement strand
GAGCACAGCAGCAGACTTAAACCGCGGCTATGTGGAACTTCCCGCAGCCACAAGGCTCACCATTGAAGGGGACGAGCCATGGCGGCTGTACGTCCGTGCAGAGGAAAACTACTTCCCAGACAGCACCAAACCGACCAGCCATCTGCTTTGGCGGTATAACGGGCCTTTCCGCGAGCTTACCACCCAAGATAATCTGGTGGCGGAAGGGACAAACAATACTGTGCTGGCAGTAGACTACCGCCTTAAGCTTTCGTGGCTGGATCCGCCTGCGCATTATGCGGTCACTTTGGTTTACACACTAACAACACAAGGAGATTGACCCATGAAAAAGCTGAGCATATTACTTTTGTGTTGTTTTTCCTTTGGGGCCATCGCATGGGCAAGCCAGCTGGAAATAATAGGACCTGCAGTGAAACATGCAGATCCCAAAAGCCTCGTGACCATCGGCTTTACCGTGGTGAACAACTCTAGCGAGAATCAACAGGCCAGCTTTAGTGCGGAGCTGCCGCCCTTTTGGGAACTTTTAAGCGTGCCTGCGGCCAGAAACCTTGCTCCTGGGGAAGAGGCCATCATTCCTCTCACCGTCATGGTGCCCCAGGCGGCAGCAGCAGGTGAGCACAAAATAGTCTTCGCAGCCAAGACAGATTCCCTTGAGGCGGAAGCCCTTGTGACTGTAATTGTATCGAGGCAAACAGGAGGCCGGCTCACCTTCGCCAAAAGCAGCCTCGAAATTACCCGCGCAAGCCGCCTGTTTTTCTCCTTGAACATAGAAAACACAGGTAACTGTCCGAGCTTTTTCGCCTTGCGGGCATACCTGCCCAGGGGCCTTGCCATGGAGGAACTGGTTACTCCTGTCCTCTCCCAAGGCGAAATCTGGCATGGGGTGGCAGTCCTGGAAGCCTCAGAAGATGCACCCCTGGGCAGCACCTGGCTGATTTTCGAATTGCGAGAAGGTGAAACAGGCACAATTCTCGCCCGAGACAGGCTCCCCCTGACAGTCCTCTCTTCAAGGGGCGGTCCCTTAAATCCGGAACTGTTCAGCCGGCTTAACCTTGAGGGGATTTGGACAGAAAACGGTCCTTTCCGATGGCACGGAAGCCTGTGGGGAGACAGCAGCTGGCAGGGCGGAGGTCTGCACCTGGATCTGCAGCGCTACAGCTTAGACTCCCACGGCTACTGGCGGGGCCTTGTCAGCTGGCAGAGAAACCCATGGACAGTGGCAGTTGGCAACACGGATTATGCAGCCAACACCCTGCAAAATCCTGTGGAAGATGTGGGGCTCCTGTTTTCGCTCCAAGAGGAAGGCAAGCTGTCCAGCCTATTTTGGCGTCCGGACCTGCCAAGCTACTTTGCTTACCGCAAAAGCGGCACTGCCTTTACTTTCCTCATGGAAAAAGAGCAGCCCCTTTGGTTCTACGGCAGAAGCGAGGCAAAAGGGAAGCTGGGCAGAATCTGGGGCGAGGTTGGAATGCCTGTAGCCTGGCGGATCCCTGCCGCCAAAATCGGCTTTAGGGTAGGGGGGCAGAACAGAACTCCCACCTCCAGCTGGGCTTTGGATTGGCTGCAGGCAGGTACCGAAACTTACGGCAGGTACCAAGATCTGTGGCGGCTGAGCCTCAGCGGCCAGCAGAATCCTTTCCTGTTTTCTCTGTATTCCAAACACAACGACCTGGAAAACAGCCCTGAAATAGCCAGAGTACAGGAAGACTACGCAGCTGTGGGCTTGTCCCTGCCCCTTCGCAGAGGCAACCTCATCTACCGCTACGGCTACGGCATCCGCCAGGAAGAAGAAGGGAAGACAGAAGAAAACGGCTGGGAATTTGTGGCCAATAAATACTGGGGAAGCCTGCACCTGTATCTTTCCCACAACCAGCTGCCCCTGAGCCTGCCCCGGGATTATCTGCGCCTTGCCTATTACGGCAAAGTATCTCTGTGGCTTGCCATGGCCAAGTACAGCGATCTCAGCGAGCTCACAGCAGGGCTGTTGTACAGACAAAAACAGCGGGACTGGGAGCTGGAGTGGCAGGGGCAGCAGAACTACGGCACCCAGTCTGTGAGGGTGAAGCTCACCCAGCAGCTTAACCCCAGAGAAAAAATCCACCTGCAGGGCAAATTGTACATTCTCCCAGAGGCCCAGCCCAGCTGGGAAGTGGCAGTGGGCTACGGTCTCAACCTGAAAGTGCCCCTTCCTTTCCTCAAGACAAAAGGCAGGCTGGGCGGCAGAATCTTTGTGGACGAAAACGGCGATAACCTCTGGCAGGAGGATGAACCCACCATTTCAGGGGTTCGGGTTGTGTTGGCCGGTGAGGTGGTGCAAAGCGACCGGGAAGGGTACTACGAATTCAGCCCGCAACTTCCTGGAGAATATCCCCTCTTTCTGCAGGCAGATGATCTGCCCTTGGGGCTCCTGCCTAAAACGGCAACTTCCAGCATCGTCCGCCTTGAGGCAGGCGAGGAAACCAGCTTCCACTGGCCTGTTGCAGCAGGAGGACGAGTGGCAGGCGTCTTGACAGTTGAAGGCAGTGGAGCCAAGGGAGTGTGGCTCGCCCTTTCGGCTGGAGGAAAGGTGGTGGCCAGAACTGTTACAGACAGCCAGGGCAACTTCCAATTTCCCTACGTCCTGCCAGGGAAGTATCAGCTAGAGCTCCTCTCTGGCCAGTTTTCAGTTCCCTACTACCTGTCTGTAACAGAAGTGACCTTGAAGGCGAGAGAGGAAAAGATGCTGGAGGTAGCTGCGGAAAAGGAAGAAAAACCAATCGAACAGCTTTTCCGAACGCCTCAGTGGCAAATCTTCGAGATCGAATAAAATGGGGAAACTCCGCGAGTTTCCCTCTTTTTTTGGGCACCGCTTGCTTTCTCATTTTCTATCCGGTAAGATAAAAGTACCAATAAATGCGAGGTGCCCTATGGCGAGGTTTCTTCACACAGCAGACCTGCACCTGGGTTCGGCAGGGGATGCTCTGCCGGAGGAAATTGCCCGGCAGCGGGAAAGGGAGATCACATCTTCTTTGCCGAAGATTGTGGATCTCGCTTTGGAGCGGGATGTAGATCTGCTTCTTGTGGCAGGAGATCTGTTCACAGATAAATTCACCACTCCTGCCCTTTTGCGCTATGTAAATTATCAGTTCGGACGTTTGGGAAACAAACACGTTCTCGTGTGCGCAGGCAACCACGACCCCCTTTTGCAAGACGCACCGGCTGCCGCCTTTCCCTGGCAGAAGAACGTGCATTTTTTCCTGCCCCACAGTTGGCAGCAGCTTGCCTTCCACAAGCTGGGCATAGCAGTGGCTGGGATAAGCTGGGGAGAGCTGCCTCCTCAGCCCGAGCTCCTCACCCAAATACCCGCGTCCATCCCCGGTTTTGTGAACATCGCTCTCCTTCACGGCAGCGCAGGTAAGGCTGCGCAGCTGGCGGCAGAATACTTCCCCCTGCCGGAGGAGAGCTTAATTGCTTCTGGCTATCAATATTTCGCCCTAGGCCACTACCACAATCCTTCAAGCTGGGAGGCAGAAGGCACTCTCTTTGCCTATCCAGGCTCACCTGAACCTTTAAGCTTTGGCGAAGAAGGCAGGCACGGGGTTTGGCTCGGCGAAACCTCAGCTGGACAGGTGTCCATTTCCTTCATCCCCTTAGGGAAGAGGGAGTATGTCACTTTGAGGCGGGATGTCACGGGAATGAAAAGCGAAGCCGAGCTCGTGGAGGAACTGAAGAAAGACTTGAAGGCCAGGCGAGAAGACCTTGTGGGGCTGACGCTGACAGGCTCTCTGCCGAGGGGTTTTAAGTTGGATCTGGATTTCCTCAAGGAGAACCTGGAGGAGCTAGTCTTCTACCTCCGCCTGCAGGACGCCACTTGGGAAGAGGTGGATCTGACAGACTTTCCCCAGGGCAGCCTCAGGCAGCTCTTCTCCCAGAGGCTTGCAGAGGAACTGGCTAATACCCAGGATCCTTACAGACGGAAAACCCTGGAATTGGCGTTGAGATACGGCCTGGAAGCCTTGGCTCGCGGCACTGTGGACCTTGGGGGTGAAGCTTGATGCTGATTAAGAAAGTGCACGTTCAGGGTTTCGGTGCCCTCGAGAACGCTTCCTTCTCCTTTGGGCCAGGGGTGAATCTCATCTACGGTCCAAACGAAGCAGGCAAATCCACCTTGCAGTATTTCATTTACGGCCTCCTCTACGGGCTGAGGAAAAAGACCTCCTCCACCTTGACCGACGAAGCCAAACTCTACCAGCCCTGGCGTGGAACCCAGTTTGGCGGCAGCATGGAGTTTTCTGTGGCTGGCGAAGAGTATCTTCTGCTGCGGGATTTTGCCAGCGGAGGCGCTGCCCAGCTGTTCTGCGGCCGCACAGGCGAGGATTTGACCAGAAACTTTCCTGTTGATCCCAAAAACGGCGAGCTGCTCTTTGCTTCAGAACTGCTGGGGCTTTCAGAGCTCGCTTTCCGCAACATAACCTATATTGGACAGCTGGCCAGCCGCTGCCAAAGGGAACTTGCTGGGGAGCTTGCTGGGAAACTCGCCAACCTCTCTACTGCAGGGGAAGAAGACGTCTCCCTCCGCCGGGCTCAAGAAGCCCTCACCCGCGCACTGGACCAATTGGGAACCATGAGGCCTTCAAACAAGCCCTTGGGAAAGCTTGTCCGCAGAGCGCGGGAGCTTGAAAAGAGGGAACGGGAGCTGGCTGCAAACCTCAAGGGGCTGTGGCAGGAGCAGAGAAAGGCTGCTGCACTTGCGGATAAACTGGTGCAGCTGAACCAAGAATACGAAAAGGCCCTTGCCAGGCAGAGGCAAATAGAGGCCAGCCTCCTTGCCCAGCGCCTTGAGAGAATTCGCCATCTCGAGAGGGAGCTTAAGACAATTCGGGAGGAGCTTGCCCAAAAGGCAGGAGCAGATTTCCCTCCAAAGTTGATCGGCCGAGGCAGGGCTTTAGAGGAGCGGGCAGGCCTCTATGGGGCAGAGGAGGAGAAGCTGGCAGAGGAGCAAAGGAGGCTTGAAGAAGAGCTGGCGCTTGTGGCAGCAGAAGCTGAAACTATAGAGGAAAAACGGGAAAAAGTCTGCGCTGTCCTGACCATGCCTCCTGACCTTTTCGCCAGCTCTTTAGAGCAGGATGAGAAAATTTTATCTGAAAGAAAAGCCCAGCTGAAGCAGGAGGAGACAGAAGTTCCAAAAGGAGGCTCCTCTTCCTTTGCAGCAGTGCTGGCAGCTGCTGCAGCAAGTTTGGTTTTGTCTTTATTCCAGCCCCTTTTTCTCCTGCCTTTGGGCATTTTGGGATATTTTGCTTTCCTCCTCTACCGCCGGCGCAGGCGGATTGCCGAGCGGCGGATCCAGCTTGCTCAAAAGGCCAGGGAGCTGGAAGAAGAGGAAAAGAGGCTCCAGGAAGAATTTGCCCGATTGGACAATCTCCTAGACCTTCCGGGGAAAGCGGGCCTTGCGGCATGGCAGCGGGAAGGAGAGAGGCTGTCCGGGCTCAGAAGCAGGCAGACTTTCCTGGAAGAACGCCTCGCAGATCTGCGCAGGAGGCTTGCGGAGAACAGGGAGCTCATCGCGCAGACAGCATCCCAAATCCAGGCTCTCTTCGGCGAGCTCGGGGTTGAAAGCTGGGCTGAATTTTGGCAACAAGCTGACCTTTCTGAGGAAAGGCAGAAGTTGAAAGCCGAGGAAGGAAGGCTTGCAGGAGAGCTTAAGCTGGCCTTGGCAGGGGAAGAGCTGGAAAGCCTCGAGGCTAGATTTGCTGAGCTTGAAAAGGCGGGCTTGGAAGAGGCGGCAAGCCAGGCCGATTGGGAGGAAGTCTCCCGACACCTCAGGCAGCTGGAGCTTGCGCGGCAGGAGAAAAAGAACGAGCTCAGCAGGCTCGAGGGGCTTTTGGCAGGGGCAGAGGGGAATTCCCTGGCAGTTATTTCTGCAAGCCGGGCGCAGCTGGAAGAGAGAATCCACAGCCTTGCCCAGAGAAGAGAGGCGCTGGAATATGCTAAAGAGGTGCTTTCGGAGTGTGCCAAACAGCTGCACCGCCAGTTCGCACCGCAGCTGGCGGGGGAAGTGAGCAGAAACTTCGCAAAGCTTACTGCAGGCAGGTACAGGCAGGTTCTGGTCTCAGAAAACCTCCAGCTGCGTGTTGAAGATTCTGCTGCCAACCTCTTTACCGCAGACAGCCTCAGCGGCGGCAGCTTGGATCAGCTCTATTTTGCCCTGAGGGTTGCCCTTTCAAGGCTCGTCTGCAAAGAGGGGGTTTATCCGCCTTTCCTTTTAGACGACAGCTTTGTCCAGTACGACGAGGCAAGAGCAAAAGAGGGCTGGCAGCTTTTGCGGGAACTGGCAGCTGAAAACCAGATCATCTACTTCACCTGCCACAGGCAGCAATTGTCCCTGGCAGGGGACAACGTCAATCTCATCGATCTTTCTGCAGAAAGGAAGGAAGCGGTTTGCTCTTAACGTTAACCACAGACGCAAGCGGCGCAAGAGAGGCAGCGCTGAGAGGACAGCTGGTGGTGGTGGTGGACGTGATCGATATGAGCACCACCTGTGAGGCTGCCTATCAAAACGGGGCAGCAGCTGTTTTCGGAGCGAGTCCAGACAAGACCTCTTCTCCTGTACCCCAGAACCCAGAGCAGCTTGCTGCCTGGGCTGCAGAGGAAGCGAAGAGGCTTGGAACGAGCCTTGTGGTGGCTGCAGAGCCCAGAACCGGACCGGAAGAGGTGCAGAGAGAGGTGGCAAGCAGGGTGTTTGCCACTTTAGCCCGAAAGGGCGTGGAGCCTGAGGTCATCGGCAATCTGGGAGCTGAGACAGCGAGGATTGTAGACTTTCAGGGGAAGGTACTTCTTGTGGTTTCTGCCACAGGCGGAGTGGCCTTTGAAGCTGCAGCGTTAGCCCACCCCAAAGGCCCTAAAGGCGTGGTTACTGCAACCATCGCCCGGGCTGGAGGGCTGCGGGGGAGCAAGGCAGCAGAGGCAGGGGTGGATCGGGCCTTGGCGCGGGCAGATGATGGGGGCATCTGCGTTGTGGCAGCTAGCGGGCAGTCGCTGGAAGATGTGCTTGCAGCCCAGTATCTGTTCGAAATGTTTGTGGAGAGGCTGCGCAGAAGGTAGCGCAAGGCGGATTTTTCCAGATGGCGAAAACCTTCTCTGGGAGGCGCTGCGAATCACCATCGTCGATGAGTACGATGTAATCGTCTGCGGCGGCGGGCCTGGCGGCATCGGAGCTGGGGTCAGTGCAGCCTGTCTTGGAATCCGCACGCTGCTCGTGGAGCGGGGGAGCATGGACGGCCAATTTGGTTGCGACCATCTTTGATAGAGAAGGCAAAGGTGGGATCACAGCTGAATTGTGCAACAAGCTCTGCACAAGAGGTTTAATCGGCAGGCTTTTTTGGGAAGGTGGTTATCCACTGCACAGGCGACGGAGATGTTGCAGCATTAGCCGGCGAGCCTTTCCAGATTGGCGATCCAGCGCACCACTCAACCCAGGCCATGACCACCATGGTGAAACTCTTCAATGTGGATTTCGTTCAGCGCAAGCCATATGAGCTGCTAGCGCTGATGGAAGAAGGGCTGAAAAAGGATCCTGACTATAAAATCGAATTTTCTCGCGGCTGGGTAATTGACTGCCCCGGCGGCAGTTCCATTCTGCAGTATGTGCATGTGAGGGGCAGGACAGGCACTGATGCCCAAGACTTGATTAGAGCTGAACTTGAGGGCAGGAAACGGGCTCTGGCAGCCTTCAATTTTTTAAAGGAAAACGTGCCCGGCTTTGGGAGAGCGTCCCCGGGCCTGATCGCCTCCCAAATCTGCGTGAGGGAGTCGCGGCGGATCAGAGAGGAATACTACCTCACAGAAGATGATATCAGGAGCGGCAGGACTTTCGGGTTTCCAAATGCAACATTCATTTGCAGATTCAATATTGATATCCACCACGAGGATGAAGACAAGCAAACAGTCGAACATGCCTCACCCTAAACCATCCCCTACCGCTGCTTGGTGCCTCTTGGCGCAGACAACCTTCTGGTTGCCGGCCGCTGCATCTCAGGCAGCAGAGTTGCCATGGCAGCCTACAGAGTGACAGGCATTTGCATGCCATGGGACAGGTGGCAGGGACTGCAGCCCACCTGGCCATTGAAAGGGGAATTACGCCGCAGGAGGTTCCTTATCCTCAGCTGCGGGAGAGGCTGGCTGCTCAGAAGGTGGAGCTGGCAGGGAAGGAAAACCCTGCCGAAGCTCCTTGAGAAATAAAAAGCTATCTGTCCCAATCAGCTGTGATAAGAGCGACAGTAGTCTGTTTTCAGAATCCGGCCGCCTCCCCATGGTTTTCGAGGGACGCAGAAGCAAGGGGGATGGAACCATCTGCAGTTTTGCTTCAACGACGATTTGGCATCTAGTACTGAGCTTTTTTTAGGAAAAATCTGTATGCCGCAATTAATAAAATAATATTGTACGCACTGCCGATAAGCAGGTAGATAGGATAGCTCAGGTTAATCTTGCTTTCAATCAGCATAAATACGTGAAGCATACCCCTGATTGCCCAAAAGTTTGGAAATATGCCCAGCACGAATTGCAAGCCACCTTGAAAGGTTTCGAGAATCATCAGTGCAGGGACCAATGCCAGCATGCCCGTTCCTTTTATGAGAGCAAAGCCCTCCACCTTGTTTTTAGCATGAGCGCCTTGCAGCAGGCCAAGGGCGGGAGTAAACAGGCCGTTGACCAGAGCAAAGGAAACAATATGAAAAATGTTTATATTATCGAAAAGCGATGCTTCCAATATCGTGTATTTGTCGCCGGCAATCAGCTTTGTTCCCAAAAGGATCACGATGTTCCCGATAACTGACATCAAGTATATATATGCTATTTTAAATTTCAGATAGCCTGAAGTTCCAACGGGAGTAACTGCAATAGTGTTCAATGTGTGCTCATCCTTGTGCTCCAACAGCAGGAAAGTAGTCATGGCTGCAAGGAAAAAGGACCCAAAGGCCAGTATGATAACAAGCAGCAGAAGCATTGTCATTTTAAGTGCGGCAGCCTGTGTGGGGTCAATTGATTCGAATATCATCGGAAAAACAAACGAGGACAGGAACAAAACAATAATTGGAAACAAACACATATAGAGGTTCATAGGGTCCCGAACAATGGTTTTTCCCTCGTACTTTAACAGCGATAGATATTTGCTCATACTAGATTACCCCCTTACAGCGTTGTCTTTGAACATGGGGTACACTGCAAATTTGAAAAGCCCTGCGGCTAGAATTATCAAGTAAAGGCATCCTGCAATTACAAAAGCGCTCTTAAATTCGCCACTCACCGCCGAAGTTATCAGATGGTTTGTAGAATGGGGCGGTGAAATCATGAGTAGCCACTCGTATTTTGCATCGATTACACCAAATCGAAACAAAAATGAGGGTATGATAAAAACAAACATATAACCTATCAGCAAGCAGAGCATAGAGGTGAAGTCCTTGCTTCTGAGGGAAAGAACAAACCCAATTCCCGCATGGGCTGCACCTGCTATGGCAACAAACAACAAAAGCAAAATATAGTTGAATGTAACCCCATGGATGAAGAATAGGGCAACAGATGTTATAATAACCGATTCAACAGCCAGCACCATAGACGAGATGGTTTTGGCTGCCAGAATTTGTCCGGGAGATACTGGCATTACCAGCATAGACCTTATAGTGCCTTCTTGTTTTTCAAGATGGTGGGAAGCGCCGAGCAGCAATATGGACATCACAGCTACATCAATAAATATGATCAGCGGAGCAGCTTCGCGCGCTTCGCTTTCGGAAAGGAATAAAAGCAGTACAATCCAAAGAATTGCGGTTGCCAGACTGACAGGCAAGATTTTGTACCTGACAAGCCGCTTCAATTCGCCTGCAACAAGCCTTTTCAGGCTACTCATTTCAGCTCAACTCCTGTCACGATAATGAAGATTTCCTCCATTGATGTTTCCCCGCTATGAATGGTCTCTATCTCCTTGGTTTTAAGCAGCTGTAGAAATTCATCATTAAATCCTATGCTGTCCAGGGGAAAGGTGGAGCTGGTAGTGGTTCCATTCACCATGTATTCAACCTTTACTTCCCGTTTGCCGTATTTAATTTTCAGGTCTCTAGGTGTGGAAGTTTCTGTCAGCCTGCCGTTTACGCAAAATGCGATCCGATCACATAGCTGCTCAACGTCATTCATCAAATGGGTAGTTAAGAAAACCGTACCGCCCCTGGCGCGGAATTCTGCGATCATATCTTTTATAATTCTTGCATTCTTCGGATCAAGTCCGTTTGTAACTTCGTCCAGAAAAAGAACCCTGGGGTTGTTAAGCATGGCACGCACAAAGTTCAGGCGCACCTTCATTCCCTTGGAAAATTCACCGACCTTCAGATCACGGTATTCCCAAAGCCCAACCCTCTCCATTAATTCCTGGATATCTGCAGCCTTTTTGTAAAACCCTGAGAAAAATTTCATATTCTCTAGTGCGGTCAGTTTCGAGAAATGCACTGGCATCTCAAAACCGACACCTATTTCCTCATAAAATGAGTTGTCCAGGGATTTAAGGTCCTTGCCGAAATATTTGATACTTCCTCTATAATCTTCAAGAAGTTTGATCAGTATTTTCTGGATGGTAGATTTACCAGCGCCAGAAGGGCCTAAAAGCCCGAATATTTCGCCCTCAAGCACATCAAAGGTTATCCCTTTGATGGTATCATCCTTAGCTGATGGATATTTGAAGCTCAGGTTTTCCACATTAAAAACCACTCCCATAGTTTTCCTCCTTCTAGAAAGGTTAGCTGGTTCAATGAAAGTCTATTTGCCCGAAATCCCATACTGAATCATGTCTACCACCTGATTGGCAGTTTTAATCAGATCTTCCGGGTCTCCTTTAGAAATCAGTTTGTGTATATTGGAAAACATTATCTCAAGAACCTTGGCAACAAATTCAGGAGGATAACGGCTGTCGATCTGCCCCGATTCCACCGCCTGACAAATAAACTCGCTGAAATGCCGGGTATAATCATATGGGAAAAAGCCATACAATCGGTTTCGGAATTCATCGTTTTCCTCCAATACTATGTTTAAAAGATGGTGCAGACGTTTATCTGTCAGCATAAAATCCATTGTTCCCTTCATTATTTCTTTGAGTGAGCTAAAAAAATCGCTGCCGCTGTCCGCTTTTTGGCGCATAACAGGATAAAAGTAAGACAGCTTCTTTTTTACAATTATGTCCATCATGGCCAAATAAAGCCCAAACTTGCCGCCAAAGTGATGATAAAGGCTCCCCTTGCTTATCCCGGAGTTTTTCAGAATGTCATTTAGTGATGCTTCCTCGAACTTTTTCTTGGAAAACTCATCAATAGCTGCCTCTAGGAGCCGGGGATAACGCAATAGCGGATTGCCTTCGCCCATAAGTGCAGTGTAATCGAATCTCTTTCTCAATTGAAACACCCTTCATAAATGGAAGCTGAATATTGAATCACGCCAATCCCCTTGCAATCAGAACCCAAAACCACCAGCATTACACATAAACCACCTTCCTTCTGTATTGCAAGCATTTTAGACCGACCGGTCTAAACCACCTGGTTTAATAGTATCATTCTGCGAGAGCATTTGTCAATACAGATTTGAGAAGGGGTGAGCACCGCCAGCAGGATGTCTGATAGAAAAATTTTGATAGGCGGGAATAGAGATGGACATTTACCGCAACAAATAAACTCAGAGCGATCAATAGTAAAAGCTGCTGCTCCTGTGAAACCCAGGGCATAATCACGCGGCTATTTCACACTTTTCTATCCTTAATTTGGCTCAGGAAGCTGAAGAACTAGCTCGTAAATCTATAAAAAAGCGCTTTTCCCTAAAAATATTGTGACGGTGCTTTGTACATTGCTGTTGCTTATTTATTGAGCTGGAATTTCAGGCATTTGGTAAAAGTGAAGACCAAACGTTATTAATGCATTGGAAAATTATCCTGAATTATAATGAGTAAAATATCGTTAATGAGTATGAAAAACTATTCTTTTTGGCATTACATTATGCCAATTCAAGAACTGCAATTTTGACTGATTTAGAAAATGGATTTTCCAAGACCCAGAGATTAAAGACAGTGCTTGCAAAAGGTTTACGTTATTGCTAATGCGCCTCTCTTGCCGCTAGCATATCCACCCCTCCCTTGGCATAGGATATATTGTACAGGCGAGGGGAGGGGCACGATGTTTTTTGCTGGCAGAGCAGGGGAAGTATTGGGCGGCTACTTTGGGCGGCGCCTTGCCGTTGTTGCTCTGGTGCTGCTTTTGTTCCTTTTGGGAGTGGTTACAGGAGCAGTCAGCGTCAGGACCATGGAGCAGAGCCAGGTCGATGAAGTGGCAGCTTACCTAGAAACTTTCTTCCAGGGGTTTCAAAGCCAGGGGATCCAGCGGAGTGTAGTTTTCCGGGACTCTGTCCTGGCTACCACTAAAACCCTGTTTGTGATCCTTTTGGCAGGCCTATCAGCTTACGGGATCATTGCGATTCCCCTCGTGGTCTTTTTCCGAGGTTTTGTGGTGGGCTTCACTGTGGGCTTTCTGGTTTACGAAATGGCAGTCCGGGGGCTTTTTTTCGCGCTGGTGGCTGTTCTGCCCCAGAATCTTCTGCTGATCCCCGCTATTTTAATGGCGGGCGTCGTTTGTTTCGCCTTCGGCCTCACCCAGTGGCGGACCCGTTTTCGGGATCCAGATGCACCCTACAGCTTTTGGGGCACCCTGATCCTCACGATTTGTGCCTGGTTTGTTGCCCTTGTGGGCTCTGCAGTGGAAGCATACCTTACGCCGCTTTTAGTCGGGCTCTTTTCGGGGAAATTGTTTTAGGAGGGCTGAGCCATGATCGTGATCTCGCTGCGGCGGCTGAAAAGGTGGCTGCGGGAGGTTCTCCCTGCCATCATCCTCTTTGTGGTTGTGCTCTGCTTCATCTGGTATGTTGCCTCACTATTATTTCGCTGGTAGAAAAGCCTCCCTTTATGGTATGATATGAAAAGGGAGGTGCTTTTTTTATGGACAAGCTCCTGGACGAGTACTTGCGGTATCTCGCTGTGGAAAAAGGGCTTTCCCCAAACACATTGGAAGCGTACAGCCGTGTCCTGCGGGATTTTACAACCTTCCTCGAGGAAGCAGGCGCCTCGTCATATAGAGAGGTGGATCAGGACCACTGTTTTTTATACCTGATTTCTCTGCGGAAAGCAGGTAAAGCACCTGCCTCACAAGAGCAGGCTTTGGCTGCCATCCGCGGCTTTTTCCGCTTCGCTTTGGCTGAGGGCTATCTGCCGCAAGATCCCACAGTTAACCTGGAAGGACCGAAAAAGGGGTTTGCCCTGCCTAGGGTGCTCAGCGTCGAGCAGGTGGAAAGGCTCCTTGCAATGCCGAAGGTGTCCACCCCTTTTGGGCTGCGGGACCGGGCAATGCTGGAGCTTTTGTATGCCACGGGACTGCGAGTGGGGGAGCTGGTGGAGCTGAAGCTTGAGGACCTGGAGCTTGCCCACAACTACCTGCGGACCATCGGCAAAGGAAGGAAAGAGCGGATCGTGCCTGTGGGAGAGGATGCAGTTTACTGGCTCGCTACATACCTTCGCGAGGGCCGGGGAAAACTGGCAAAGAGCGCAGCTGTGCCGCAGGTGTTTCTAAACCGCTACGGCAAACCCTTAAGCAGGCAGTATGTCTGGCGGCTTGTGGAAAGGTACGCAGCAGAAGCGAAACTGCCGGACTGGGTCAGCCCTCACGTTTTAAGGCACAGCTTTGCCACGCACCTTTTAATCGGCGGCGCAGATCTCCGTTCAGTCCAGGCCATGCTGGGCCATGCAGACATCGCCACCACCCAAATCTACACCCACCTTTCCCGGGGACATTTAAAAAACGTGTACGACAAATATCACCCCCGGGCCTGAAGGAGGAACAGCAAGTGAGAGTTTTCCTGATCGTCTTGGACGGAGTTGGCATCGGCGAGCTGCCCGATGCAGCGGAGTACGGCGACGAAGGCTCCAACAGCCTTGCCAACACTGCAGAAGTAGTGAATCTCGCGCTTCCCACCATGGAAGCTTTGGGCCTCGGCAGGATCGCACCCATCAGAAACGTCAGAGCAGTGGCAAACCCCCTGGGCAGCTTTGGCAAGCTCCAGGAGCGCTCACGAGGGAAAGACACCACAACCGGCCACTGGGAGCTAGCAGGGATCGTGCTGGAAAAGCCTTTTCCCACCTATCCGGAAGGATTCCCCCAGGAGGTGATGGCAGAATTCGAGCAGGCCATCGGCAGAAAGACCCTGGGCAACTACCCAGCTTCCGGCACCCAGATCATCCAGGAGCTGGGAAAAGAGCACCTTGAAACTGGCAAGCCCATTGTCTACACCTCTGCAGACAGCGTCTTTCAGATCGCCTGCCACGAAGAGGTGGTAAGCCCGGAAGAATTATACGAGATGTGCAAAATAGCCCGCAGCATACTTCAGGGCCCCCACGCTGTTTCCAGGGTCATCGCCAGGCCTTTTGTGGGAGAGCCGGGAAATTTCAAACGCACTGAAAGAAGGCGGGATTTTTCCCTGCCGCCTCCGAGGCCTACCCTCTTGGATGCTGTGAAAGAGGCGAGACTGGATGTTCTAGCTGTAGGCAAGGTGGAAGATATTTTCGCTGGCAGGGGAATCACAGAAAGCTTCCACACAAAAGACTCCCGCTCCACCATGGAACAGGTGATAAAGCTTGCTGGGGAAAACTGGCAGGGACTTCTTTTTGCCAACTGCATTGACACAGATATGCTCTGGGGCCACCGCAACGACCCGCAAGGCTACGCAGATAGCCTTGCCATGGTGGACGGGAAGCTTGGGGAACTGTTGCCTGCTTTAGGCCCGGAAGATGTGCTGGTGGTGACATCAGATCACGGCTGTGATCCCACCACTGAAAGCACAGATCATTCCAGGGAATACACGCCGCTCCTTGTCTGCGGGGAGAAGGTTAAGCCAAAGGATTTGGGCACCCGCTTTTTTTCAGATCTGGGGGCAACAGCTGCAGAGTATTTACAGGTGAAATACAGTGGAGAGGGTGAGAGCTTTTGGCAGGAGATTTCCAAGTTGTAGAGTTTATCACCAAAGTGCGGGATGGTGTAAGTCCTAGTCCCCTTGAGGTGAAGCGATTCGCCCAGGCTATCTTAGCTGGGGAAGTCACTGATGCCCAAGTTGCAGCCTGGACCATGGCAGTCTATTTTCGATCCATGGCAGAAGAGGCCCTCTTTGCCTTGACCTGTGCCATGGCAGAAAGCGGCCATCAGCTGGATCTTTCTGCAATTGAAGGCACCAAGCTCGACAAACACAGCACAGGCGGCGTAGGGGACAAGACTACCCTTGTGGTGGCGCCCCTTGTGGCGTCTTTCGGTGTGCCTGTGATCAAGCTCTCTGGCAGAGCCCTGGGCCACTCAGGGGGCACTGTGGACAAACTGGAGTCTATTCCCGGCTTCCGCACAGACCTCTCCAAAGAAGAGATCATCGCCCAAGGAAAAGAGCTTGGTTTGGTTTTAGCAGGCCACCACAAAAGGCTTGCCCCATTAGATGCCAAAATCTACCACCTCAGGGACAGCTGCGGTACTGTGGAGAGCATTCCCCTTATCGCCAGCAGCATCATGAGCAAGAAACTTGCAAGCGGCGCTGATGCCTTCGTTTTCGACGTCAAAGTGGGTCATGGCGCTTTCATGAAGAGTCTAGACCAGGCCAAAGAGCTTGCATCGCTCCTTGTGAGCATAGCAGAGCAGGCAGGCAAAAAAGCAAAAGTGGTCTACAGCAGCATGGCAGAGCCTTTGGGCTCTGCTGTGGGAAACAGCCTGGAAGTGCGGGAAGCCCTGGCCTGCCTGGAAGGAAAGGGACCAGGGGATCTGGAAGAGCTGGTTTTGGCTTTGGCAGAGGCCATGCTTTCCCTGGCAGGCATTGAGGCCACAAGGGAGGACCTTGCGGCAAAACTTGCCTCAGGCGAGGCAAAAGAGAAGTTTCTGGCCCTTGTAAGAAGGCAGGGCGGGGATCTAGGTGCCCTCCCAACTGCTCCTTTCCGAGAGCCTTATCCTGCAGAAAGGGACGGCTACGTACAGGGCTGGCAGACGAGAGAGGTGGGCCTTATTGTGCGCTCCCTCACAGTGGGGAACCCTGCAGGAGGCGTTGAGATCCTCGCCAAAAGGGGCAGCAAGGTGCAGAAGGGCGAACCTGTAGCTTTGATTCATGCCCAAAGCAAAGAGGAGATAGATTGGGCTAAGGAGGTTTTAGCTGGCTGCGTGGCCCTTGGGGATCTGGAACCCCAAAAGATCCCTCTCCTTTTGAATTAGCATAAAAAGGTGCCTTTGCGAATACCATTAATTGTAAAGAGAATGGGGAGGGATGGAAAATGCGGAAACGGTTCGCCTGGCTGGTGGTGGCCCTTTTACTTGCTGTTTCGACTGTAGCGGCCGAAGCTCCCTTTAAGGTGCAGGCGCCTTCTGCTGTCCTCATGGAAGCATCTACTGGCATGATCCTGCTTTCCCAGGGACCAGATGAAAAAAGGCCCCCTGCCAGCATCACCAAGCTCATGACCATGCTCCTTACCATGGAAGCTGTGGCCAAGGGGCAGGTGAAGCTCACAGATAAGATCACTGTGAGCGAGTATGCAGCTTCAATGGGAGGGTCCCAGATCTGGCTGGAACCTGGAGAACAACTAACCCTCCACGATATGCTCAAGGCCATTGCTGTGGTTTCAGCCAATGATGCTTCAGTTGCAGTGGCAGAGCACCTGTCCGGCTCTGTGGAGGCTTTTGTGAAAAAAATGAACCAAAGGGCCCGAGAACTGGGGATGAAAAACAGTTATTTCTGCAATCCCAATGGCCTGCCGCCAGATGAGGGAAGGGGCTGCGAGACCACAGCCATGGACGTGGCCATCCTTTCCCGGGAGCTTTTGAAGCACCCGAAGATTTTAGAGTACACATCCATCTGGATGGGAAATCTCGATGCCAGACCTGAGCCTGCTTTGGTGAACACCAACAAGCTTGTCCGCTTCTACGAAGGCTGCGATGGGCTGAAAACCGGATACACAAGCGAATCCAAGTATTGTCTGGCTGCCACTGCCAAAAGAGATTCAGTGCGGTTGATTGCAGTGGTTATGGGAGCGGAAAGCACGACTGTGCGCAACGCTGAGATCACCAAGCTCTTCAATTACGGTTTCAGCCAGCTGGTTTCGCAAAGGGTGGCCAAAAAAGGACAAAATATGGGCAAAGCCAAGATCGAAGGGGGCGTGGTGGAAGAGGTTGCCCTCCTGGCAGCAGAGGATTTGGTGGCAGTACAGAGGCGGGAGAGCGGGGATAGAATCAGCCTTCACTTGACTGTTGATAAATCCATCAAGGCACCGATTAAAAAAGGTCAGCGGCTTGGCTGGGTTACTGCCCGCTCAGGAGATCTGGAGCTGGGGAAAGTGGCCCTGGTTGCTCAACAGGACGTTGAGAAAGCAGGCATCTTCCGGCTTGTCGGCCGCTTCTTCCGCAATTTATTCCGCAGCTTCTTTGGCGGCTAGGCAGGAAAACTGGATAAATAGCAGAATATTTATTTTATTAAGATGCATAAGGGGGAGCAGCAGTGAACGTAGAATTTGCGAGGAGCGGCAGCACTTTGGTGGCGAAGCTGAGCGGCGAGCTGGATTTGCTCACAGCGCCCTCGTTCCGCAGCCAGGTGGACGGAGCTCTACAGGAGTCTGCCTCCAGGAATTTGGTTTTGGAGCTGAGCAAGCTTTCTTTTGTGGACAGTTCGGGCCTGGGGGCTATTTTGGGCAGGTATAAAGCTGTCTCACAGCTGGGAGGCAGGATGCTCCTTGTGGACCCCCAGCCCCAGGTGAAGCGGATTTTCACCCTCTCTGGCCTGTTCAAGATCATGGATCTGGCGCCTAGCTTAGAGCAGGCTTTAGAGATGGTCCAGGAGGGTTGAAAATGGAAGTCCTTAATCAGTTGAAACTGGAGTTTTTGAGCAAGCCTGAGAACATCGGCCTTGCCCGGCTGACTGTCGCTTCCTTTGCAGCGCAGCTGGATTTCACCCTCAGCGAGATCGAAGAGCTGAAAGTAGTGGTTTCCGAGGCTGTATCCAACGCAGTGCTCCACGGCTATGCCCACAAAGAGGGAATGGTGCGCATCGAGGCTACTTTGTACCCTGATAAGCTGGAACTTGTGGTGGCAGACCAGGGCCAGGGGATCGAAGATATCGATCAGGCCCGGGAACCTGCCTATACAACCACACCGGATCGGATGGGGCTGGGCTTCACCTTTATCGAGTCTTTCATGGATGAAGTGGAAATTCAATCTCAACCTGGCCAGGGCACCTGGATCAGGATGACCAAGTCCCCAGAGGGAAAAGAGCCTGAGGTTTGAATCCATGAAGACTGCTGAGCTGATTGCCCGGGCCCAGACGGGAGATCTGGCATCCCGCGATCAGGTGATCGCAGACAATTTGAAGCTGGCCTGGCACGTAGCAGGCCGGTTTCGCAATACAGGACACGATCTGGAAGAGCTTTTTCAAATCGCTTCCATCGGCCTCCTCAAGGCAGTGGAGCGCTTCGATTTATCCCGGGGTGTGGAGTTTTCCACCTTTGCTGTGCCCTGCATGATCGGAGAAATCCGGCAGTTCCTCCGCAAGGACCAGCCTGTCCACTTGGGAAGGACCCTGCAGGAGAACGCCAAAAAGGTTAAGCAGGCGGCTGAAAAGCTCCGGGCAGACGGCACAGAACCCACAGTTGGGGAGCTTGCGGAGCTCACCGGCCTCAGCCGGGAGGAGATCGTAGAGGCTATGGAGGCAGGGCAGCAGGTGCGCTCTTTGTCTGAGCCTACCTCTGACGGCACCACCTTGGAGCAGCTTGTGGCAGCAGAGGAGGAAAGCGGCCAGTGGACAGAGAAGGTGGCAATCACCCAAGCCCTGGCCGAGCTTGAGCCACAGCAGCAAGCTGTGATCAAGCTGCGCTTCTTTCACGATCTCACCCAGAGCGAGGTGGCCAGGCGTTTGGGGATTTCCCAAGTACAGGTTTCGAGACTAGAACGGCGGGCCCTCAGCGCCTTGCGGGCGCGTCTTGTGGGGTGAAGGATGTGATTAATTGGCTTTGGTTGGGCTTATTGACCTTCGGCGTCCTCTTTGGCCTTTTCACCGGCAGAGTTGACGAGCTGACAGCCGGCGTCCTGTCTGCTGCGCAGAAAGGCGTGGAACTGTCTTTTGGCCTCATAGGAGTGATGGCTCTGTGGCTCGGCCTATGCCAGCTGGCGGAGGAAGCAGGCCTTGTCCAGGGGCTATCCCGCCTGGTGCAGCCTTTATTGGGGAAAATATTTCCGAATATTCCAAAAAATCATCCGGCGCTGGGTGCCATTGCCATGAATTTAAGCGCCAATTTTCTTGGCCTTGGCAATGCAGCCACACCCCTGGGAATCCGCGCCATGCAGCAGCTGGCAAAGCTCAATCCTGAACCTGACAGGGCGAGCGACGAGATGTGCACTTTTCTGCTCCTCAACAATGCAGCTCCTACCCTTCTTCCCGTGACAGTGATCGCCATCCGCGCTGCAGCCGGCGCCAAAGCGCCGGGGGAGATCATCGGCCCTGCTTTCCTTGCCACCTGCTGTGCGGCAGCCGCCGCCTTACTATTAGATCGACTATTCCGCTGGAGCAGAGGTGATTGAATGCTGGAAATATCCCGCTACACCATTCCCCTGCTGCTGCTTGCCATACCCTTGTTTGCTGCCCTGCGGGGAGTTGAGGTTTGGAACTCTTTCATCAGGGGCGCAAAAGGGGCCTTTGCTGTGGCAGTGGATCTGATCCCGTTTTTGGTGGGGATGCTGGTGGCAATAGAAGTCTTCCGTGCCTCAGGGGCCCTTGACTTTTTCGTGGGTCTCCTGTCCCCTGTGGGCAGGATCTGTGGCATTCCCTCAGAGGTTTTGCCGTTGGCTCTCCTGCGTCCCCTCTCTGGCAGCGGCGGCCTGGCTTTAGTTGGGGATCTGACAGCCCGCTACGGGCCTGAATCTTTTATCGCGAGGCTCGCTGCAACACTGCAGGGCAGCACGGAAACCACTTTTTACGTGCTGGCAGTTTACCTTGGGGCAGTGAAAATCCGCAATAGCCGACATACAGTGCTGGCAGCTTTGCTGTCTGATCTTGTGGGCTTGTTTGCAGCCACTTTTTTCTGCCGCCTGGCTTTTTTCTGAAAAAGGCTGGGTCGGCTTTCTTTTTATGGTATAATAATGGAAAACGCTGTTTGGGGGAAGTTCTTTTGTTTGTTGACCTGCACGTCCACACCACAGCTTCAGACGGCACATTTCAGCCTCAGGAGGCTGTGGCCTGTGCCAAAGCACAGAACTTAAGCGCCATTGCCATTACTGATCACGACACTATAGATGGCATCAAACCCGCCCAAGAGGCTGGGAAGCAGTTGGGGATAGAGGTAATCGAGGGTGTTGAGCTCGGCTGCGACCTCGCAGGCAGGGAGATCCATATTTTAGGTTATCTCATTCGCCGCAATTCGCAGGTGCTCCTTGCCGCCCTTTCCAATCTTGCAGAGGAGCGGACAGCGAGGGCGCAGGAGATGGTGCGGCGTCTGAACAAGCTCGGCATTGGGGTTCTTTGGGAGGATGTAGCTGCCCTGGCGGGGGATGGCACTGTGGGGAGGCTCCACATTGCCAGGNNTCCTGGCATCTGGCGGTTGGGCAAGGGATCAAAGCGATGCCTTCGCCAGATACCTGGACAGGGACAAGCCTGCCTATGTGCCGCGGCAGCGGCTCTCTCCGGCAGGAGCTATAGAGCTTATCCACCAGGCAGGGGGGGTTGCAGTCTTGGCCCATCCGAAACTCATCGGCAGGGATCAGGTGATCAGAGAGCTTGCAGCAGAAGGGCTCGATGGCATTGAGGTCTATCATGTCTGCCACGATTGGCAGGATGTGGCCAAGTACAAACAGCTTGCCAGAAAGTTCGGTTTGCTCTTAACCGGCGGCTCTGACTGCCACGGGCCTGCTGGCAAGGGGGAGGTTCTGTTGGGCAAAATCCTGACTCCCATAGAGTGCCTCATTCAGCTGCAGGAGAGAGCGCGAGAGTACAGATGCTGAGGAAAATTGGCAGTAATCTATGACTGTCTTTGCTGGATTGTTTTGCCGGCAGGGTTTTGTCCTTTGAGGTAGAAATTATTTATATGCAACGAAACGCAGTACAGACGCACTACTAAATGGAGGAGAAGACATGACTAAATGCAGGATAACTGGCGATGAACTTTTGTTGCGGCCTTTGGCAGAAGCTGATCTACCCTTAATTGTGAAGTGGAGCGGCGATGAAGAAATCAACCTTCTCACAGACAACGCTTACCCGAAGACTCTAGATGCTGCAGTAGAGTGGTTTGCAGAAATCTCTGCCAACCGTCAGGCTAGAGCCATGCTGATCTGCCTCAGGGACGGCACGCCCATTGGCAATTTGGAGCTGGCTGAGATCAGCTGGCGTACAGGCGAGGCTGAGGTGAGGATCAGAATCGGGGAGCGGGAGCTTTGGGACCAAGGCTGGGGAGCTGAAGCCCTGAACTTGCTTTTTGAGATCGCCTTTGTGAAGATGCGCCTCGAAAGCCTCTATCTGAGGGTGTATACGTTCAACCAGCGGGCCATCCGCTGCTACAGCAAGGTCGGCTTCAGACCTCGGGGCAGAATCTGCTACGGCCTTGAGGGGGAAGAGAAGCGGGAACTGCTGTTGATGACCATCAAAAAGAAGCAGTATTTGCGCCTGAAAGAGAGCGCATAATAAAAAAATGATTAGTACAAGCAGGTAGTTTGAGAGAAGAGCGTTTGCATAAAAAACCCACTTAGGCAGAACAATCTGCCTAAGTGGGTTTTTTATGGCCTACTGTATTGCGCTTAAATAAGCTCGTAGGACCTATTGTATAATAATATGCTCAAAAAGTAGAAATAAATTACAATATTTCTTGCCAGTTATCGGGAAATCCATAATGCTTAAAGTCAACCAAAGGGTATTGTTTTTGTATCTGAGTTATTTGCTCAATAAGCGACTCAAAATGTTCAGGAGGAGTGATTGATTTGAGAACTAATATGTATGAAAATAACTTATCATAAATTTTCTTGCCATTTTCGACCCGAAGAAGGTTTTTTTCTTTTTTTGAAAGCCTAGGTTTTCTTATGAATAGACGATTATATAAGCGACATCCATGAGCACAAATATTTCTGAGAATGGTAATACAATGCAATAAATTTTCAAGAATTTTGTGTCTGTTGTTTGATTTAAAGCCAAAGTGTTGGGCTATAGTTTTTCGAATTTCTTCGTCCAAAATTGTATATAGTTTTGAGG